>Ga0209216_1000004_pt1 | contig 346701 bp, 283 predicted proteins | sample TexAe_OM2H0_O2_FD_187940 | JGI IMG/M metagenome (GOLD analysis project Ga0209216, IMG submission 187940) | Forest soil microbial communities from Davy Crockett National Forest, Groveton, Texas, USA - Texas A ecozone_OM2H0_O2 (SPAdes) (version 2) | ecosystem: Environmental > Terrestrial > Soil... | reverse complement strand
ACACCCACTCCGCATGTTCCTTGCCACCGCTGCTCAACCTAAAACAAAAAGCTGGTCTACAAAAGTGAAAAAGGAACCACGTCAACCTATAAGCGCTTGCAGCGGACTCGCCGGTGAGTGGCCTTTATCGGGAGTTGCGTGGGCGAGCCGCTGAAGCGCAACGTTCGATGCTACATAGTTCAATTGATGACCTCTCTAAACATTGGTGTTGATTCTTGGATTATCCAGGACGGCAATTACGCCGACTTTTTTGTGGGCCAACAAGCAAGTTTCGCGCTGGAGTTCTATCCTCAATCTCTCAAACCCTCTCATTCTCAGTCGGTGGCGTTCTCAAACGTCAGGGGCTCTAGATATCGAATCCACGCGCAAGTTGTCTTTTGTCAAGTTGGAGTTTGGGTTTTGAATATGGGTTTTCTTGCTTATCAGCAAAGTGAACCTCCTGATTATGTGTCACAGGGCTCTTGGGTGGAGGGCGAGATATATCTCGGTATAGATCCTTTCATGTACTTTGAAGATCTGAAGAATCTTTCGGGCATTCCTGCCCTCGCCTACTCATTTAGCGTCGAGAAGATCTTCTTGGAAACGACACCATGGTTAAAGAAGGTCGAGGAATCCGGAGGTGAAATAAGGTGGCGAGACGAGCAAAATGAAAGTTATCGGAAGATAGAGAAAATGGATGCCTGGAACGATGATCATGGTCACGCTTCCTATGTGCTCGAATGTTCTGAAATCGAAGGCCGCATCGAACAAGCGCTTGGAGCGGACTCGCCATCAGCGGGCTTCTTTGGCGAGTAACTTGGGCGAGCCGCTCAAACGCAGCGTTCGGTGCTAAATTGGTTCTCTTGAAGATGGTCAATGCCGCGGGAACTTTATTGTCATTGGTGTTATTCGTTTCGTGGTTAACACCATACAACCAGCCGTTAGTGCCAGACCAAGCTTTCGACCAATATGGCACCATTCCGTGGGAAGATGAAAAAGCCCGCCTCGATAACTTCGCTATTCAACTGCAGCACTGGGAGAATCTGATTGGGTACATTTTGGTAGTCGAGGCAGTTGGCGGGTGCCCCGGCGAAGCTCAGGCGCGGGCATTTCGTGCGAAAAGATATCTCGTTGAGCACCGAGGTATTCCTAACAATCGCCTTATCTGGAAAGTTGACGTCTATCGTGAGCAACTGATTACAACCCTGCTGTTGGTGCCTCCAGAAATCACCTTGCAATATGGGTTTCTGTCCACGATTTCAGGGAAAGCTGGCCCATTGAATAAATCATGTAAGTTGAAGCTAGCGCGAATAAAGAAGAGTGGATGGTGAGGCCGCACCGATCAAACGCTTGGAGCGGACTCGCCGGTGAGTAGCCTTTAGCGGTAGCTGCGTGGGCGAGCCGCTCAAGCGCAACGTTATGTTGCTTCAGCGAAACACAGTGAGTATGAAGATCAAGCTAGCTGCAGTAGCTTTGTTGGTTCTAGTGGTTTTTTGTATTGGCGTTTGGCAACAAGTGTCTTACCCGCGAGCGTGGAACGACATTCATCTGGGCATGACACGGCAAGAAGTCTACAAGCGCGTAGGCTCTCCCGACCAAGATACCGGAGAAATCAAAGGTGCTTTTTGGAACAACAAAAGACTAACAGGCCGACAAGAATTATGGCTCTACTTTGAAAATGACAAGGTCGCTATGTTGAGTATCAAGCGTTATGTTGGAACGAAGCAAACGTTTAAAGCACAACTTATTCGTTTCGATACTGCTCTCCAATGAAGAAAGACCTGTGAGCGAAGGGCGCAACATAACACGCGCTTGGAGCGGACTCGCCGGTGACTGACCTTTATTCGTAGTTGCGTGGGCGAGCCGCTCAAGCGCAACGTTAGGTGTCACGATGAAACGAATTCTACTTTTAACTTTCGCCATAGTTATCTTCTTCGGCGCTGTCTCTGAGGCAGATGCGCAGAATCTCAAGGGGACCTGGACTTTGCGCATAATGAGTACTGATCGTCGAGAAATTGCAACGGCGACGCTTCAGTTTTTAGATTCGGAGGCCGAGTCCTGTATGGGCGGAGACTGGAGGCAGGTTCTGGTTTCCTCGGCAAAGACTGTGGACGAGAAATTCTTCCCACTTTCAGAACCACTGTCGTACACCGTCAAGGGGTCCGAAATTGTAATCGGACGGAATGAAATTTGTGACGCTTACTTGCACCTTCGTGGCCACTTCAAAAACGGCAGCGTCAAGGGCGTTTACAGTAGCTTTGGAATTTCTGGCGGGAAAATCCTGGGCCGATTTTCCCTGAGTCGAAACCACTAGCAGGAAACACAATGCAGACAGGCGTAGTAGCACCTAACACGCGCTTGGAACGGACTCGCCATAACGGTACCTTTATTCGTAGTTGCGTGGGCGCGCCGCTTAAGCGCAACGTTCGACGGCTTCTCTGTGGCGCAACCAATTCTCTCGGTCGCTTTGCTTTTGTTGTTTGCTGCAACGTTTGCGGCACAAACCAGATTTCATTTGGACGAACCGTTCGCGCGCACGGCAAAAATACCGAACGCCTTGTTGCCTCTGTTGCGCGCTGAGGTCAAATCAATCTGTCCAGACGCCGCCGCCTTCCAGTCGACTGACGTTCGGTCATTATTTATGGCGTCGCGAATCACTCTTAATCACCGTGCCGCTCTTATTCTAAAATCGGGCCACCATTGTTTGACCGGCGCTGATAATGACTGGTTCCGGATTTACGTGAAAACTGCGGGAAGTTATCGACTCGTCTTAACTAGCGGGACAATATCTTTGGATGTTCTTAGGCCACGGACGCACGGCCTCCGCGATATCGAAACCAATGCGTGTACGGGTGCCTATTGCTTTTCAGAGATTTACAAATTCAACGGTTCGGTTTACAAGGCTCGAATATGTAGCGAAGCCGAAATGCGTGGCGGCCCCCCGAAATGGCATCGGGTTCCTTGTCGGCAATAACGCCGTCGAACAAATCGTTGGACCGGAGCGGCGGTTGCGCCTTTTGCATCTTGAATGTTCTGGCGGTAATTGATTGAATTCGCGCCGCTCGGTCAACTCAACCGTTCGATGGCTTCGATGTTCTCTGAAGCATTTTTTTCCGAAGGCGCTGGAACATGCTAGACAAGCTCACATTCTATAAAAGCAGGACTGTCATAAAGGTGGAGTGGTGGATTTCTTACGTCTGCGAATTTCCAGAACCCTACTGGGGCAGATTGCGCGTGTTCTCGGACGGAACTGCTGATGCAGCATTAGAAGAATCAAAGGTCTATGGCTTCGACGATCAAAGATATGCCGGTTATTTCCTGAGTGAAGATGAGTACACGCGGTTAGAGGGAATTGATGAAGAAGATGCGAAGAACATTGGTATTAATCCTTCCGAAATATCTCCGCCACTATGGGAAAACGAGGACTTCTCATTCGAGTATCTCGGATTGATGGTTTCGCGCAAATCGTTAAGATTGGATTCATGGTGCTATTTCGCTTTTGAATTTACGAACGGGTTCAAGCATCAAACTCAAAACAGTTCTTCGTTCAGTAATTATTTCGGCGCTCACTGATAGTCCGGGCCGAAACATCACGTTTCTTTCCGGGGTCGAAATCCATGCTTTACTCGGTGCAATTGTTACCTTGTAATATTTGACGCCTTCTTTGTTGGTAGCATCCGCTGAAATATCAATCACCGTCCCTTCGACGGCTCCATAGTCCTGAAACGGAAACGCCTCAAACTTCAGTTTTGCCGCCAATCCTTTTTGGACGAAAGCGATATCCTTGTCTGCAAGCAGCGTCTCAACAACTAGAGGCGCGTCACTTGGCGCGATCATCGCTACAGTCTGGCCCGGCTGCAAGACTTCTCCGGGACCTCGTACATTGAGCGTTGTGATAACTCCTTTTGCTGGCGCAGTGATCGTAGTATGCCGAAGCATCCCCTCGGCAGCACTAATCTCAGTTTGCAACCGCGCGATGCGGTTCCGTTGTTCCAGCGTGTCACTGACTGGTCCGTTGACCATCATCAGCCGTAACTGAGATTGACTCATTTCCAACTCTTGTCGCAGTTTGAACAGGCGAGTCCGCATCTCGGCGGCATCTAACTGGATCAATGCGTCACCAACTTTGACCATGTCTCCCTCTTTGACAAATACATTCTGTACGACGCCTGAACTTGCGGGCTGAATAGGCTTAATGTTGCCTTGTGGTATGACCGTACCGTTTGCAACCGCAACCAGATCAACCTTGACAAGACTGGCCCATGCGAAAGCCACAAGGACGAAAGCAACGATGATATAGAGCAAACTTCGCACTGCCCACCAAGGCAGCTTCGCGATCACCTCTGCTACTTCAGGTGATGTGTGAACGTTGTCTGGCATCCACGTTTGATCAGTAGACTCGAGGTCAAAGGGCGGAGACGTATCCTTGTTCGGCAAAAAAGGCAAGCCTTCATGTTCCACTTCTTCAGCGACAATGTCATCTGCAACCAGGAGTTCTGACACGGTAATCTATCCTTCAAGCTGCTGACTGTTGAGATAGTAGTAAATGCCCTTTTGTTCCATCAGACTGTAGTGATTGCCAATCTCGCGAACCGTTCCACGGTCCATAACAACAATCAGATCCGCGTTCCGCACTGTGCTCAGGCGATGCGCAATGATCAGCGTCGTTCGGTCCTTGAGAATTTGGTTAAGGTTCTTTTGGATCGCGCCTTCACTCTCTGTGTCTAACGCGCTCGTTGCCTCGTCAAAAATCAAAATACGTGGCTTCCTAAAAAGCGCTCGCGCGATTGCTATTCGTTGTTTCTGACCTCCCGAGAGGCTTTGTCCACGTTCACCTATCTTTGTCTCGTAGCCAAGCGGCAACTCACTGATGAACTCGTGAGCGCCTGCGAGCATCGCGGCGCCGACAACTTGTTCTAGTGGTGCATCGAGGTAGCCGAACGCAATGTTCTCGCGAATCGTGCCACTGAAGAGAAAGATTTCCTGGGGCACAACTCCGACTTGCGAACGTAGGCTGCTGATCGAAACATGTCGCAGGTCGTGACCATCAATAAGGATTCGGCCTTCATTTGGCTCATGCAACCGCAACAACAGATTTGCGAAAGTTGTTTTGCCGGCGCCACTGCGACCGACAAGCGCGACTGTCTGACCCGGCTCAACTTCAAGATTGACATTCTGAAGAGCGTTTTTGTCCGGGCGCGTTGGATAACGAAACGTGACATTCTCAAATCGGATGCGACCGCCAATGCGAGGCAACCTCATACGCTTCTGTTCGTCGACGTCCTCGGGCTTGGAATCGAATACGTCGTTAAGCCTTTCGAAACCAATACTGACTTCCTGAAATTCACGCCACAGATCCACGACGCTCAATATCGGTCGAGTGACACTAGACACAAGCACGTTGAAGGCTACTAATTGGCCAATCGACAGCTCGCCACCCATCACCAAGCGCGCGCCATACCCGAATAGAACGATCGTGTTGAGCGTCTGCAGCATATTGCCAATCGAGATTGTCGCCATTCCCGACAGCGCACTTCGAAACTGCACGTTAAGACACTTGACGATCAAGCCCTGAAGTTTCCAGCCAATACTTCTCTCACTGGCCGTTGCTTTTACTGCAGCAACACCGGAAATCGATTCAACTATTTGCGAATCCGCCTCGGCTGCCTTTTCAAATGCCTCGCGATACTGCCTCTTGAAAATCGGGGTCGCAATCAACGTCAACACGACGTACGCTGGAATAAAGATGATTGCAACGACGGTAAGCTTAACGTTGTAGTAGAACATTAAGGCCAGGTACACAAAGATCATCAGACAATCCAACGTCACACCCATAACACGTCCGGTGAGGAAATCGCGGATGCGGGCGTTCTCATTAAAGCGCTTGAGAATGTCACCCACCTTGCGTTCCTCGAAGTAGCGCATCGGCAAGCTCAAGACATGCCTGTAGAAGTCCACGACCATCTGCATGTCTATGCGCCGCGTTGTGTGAACCAACAAATAGTAGCGAAGCGCGGTTGTTGTCGTTTGGAATAGTCCTATCACCAACATACCAACCAGCAGCATGTTGAGCATCGAGGTGTTCTTGTGAACTAAGACGTTGTCGACGATGACCTGAGTGAAGATCGGCAGGGCAAGTCCGAAGAATTGCAGCATCAGAGATGCCAGAAAGATTTCTGCCAGTACTCGCCGGTACGGTTTGAGCAGTTGCAGAAAGCGACTGGATTTTGTCTTAGATTCTTCAACCTCTTCGATCCTGGCAGTCGGAGTAAGCAACAACAGATAGCCTGTCCAGTCTTTTTCAAACTCCTCTCGAGAGATCTTCCGTAGACCAATCGCTGGATCAGCCAACGTAACCCGATCTGGTCTCACCTCATAAAGCACGACGAAGTGAAAACCCTGCCAATGCCCAACCGCCGGCAACTCAAGTTTCGTCAGACGATCGTACGATGTCTTGAGACCACGTGATTCAAAACCCAACGACTCCGCCGCCTCAGCAATACTGTAAAGGCTGGAGCCCTCGCGACTAACATTCGCTAGATCACGCAGCTTATTGATGCTCACATGCTTGCCATAGAAACGAAGAATCATCGACAAGCAGGCGGCGCCACAGTCGGTTTCACTCAACTGAAAGCACGATGGATAGCTTCCTTCCCGATGTGGTTTGTAGATTTGTGCCTTGGGTGTTTGTTCAGGAGTTACAGTTGGAGTCGCATTCTGATGTTTGGCAACTCCGGTCGCGCTGTATCCCGATGCCATGGAGACAATTGCATCTTTGAACTTCGGAGAAGCGCCAATGATTCGATCAAACTCGCATTTCGACAAACGAAACACTGTCGACGGCTCGGAAGTGATTATGCTTGCCGCACGTGGTTGACCAGTTAACAGAGCCAACTCACCAAACGAGTCACCAGCTTTCAAGTGATTCAATACCTTGGGACCATTGCTCTCTTTAATTACCCGCGCGCTCCCAGTACGCAAAATAAACAATGCGTCGCCAGCATCACCTTCCCGAATAATGGCAGCATCTGGTTCATAGTTGATGACCTCGAGTGAGGCGAGGAGACTTCGGATCTCCTGAGGTGAAAGTGGCGCAAACGCAGTTGAGAGTTTCAGGAAATTTCGGATGGAAATCTCCGACATGTACTTGTCGAAGTACTCACGCACCGTGGGATGTCTTTCCAATAACTCATTAAAGTCGGTCTTAGCCAAACGGAGGGCGGCCAGTTCACTGGAAGCTCGAATCGTATAATTGCGTTGTGAATTTGTAAGGAGTCCTTGTTCGCCAAAGGAGTCGCCGCGGGTGAGAGTTCCAACAGTTACTTCGTGTCCGGTTTTATCGATGGCAATGACTCGCGCTCGACCCGAATAGACTATGAAAAACTCTTCCGCTCGGTCGGCTACGCTTACGACATCTTGGCCGAGAGTGTAATGAATAAGTTCAAAGCGATTTGCAAGATGGTCTAACTCTCGGTCAGAAAGGATACTGAATGCTGTAGTCGCTTTGAGCAGTTCCTTTAGTTCGGTGGAATTCATCGACTTCCCCTCGCCGAGTGATTGCTTGCCAAAATCTTCTGTTACCGGTGTTTGAGATTCATCGAGCGGAAAGCCGCCCGATGAATCAGCAAACGATCTTCGAACTAGTTTCGACTTTTCTGCGGGATTTCCTCGCCAATGTGCTTGGGAAGTACACCGCCTGGGGCACCGCCTCCGCCCTTTACTTTTTCAGACTCCTTGGCCTCCAACTGCTTTTCCCGCTGTGGGAGATTGCCAACCCGTACACGGTTTGTCTTTGCTTCTGTTTTCTGCTCCATTGATTTGCTCATTACTTTTTCCTTTCTGTGCTGATATGTGGAAGCCTCGATTTGAAATCGGGGCCACGTTCCAACTTCCAAGCCCTTGGCTTGCGATGAATCTTAGTTTCGATTCTTTTGTGGGATTTCCTCTCCGCCTGGTCTCTGAATCACACCACCTGAGAGGCCACCTCCGCCTTTGACGCTCTCAGCTTCCTTTTCTTCCAACTCTTTTTCCCGCTGCTGGAGATTGCCAATTTGGACACGGCTTGTGTTTGCTTCCGGTTTCAGCTCTGTTGTGTTGCTCATTTACTTTCCTTCCTTCGTTCCTAATTTGTTTAGCGGCCCGTTTGCGGTACAGGGCCACGTTCAACTTCCATGGGATAGTGGCAATGAAGCGAAGAACAACACACTTGAGTTTGACGAGGTGAGAAAAGATCGAGCCCTTCCTAATTTTTCCACTTATAGATGAGGTGCAACGAACTCTCCCGAGGTTAGCCGCTGGCTTCCTGTGATGGTTGTTCCATCCTCGCCACTATCAAACGAGGGCGGACATCAATCGCCAGGGCAATCATGCGAAGCTTGGATAAGTACAACGCAATTGAAATCAACGGGGAGAGCGTCAGCTTGCGGCAATTAATGCGCTTCGCGAAGTGGGGTAATGAATCTCGCTTCATCAAGAATGCTTGCGATGTCGTTCTTGTTCGGCAGGCGGCACTTGTCGCCCGCCTTGAGGTAACTGATGAAGAGGTTCAGCGCGCCGCTGATGACTTTCGGAGCAAGCGTGACTTGTACGACGAAAAGAGAACGGATAGCTGGCTAGCGAGGAACTATCTTTCTAACGCGGAGTGGGAAGCGTCGCTCGAGGATCAAATCATTCGATTGAAGCTGCGAGACCATCTAATGTCAGCCAGAGTTGAAAAATACTTCGCTGAACAAAGTCTTTCGTTCGATACTGCAACGATCTCGCGAATTGTTGTGAAGGAAGAAAACGTTGCTAAAGAACTACGCGCTCAGATTGTGGAAGACGATGCGGATTTCTATAGCGTGGCGCGCAAACATTCGATTGATTTGTTGACCCGACCCGCCGGTGGTTATTCGGGACTTGTGCGACGGACTGAGATGGAACCAAGGATGGAGGCTGCGGTATTTGGAACCCAGCCCGGCAGAACGGTTGGCCCAATCAAAACTCATGCTGGTTGGGAGCTGGTGAAACCCGAATCAATACATCTTGCCACCCTTGATGATTCACTTCGCGAAACGATTAAGTCGTTATTGTTTGAGGATTGGTTAGCCGGCGAACGACTCAAAGCGCAAATTAGCATTCCGTTGTTTGAGAATGAGTGAAGTGGACTTTGTACTTCGTGCTTTGCAAGGAGTTTGAATTAGCGATTAGGAGTAATGCAAATGACCGAGAACACAATACAAACTTCAAAGTACATTCCAGGTATTCCGCTCCACTTGCTTTTAGTAAGTGTGCTGGTTGCGGGTTGTTCAGCACAGAGCCAAACCCGCGTGGATGAGAACAGGAAGAAGCCAGCGGAAAACCGGGTGGTAGTTGTTCACGTGTTTGACGTTCAGCCCGCTCCGAATCTCACGAATGGCGATCTCTTGATTCCTGCTGCGCTATCGGCGGAAGACACTGCCGTCGTACTCGCCGAACTTGAAGGACGCATTGTCAATGTGACTGGAGAAGAGGGTTCTCGCGTAACAAAGGGTGAGATCCTCGCACTATTCAACGATGAGGCGCAGCAGGGTCAGCTTCGCCAAGCCGAACTTGACATCAGTCGTTTGAAAATCGAAGCGCAACAGTTACAGGCACTCATCAAACTCAACCGCAGCGAATTTGATCGTGAATCGTTGCTCGCTAGTCAGGGACTTGTCAGTAAGGGAGAAGTTGAAAGGGCTCAGTACAAGCTCGAGGAGTCGGTTCAGGAATATGAAAAGACTCGACTGGCTACTGAAAGCGCTGTCGCAAAACTGGAAGTCGTCAAGCTTGAAACGCAAAAAACCATTGTTCGCGCGCCAGTGGCTGGAGTTGTTACCCGTCGTTACATTGCTCCTGGAACGAATGTCGCGAAGAATGACAAACTCTTTGAAGTCGCACAACTCTCAAGAATTGAGCTCAGGTTCAGAATTCCCCAGACCTATGGAAATCAGCTTGAGTGTGGACAAATGCTCGGTCTCTCCACAGACGATCAGGGCGGCATAATTGCCAGGGCGCGAATTCGAAGGCGCGATCCGATCGCGGACGCAATAAGCAACACATTTGGTTACGTAGCAGAGATTGTGGGGCCGGGCAACTTGACGCCGGGGTTGACGGTGTATGTTCATCTGCCGCGCGCCGGCGTTGGAAATTTCTGGTTGCCACTGGCCGCGTTCCCTACAGGGTCTGACCTCAAGAATGGAGCACCCACCACAATATTTATTGTTAAGGGTGAAAGAGTGTCCTCTCGAGGCGTCGTGGTAAAAGCAATCGAAGGCGATCAAGTGGAAATTGCGTCAGGGCTGATGAAGGATGACCGTGTGGTTCTAGCGCCACCGGCTGAACTAAAGGATGGGGATCACGTTACTGTCAGCCAGCCTTAGTTTCTATTTGAACTATCGCTCTACCGCAGAGACAGACAGGACGCGGAGGAGAAAAAAATTCAAAGCTGGACCACTTCATCGTGCAATAAGCAGCAGCTTTTTGGCCCAAAAGTTTTATAATGGCGCCCTCATTTTTTTGATGACCTCAAATCCGCTTGGTTTTCCAGGAGGTCTTATGGTGGGCCCGACCATTTATCAGCGCAGTCAGTCTCTTCCGGTTCGTGTGTCCTCAAGTCTATTGTCGTTAATCCTCGTTCTGTCTCTGTTAGCAGTTCCACCAACCGTCAATACACAATCAACTACATTCTCTTCAAGCCCCGCTGCTGCCCAGTCTGTCTCAATCCCAAAGCTTGAATTGACCAGGCCCATCGAACGTGAAATCACTGGTGGGGAAGTACACCTTTATAACCTGGTGCTAAAGGTTGACGAGTATGCGCACGTTGACGTGGACCAACGTGGCATTGACCTCTCCGTGTGGACCTTTGATCCGAATGGTAAAAAGATTTCCGAGGTAGACGCGTTCAGAGTGGGGGAAAAAGAAGAGGTTGGTATTCTGGCGGAGATGGCGGGCGCGTATCGTCTGGAAGTACATACTTCATTTGCAAAAGGACCAACTGGAAGATACGAAATCAACGTACCGGAGCTTCGGCCTGCAACCGAACACGACAAAGTTTCCTATCGCGGCGGCCTGTTGATCGCAGAAGCTTTTGATTTTGAAGGAAAACAGAGCAAGGAAGGTTGGCGGAAAGCAATCGAGAAATACGAGGAAGCCCTGCCCATATGGCATTCAATAAATGACATCGTTTGGGAAGCCAACACTCTTTATCTGATTGCTCGTGCCTATACCAATCTTGCTGAAAAACAGAAAGCGTTCGACTTCTCTAACCGAGCGGTTTCGTTAGCTGAGACAGCGGTAAGAGACGCCAGCGACGAAAAGCGCTCCAATGCGTTGAAAGTTCAAGCCTGGGCGCTGGACACTCTCGGCCAGGCCAATAGTCAATTTGGCGATAGGAAGAAGGCAAGCGAAATCTTTACTCAAGCACTTTCAATCCGAAGACAAGCAAATGACCGCCCCGGTACTATTGTCGAGCTTAACAATCTCGCAATTGTGTATCAAAGCATGGGCGAGCCGCGAAAGGCCCTGGAATTTCTGACTGAGATAAAAGAGTTGCTAAAGGGTATGGATGATCGCGCAAAGGAAGCGTCAATCCTGAATAATCTCTGCGTGATTCATCAGAATATCGCTGAGTACACAAAGGCGCTTGAGTTCTGCAATCAAGCGCTTTCAATCAGACGCGAGTTGAATGATGAGCTTGGTACAGGGCCAACCCTCAACAGTTTGGGTAACGCCTATGGGGCCATGGGTCAGTACGAGCGTGCCCTGGACTTCTATACTCGATCTCAAGCGGTTTACGCAAAAAACGGAAACATCAACAGTGAGGCAATCGAGTTCAACAATCTAGGCTGGCTTTATGCCTCCCTGGGTGATTATGAAAAAGCGATCGAATTCTACAATAGGGCACTCGAAATATTTCGGAAGCAAGGTGATCAATTCCGCCAGGGTAATACACTTGCCAACATCGCCGCTAATTACTTGGACGTTGGAGATTATAAGAAGGCATTAGAAATAAATCTGGAGGCATTAAAGCTCCGTATTGCCTCAAGTAACATCGAGGGAGAAGCCGTCACTTACAACAACATCGCAAGTTGTTATTCCCACCTCGGCGAGAAACAGAAGGCTCTTGAGTACTACAAGCGGTCGATAGACATTCATCGCACAAGAAATCCAAGGCAATTTGCTTCATCTCTAAGAAACATTGGAGGCGTCTACCGAGAGTTAGGTGAAAACCAAAAGGCAACCGAGTGTCTAAACGAGGCGTTGGAGATTACCAGGCGCATAGGTGATCCGTCTGGAGAAGCAGGAGCCTTGTCACTACTGGCCCAAGTCGAACGTGCCCAGGGCAAACTCGTTGATGCCAAGGGCCACATTGAAGCAGCACTCGCTTCCGTTGAGTCTTTACGAGTAAGTCTCAAGGATCGAAAACTAAGGACCTCCTTCTTTGCCTCTGTCAGTAAGTATCACGAAGTATATATCGATGTATTAATGCAACTGCACAAACAAAATCCCGCCGGAGGATTTGACGTCGCAGCTTTAAAGGCAAGTGAAAACGCAAGGGCACGCTCACTGCTCGAGTCTTTAATGGAAGCTGGTACCGAAATCGGTCAGGGTGTGGATCCCGCATTGGTCGCACGCGAGCGAACTCTGCGACAGTTGATTTCTGACAAAGCAGAAGTTCAACTCCGTCTGCTCAGTGGTAATCACACGGAAGAACAGGCGACGAGCATGTCGAAAGAGATTGATGTTCTCACCACAGAATACGACCAAGTACAGACCCAGATTCGGCAAAGCAGTCCCCGGTACACAGCTCTTGCTCAACCAGTTTCGTTAAGTCTGCAAGAAATACAGTCTCACTTGCTTGACCAGGATACTGTGTTGCTTGAATACGCTCTTGGTGGCGATAGGAGTTATGCATTTCTTGTCTCCTCGACGTCGCTCAAGACGTTTGAATTGCCGAAACGTGATGATGTCGAAAAGGCGTCTCGTAGCGTTTACGATTTGGTTACAGCTTCAGATCGTGTTGTCTCAAACGAATCATTAGAACAAAGAAACAAACGACTTGATCAGGCTGATAGCGACTATCCCGCATCAGCTGCGGTACTGAGTCGGATGTTATTAGGACCGTTGGCGTCTGAATTGAAAAGTAAAAGACTCTTAATCGTAGGCGAAGGCATTTTGCAATATGTCCCGTTTGGGGCGTTGCCAGACCCATCAAATCAGAAAGTATCCGGCTCAGATCAGACGCCTCCGCCGTTGATCGCAAATCATGAAATCATCAATCTTCCGTCAGCGTCTGTGCTGGGAGTTCTACGCCGCGAAACGAAAGATCGGCCACGGGCAACAAAGACGATCGCGGTGTTTGCGGATCCGGTCTTTGGAGCCCAAGACTCGAGGATTGGTTCCATAAGCAAACCCCAGCCTTTTGATAATTCGGAGCAGGCGGGTGATGTTAGGAGATCTGCAGAAGAATCGGGACTCAACGATTTCCCGCGGCTGCGTTTTAGTCGACAGGAAGCGGACCAGATAATGCGGCTCGTTCCTCGGACCAACAGCCTGGAAGCTCTCGACTTCGCAGCGAATAAGAAATCGGCGACTAGTGCGGATCTAAAGCAGTACCGCATCGTACACTTTGCGACGCATAGCCTCATAAATAGTCGCCATCCTGACCTTTCGGGGATTGTTCTGTCACTTGTAGACCAGGAAGGTAAACCGCTAAACGGTTTCTTGAGACTCTACGATATTTACAATATGAATCTCTCGGCTGAACTAGTGGTCCTGTCAGCCTGTCAAACGGCGCTTGGCAAAGATATCAAGGGTGAAGGTCTGGTCGGACTGACTCGCGCTTTTATGTACGCTGGGGCCTCACGAATTGTGGCGAGCCTGTGGCGGACAGAGGACCGTGCCACCGCTGTGCTAATGAACCGATTCTATGAAAGCATGCTGGCAGGTAATGGAATTAGTCCGGCTGCTGCGTTAAGGAAAGCGCAACTGAGCTTGTGGCAAACTAAAAGGTGGAGACAACCTCGATACTGGGCGGCGTTTACTTTGCAAGGTGAGTGGAAGTGAGCTGGTGACGATGGATGCACACGAGCACGCTGACTTAGTGATGGATAACGCAGAAACTCAGCCCTCGAACACGTCTCGAAAATGGATCCTCACACCTGAGGCCTTCGACAGTCTTCTTGCAGCCTTTGATCCAAATCGAGATAGCGCCGCTGAAAAATATCTCGAGATTCGTTCCAACCTTGTTCGCTTCTTTGAATGGCGTGGTTGTCCATTCCCGGAAGATCATGCCGACGAGACTTTCAACCGTGTGGCCCGAAAGATCGCAGATGGCGAAGAGATACAAAAGCCAGCTGGCTATGTGATAGGTGTAGCCCGATTGCTGGTACTGGAGATTATCAAGTCTCTTTCAAGACAGCGCGAAGCACTTGGTGAGTACCAGCGATCCTATAATGAACTGGCCGACGTACCTGAATCCGAGGACCGAATCGATTGCTTACAGAAATGTCTCCAGCAACTCTCTTCAGATAACCGTGAGCTGATCATTCAGTACTATCAGGGCGACAAACGAGGAAAAATCGAAAACCGCAGGAAATTAGGTGAGCAGCTGGGCGTTGCCATAAACACATTACGAATGCGGGCTCAACGGCTTAGGGAACGTCTGCAAGGTTGCGTTGAGGAGTGTGTCAGCGCTGGATAATTCACAGATGTGATAAAAACGCCTTCCGGGCCACTTATGTATGAGGCACCTTTTGTTCGATATGCTTTAGCTTGTCGTGCCGATCCAAGCCAAATTCTATTAGAGACTTCTTCTCTCTTCGTTACGACAAGTTAAAGCATGTCGGACATGAAGATTGCTCGGCGAACTTTCTGAACAACAACTGGTTGAATGGAAGATGTTTTCCAGATCACATTACTTAAGGAGACCGCTAAGCCGTGATTGAAGCCCCGCTTAGTGAACAAAACATACGTCGGTATTTGCTTGGCGAACTTTCTGAACAAGCGCGGGTTGAAATCGAAGACCGAGCGTTTGAGGATCAGAAGGTTCTTCAGGAAATTCTGGCGGTCGAGCAGGATTTAATCGACGATTACGTTAGCGGAGATATCCCTGAAGAAAAACTTCAGGGTTTTGAAACGCACTTTCTCGCCTCAGCAGAGCGAAGAAAGAAGGTTGCCTTTGCGAAAGCACTAGCCGCGGTTGTGAATGAAAGTCCTGCGACTGCTACTAACGTGGCGACAGCTCCATCATGGCGTACCAGGCTAACGGCGTTCTTTATTCGTCCGGTGACGGCCTACTCATTTGCAGCTGCCTCATTGGTTCTATTCGTTGTGGGCTCTTTGCTAGTCCTCGACAGAATTCGGCTTCATTCTGAGTTAGCTCAGCTGCGGAGTGCTCAAGAGTCACAGATAGCTCAACTGCGGCAGCTTGAGAAAGATCTTGCCAACGAACGTTTGCGGAATGATGAGCTGATGGCCAATCGCGAAACGCCAACCCCGCAAACTGTGATTCCGGAGACCAAACCGGAAAGCCCACCACAACCAACGACACCAGCCTCACCAGTCGTAGCTGCCTTGTCACTGTTTCCCGGTATTTCTCGTAGTGGCAATTCAGTTCCCAAACTGTCGGTCGCCCAGGACGTCAGTTTGGTAAGGCTGCAAATCGGAATTGATCCACAGGAGACTTATCGACGCTATCGAGTTGAACTTCGCACCGAGAAGGGCCAGCAGGTGTTGGTCCAGGAAAACCTTACGGCGCGCAAAGGCAGTAAGGGTCGGAGTATTCCACTGAGTGTGCCAGCAAGTGCGCTTAAGAATGGCCGTTATGAAGTAACACTAAAGGGCATTACAGAGAGCGGTACATCTGAAGATGTTGGTTTCTACTATTTCGAGGTTGTGAACAGGTAGGTGTGCACCCTCACTGACGGCAAACCAGGTGAACAACATGAATTCCTTTCCTTCTGATCCTCACTCGAAAGCTTAAGCTGAGCTACGAAAAAAAACCAGACAGTTTCGGCAACGCGTGAATCCTCTAGTGCCAGTGAACAGTTGTGATGTTTTCCACCTCTTCGCCACTTAATGATTGAGAGGAGTTTAGAGAAGACACGACGAACATCACAAGCAGCCTTACACACACACTGTCTTTCAAGAGATAGCTGCCAGATTGATCGCTTAGTCGTGGGTGGAACATTCGTAAATGGAAGTTAAGGGAGTATCGACTATGAAAAACAAGATCGAAGTCTTGGGGATTTTGTTAGGACTATTGTTCTTACCGCTGACGTCGGCGATCGGCCAGTCTTGCAATCCAGCAGTTGTTAACTACATGGTGCGCGACGAGACGGGCAACGTCCTTAACGGGGAGGACCTAAAAACTATTCATCAGCAACTCCCTGAAACTATCGGGAATGCAAACACGGCAGTAGGCGAAGTATCCTTCATAAGCGATGGAGTAACTTACTACTGGCCGGAGTCAGTGGATTGGGATAACGGCAAGAAGGTGTCCACATTGGAGTTTGCAAATGCCGGCACCTGCACGCTGAATCTTCCTCGAGTGGACCTTGAATATCACGGGATGAAGATGACCTTGATCTTCGAGATTACTATCGAGAGGCGTCAGGATGATCGACGGCAGGTGATCGATTCGCTGCCATTTCAGAATGGTACGTTTATCCTGAATCTCTCAGGGTGGTCGCACAGTCGAGACAAAATGATTCCTGCGACTCTATGGAAGAAGTCAAAAGCTCGGGAAGAGAGATAAAATCAGAGTTGAACAGTATGTGCGAAATCAGAGTCGAAGCTGATACTTGACGCAAAGGCTTAGAGCACCGCGCAACCGCTGGTGGCTCTGCGCAAAAAGTCAGATACCACCTGCTTTAGCAGCGTGGAGATTCAAATTTGCGCTAGTGTGCGCCCTGAACCTTATGAGGTGATACCACCTGCTTTCAGCAGCGTGGAGTTTCAACTTCTCGCTAAAACCGCAGTAAGAAGCTGCTCAGTAGCGGAAAATTGAAACTCCAAGCTGCTGAAGCAGGTGGTATCTGACTTTTTGTGCAAAGCTACCGCTGGTGGGCCAGTCACAGAAGAAAAAATTCCGTTAGCGAGCCGATCGAAACAAACGGTCTTTTTGAATCCCCGCAGAACCTCCGCAGAATCTTCGCAAAAACAAAAACGGTTTGGTGCTAGTTCGCTTGATTTCGAGGATCGTTACTCTGTTAAGAAAACAACGACTCTTCCACGAATTCAAACGAAACAACACGAACGCTCTGCATCTTCGTGTTTAGCGTTCTCCTTCGCCAGCATCACCGCGTCCCGTGATCATTTCCTCTCTCGTGCCACATATCAATGTCCGGACCATGGCTGCGATTGTTTAGGGCCCAGGAAACCGGCACTTAACGATTTTGTTTTTGGCGCTCGCGAGACCGCGAGCGTTAGGCACAGCAAGCTGCTGCACACGAGAAAAAACCAAGGCGGCAAAGCGCCTGGATCGAGGAGAACACCATGCTCAAGCAAATCACATCAGCGGTCATTGGTCTTCTGGCAATCTGCTTCGCACTCAACACTAATGTTCACGCTCAGTGTACGAATCTGCCGTTTGATACTTCCGTCAAGACGACAATTCAAAACGCAAGCCCTAACGTGTGGGTAGGCCAGCTCACTCCCGGCGACCTTGACCTTGATGGAAACCAGGACGTCGCAGTCATCGCCTCAGACTTCAATGGATTCCCGAAGCTTTATGTAATGTATGGAGATGGCCAGGGTGGTACCTCCCATCAATTGATCTTTGGACTGCTCTCAAGTAATGCTCCACCGGTGGTCGCTGACTTCGACGGCGACTCGCGGCCGGACGTTATTGCCGGCTCACGTGTGTTTATGAGCAAACCTACCGGACAATTGAGTTATATCGGCGACCTTCCCTTGAATGGCTTTGCGGTAGCCGGCGACTTCAACAACGATCACCTCCAGGATCTGGCCGTTACGCGATACGGCAATCCCGGTTTTGATGCTGGCTCGATCTATGTACTGTCTGGCTTTGGTGACGGAACCTTTAGCGCGGCGCTGCATTTTCCCTTCATCCGCGATCCCAATGCTTTTGAAAACCCGACGAACCTCGATGCAGGTGACTTCAATGCCGACGGCGTCATGGATCTGGCGGTGGATGGTAAGGCCGGAAGAGTACAAATACTGTTCGGCAACCCTGGTGGCGGGTTTTCAAGCGGGCCACTCTTAATCGGCGGGCAGGTTGGAGAATCTGCGGTCCATATTCGTGACGTCGATCATGACGGACGCAAGGACGTCATTACCATTGACTCGGATACTTACTCATTCTTTCGTAACAACAGTAATGGCTTCGACGATCCTTTGTTCAGTTTTACAAACGGAGAGAATTGGCTCTCCTTTTCACTGGCAGACATCGACGCTGACGGTAACCTCGACGCGATTGCGCCTGGACGTGGGTCACGTTTTCTGGTGGTCAATAGCGACGGTGCCGGTCATTTCTGGAATCGAACAATGTTTGGTGAACCGGGTACGTCTAGTTTCGGAGGCCTCGGCGTCGCGGATTTCAACAACGACGGTCAACCAGACGTGGTGGGAAACTATGTTGAGCAATTTGGCGCAGGACCGTCAATTCTGGCAATTTGGTTGAATAACTGCTCGGCAGTACCAACACCAACGCCGACGCCGACGCCAACACCAACACCAACACCAACACCAACACCAACACCAACGCCAACGCCGACGCCAACGCCGACGCCAACGCCAACGCCAACGCCAACGCCAACGCCGACGCCGACGCCAACTCCAACGCCGACGCCAACTCCAACGCCGCCGCCGACGCCGACACCGACACCAACGCCAACGCCAACGCCAACTCCAACGCCAACGCCAACGCCGACGCCGACGCCGACACCAACACCAACACCAACGCCAATACCGTCAAACGGGAATATTTTTGTGGCTCAGTTGAATGGTGCTAACGTTGTGCCGCCGGTGACTACTACAGGCAATGGGTCAGGCAGCGTAACTTTGATTCCTTTTACGAGGACCTTGATGGCGGGAGTGATTTTCAACAATCTGACATCCAAGCCAACCAGCGTGCACATTCATGGTCCGGCCGGTCCAGGCGCCAATGCTCCGGTTGTCGCTACCCTGAGGATCGTTTCGGCGCAGCTCGTAAACGGAAAGTGGAACGGTGAAGCATTTGCGATCTTCAATGCTACCGCTCAACAAATCATGGACCTGCGCACGCAGAGCTGGTACATGGACGTCCATACCGTGGGCCATCTCAACGGCGAAATACGCGGAAGTCTTACACCGCTTCAGTTACCCTTTGCTGCATTGAATCGTCCTGATCCATTCCGATGGTTGTCACCTTCCGACGTAGGTTGGACCAGTGTAGACGAGCTGCTTCGCAGCCAAATCTGTCCACAATGCTATTCAGCCTTGTCCGCAAACATCACAAGAGGCGACGCTTACGAGCGTCGCCTCTATTGCTGAGCCAGCGCAAATAAAGCTCTTCGGATTCAGCTTTGGGTCTCAGCCTCACGAACGCGAGAAACTTTCTGAATGTGCGCTAATGCCCGCTTGAAGAAGCTTTCGAAAGGCTTGCCTTCGCACTAAACGTCATGCTTTGATCCAACTTTCCATTTCCGTCTACATATGTGGCAATCGAGATCGATTGTTCAAGAGTGTTCATTATGATCCTCTTCCACAGATTGTTTTTGTCTTGCGAGAGAAGACTGCGCAGCCGGTCGATTTGTCAAAGCTCATTTTCAGTTGGATAATTTCGACTTCAAGAACTGGAAAGTCAGTCAAAAAAATCGTGTCACAAATCAGAAAGGCTATCCAGTCTTAGCGAGCACGGAAACAGGAACACGCGGCGAAGCATTAGCCGCGAAAAAAAAGAAGGAGAACACAAAAAAATGAAGATCGTAGTTATTGGTGGCACCGGTCTTATTGGATCAAAGCTCGTAACAAAACTCAGCGCGCTCGGACATGAGGCTGTGGCAGCGGCACCTAATACGGGCGTCAACACTCTCACCGGCGAAGGACTGGCTGAAGTGCTAAAGGGAGCCCAGGTCGTTGTCGATGTCTCGAATTCACCGTCGTTTGAAGATGCAGCGGTGCTGGACTTCTTCCAGACGTCGACGCGTAATCTCCTCTCCTATGAAGCCGCCGCCGGTGTAACACATCATGTGGCGCTCTCAGTGGTTGGAAGTGAACGTTTACCTGAGAGCGGTTACCTACGTGCGAAGGTCGCCCAGGAAAAGCTAATCAAAGAAGGTCCGATCCCCTATTCAGTCATCCATGCGACTCAATTCTTTGAGTTCGTCAACCGCATCGCCGACGAGGCCACCAGCGGTACCACTGTTCATCTACCGCCAGTACTCTTCCGGCCGATAGCTGCGGAAGATGTTGCCAGTATCGTCTGTACGGTGGCTACCGGTGCACCGTTGAATGGCACAGTTGAAATCGGTGGGCCGGAACAGTTTCGTTTCGACGAGCTCATCCGAAAGGGCCTCCGTTCACGCAAGGATCCACGTGACGTGGTCGCTGATCCACACGCACGCTACTTCGGCACCGAGTTAAGTGAGCGCAGCCTTGTGCCGGCAGAAGGAGCTATCTTCGGGAAGATTCGCTTCGATGAGTGGCTAGCAAGTTCGGCGGATCCCGATAGCAATCGGCAGAGCAAACCGGCGACAAGCCGTGTATGACAACAACACCTAGCTTCGTTTAATCGATTCAACAGCAACGCTGCGCTTGTTTCATCCAGGATTGTCCAAAGCGCGGGGCTGCCGCATGGAATGTGCTCGACCCGTAAGGATCTGATAAATGCGGATCTGCTCAAGTTCATAAAGGAGGAGAAATACCATGTCGCCTACAGCTGATCCGACAAGGATCGGAAGGACGCAAGTCTTGGGAGGCATCACGGTGATCGACACACCGGTTGTCACCAGGGCCATGGATTATGCGCGGACTCATTCCGAACCGTTTCTCTTCAACCATGGTGTCCGATCCTGGCTCTTTGCGGTCCGGCTCGGACAGCTGCAGGGCATAGCTCACGACGCGGAAGTCGTAGCTGTCGGCACGCTGCTCCACGACCTCGGGCTCACGAACAGCTTCACGGGTCAAAGGCGCTTCGAGATCGAAGGAGCCGACGCAGCACGGGCGTTCGCCCGCGAGCAAGGCCTCGACGATCGCCGCCTACAGTTGATCTGGGACAGCGTTGCTCTGAATTCCACACCTTCGATCGGCCTGCACAAGGAGGCGGAAGTCGCGCTCTGCACGGCTGGGATCGGCGTCGAATTCGGATTCCAGTACGACCGGATCCCGTCGAACGAAATGAAGAGCATCCTCGCCGAATTTCCGCGCCTTGACATGAAGCGGTGCTTCGCCGATTCAGTCTGCCGCATTGTCAAGACCAAGCCGGAGACCACCTACGACAATTTCGCAGGCGACTTCGGGGAACGTTTTGTCTCAGGCTACAAGCGGCCGTCTACGGTGGATTTCCTGATGGATGCTCCGTTCGAGGAATAGGTGTGGTCTAACTACCCGATTAAGGATGAATGTTGACTTGCTTTGGAGGTGCACATGAGCGAAGAAGACCTAGAGGTGCTGATAACCCTGGATGACCCGGGAGAAGATACCCTGGAAGAGGACACTTTTCATCAGGCTGACAATACCGACGCGCATCGATCCTCTCAACCGGCCGGCGACGCGGCCGGCAAATAGAAGTAATTGCACCGCGACGATAATTCAAATCGTGTCCGATCGGTATCGCTGTGCGTGGGGTGTTTGATTGTCGGCAGATTTCGAATTTCTAAAACCGCCTGGCTACTTGGGTGAGGCGACCAAACGAAAGGTTCATCATGAAGAACAAGAGATTAATGCTCGTCCTGCTATTTCTGATGCCGGGGACGCTGATGGCCCAACAGCCCGCCGCCAGTAAGGCCCCACAGGCTTCGGTGACATCGCTGACTTCGAAAGATTTGCCCGAGTTTCCCGGCAAAGAAGTCTTGATGATCACAGTGGACTATCCACCGGGCAGCGTGGATCCCATCCACCGGCACAATGCACATGCGTTCGTCTATGTGTTGGAGGGCTCGATAATCATGCAGGTGAAAGGTGGAAAGGAGGTGACGCTGACACCGGGCCAGACTTTTTATGAAGGCCCGGACGATGTTCATGTCATTGGTAGGAACGCAAGCAGTACCAAACCGGCAAAGTTCGTCGTGTTCTTCATTAAGGACAAAGGAGCTCCGGTGTTAGTGCCGGCGCCGGAATGAAATCAACCGAACCGCAAAACAACTCCGAGTCTCTTATGAAATACGGGTGAGTGCCAACGATCAGAACAGGAGCGAAGCGACTGCCTTCAATTCTCGATATAGTCAGTTGATAGCAGTCGCTTCGCTCCTGTTCTGAACTTAGCCGGACCTTATTTTCATTCGCGGTGGTGAATCGAGATTCATGACTTACTGTGTCGGCGATCACTACGCTAGTGAGGAAGCGTCACAACTAAATCCCTTGTGAAGGAGGAAGATCTGATGGCTATCAGCATGAGTTTCGCTACTGTGATTAGGCCTTACTTTACACCTTGTTACAGAGCGCACATGGTCCGTGGAAATTTAGATCTTTGGGACTACGATACCGTGAAGCAAGAATGGCAAGCCATACACGATGCCATAGAGACCAGGAAGATGCCGCGAGCAGGATGTCCTGAAGGTGTCTGGGATGACATGACGAGGGACCAATTCATAGCGGACTTCGTAGCGTGGAAAGCGGGCGGTTTTCCACAATAATTCGGACTAAGGAGATTGAAGAATGAAGGAATCAACTTTCGAAGGAGTCGGCGGACTGAAAATTTTTACTCGCTCGTGGCAGCCCGAAGGGAAAACACGCGGAGTGGTCGTTATCGTCCCCGGGTTTAATTCGCATAGCGGGCAATATCTGTGGGTCGGCGAGCAATTCGCGGCAAAAGATTTAGCGGCTTATGCGATCGATTTGCGCGGGCGCGGGCGTTCCGAAGGCGAGCGTTACTACGTTGAAAAGATGGAAGACTATACCGACGATGTGGCGACGCTAATCAGAACCGCAAAATCGGAAAATCCCGGTTTGCCGGTGTTCCTTCTCGGTCACAGCGCGGGCGGTGTCGTTTCGAGCATTTATACGCTCGACCATCAATCAGAGATCGATGGATTAATCTGCGAGAGCTTCGCCTACGATCTGCCGGTGCCCGATATCGTTCTTTCGTTTATCAAGGGATTGAGTTACATCACCAAGCACACCCATGTCTTCCCTTTGAAGAACGAATTTTTCTCTCGAGATCCGCTGGTGGTCGAGTCAATGAACAATGACGTACTGATTCAGGGCGAGTCTCAGCCGGTGCAGACTTCCAAAGTGATGATAGATGCCGCCAGTCGGCTGCATGAAGAATTTCCCCTCATCAAACTTCCCGTACTCATTCTGCACGGTACAGAAGACAAGGCGACGAATCCGAGCGGTAGCCAGTTTTTTTACGATAATGCCGGCTCAACGGACAAGACTCTTAAACTCTATGAGGGTCACTATCACGATCTGCTAAATGACATTGATAAGGAGCTCGTGATGGCGAACATTACCGACTGGATCGACGCGCGTATTCACGCAATACAAACCAAATCCGCGGCACTCTGATAGGTTTGGCTTCACTAATCAAATCTTTTGAAGCGGATGAAGAGTGGGGCTGGTGTTACGTTGATGAATTACTTCTCGAGTCAGTTCCTGGATCATTGACGATCGAATGGTGCGGTGTGCTCGGAGCGACGTCCTGAGAAAACGGCGTTTGAATGTACGGGCGCCGGCCGATCGGTCATTTGTCTCATTCACTTCTGCTTCGGAGTCATCGAGATTACAGAGTTGTAGAGAGGAATCTTATTTGGACCCTGCTGCGTCGACATTTTTCACTTGTTCGTCTTCGGCAATGATAATGCGCGCGGCGCGATCGTGCGTAAGGGCAGACCAGCCCCAATTCCACAGGATCTCGATCCTGTTTCGCGTTCCGCTCAGCAATGCCAGGTGAACGCCAAGCCAGGCGAAGTAAGCGAGCGGACCGTGCAATGTCCGCTTGTTTGGAAACTCGACGACAGCGGAGCCGCGCCCAATCGTTGCCATGAATCCTTTGTCCCAATATTTAAAGGCCTGAGTTTCTTCTCCAACCATTCGGCGTGCTATCTGTCGCCCAACATGTTCCCCTGATTGCATCGCAACTGAACCGAGTTGAGGCAGAACTTGCCCCTCCGAATTGACTTCACCCATATCACCCACGACAAAGATCTCCGGATGTTCGTGCACACTTAGATCGGGATTGAGTTTTACTCGCCCACCTCGACCCTGCGGCATTCCGAGCATGCGTGCGAGCGGGTTGGCCTGCACACCGGCGGCCCACACGAGCGTGTGTGTTTTGATCTCTTCGCCTGACTTCAGTTTCACCGATGTCGAGCCAACCTCCGCGACTGCTTCGCCAAGACGGAGTTCCACCCCTCTTTCTTCGAGCTCCTTCGTTGCGTACGTTCGTAGATCCGCTTTGAAGGCTGCCAACACCTCATGGCCCATCTCAACAAGGATTATTCGCGCTTTTTCGGCTGCGAGTTGGTGATAGTCTTTCGGCAGTAAGTTATAGAAGAGGTCAGATAATGCGCCGGCAGTCTCGACACCCGTGGGCCCTGCTCCAACTATTACGAAAGTCAGTGCGCCTTCGTTGATGCTTGAAGGATCTCGATCGGCGGCTTCGAACCGTTCCATCACCTGATTACGAAGTTTTACAGCATTCACAAGCGTGTAAAGTGGGAATGCGTGTTCGGCCGCTCCGGGAGTGCCGAAGTAATTAACCGTCGCTCCGCCTGCGAGCACGAGGTAGTCGAAAGTTATTTCGTCACCATCCTCCATTTGGATCTTTCGGCCGGGCAGATCGATACCCGTAACTGTACCGAGACGGAAGTTCACATTCTCCTGGTGCCTAAACATGCCTCGTACTGGCGCACCGACGTCTTCGGCATTTAGCAGGGAAGTGGCGACCTGGTAAAGCAGTGGCTGGAATGTGTGATAGTTGTGTCGATCGATGAGAGTCACGTGAACCGGAACGTGGGCCAATTGCTCGGCGACTCCGAGTCCACCGAAACCGGCACCAACAATCACGACGTGTGGATACTTGCTCATTTTCCTCTTACTTTCGCATTAGTTTCATATTCTTTCTGCGCTCCCAGTGAACGATACGTCGCCAAGCCCCGCAGCGCTCTCCAATCGGGCGCAACGGACGTGCCAAAAGAACCTGTTCGGAATTCGCTCAATTGGTGAGCTATACAAAAATTGGCTAAGTAAGTTTGCCGGAATTGCCGGAATCGAGCTTTACCAACGATCCCACTCATTCCGACATTCTGATGCCTCATTGGATTTCCTCATCAGCATTTTCCTTCCAACTAGCTAAATAACAGCTGCGCTCGCTCCGGCAAAAGTATTGCTGTGAGTTGAGGCATTATGAGTTCTGTCATCAGACAATCCGCAAATCCATGCCATGCCGCTTGCTGGTTGGTGGTCCTGCTATTGATGCTCTTCTCATTGGAAGTCTGTGGGCAGGAAACCCCGTCTCGATCGAATGAAACGCTGACGCTCGATCAAGCTATAGCGTTAGCTTTGCGCGATAACCATGGAATCAAGATCGCGCGGTTGGCAGTCGAAATGTCAGGCGATGAAATCTCTGCCGCCAAAACTTTGCGTCTTCCTTCGTTGCACGCCTATTCGTTGTTTTCGGGAAATCTCGCGACTAATGAGCTAGAGGTCCCGAATCCGGCGAACACCTTGTTCCCGGGTCTGGGTCCTTTCTTCTCACTGAATGTTGAGCGTAAACCCACTGCATTGATTGGCGCATCCGTGATCGAGCCATTAACGCAGCAATATCGGATCGGGTTGCAGATCAAACAACAGGGTTTGTCACATGATGTGGCGCAGGCAAAGCTGCGCCAACAGCAGAACGAAACCATTGACCAGGTGAAGAAGGCATATTACGCAGTGCTGCAAACGCAGAGTGGGTTAACCAGCGTGCAGGAGGCGCTAAAGTCATACCGCGAGCTCGACAAGATTACGGGCGATTACGTTGTGCAGAATGTTGCGCTCAAAGCTGATCAGCTCACCGTCCAAACCCGATTGGCGCGAGTCCAATACGAGGAGATTGAGTTGACCAGTCAGCAGGCCACACAGAAAGAGCAATTGAACAGTCTTTTGGGTCGCGATATTGGCACCGCGTTTGAAGTGTCCGGTACTCCCGAATTTGCGTCTTTTGAACCTGATTTGACGGAGGCCAGAAGGGTCGCACTAGAGCAGAGGCCGGAGTTGCAAAAGGCCCGGTTGCTGGTCCAACAGGCAAAACTCGATCGACGCATCAAGAAGTCACATTACATACCAGATGTCAGTGCCGGTTTTACCTATTTGACCGCGCGCAATTTCAGTGACGCGGTTCCAAAAAACTTCGCCAACATTGGCGTGGCAGTGACTTGGGAAGTGTTTGATTGGGGACGAAAGAAAAGCGAACTCGCCGCAAAGGACAAAGCCATCGAGCAGGCGAATGTCGGTCTAAAAGAAGCTGAAGACCAGGTTTTGATTGACGTCGGCGATAAGTTGCGGAAGGTGCAGCTCGCTGGTCAGGCGCTTCGGGTAGCCAGACTTTCGGAGGATTCAGCGAAAGAGAATCTAAGAGTCAGCACAGGTCGTTACAGGTTCCAGGCTGTTTTGCTGTCAGATGTGCTTCAGTCTCAGGCATCGCTTGCTGAAGCAAATCATGAATACCAACAGGCGTTGCTCGCGTTCTGGACAGCTAAGGCAGAGTTTGAAAAAGCTCGGGGAGAGGACAAGTAAAAAACATGTCGGAAACGAAACCGGCCGCAGCGGCAGTCGAGTCAGGGTCAAACAACCACGGCACGACTGCCAAACCAGACAACAAGGTACCGTCTTCCGAGAATGCAACACCGTCTTCCGAGAACACAACACCGTCTTCCCAGAACACAACACCAGCAGTCAAAGAGAGTCCGTTGACGAGTGCGGGATGGCGTAAAAAGTTAGTTCCGGTGGTAGTGCTGGCGCTAGCAGCAATTATTTTTTTTGGCATCAGCGGTGGTTGGACAAGGTGGGTAGGAAGCGGCTCGCAAAAAACGGACGACGCCTTTCTCCGAGCTGATATCACACCTTTAAGTACGCGCGTCTCCGGCACAGTGGTCCAGGTTGCCGTCGCCGACTATCAACGGGTTAAAGCCGGTGACTTGCTAGTGCAGTTGAAAGATGACGACTTCAAAGCACAGGTCGCTCAAGCGGAAGCCGGTGTGTCAGCCAGCGAATCAGCACTGGAGAACAACGCAAAACAAAAAGAACTGCAAGCTTCACGAATCACGCAGGCTCAAGCTGGTATTCAAGCAGCCAGCGCCGGGATAGCTCAAGCCGTCGCCGCGATCGAAGCGGCAAAAGCAGACGTTGCCAATTCGAAAGCGGCGGTTGATGTAGCGGAAGCCAAGATCTCGGACGCACAAGCTGGGGTAGCCGCCGCCCAGGCCGACGCAGAAAGAACGTTGCTGGAGCGAAAGCGTCAGGAAGCATTGGTAGGCCTCGGCGCCGCAACCAAACAAAAACTCGAGCAGGTGACCGCCGATCAAGAACGCTTCGCTGCCATTCTCGACAGCCGCAAAGCTGAGCTAACCCAAACGCGAGCTTTGGTTGAAAGTCGGCGCGCTGAGTTTTCAAAGGCGCGCGCTCAAGTATCGCTGCGCGAAGCCGAACAACAGGGCGCTCGCGCACAAATGATGAGTCGCACAGCCGAGGTCGACGCACAGACCAAGCAACGAGCAGTTCTGGATGCGCAGGAACAACAGCTTCAGGCCGATCTCAATGCGAAGAAGGAGGCGTTGAAAGTAGCGCAGACTAATCTCGATTACACTCGAATCATGGCACCAACCGACGGGATTGTCGGTGAGCGAAAGGTTAGGGTGGGCCAACTGGTGTCACCCGGAACGCAGGTTTTGTCGCTGGTCGAGAACACAATCTGGGTGCAAGCGAACTATAAAGAAACCCAACTGACCAATGTTGCCAAAGGTGATGCGGCCGAAATTACGATCGACACGTTCCCGGGAGTTGTGCTGAAGGGCCACGTCGAAGAGATCGCTCCGGCAAGTGGATCTCAATTCGCCCTTCTGCCACCCGACAACGCCTCGGGCAACTACACGAAGATTGTCCAACGCATTCCAGTAAAGATAGTGCTCGATCCAAATCCGTCGATTGCCGATCGGCTGCGCGCTGGCATGTCGGTCACTGCCGAGATCCGGACCAGATCGAAAGCTAAAACCTAGTGATGAGTGTTGTTTTTAACCCAGCACATAAACCCAGTGTGTTCGACGTGTCAAAGCTCAAGGCTTTGATCAAGTCGCTGGATCAAAATCCTTACGTCGGCAGTGTGGGAGTGTTTCTTGGTGCCGGTATTGCGACTCTGAATGGTCGTGTGATCAGTGTTGGGCTACCGGATTTGCGCGGCGCAATGGGATTGGGCATCGACGAAGCGAGCTGGATTCCAACAGCTTATAACATGGCGTTGATGTTTATTGGTCCGTTCTCGGTGTACCTTGGCGGATTACTTGGCGTGCGGCGTGTGCTGCTTTATTCGGGACTAATCTTCATTCTCTGCTCATTACTCTTACCACTCTCGCCGAACTTACAGGTGATGCTTTGTTTGCAGGTGATTAGCGGGCTCTCTTCGGGCACTTTTTATCCGCTAACGCTTGCCTATGCGCTGCGTGCGCTGCCGCTGCGCTTCGTGATCTACGCCGTTGGTGTGTATTCAATCGATATCCTTGCCGCAACCAGCATCGCCACATCATTCGAAGCCTGGTATATCGAATATTTATCGTGGCACTGGATCTTCTGGCAGAGCGTACTGCTAACGCCATTGATGATGCTCTGCATCTATCTGGCTATTCCTCCACAACCGCCACGTTCAGGTCCCAAGCCGGCGATAAGTTGGCGAGGCTTTCTTTACGGCAGTCTTGCCTTGAGTTTGATCTACGGTGCACTCGATCAAGGCGAACGACTGGATTGGTTAAACTCAGGCGTTATTGTCGGGCTGCTCCTCAGCGCAGCATTCTTACTGGTCGTAACGGTGATTCGCAGATGGCTTTCCCCAAATCCTTTGGTGAATCCTATCTTCCTGGTAAATCGAAACACTGCGATCGTGGCGCTGTGCCTCTTCTCTTTTCGGTTTGTGTTGCTGGCGATTGCTTTTCTGCTGCCAGCAGTTCTTGCTCTAAATCAGAACTACCGTCCACTGGAGACAGGCCGAGTTCTGCTCTGGGTAATCCCTCCAATGGTGTTGATGGGACTGCTCGCAGCGCGATTAATGCGTCGATTCGACAACAGACTTGTATTCGCATCAGGCTTTGCGATTGTTGCAGGAGCTTCTTTGTTGAATGCTCAGCTAACCAGTTCGTGGTCCGGTGATAATTTTTTCATTTCGCAGATTGTGTTTGGTTTCGGGCTTCCTCTGGCCTTCACTGCGCTGGTTGGATCAATTTTGCAGAATAGTTTTGATTCGGGGGCTCTCACCAATCCCGTCAACATCCTGACCTACTCAGCTTTCATCCATACGGTCAGGCTATTTGGAGGAGAAGCTGGTACTGCGCTGATGCAAAGGCTGGTTTCAGTGCGCGAGCGATTTCACTCAAACATGATCGGTCTTCATGCCGATTCAGGAAATTGGCTACTGTCAGAACGTGTGACTTCACTCGCGCACGTTCTCTTTCCGAATTCTACCGGCACGGAACAGGCACAACAAAAAGCTGTTGTCGTGCTTGGTGGCCAGGTCAAATTACAGGCTTATGCGCTGGCGTATAGTGACTGCTATATGGCGATTGCCTTTGTGGCGACACTAGCGATCATCCTGATCGCACTAATGAAGCCGATGAAGATTTACTTCGACGAGGGCTAGGTCGTGAGTTCTCTCTGTGAGACAAATTCACGAATAAGCGACCTCACGCGCGAGACTGCTTCTTACTTCGCGCACGTCGATCCCAAGTTTCTTCATTCGGTCAAGCAGTGTGCTACGTTTCACTCCCAAGCGAAGTGCGGCGCCGTTTGGACCACTGACACGACCGTTCGTTTCGCGAAGAATTCCGACGATCCTCTTTTGCTCTTCTAAATTACCTACAACTGCCGCAGCGTCGATTGCTGAATTCATGTTCTCGGGCAGCAAAACCGATAGCATACGGTTGCAGCTAAGAATTACCGATCGTTCGATCAAATTCTCTAACTCCCGTACATTACCAGGCCAGGACCAGCGCTGAAGTTTCTGAATCGTCGACTCTGGAATCGTGTCGATCTGCTTATTCATTCGGCGCGCGTACTTTTGAGTGAAGTGTTGGATCAACAAGGGAATGTCTTCGCGACGTTCACGCAAAGGGGGAACACGGATTGGAAACACATTCAAGCGATAGTACAGGTCACTGCGAAACTGTTTGTCTTCCATCATCTGTTCCAGATCGCAATTGGTTGAGGCCACGAGCCTGACATCAACATTATTCGACCGTGCACTGCCGAGTCGTTCGTACGTGTGCTCTTGCAGCGTGCGTAAGAGCTTGGGTTGGAGTTCGAGCGGCATATCACCGACTTCGTCGAGGAACAGGGTTCCGCGATCCGCCAATTCAAGCCGCCCCACTCGCTGCATGTTCGCACCAGTGAAAGCGCCTCGCTCATGGCCGAACAGTTCGCTCTCGAATAACGAACTCGGAATCGCCGCGCAGTTCAAAGCAACAAAAGGTTGCTTCTGTCGGTGGCTGCTTTCGTGGATCGCGCGAGCAATTAGTTCTTTGCCCGTTCCGGTCTCGCCTAGCAGCAGCACCGTAGCATCGGTGGCGCCCACCATCATGACGAGTTGCAACACATGTCGCAGGCCTGAACTCCGACCTACGATTCTCGCAAAAGCCAACTCATCGTCATCATTATTCATTTCGCTGCACGAACTGAGATTCACCTGCAAATGTGATGTTTCGCGCGGCTCTGCGAAAGCCAGGACGTTTGAATTCATCGCCATGCTCCTCCTGAAACTCGTTTGTGATTTTCTTGTTCAGCCCTTTAGCGCCGCTCGGACCTTCTCAAGCAAAACGTCATCATCGAAAGGCTTCGACAGGAACTCGACTGCGCCTGCTTTCATCGCCTGCATCTTCATCTTGGCGTCACCGTGCGCCGTGATGAAGATGATTGGAATGGGAGATCCCTCAGCGTTTAGTTTTGCTTGCAGTTCGAGGCCTGACATCCCCGGCATGCGAATGTCCGCCACAAGGGAGGCGGTCTGATTCCGCTGGTCTGATTCGAGAAATTCTTCCGCCGATCCGAAGCACCGCGCCGAAAGCCCGGCGGATTCCATCAAATCTTTTAGCGCACTCTGGACTGATCGATCATCGTCGACTATAGCAACTAATTGGGGAGTACTCTTGCCTGTCATGGTGTGAGTTTGCCTGAGGCGGCGAGCGGTAACAATTACACGTTGGTTACGCCGAATTAGACTTTGGTTACATGGCATCCGACGAAGATGGATTTCATAATTGTTAATGAGGGTTGGTCTAAGTGCGGAGGTCGCTGCGATGGGCGTAGCTTGCTAGCTGGATTTCAGCGTATCCGCCATTCTGATTAGCGCGGACAGTGAGTCGGCTTTCATTTTTTCTATCACGTGGCCGCGATGAATTTTCACCGTGTGCTCGCCGGTCCCGAGCTTCGCGGCTATCTGTTTATTGAGCAGGCCCGAAACCACCAGTTCCATTACCTCGCGCTCGCGGGTGGTTAGGGTGTCGTATCGGTTTCGCACCTCCTCTGTCTCCCGACGTTTTTCGCGCAATTCTCTGTCCCGCTCGAGCGCCTGCTGAATTGCGTCGAGTAGTTCCTGGGGCCTAAAAGGCTTCGTCAGGAACTCAACGGCTCCCGACTTCATTGCCCGAACTGTCATTGGGACATCACCGTGTCCGGTGATGAAGATGATTGGAATGGTCACTCCGGCTTCGGCCAGTCTACGTTGACAATCCAAACCGCTCATGCCCGGAAGTCTGACGTCGAGAACCAGGCAACCGGAGCAGTCGGCGCGTTTGCTGTCGAGAAACTCCTGCGGCGTCGCGAACGCCTCAGACATCAACGACACCGACGACAAAAGATCCTGGATCGATCGGCGTACATTCGCGTCGTCGTCGACTATGAACACAACGGGTGCGTCTTTAGTGATCACTTATGCCTCAGCTTCTTGGTAAAGTGAAGTGGAAAGTCGCGCCACGCTCCGCGTTCACAGACGCCCAAAGTCGGCCGCCGTGCGACTCGATGATTATACGGCTGATCGCGAGCCCCATACCCGTTCCTCCAGCCTTTGTCGTTACGAACGCGTTGAAGATTTCTTCCATCTTTTCAGCAGGTATTCCCACGCCTGAGTCACTCACCGACACCATCACCTCTCCGCCCTCGCGTCGTGTGCTCATCTTGAGCTCGCCCCCCTGCTCGCTCATTGCCTCCATCCCGTTCAGCATTAGGTTCATCAACACCTGTTGCAACTGCACCCGGTCAGCGCTCACCGACGGTAGATCCTCCGCCAACTCCGTACGCATCATCACCGAGTGACGATCAGCCTCGCTGCGGAGCAATACCAGCATCTCGCCAACAACATCGTTCACCGGGACCATCCCTCGTTGCGGCGAGACGTCCTTCTTGTAGAAGGACTTCAAGTGGGTGATGATCTCGGCGGCTCGCTTCCCGTCCTCCTCGATCCGCATGGCCGCCTCTCGCGCCCTCTGGATCTCTGGTTGATCCCGGTTTAGCCAGCGCAGACAGGCGCCGGCGCTGGTGGTGACGGCGGATATGGGCTGGTTGATCTCGTGGGCGATCGAAGCGGTCAACGCACTCAATGTCGTAACGCGCGCCATATGGGCGAGTTCGGAACGAGCCCTGGTTAGTGCCTCCTCGGCAACCTTGCTTTGCGTCACGTCCTGAATTGCGCCGATGTAGATGGGTCGACCCGCGATCTTCTCCAGTACGTGGGCGACGGCATGGAGATGCTTCACGTTCCCAGCCGGCGTGATTATGCGGTAGTTAATATCGATATCGCGATCCAGCCCCTCGCCAGCGCGCTTGAAGGCGTCCTCGTATACTGGCAGGTCCTCGGGGTGGAAGAGCGCACGAATCGCTTCTGTCGTAACTCTTGTCCCGGGATTGAGCTCGAAGATCCGGCGCAGCTCCTCGGACCAGTTGTGCTCATCCAAAAGAAAATCCGTGATGAAGCTGCCCGTCTTGCTCACCCGCTGGGCCTCGGCGAGACGAAGGTAGGCTTGCTCGAGCGCTTCCTCTGCCCGTTTTCGATCATCGATATCCGTGCTTGTGCCGTACCATCTCACGATGTCGCCAGACTCGTCGCGGAACGGCTCGGCCCGAATGAGAAACCAATGATAGACGCCATCATGGCGACGAAGACGCGCCTCGACCTCATCTGGTTCGCCTGAGGTCAACATTTTCATCCATTTTTCCATTAATGTCGGTAGGTCCTCTGGATGAAATGCAGATTGCCAACCCCAACCATGCGACTCTTCCTCGGAGAGGCCTGTATATTCGTGCCAGCCTTTGTTGAGGAACTCATTTGGACCATCCGGCAGATTGCACCACGCGAGTGCAGGGATGGCATCAATCACCTGCCGAAGTTTGGATTCCGACTTTTGGATTTCGTCAAGCGCATTTCTGAGGTCTTCCTCCGCCCGCTTGCGCTCGACCCCTTGCGCGATCGTGTCGGCAACCGATGCGAGCGTGTCAAGAATGGATTCCGAAAGTGGGCGATGCGCAAACAGCGCCACCACTCCGATCAGCCGATCCTCGACAACCAACGGGTATCCGGCGAAGGCAACCATTCCGTTAGACTGTGCCCAACCCTTATCATGCACGCGTGGATCGTTCATGACGTCATTGGTGAAATGCGCCTTCTTCTCCCGGGCAATCAATCCGACCTTCAGGTCTCCGACCGGGATCCGGCTGTATGATCCATCCAAACGCGTGTACATCCCGGCGCTCGCTTGCAGCTCCAGCGTGCTTTCATCCTTGCTCAGCATCCAGACTCGGGCAAAGGCCGCGTCGAGGTGCCGAACGATAGCCTCCGTGCATCCGCGCAGAATCTCCTGCAAGTGAATCGGCTTGGAAAAGGCAGCGCTCACGTCAGCCCGAACAGCCGCTTGGCGTGCCAGCGCGTCCTCTGCCCGCTTTCGATCCTCGATGTCGAGTGCGGCCATAAACCATCGGTCAATCGTTCCCGCTTCATCGAGGAGAGGTTTGTAGCGGAACAGGAACGCGCGATAGTTGCCATCCTTACTTAGGAGACGTATCTCATTTTCGAATGGCACCGGGCGCGTGAAAGCTACGCGACGAGCTTCACGTAGCCTTTCCAGATCCTCAGGGTGGTAGATACGAGCGCGAAAATCGCTTCTCTGCATCTCCTCCAGAGTGAGACCGAGGTAATCCGTGACCCCTTGGTTTCCATACAAGGGCGTTCCATCGGCGCGCATCACACCAATAACGGTGGGGATGGCGTTGATGATTTGGTTCAAATTGCGTTCGCTCGACTGCAGAGCCTCTTCAGCCTTTTTGCGATCATCGATGTCTGTAAGGAGGAGATACCAGGCGGTGATCCTACTTTCCGCATTCCGCACCGGCAGGCCGCGAACCTGAAACCATCGGTATACGCCGTCGGCGCGACGGCAACGGTGCTCAATGTCATAGATCTCTCCGGCTTCGATTGACTTTTTGCGCGCTTCAATCACGCGGGGAAGGTCATCAGGGTGAACGGCGTCGATGAGAGCCCAGTTCTTCAACTCCTCACTTGTTTTCCCGAAATACTCCAACGTTTGGCGGTTGAGAAACTCGACCTCACCCATTGCTCCAGTCGTCGCGACGAGACCTGGAATGTTGTCGACGATCTGCCGCCACGACAGTTCGCTCGCACGCAGCGCCTCCTCTCCCCGCTTGCGGTCCTCGATATCAATATTGGTTCCGTACCATTTGACTATTTTCCCTGATTCGTCTCGTACTGGGTTGGCACGAAAGAGGAACCAGCGATATGAACCGTCGTAACGACGCATACGCCCTTCAGCCTCAACGGGCACACCAGAAGGCAGAGACGACTGCCAATACTCGACAAGTCCCTTGCGGTCTTCCGGATGAATCGCCTCTGCCCAGCCCCAGCCCACAGCTTGTTCTACGGTCATGCCCGCGTAATCCAGCCATCGCTGATTAAGGAAATCGCAGTAGCCATCCGAACGAGTAGTCCAGGCCATCGTGGGAATCGTGTTAATAAGTAGGCTGAAATTGCGCTCGTTGAACTGAAGAGCCTTTGCGGCATTTTCGCGATTATTCACCGGGAAATCTGTAATAGTTTGCAGTAGCGTCCCCACATCAAAGTAAATGCGAGCCGCAGTGATCTGCCGTTTCGCTGAATCGAACTCATAAATCCCACAACCTGGGACGTTGACTTGCGCACCGGTCGGTTCATGGCCTGCAAATGGACCCTGGTGTCGAGCTTCAAAATTAAACTCAACGATCGCCGCACATGGTGTGAGAATTATGTTCTTCACAAGGTGACGGTTTCCCGGGAACGCAGTGATGAAAGGCCGAACGAACTGATCGCGGAGGGCTTCCTTTCCCTCCATGAGCGTGCCCGGAATTTGAAGCACGACATTTTCTGCGTAGTAAGACAAAATGCGATCCTCGTCCGTTCCTTCCCACGCGTCGTAGTACTCGCGAAGGAATGATTCAACATCAAAACCGGGGTCGAGTACGCTAGAAGCCAACATGGATACCTCCTTAGCTTGGGTATCTTACACCCGGGTTGAACAGCGCGCGCAGCCGCTGGGAGCGCTCCGTGATGAAGAGTTGGACCTGGAGCTTGCCGCGAGGGAATGATTCAGATTTTCAGATCACGGTCCCAGAGTTAACGGCAGCGGTCTCTCTACGTGAGGCGGGCATCGCAGTGACAGTTGGCCCAGGGATTTCTGCCGCGCGAATATCAATGCGGACTACCTAAGATCTATGATTCCAACGAACATTTCACCCTCGCTAGCTTTGATGGAACTTCTCTTTGATTCTGATCCTTTCATCCGCAGAATGTCGGACGGTCCTTTTAGTAATAGTCGCCAGGCTCCGGCAATTCCGACAGTAGCTTTTCGACGAACTGCAAAAACCTCGCTTATTCAATAAAACCGCCGCCGCTCTTTTGGGTATATCCGTTGCCCTGATTGGTCCGATGAATTATTCGGACGCGTAAAGAAAAACCAGAGAGGAAAGCATTTATGTTTTTTGATAAACCGATACGTCGAATTGCAATTGTCGGTACAGGAGTAATTGGCGCTAGTTGGGCTGCTCAATATCTCGCTCGCGGGTTCGATGTCATTGCCACGGATCCCGCGCCAAATGCGGAAGAGAATCTGCGCAAATACGTCGACGAAGCGTGGCCGACGCTTACTGAGATCGGACTGTCACCGGGAGCATCACGCGATCGACTCAGCTTCACAACCAATATGAAGGAAGCTCTTTCGCAAGCCGACTTCGTTCAAGAGAATGGACCAGAGCGAGTTGATTTCAAGATCAAGCTGTTCGCAGATATGGATGATGCTACGCCGCCGGACTCGATCATTGCGTCGAGCTCATCTGGCATAACGCCGAGCGTCATGCAAACAAATTGCAAACACCCCGAGCGCGTACTCATCGGGCATCCATTCAATCCGCCACACCTCATTCCTTTGGTTGAAGTCGTCGGTGGGGGCAAAACCTCGCCTGAAGCGATTCAACAAGCGATAGCGTTTTACGCCTCGATTGGTAAGAAGCCGATTCACTTGCACAAGGAACTTCCTGGTCATGTAGGCAATCGACTACAGATCGCTCTCTACAAAGAGGTCATGTATCTGATCCAGCAGGGCGTGCTGAGTGTGAGCGACGCAGACGATGCAGTGAGTTATGGACCAGGCTTGAGGTGGGGAGTGATGGGGCCCAGCTTGCAGTGGCACCTCGGTGGTGGAGCAGGTGGAATCAAGCACTTTATGGAACACCTTATGCCGGGTATGGAAGCTATGTTCAAGATTCTGGGAACTCCAGATGTGAACGACGAACTGAAGCAGAAGATTGTCGACGGCGTTTTGCAGATCGCAGGCAATCGTTCCGTCGACCAACTAGCGCAAGTCGAAAACGAAGAACTGCTCGCGCTGATTAAGATACGCGCCAACAATTCGATCAGCTCGAAAACTTCGACTGCGAGTGGCAAATCATCTGAACGCGTCTTCTTCCTCGATGTGAGTGGCGGTCGGATTGAGTCGCTCAATCCGGATGGTACAGATCGTCGAGTGGTTCTCGATGGGCTGAAGAGAATTCCGGACGGCATTGAGGTTGATGTTGAAGCTGGGCACATCTACTGGACAAACATGGGTAATCCATCAAAAAACGATGGCTCGATCGAACGTTCGGAACTCGACGGAACAAATCGCAGGACGATTGTGCCTGAGGGCGCAACGTTCACACCGAAACAACTAAAACTCGATAGGCAAGGCAACAAGATCTACTGGTCGGATCGCGAAGGTATGCGCGTTATGCGCGCGAACATCGACGGCTCAGAGATCGAAACGCTCGTTGATACGAGCGAGGGAGAGCCACGTCCTGGTCGAGACGCGACGAAGTGGTGCGTTGGAATTGCTGTCGATCATGACGGGGGCAAGATCTATTGGACTCAGAAGGGCAGCGACAATGCTAACGAAGGTCGTATCTTCCGCGGCAATATCGAAATACCCGGAGGCGAGACTCCTGCAACTCGCACTGATGTCGAAGTATTCTTCGATAGGCTCCCTGAGCCGATCGATTTAGATCTCGATCTTGCCAGACGAATGATCTATTGGACTGATCGTGGCAACCCTCCAAAAGGAAATACTGTGAGTCGAGCGCCGATCGACAAGCCAGGAAAGGATCAAGAGATTCTCGTCAACGATCTAGTAGAAGGCATCGGGCTGTCGTTGGATCTGAAGAACAATCGCATGTTTTTCGCCGACCTTGGAGGCTCCGTTTATTCTGCAAGACTTGATGGATCAGAAAAGAGACCACTCGTTGTGGCGCAAGGGAACTTAACTGGAGTCGCGTACGCCGACTTTACTGATAAGGCGATGGTCCAAACTTCATCGGCGGCCTCGAGATGAAGACTTAGGAATCTGGTGATCTAAGACTTTGAGGGAGAATTCAAATGGCAACTGAAAGAAAAGAAATCAAGCAACCAAAACCACTGCCGGCACCGAACAGCGACTTCTATGAATTTGCCGCGGACCTACCCGCCGAGGAACTGGCGATTGTGAAGAAGGTGCGCGACTACATGGAGACGAAAGTCCAGCCCATCATCAACAAGTACTGGGTCGAGGACTCATTCCCGTTCGAGCTACTCCCGTCGTTCAAGGAGCTGAACCTCGCCGGTCTCGGCATGAACGGCTACGGCTGCCCGGGCGGGAGTCCGCTGCTGGTCGGACTGGTCGCGATGAATATCGCTCGCACTGATACTTCGTTCTGTACGTTCTATGGCGTCCACAGCGGCCTTGCGATGAATTCGATCTACCTCAATGGCACCGAAGAGCAGAAGCAGAAGTGGCTGCCTCCGATGGCCCGCATGGAGAAGATCGGCTGCTTCGGTTTGACCGAGCCGCTGGTCGGCTCCGGGACTGGTGGTGGTCTATTGACCACGGCGAAGCGCGAAGGCGACACCTGGGTTCTCAATGGCCAGAAGCGCTGGATCGGCAACGCGACGTGGTGCGACATTTCAATCATCTGGGCGCGCGACGTCGACGACAACCAGGTCAAGGGCTTTATTGTCGAGAACAAGACCACGCCCGGATTTAGCGTGGAGAAGATTCAAAACAAGATCGCGCTCAAGGTGGTCCAGAACGGCGAGATCACGCTGAAGGACTGCCGGGTGCCGGACGAGAATCGCCTCCAGGGAGGCAAAGGGACGTTTCGCGACACCGCGCTCGTACTGCGCGGGACACGCCACGGCAGCGGGTGGGAGATCACGGGTTCCCAGATGGGCGCCTATGAAAATGCTCTTAAGTACGCCCAGGAACGCTTGCAGTTTGGAAAGCCAATCGGTTCGTTCCAGCTGGTCCAGGAACTGCTCGCGAAGATGCTGGGCAATATCGTGGCGTGTCAATGCATGTTGGCTCGTTCGGTGCAACTAGAAACCGAAGGCAAGCTCACCGATGCGCAGGCCGCGATCGTCAAGGCGTTCTGCACGTCGAAAGCGCGGGAAACGGTTTCGTGGGGGCGTGAACTGATGGGTGGTAACGGGATCCTGGTCGACTACAACGTGGCGCGCTTCTTTGCGGATGCCGAGGCGATCTATTCCTACGAAGGCACCTATCAGATGCAGACCTTGATCGTGGGTAAAGCAATCACTGGGTTAAGTGCGTTTGTTTGATTAGAACTTTGTGCTGAGAGCGCAAGCGTCCCGCCTGCTCCGGTACCAACACGGGCCACGATAGGCAAGGCGGGCAGGCGAGGACGCCTGCGTTCCCGGCACGAGGGACACCCCAAACAGAACAGGAATTTGAGTAAGTAGTTCAATCGCAAAATTCAAAACGGAGACAGGTTATGAGTTCGCCAGCTACAGCATTAACGCTCGAGAATGTTTTGTACGAGAAGAAGAACAGCATCGGCTACGTGACGCTGAATCGACCAAAGGTATTGAACGCTTTGAACCACTCAACCTGGAATGATTTGCGAGTGGCGTTTGAAGATGCACGCGATGATGAGACGGTCCGCGGCGTCATCCTGACAGGCGCGGGCGACAAAGCATTCATCGCCGGCGCAGACATCAGCGAACTTGCTACGGTCACCGCTGTCCAGGCAGAAAAGTCCAGCAGTTATGGACAAGAAGTCCTTAATCTGATTGAGAATCTCGGCAAACCCGTGATTGCAGCCATCAACGGTTTCGCTTTGGGGGGCGGCTGCGAAACCGCGATGGCTTGCACCCTCAGGCTGGCCAGTGAAAACGCAAAGTTTGGTCAGCCTGAAGTGAAGTTAGGAGTGCTTCCTGGCGGCGGTGGTACACAACGATTGCCGCGTTTGATCGGAAAGGGCCGGGCCCTGCAACTCATACTTTCCGGCGCAATGATCAACGCATCAGAGGCGTATCGAATCGGACTAGTGAACGAAGTGGTTCCTACTGCCGATCTAATTCCACGCGCGGAAGCACTCCTGCGGGAAATATTCTCCAACGCACCACTAGCCATCAAGTACTCACTCGAAGCAGTAAATAAAGGATTGGACACGACCCAGGCCGAAGGTCTAGCACTCGAGGCGTCATTCTTCGGACTCTGCGCCGGAACAGAAGACAAGCAGGAAGGCACAAGAGCGTTTCTCGAAAAGCGCGTGGCTCAGTTTCAAGGTCGGTGATGATCGCGGTGACTGATAGTAAGGAGAACACGATGTCCGCTCAGGTTGCTCATACAGCAATCACGCCTTCGGCCGAGTTCAACGTTACCAGCTCGGACGGACTACGAGTGGCGTGCTTTCGTTGGGACAGTCATGGTCCATCGCGTGGTGTGGTCCAAATCGCCCACGGTATGGGCGAGCACATCGGCCGTTACCTCGAGACAATCGCAGTTCTTAATTCTGCTGGCCTGACTGTATATGGAAATGATCATCGCGGACACGGTCGTACGGCACCGGACGCTACACATCTGGGAGATTTTGGTGAAGGCGGGTTTGACCTGCTTGTTGAGGACATGTTTCGGCTCAGCCGCATCGCCAAAGAAGAGAATTCGAATCGCCCGTTCATTCTTTTTGGACACAGCATGGGTTCATTCGCCGCGCAGAAATATGTGCTTGACCGCAGTAGCCAAATCGATGGACTCATCCTCTCAGGCTCAGGTGTGCTCGACGGGCTCGCGCGACTTGCCAGTTCAGCACCAGCAGGAAGCAACATCCTGAATTCAAACTTTGAACCTTCCCGCACTCAGTTCGATTGGCTTAGCCGTGATCCAAATGCTGTCGATGCGTTTATTAGCGATCCACTTTGCTTTCCTGAACTTCAGCCGAAAGCGTTTGCCTCATTCTTAGCGACAGCACCTCAACTGGCAGATCCGCACCGCCTTCGGAAAGTCCGTGACGATCTGTCGATCTATCTGTTCTCAGGAAGCGAGGATCCCGTAGGGGAACAACTCGATGGCGTTCAGCTTCTGATTAGTCGTTATGAGAAGGCGGGAATCTATGACGTCTCCCACGATTTTTATCAGGGCGGACGACACGAAATGCTCAACGAGATCAATAGAGACGAAGTAAGAGAGCGACTACTCGCGTGGATCGCTTCGTTATTGGAGGGACAGGAAATTTAAGGAGAAAATTATGACCACGGACAACATATTTTCGGGATTGAAAGTAGTAGATCTATCGAGCTTTGTCGCGGCGCCAGCCGCCGCTGTAATCTTGTCTGACTTTGGCGCCGATGTGATCAAAGTTGAACCGCCATCCGGCGACCCGTGGAGATTTGGAAATCACGTCCCACCACAGCCAACAGCCAAGGATCCCTATCAATTTCACCTGGCCAACCGCAACAAGCGCGGCCTAGTGCTCGATCTGAAATCACCGAGCGCTCAACCGATTCTGGAAAAGCTCGTCAAATGGGCAGACGTGCTCATCGTCAATACGCCGCATCCTGCGCGCAAAAAACTGAAGCTCGAATACGAGGATGTGGTCCAGTGGAACCCGCGACTGATTTATGCCGATATCACAGGTTTCGGCGAAAAGGGTCCTGATGCCAACCTGCCGGGCTTCGACATCACGTCATATTGGGCACGCAGCGGCTTGCTTTCGATGACACGCGATGTCGGCAACCCACCGACTTGGCCAGTGGGCGGCAGCGGAGACAACGCGAGCGCGGTCGGTCTCTATTCCGCGATTGTCACCGCGCTCTATCGTCGTGAGCGCACCGGAAAAGGATCTCACGTCACAACTTCGCTGCTCGCTGAAGGTGTGTGGTCCGCGAGCGTTTCGATCCAGGCAGCGCTGAGCGGAGCGAAGTTTTACGGGTTGCACGATCGCAAGCATCCCGCAAGTGCGGCGCTGAATGTTTACCGCGCTGCCGATGACACATGGTTCGTGCTCATCGTGCAACCTGACAAATTAAAGGCGGTGGCGGAAGGCATCGGTCGGACCGACCTCCTGACGGATCCACGCTTTTCAGATCCGAAGAAGTTGATGGAAAACATGCCGCAGCTGACGGCCATTCTCGACGAAGTGTTCGCTGCGGAACCGATGTCGCATTGGTACGAGGTTTTCAGTGGCGCCAATGTCACGTTTGGCGCCGTTCGCGGTCCTCAGGAGGTAATCAACGATCAACAACTACGAGCGAATGACATCGTCGTCCCGATCGAAGGGGCGGGTGACAGCATAACGTCAACAATCAGTAGTCCGATTCAGGTGCACGGCGTTACTAAAGTTTCTGCAAGGCGTGCTCCGGAGATCGGCGAACACAATGAAGCGATCCTCCAGGAACTAGGCTTTGATCCCAAACAGATTGAAAGCTTTGTCACCAGTGGTGTTCTAGGCGGACATAGGGAAGCAGCAGGAGGTGCGCGGTGAGTGAGATATTAACGGAAAGCTCCGGAAACATTTTGCGGGTCACAGTGAATCGACCCGCGAAGAAGAATGCGATGACTTCTGCCATGTACATCGCTCTTGCAGATGTCTTCAATGAAGCAGCAAAGGACGACGATATTCGTGTTGTCATCTGGACTGGTGCGGGAGATTCGTTCACCGCAGGAAACGATGTAGAAGATTTTCTTAAGAACCCTCCTGGTCCAGGTGAGAGTCCGCAAGCTCACCTTGGCAATGCGTTACTCAATTTCTACAAGCCACTGATTGCTGCTGTGCAGGGTGTAGCGGTCGGAGGCGGAACTACTCTCCTTACACATTGCGACTTCGTCTATGCGGCTGAGAATGCGAAGTTCCAATTGCCATTTGTCAATCTGGGTTTGGTTATGGAGTTTGGGTCCAGCTGGTCCTTGCCGGCACGAGCCGGATACATCCGTGCCGCGGAGTTATTTTTGTTGGGCCAACCCTTTAATGCCGAGGTTGCAGCTCAGACTGGATTGGTGACTCGCATTGTGCCGAAGGAGGAATTGTTAGCCACGGCGACTGAAACAGCAGAGAAGCTGGCCGCAAAACCACCTGGCACACTGCAAGCTTGCAAGAGACTGCTGAGGCGTTCATCGCGCGAGCAGATCGAGCAGGCTGTGAAAGCGGAAGCTGAGGAGTTCATCTCGAGAGTGCGGTCGGCTGAGGCAAAGGAGGCATTCACAGCTTTTATTGAGAAGCGTCCGCCCGACTTCACGAAAGCAAAGGCAACTGCGCAACAACATTAGACACACATTAGGTCCAACCATGAACAGCGGCGAACCAGCACTCTTCAAGACAAGTGCTAAATGCTTGAACCAGTAAATTTGCCGGGCAGATTTAACTGCTGAGCTAAGCGGGCGTCGTTAGTTGAAGGTTGGACTACCGGGACCGCCGCCATGGTAGGCTCCACAGTCCGTGCGCCGAGAGGATGACGGAGAAGAGTCCGGTCACACCGATCGCGATCAGCACCCAGACGAAGAAGAAGTGTCCGCTGGAATGGGCGAGGCTGCTAGTGACGCCAACGCCCTTCCCCCTCATGTGAGCGAGGGGGACGACCAACGCAAAGAGCCCTCCGAGGAGGGTGATGATGTACCCAGATCGCCGTTCGGCGAGCACCAGGGTTCCGTACAGCCAGAAGACAAAGATCGGCACCGCCGTGAGGTTTGTGAGCTTTCCCGGCTCAAAGCCCCGGACGATGTCGTCCGCCAGGTGAAACGTAAAGAAGAGAATCGAGAGCAGAGAAGCGATGGTTAACATGGCGCTGCGTTTCATTTGATTTTCTCCTTGTTGGGTTTGTGTGCGCCTCAGGCCAGGTGAATGCGCGCGCGTTCATCAGCTTGCGATCCGTTTGCTCGCCGCTGCTGGTCGCTCGCGTTCTGCTCGATCCGGTTCAAACTGGAGAATGTCACCAGGCTGGCACGAGAGCGCCTCGCAGATCGCATCGAGTGTGGAGAAGCGGATCGCGCGCGCCTTGCCGGTCTTGAGGATCGAGAGGTTGGCCAGCGCCATTCCGATCCGATCCGCGAGTTCAGTCAGCGTCATCCGCCGATCATGGAGTATGTCGTCGAGCTTGATGGCGATCGCCATATCAAACCGTCCCTTCGAGGTCTTCGCGCATGAGCGCGCCTTGAGCGAACACGCGGGCCAGCAGGAACGTGAGGAGCACGGCCAGCCAGCCATTGATCGAAAAGCCGGCGTTCATATGAAGCGGATGAGCTGGAGTCGAAACGGTCTTGGCGATTGCGCCGATCACAATGCTGAGAAGGTTCAGCGTGAGCAGCACCCAGGCGATCGCCTGCAACCGAGACGCGTTTGCGGCGACGAACGGGTCGCCTGCGCGAACCGTCTCAACGATCGCGAGCAGCCGTTTTAGGACGACGTAGTGCAGCGGGATCGAGACGAGACCGAGCACAGCGATCGCGCGCAGGCCCATGACCAGCCGCTCAGTGTCAGGGGAGGGAGAAAGTTTGAAGGCGCTCATGATCCATTGCTCGTTCGGCATGACAACCAGCAGAGCGAGGATCGCGACGCCGCCCAGCCAGTTCACGACAATTAGGATCCTCAGCACGACGTAGGCGATCGGCAATGCGGCGGAGGATGAGATTGGCTTTGACATACTCACCACCTTTCGTATATCGAATATCAATAAACTATTTATCGATAATCGTCAAGCACGATATTGGTAATCGATATTAGAGAGACCTGTAGACAAGTCAAACTGGCGAGCTTTACGGAACGGAGTCTGACATCTGGAAGAACCGAAGTAATTGGCAAAAAGGTGAAAGACTGGCGGTATCGGGCTCTTCTATCGTCGTTCTGGAAAGCGGTAACGGGCAGGCAGTAAGGTCTGCCAGACTTATTGGCGGTTTTCAATCAAGGGCATCTTCTCGGACGCGGTTAGGATTTCTTCTGATCATGAGAGAGGCAATCCCGCTGGGATGAATTTATGAGCATTGCAAATGAATTAAGCAGTGACGTCGCAATAGCGATTCTCGCTGCGCGGGGAAAATCCTCTGACGATCTTAGACAACTGAAAGAAATCGTAATGAAGGTTCATACGACTCTTCAGGAAATGGTTGCGGAGGAAAGAAGACATCGGCGTTATTCAAACGCCACTGGGACTTACCGTTTGCGGAGATGTAGGTGATTTTCACTCACGTGAGTTACCAAGTGCTTGGATCATCGGTGGCGCGAACATGACAGGTAAGCTAATAGCTCGGGGCAGGGAACTCCAAGTTAAAACAAAACAAAGCCGTTGCATGTCAGATTGGATTTTCGGGATGGACAGCACCATTGATGTGAGCTACCCAAATCTTCATTTCGATGTTGCTCGGCTAAAACACCTTTCTAGCTAAACTGGCCGCTGACGTAATCCTGCGTATGTTTTTCCTTCGGGCTATTGAAAATCTGCTTAGACTCTCCGAATTCAACCAGGTAACCCGTCCTTCCGCCTTCGGCAGTATCAACGTAAAGGAATCCAGTGAGATCAGCTACTCTTTGCGCCTGCTGGAGATTGTGCGTAACGATGGCAATCGTATAGCGCGACTTCAGTTCGAGCATCAACTCCTCAATCCTTCGCGTGGCGATCGGATCGAGCGCAGAGCACGGCTCATCCATCAATAGGACTTCTGGCTCGGTAGCTATTGCTCGGGCGATGCATAGTCGTTGCTGTTGTCCCCCAGAAAGTGAGAGACCGCTAGTGTGCAGCTTGTCTTTGACTTCCTCCCAAAGAGCTGACCGCTTAAGGGCCTCTTCAACTTTGGCAGGCTTGTCTCCTTTATAATTGTTCAATCGCAACCCAAAGGCCACGTTGTTATAGATGCTTGTTGCGAATGGATTAGGCTGTTGAAACACCATGCCGATGTAGCGACGAACGGCTACCGGATCGACAGTATGGTGATATATGTCTTTACCGCGGTATCGTACGTGACCTTTAAAGCGAAACCCCCGAACCAGGTCGTTCATGCGGTTGAGGCAACGCAGCACAGTGCTCTTGCCACACCCGGATGGTCCAATGAACGCTGTGATGGCGTTCTTCTTTACAGGAATCGCAGTGTCGCGAACGGCTTTGAATGTCCCGTAGTAGAGTTCCTTTATATCGCAATCAATGACAGTGCCATTTCCATTGCTATGTTCAGGGTTGTGCCCTGGCTCGTCATTTGTTTTTGCTTTTTGCATCTGCATCGGTTATTCGAACCAATCCTTTACTTAATCTGGCGTCGTGAGAGACTCTGGCCGATGATATTTGTGGTTAATACAAGTAGGACCAGGACGAGGGCCGCGGCCCAGGCAAGTGCCAACTGATTTTCAAAAGGCATTCCAGCAAAGTTGTAAATCAAGACTGCCAAAGAGGCCGTCGGTTGCATTAGGTCCACGCGACCGCCCTGAATGGGCCAATAGTTGCTAAACAGCGCGGTAAAGAGTAAAGGCGCCGTTTCACCCACCCCACGGGCAATAGCTAACATTACTCCGGTCAAGATTCCGGGTAGGGCTGTGGGTAAGAGCACCATCCAGACCGTCTGCGTACTGGTAGCTCCCATTCCGATAGCAGCCTCTTTCATTTTCGAGGGAACCATGCGGATCGCGTCCTCTGCCGTTAACATGATGGTCGGCAACATAAGAATTGAGATCGCGACACCTCCGGCAACAGCGGAAAAACCTCCGGTTAGCAATACGACGGTCCCATATGCGAAAACGCCAGCGAGGATCGATGGAAATCCGGTCAAGATCTTGGCAGCAAACCTTACTGTGTGCGCGAGTCGGCTTCCGCCCCGGGCCTGCGCGAGGTAAATGGCAGTCAGAATTCCCAGCGGAACACTGATAAGTGCGGCAATGGTGATGATAATGATTGTACCGAGAATTGCGTTTCCGAATCCTCCCCCACTCTCAAGTGGTGCAGGAGGCAACTGCGTAAAGACAGCCGTCCCAATCTTCTGACCACCACGCCACAAGAGCATCCACACTACCGAGACCAACGGTATCAGCGCCAGGAGCGTCATAACGCTCACCAATGCACTCATTAGCATGCTGAACAAAGTTCGTGGATGACGGAGCGACTTCTCGAGAGCAGAGAAGTCGACATCCTTGAATGGATCCATCCCGTTTCCAGAGGAAATGATTCCGACATTCTTGTGCTCAACAACTTCGTTTGTCCGCATCACATTCCTCCTTCAAACCTGGCTGATGTTCGCTGAAGGATGATTGCACCGATTATGTTGACCAGGAGTGTTACGCCCAGTAACACGAGGGCTGCATACATTAGGACGCCAACGTCTTTCGGTCGGGCTTCAGGGAAATTGTTCGCGAGCAGAGCAGCCAGCGTATTAGCAGGCGAGAACAAAGAAACACTGATTACGTTTGCATTGCCTACTAACATGGCAAGCGCCATGGTTTCACCAAGCGCGCGGCCAAACGCTAAAACAACACCACCAAAGATTCCTCGCGACGCGGTTGGTAGAAGTACAGCCAGGATCGTCTCCCATCTGGTAGCGCCCAGACCGTATGCCGCCAGCCGGAGTTTGGGGGGCACAGATATCAAGGCATCGCGACTTATAGCCGTGATTGTCGGAAGAATCATGATTGACAACACGATCACTGCCGGAAAAATACCTGGACCACTCAGCTCGGTTCCGAATAAGGGTAACCAACCCGCTTTAATGTGAAGCCAATGGCACACAGGTCGGACCAGCGGTATCACAACAAACAATCCCCATAGTCCGTACACCACGCTGGGTATGGCCGCGAGCAACTCGATCAAATTCCGTAAGAGATCCTCGACGCGGTCCGGCAGTCGACTCCAGGTGTGATGGAATTGAAGATTGAAGAGTTTGAGGATTCTAAAAACGAATTCGCCGAGAAAGCCCTCACTCAGAAAAATGGCGGCGGACACACCGAAGGCGGTGCCCAGAATGAGAGCAAGCAGGGAGCTGTAAAGTGTGCCCCAAATTTCGGGGAGTATGGAATATTGACTCGTGTTGGGATCCCAGACTGTGCCCGTAAGAAACTGCACACCGTGTTCGCGTATCGCTGGCAAGGCCGCAGCGACAATACGCAAAACGATGAACACCACCAGAAACACCGATAGCCACGCCAGCCCATAGCAAAGATGACGGAAAATAGTGTCGACTACTCGCTGCCTACCTGTGGGCGGCTGGCTAATCTGGTCCGCTCCGGTCCGCGGGAGAAAGACTTTGTTGTCGCCTAACCGTGTCAGCGTCTTCATCTGATTTATGGCTCTCAGCTAGCTGGCATTGGGCGCTGCAGTTAGGGATTGGGCCGCCTTCTTGACTGTTTCTACAACGTTCGGTGGCAGGGGGATATAACCAAGAGCCTCCGCCTCTTTTTGACCGTCTGTTAGACAGTAATTCAGTAGTTCTTTCAGTACTTCAAGCTTGTGCTTGTCGGTGTATTGTTTGTAGCAAAGAAGCCATGTGTAAGTGACGATTGGATAAGCGTCTTTGACGTCGGGATCCGATTGCCAGGCAATCAAGTCGGCAGGTAGTTCGGCGGATGCCAGCGCAGCCTGCCCCGATTGAGTGGTGGGGACTATGAAGTTGCCAGACTTGTTTTCGAGAGTCGCTATGGGAAGATTTTGGCTCTTCGCATATCCGTACTCGATATATCCGATTGCCCCCGGTGTGGTCTTGATGGCCGCCGTCACACCTTCACTGCCCTTTGAGCGAGTGCCCACTGACCAGTTTGGCAGGTTGTTGGTACCGGGGCTTTTGGCAAACTCTTCACTGATCGTGCTGAGATGTTTTGTAAAAACAAAGGTGGTCCCGCTGCTGTCCGCTCGCACCACGACGTTGATAGGAGTATCTGGAAGCTGTACTCCGGGATTTGGGCCAGCGATGAGGGGATCGTTCCATTTGGTAACTTTGCCCAGGAAGATTCCAGAGTAGGCCTTCCGCGAAAGCTTTAGATCGGTGATCCCGGGCACGTTGTAAGTCAGCACGATGCTTCCGGCAGTCATGGGCAGGAGCTGGACGCCCGAATCGACCCTCGCGATGTCTTCCGGCTTCATGGCTGCGTCACTCGCGCCAAAGTCGACCGTCTTGTCAACAAAACTCTTGACGCCGCTGCCACTCCCGACTGATTGATAGTCGATCTGGACATTGCTATGAGCGGCCGTATAGGTCTTGAACCATTTGGAATAGAGAGGAGCCGGAAAGCTTGCGCCAGCGCCTTGAAGTTTGACAACGCCGCCAGTGCCAGCACTGCTGCCTCCACAAGAGTTGAAAGCAAGCAGAACCATCGAGAGCAATAGAAAGCGACTGCCATCAACAAACTTCATGTTTGACCCTCCTCGTTTAAAGCGAAGTGTTAAGAACACCCAGGCAGGTGCCTGAGGCAAGTCAATGAACAATCAATGGCGGTGCTGCCCCTAGCGATTTAGACTTACCTCTCAAATATCATTGCAGCACCGTAGTCCGCTCGCCTCCGAAACAGAAACCCGGAGTTCTCACGGTAGATCGCAAATTCTAGGAATCAGGACATTCTCACTGAGGAAAGTTAAGACGGCGTTAAATCTAGGGTAGTCCTTATGTTAGGCTAAACATTTTAGGGCGGGCTTCAACACGGTTGGCACGACACGGCAAGGTCGGAAAGTCATTAGTACATTCAAGTGAACTGGTGTGCTTGGAGTGGAGTTCATATAGTCGGTTAATTGAGAATTCAAGAACTGTTAATAGGTCGGTAACAACTCCTCAATAGAGTCGTTACCCACCCCCTTAACAAACGCTGCTGCAGCTGATTGCTTCTGGATCGGCAACCATTAGGCCGTCATCCAGAGGCTTTTTTGGCTTTTTTATTGGCGTCTGATAAGCGAGAGGAGTGCGCGTTGTCCAACATAATCCAGTCCAGAATCATTGCGTTGTTTGGAACCAAATCCGCAAGGATCTTCCTCACGATCTCTTTGCTAACCTTCAGCCTCGGACATCTATCAGCTTCGGGGCAAAATCTGACCAGCTCTACTGCTGATGTTAAGCCCTCAGCTAACACGGGCCGAAGCAACTCGACAGACCGTAGTACACCGGCTGAGAGCACGCCGGTTACGACAGATGTTAGTAAGAAAAATACGTCCGACTCAAAAACTGAAATAAATGATCGGGTTCGCGCACTCGAAGACAAACTCGAAGAGATGCAGCGGACTATCGCGACCCAACAGCAGACCATCAAGGCTCTTGCCGACAAGTTGGCGGGCAGTGAATCCGTGATGTCGACTGCAGTCGCGTCGACTTCAGTCGCTGAGGTGAAACCGGCTGAGGATACAAATGCCGATGCACAACAAGCTCAGCCTAAGACAGTGTCGATCGACGATCGTGTGAAGAAACTCGAAGGAGACGCACTAAGGATAGGTCCGTTGCGCGTAAGTGGGGATTTCCGGCTGCGCGCCGATGGCATCTTCCGCAGCGCTGATCCAAACCCACCCGCTGGGTTTACTGAACTTACTCACCAGCAAAATGTGCGCATGCGCTATCGTTTTAGATTGAATCTTGATACTGAGTTGAGCTCGAAGTTAAGCTTTCACGGTCAACTGGCAACCGGTCCGATCAACAACCCTCTTACTAACGATCAGGATTTCGGCGAGACGGTGACCCGTCACCCATTCTTCGTCAATGAAGCGTGGATTGATTATCATCCGACGAAAGCGATTCAACTGCAGGCGGGCCGAGTGCAAGAAATCTTCGCTGACAACTTGCGCTTTCTTTTTGACGATGATGTGCGTTTCAATGGCTTCAACGAAAAGTACACCTGGCACTTGAAGAAACCGTTTGCGGACATTACAAGTATTGAAGCGCGGGCGGGGCAGTACATTTTCAGCAATCCTAACGTTGCCATTGTCACCGCTGGCAGCCCTCTGGCCCAAGCCGGTGCTGTCGTGGGCTCCACTGGTCGCGCATCAAACCTGTTTCATCAAGGTTTGGTTTTTAATCAGAAGTACAACGAAAAGTGGAGCGGCCAGTTCGGTGGCGATGTTCAACTCTACCGGAATCAAAACCAGATCCAATTAGCCTCTACAGCCAATGGGGTACCGTTGATCGTTCAGAACGGGCTGGGAATCACGCTGTCTGGACCCGTTGCCGGAACAGGGAACGCCACTACCACAAATGGCGGTGCGATCTACACGGCCAGGAGCTTTCAAATTGCGCGTTTAATGTACAAGCTGAGCTGGGCAGGCTTCCAGCACGGCGATCATGTCTTTCCTGTCGTATTCAATGTCCAGGGAGCGCGCAATGTAGGTGTCGGGATAAATGAACGTGATTCGATGTTGGCATTTGTTCAAGTGGGTGACATCACGAAGCGAGGTGACACTGCCTACACCTACCTCTTCACAATCAAAGGCGCGAATTCGTTAATTTCGCAACTCACTGATGACGACATCGGCACCAACAGCGGCGTCAACATTCGTGCTCATCTTTTTCGGTTCGAGTTGGGGCTGTCAAAGAAAGTAACCTGGCAGAGTCTGCTCTTCATCCAAAACGAACTGCGTAATAGCGGACAATTTCCGAGCTTCTTCGTGCCACTCAATGGTTTTAGTCCGCGACAATACCGTGTTTTTCAACAGCTAGTTTTCAAATTCTGACTCCGATCTGGACAGGTTCAACTCCAGCAGAGGGACTGATTAGTCAGCGAAAAGAGAAAGGGAGAGATTGTCCTTACCAATCTCTCCTCAAATTTAAGAATCCCAGGTTGCTTGTCGAGTGAGCTCTAACTATCACTCACCAGCAGCGATGCCTTACTTGCAGATTGATCATGCGGGCTGAGCCATTCACGATCATGTTCACTTGCACGTGTCGGTTGGCCCGTGCTTGTGACGCGTCGTTTTCGATCATGCTAATGGTTCCGTCTCAATTCATTGATTTCACGAGGTCGGCCGCCGACGCGCCTTCGAGAGACATTCCGTAGCCAACTTCTCGCACAATCCGCTCTTTCAAGGGTTGAATGAAATGCACGCGCGTGTTGCGGCGCGTCACTTCCGGAGCCTTCAAGTACAGTTCCGCCAACTCCCGCGCCCGGCTGAGTGCTTTGCCATTTGGTACAACCTCAGCAACGACTCCCCATTCGTACGCGGTACGCGCTGCTATTGGCTGTGGGTTCAGCAGAAACGCCTCTGCTCGTGCTGGTCCAGCGCGATAACTCCACGTGGTAAAGATTCCGTCACCCGGAACAATGCCTTTGGCGAAGTGCGCCACATCGTTGAATGTCGCACTCTCGGCCGCCACAATGACATTGGCAAGTAGCGCATACTCCGAATGCACATGAGCGCGTCCCTCGATAGCCGCGATGACCGGCACGCGTATGTTTGCCAGGTTTTCCAGAATCTGAACGCCCTCGTCGTGAACCTGGCTCCAAACGCCGGGATCGGCGACGTTGCCGAAGGATGCAAAATCGATATCAGGAATGAACTCCCCGCCTGCTCCCGTGAGGATCACAATCTTGTTTGCTCGATCTTGCGCAATCCGGTAAAACGCGTCAACAAACTCCGTATGATCTTGTGCCGTGAAAATGAACGGCTTACCGTTGTTGTGAACTTCAACAACCAGCACACCTTTAGCATCTCGCGTCAGCTTTATGCTGCGGTAGGCAGCGAAGTAGTCAGCTTGAAGCGTTTGCATACTCCATTCTTCTTTCTGATCTATGAATCATCTCGATCGTGCTCATGTCGCGTCGTTTTCAGCCACTCCAATTTCGTTGGAGAATCTTCGGCCAGCGCTTCCATGACTCTTCCTGTCACTAAGTAGATCTTCGTCACTGTCGAAATCAGTAAGTTTTCGATTTGCAGTTCCTGGTCATGTGTCAACGTACCTAGTCGTCGTCTGAATCTTATGAGTTGTGTTCGAGCGACGTCGTTGGCATCACCAAGAAGAGCTTTAGTTTCCTCCCCAACGTTCATTTCAGGGCCCTCGAATTTCCTAACCGCGCGTGACGCCTGCGATCGTTTTGCTTACCACCGCATTCTGAAGACGATTCAGATTGGCCCGACGACGTTCACGCGATTCTATGATCCAGCTCTTTACAATCACTGCAGTCGTGCGTTGTCGGTTTGTTTTCGCCAAAGAAATTTCTACATCGTGTGTAACTTTCTTGTCGTCTCGCTTCCTTATTTTGATGAGAGATTTCATAACATCACCTGACGTTTGAAGAGGTGGACCTCTTCTCGCCCCTGGAAAGCTGCCCACCCACTTCGAGCACAACCACCCAGCAAATAGCGTGCTCACTCGAAAATGTCTGTCCAGTTACTTAGGCAATGCTTGTACCGACAAATGCACCGCTACGAACAAGCGGAAGACATTAATTACGCGGAACAAGAGAACGATCCATTCTCTTCTGATGCCGCAGTCTGGCTTGGCGACATAACAACGCCCGTGACGTTATAACGACACGAAGGCGCCCGATTGACGCTTCCCGATTAGGTGTGAGGAAAACGTTCCAGATAACCGTTGGCGATATTCTTGAAGTGCAAGAGTTTTTTGATGGCCCACCTCTTGCGATTGAGTTCGCCGAACAAAACCGACAAAAGGAGATTCACTATGGAGGAATGGGCAGGATACAAAGCAGGTGAAATGAAGCGAGCGTTAGAAGGTAAGGTCGCCGTGATCACAGGGGGCAACAGCGGAATCGGCCTCGCCAGCGCCAAGCGCTTTGTTGCGGAGGGAGCGTTTGTTTTTATCACGGGCCGCCGACAAGCCGAGTTAGACAAAGCCGTAAACGAAATCGGCAAGAATGTCGTGGCTGTGAGAAGTGATGTATCCAAACTGGAAGATCTCGATCGACTTTATGAAGAGGTTGCATCCAAAAAAGGCAGCATCGACATCCTCTTTGCCAACGCCGGTATTGTGGAGACGGTGGAGACACCGGCAGTTACTCCCGAGCATTTCGACAGAACTTTCAACACCAATGCACGGGGCGTGTACTTTACCGTGCAGAAGGCATTACCACTGCTCAATGACGGTGCATCGATCATACTGACCGGCTCAGTCGTATGGCACAAGGGCATGTCGATCTACAGCACATATGCCGCGACCAAGGCCGCTCTTCGCTCTTATGTTCGGACCTGGACCGCCGAGTTTGCGCGTCGAGGGATCCGCGCGAACATGATCAGCCCCGGACCAATTGAAACGCCCATTTTTGATGGACAGTTTTCAACGAAAGAAGCCGCGGACGCATTGAGGGAGCAGTTCAAGACGAATGTTCCACTTGGCCGAATGGGACTCGCAGAGGAAGTCGCTTCGGCAGCATTTTTCCTCGCTTCGAACGAAAGCAGTTACGTCACCGGCATTGACCTGCCCGTTGACGGCGGCTTGGGATCAATCTGAGGTACTTGTGGACCAATCAAATCCCACGATCTTCGACAGCGTGGTCCAGCCGAGTGGTGCCCTAATTTCAGCCTCTTCTCTGTGCAACCTCGGTGTTCTCTGTGTAGCAAGTTCTTATGATCTTGTTTTTCTGACAAAGTCTTAAGCGTCCAAGAGGGGCAGTTGATGCTCCGCACTCCGTCAGGAGTGCCATGTCCATGAATTACGAGCGCGAGAGCCTTGGTTATGGCTGCGGACATACATCGCACTCCTAACGGAGTGCATAGCCTTGTTCTATCGTGTTCTATAAACATGGCACTCCTAACGGAGTGCGGGAGCCTCTATTCGTCGGCGGGGCTATGAACATTGCACTCTGACGGAGTGGAGCTCCCCGTATTAATTCCGATTGAACCCAAATCGACACTCATCGCCTGTCTCGCTTTCGAAAGAGCCTTCATCCCGCCACTCGCCACAAGCGCTCGTTCTCCGGCTTTTCGAGGAGTTCATCCATATCATCTTGCGGTATAGGTCGGGAGATTCCGAGCTTCTTCATTTTCGTGATCAACGTGGTGCGTTTCAGTCCCAACCGCGCAGCGGCTCCGCGTGGTCCCCCGACTACCCAACCGGTCTTCCGCAGTGCTGTTAGGATCACGTCCCGTTGTGAATCGTGGAACGCGGTTCCGGTTCGAGCCACTGGTGTAGGATTGTTTTCCGATATGGGCAGCGGATTCGGGAGCACTCCGTTGTCGGCGCGAATCACGGCTCGCTCGATCAAGTTTTGCAGCTCGCGCACGTTCCCGGGCCAGGAGTATGCCTTCAACGCAGCCAGCGTGTCGTCGGGTATGGAATTGATGTGCTTACCCATGCGTCGAGAAAACATTTCGACGAAGTGGAACACCAATGGTGCAATGTCCTGGCACCGTTCCCGCAGCGGTGGCATCACAACCGGAAACACGTTTAGTCGGTAATAGAGATCACTGCGGAATTCTTTAAGCTTCACCATCTCCGCCGGATTGCGGTGAGTTGCTGCCAGCACACGGACGTTGATGCGATGAGTCCGGCCGCTGCCCAGGCGCTCAAACTCCTGTTCCTGCAAGACGCGCAGCAGCTTGGGCTGCAAAGCCAGCGGTAAATCTCCGATCTCATCCAGAAACAAGGTACCGGTATTTGCCAATTCAAAGCGTCCCATTTTCTGACCTACCGCGCCCGTGAAAGCACCCTTCTCGTGCCCAAACAGTTCGCTTTCCAATAAGTCGAACGGAATGGCGGCGCAATTCACTTTGACAAACGGTCCTCCACTACGCGCGCTAAGATCATGGATGGCACGCGCTATCAGTTCCTTGCCTGTGCCCGTTTCCCCCAGAATCAGAACAGTGGAATCTGTCGGCGCTACTCGTTCCACTTCCGCAAGCGCAAGTTTAAGAGCAGGGCTATTACCTATGATTTGTTGGAATCTATTTTCGCTAAAATCCTGTTGACCCGACGGAACTTTGTCTGGACTTTCCATCGCTCACCTCCCTCCACAGAGCTTCTTCGTAAACTGCATAGTCACATCTTGTCTCGCTGTAGGGCGGAACGAATATGTTTTAGGAACTGCTCGTCACTAAAAGGCTTGGTCAGAAACGCAACAGCACCAGCCTCCATTGCTTGCCGACGAGATTCTTTGGTCCCGTAGGCAGTTATGAAAATGGTAGGGATATGAAAACTTCGGGCGGCAAGATGGCTTTGGAGCTGTAACCCGTTCATCCAGCGCATCTGGACGTCAACTACAAGACAGGACGTGTCGTAAAGTTGGTCGGAACTCAAGAAACTCTCGGCAGATTCAAAAACTGCCGCTCGATAACCAAAAGACTCGACGAGCAGTTTTGTGGTCCTCCGAACGGACTCATCATCATCGACTATAGAGATAAGGTCTCCTGTCACTCTAAGAACCCCCAACTGAAAGTGAGGGTATTCTTATTGGGAGAAGGAATCTATTGAGCCTTGGTAGATTTACGGTTACAGAAAGGAGGGTGTGAGTAGTGCTTTCGTTTACAACGCCTTATTTCGGAAGGCGTTTAAGTGTTTCCATCATTACTACAAGTTCAGCCAGCGATGCCGCGTGCATTTTCTCCATGGCTCTGCTGCGCTGAACCTTCACGGTGTTTTCTGCAGTTCCAAGTTGATCAGCAATCTGCTTGTTGAGCTTGCCTGCTACTACCATCGAGATCACTTCGCGCTCGCGAGCGGTCAACGAGTCGAACCGCTCTTGCAGCCCTGCTATTTCTTTCTCACGTTCGCGCCTCATGCGATCTCGCTCCAACGCGACGCGAACTGCATCGAGTAGATCTTGATCGCGAAATGGTTTAGTGAGGAATTCTATTGCACCCGCCTTCATAGCGCGAACACTCATCGGAATATCGCCGTGACCCGTTATAAAGACTATCGGCACCTGGCAATTTCTTGCTACGAGCTCATGCTGCAGATCGAGTCCACTTAATCCACGCAGTCTGACGTCCAGCACAAGGCAGTTGGGAGTATCCGGGGATAGTTTTTGTAAAGCGGTTTCAGCCGAGTCAAATGTCTCGACCTGTAACCCCACTGTGCCGATGAGAAACTTCAGAGAAGAACGCACTGAAGGATCGTCGTCGATTACGAAGACTACGGGAGCTGTCGTCATGGTGGACTCTCGCCGGCGACTGGCAGTGTGAACGAAAACACAGCGCCATGAGGCCTCTTGGGCTCGCCCCAGAGACGTCCCCCATGTCCCTCGATAAGTGAGCGACTGATGGGCAAACCCATTCCCATGCCGTCCGCCTTTGTAGTAACAAATGGAGTGAAGACGTCATCTGGTTCAGAACTAAAGCCGATGCCAGAGTCTCGCACTGAAACCAGAACGTCCCCAGATTCATTGAGCTTCGATTGAATCCAAAGGATTCGCGGTCGATTCGTTATTCCACTCATGGCCTCTATAGCATTCATGATCAAATTAAGCAGCACCTGCACCAACTGAACGCGGTCAGCCATGACCAACGGGAGATCTTTTGTCAATTGACGCTCAACCAAAACTCTATGCTCCTGGAGTCTATGACCGGCTAGCGCCAACCCCTCCTGGATCACCTCATTAATAGACGCTTGGATTTTTTCAGCGGACGTCTTCATTATGAAAGCGCGTATCCGAGCGATGATCGCGCTGGCGCGAGTGCTGTCGGCAACCATTTCTTTGAGAGCGCGACGCAGTACCTCCGGCTCAAGATTATGATCAGCGAGCAACCTGAGGCACGCATTGCCGTTATTGGTTACGGCCGTTAAAGGTTGATTTACTTCATGGGCTATGGACGCTGACAGTTCGCCCATAGTCGTCAGCCGGGAGACACGCGCAAGTTCTAACTCGGTTTCTTTAAGTCTATCTTCAGCCTGCTTTCTTTTGCTTATATCTCGGATGAAACCCGTGAACACTCGGTGCCCGCCACTGTCTAAATCTCCGAAAGACACTTCTACCTGGAACTCTTGTCCGTTTTTGCGTAACGCCGTCAATTCGGAACCTTGCCAGTTCATATGCCGCTGGCCGGTAGCAAGGTAGCGTTCGAGGCCCCTCTCGTGCGCTGCCCGCAAGAATTCCGGCATTAGAAGGGTCAACGATTTGCCAATCAGTTCAGACGACTTGTATCCAAAGATCTGTTCCGTAGCCGGGTTGGCAAATCGAATGGTCCCACCCTCATCCATGCTGAGGATGGCATCACTGGCAGTTTCAACAACGACGCGATAGTTTTCTTCACTGTAGCGACGTGCAGATTCTTCTAGCTTACGGTCATCGATATCTTCACAGGCTATCAACGCGCGCAGGGAGGGTTCTCCACTTTGTTTGTGTGAAACTGCCAGGGCCTTTTTGATCAGGAACCAGTGATATTGACCGTTGGACTGGCGCAGACGTGTCTCAGTCTCGAAAGCTTTTGCAGATGCTAAAGCTTCGCTCCAATGGTCGTTGAATTCGCGCCGATCCTCAGGGTGGATGAGGCTCTGCCAGTCTCGACTGCTCAGTTCTTCTACGGACCAGCCCGTATATTCGTGGTAAGCGCGGTTTGCGAACTCAATCGAGCCATCAGGCAGCGCACACAAGACTAGTGCAGGAAGTCGCTCGATAAGATTTCGTAGATCCAGTGGATCGCGGCCCTGCTGCGTGTCTTGTGTCTCAGCCATCATGTCTCGCCAAACATAGCGCTAGCCTTCTCTTCGGTTGTATAGAAGGAGTTCTGGTGAAGGGCACCGTTGGAGACGGCAAAAGAATGCGTCCCAAAACCGGCGTTGAGTAGAAGACTGCCCGATACTGTGTTGACGTCGTACATGCAAACAATCACGCACGGATAGCGAAGTGCGAGAGGTGTGACGCCATTTTCGAGGTCGATCACTTCGCCAGCACCGGTCCCTGGTAGAGGAGCTTTGCCCGCACCCAGATTGCCCAGGTAGCGGATCGCCGTTGCTCCTTTCCTGATGGCAGCGGAAAAGGCAGCCTCGATGCTTGCGAGTGTCTCAGCGGCAGAAGACTCACGACGCAAAATCACGATCCGACCTTCCTGAAGCAGATGATCCACCTCATGGCCTTTCCTGCGCAGGATCTCTATGACGTGATCGTTTGCTTCGTCATGGCCGAACAGAACGCAATATTGAGAGTCGTCTGAAATTCCAACCTCAAGAAACCGAACCCCGCGTTCGAACTCCTCTTCAGTGTTCCAAAAATGGATCAGATGACTGCCTAACACGATGTCGTCCTCGGTGATGCCGAGCGCGATCTTATCTATAGAAACTTTCATATGATTCACCAGAGCTGCGATCTGAAATCCATCGTCAGCAATTTGATTACTTTCTTTTTCCTAGCATTTTCCTGCCCTGCCAAACGTTTGGCAAGCCCAGAGTGCTATCGCCATAGAATTGTAATTGCTGAAATTTTCGACGCGTGAGGAAGAGCTGAAGGAGGATTAGAAGGAAAGGAGTTCCGAGCAGCCAGCCGATGCGGTGAACCTGAGCGAATGCTATGCGGCTGCTTTTGTTAACCCTCCTTTATCGATGATGAAGTTGACGATTTGATCGACCCCTTCGCCGCTCTTCAAATTCGTAAAAACGAACGGACGATTTACACGCATTCTCAGCGTATCGGCTTTCATTACCTCGAGGTCTGCTCCGACGAACGGAGCCAAATCTATTTTGTTTATTACGAGAAGATCAGATCGTGTAATACCAGGGCCGCCCTTGCGAGGAATTTTTTCACCTTCCGCTACGTCAATTACATAAATCGTTAAGTCCGCGAGTTCCGGACTGAACGTTGCCGCAAGGTTATCGCCTCCGGATTCGATAAAGCACAATTCTGCATCTGGGAATTTCGCATTCATCTCTTCAATCGCGGCAAGGTTCATAGAGGCATCCTCGCGAATTGCAGTATGAGGACAGCCTCCTGTCTCGACACCCATAATGCGTTCCGCCGAAAGCGCTTCTGCGCGTGTGAGAATGAGCTGGTCCTCTTTTGTATAGATGTCATTGGTAATGACGTAAATGTCGAACGTGTCGCGAAGGCGTTTGCACAGCGCTTCAACAAGTGCCGTTTTCCCTGAGCCAACTGGACCACCTATACCGATGCGCAGAGGACTTGCTGTTGAGTGAGAGTTCGCAAAATATGTCATGAGCGAAATAACCTCGTATATTGGGTTTCGTGCGACATGGACGCCAGCTCCACCATGAAAGCCGCGGATCCTAGATCATCAATCGTGCATTCACTCAGATCCTCAGTCGCAGCAATCAACGTTTCTTCGAGTTCTGCCACAGCAAGTTGTCCGTCGGTTTGTCCGAGTGGAATCAATCGAACTCCAGCCGTCACCAGGTTTGCGATATAACTCTGTAGGAAGGCAGCAAGAGCGAGACTCGAAGCGATACCTTGTCGCGCCGAACGTGCTCCCAGGACAACTGACAGGGAAGGTGAAATACCACGTTCCCTGAGTGTGTAGGAAAGTTGGTCCAGGAGTCGATCGGGCCACACGACGCGCAGTGTTCTGAGGCACGCCGTCGCTTGTTGTGACGATTCAACCGCAAATTCTGATGTGCCTCGAAAAGCTGCTGCAAGCTCAGCGATTCCAAATAATCGTTCGTGGTCTTCGTCAATAGCAGCGCTCCACGCATGTCTGAAAAAGATCGCCTCATTTCTTACCGAACCGTAACAGAGATCTGCTTCCAGCCAATCAACAAGGCTCTTACGGTCCTGGATTTGTTGTGCTTCGACAGCCCATTCAATTCCATGTGAGTAGCTGTAAGAACCAATAGGGAACGCGGGTGATAACCAACTCTGTTGCCTAAGGAGCGACCGCAGAGTAATCGAGTCTTGTTCTTCATTCATGATGATGATGCTCCCGACCTTCATCGTCATGATTGTGATAGTGAGAGTGACCACCGTAAGCGCCACCTTCGGGTTGGAATGGGGCACGCACGAGAACGAGATCTGCCCCGAATCCACAGAGCATGTCTTCAATCACATGGTCAGGCCGAATACGCAAAAAGTCATAACGAATTTCCGTTGGCAAATGGCGATTTCCCAGATGCCATGCGAGTCGAACAAGCTGATGGGAATCTTTGTGCCTTATTTCGACAACATCCTCGGCTGCGGCCTGAACACTAAGCCACCGGCCGTCTTCAAGTTGCAGACCATCTCCATCGGCCATGGCAATCGCCTTCGGCAGATCGAGCAGAACGTCTTCTCCTTGATCTGCAGTCAAGCGAATGCGACGTCGATGCCGTGTATCGAAATCCAGCGTAAGAGAACCTTCGGCCTTCTCCACTGGCCATTGACCTGCAGGACGATGAATAGAAATGATTTGCATTTGTCACACTCAATACATGAAGTAACGTTGGGCCATGGGCAAAACTCTTAACGGCTCGCAGGTGAGCAACCGGCCATCGGCCCGAACTTCATATGTTTCGGGATCAACTTCCATCTGCGGCGTCGCACTGTTGTGGATCATCGATCGCTTACCGATTTTGCGCGTGTTCGAAACCGGGAGAAGCTTTTTTGCAAGGTCGAGCTTGTTACTGCTTTCCAGTCCGGCCTGGCTGACGAATATGACCGAGCTTTCCGTCATCGAACGGCCAAAAGCACCAAACATTGGCCGATAATATTCAGGCTGCGGATTAGGAATTGAGGCGTTTGGGTCTCCTATGATTGCAGCGGCGATCGTTCCGCTTTTCAGAACCATGTCAGGCTTAACGCCGAAAAACGCTGGATTCCAAACGCAGAGGTCCGCAAGCTTCCCCACTTCAATCGAGCCGACATAAGTGGAGATGCCCTGAGCTATTGCGGGATTGATCGTGTACTTGGCGACATAGCGCCTCGCTCTGAAGTTGTCGTTGTCGCCTTGCTCCTCAACAAGCGGTCCAAACTGTTGCTTCATTTTGTCGGCAGTTTGCCAGGTGCGGATTATCACTTCGCCCACTCGGCCCATCGCCTGACTATCAGAAGACATGATGGAGAGGGCGCCCATATCCTGAAGAATGTCTTCGGCAGCTATTGTTTCTTTGCGAATGCGACTTTCGGCGAACGCGACATCTTCAGGAATACGACGATCGAGGTGATGCGTGACCATAACCATGTCGAGAGCTTCTTCGAGCGTATTGACTGTAAAGGGCCGCGTTGGTGTTGTTGAAGAGGGGATTACGTTAGCTTCACCGCAAACCTTGATGATGTCGGGCGAGTGTCCTCCACCGGCTCCTTCGGTGTGAAAAGTGTGAATCGTTCTTCCCTTGAAAGCGGCGATTGTATTTTCGACAAAACCGCTTTCGTTCAACGTGTCAGTGTGAATAAGAACCTGCACGTCCATCTGGTCTGCAACAGAGAGGCAGCAATCAATCGCTGAAGGAGTCGCGCCCCAATCCTCATGCAGCTTGAAAGCGCACGCCCCCGCTTCAATTTGCTCAATGAGGCCGTTCGGAAGGCTTGCATTACCTTTCGCGAAAAAACCAAGATTCATCGGAAAGGCATCGGCGGCCTGAAGCATTCGTTGAATATGCCACGCGCCCGGAGTGCAGGTGGTGGCATTCGTGCCTACCGCCGGTCCTGTTCCCCCGCCCATCATGGTGGTCACGCCAGAGTAAAGGGCTTCTTCGATCTGTTGCGGACAGATGAAGTGGACGTGTGTGTCGATACCACCGGCAGTAACAATCTTTCCTTCGCCCGCGATCACCTCGGTTCCTGGTCCAATAATGATGTCAATCGTTGGTTGCACGTCTGGGTTACCAGCTCTCCCGATGGCTGTGATCAGACCATCGCGGATAGCGATATCGGCCTTCACAATTCCCCAGTGGTCCAATATCAGGGCGTTCGTAATGACCGTATCGACTGCCCCCTCGCTACGGGAGCTCTGCGATTGGCCCATGCCATCACGGATGACCTTCCCACCGCCGAACTTCACTTCTTCCCCGTAAACGGTGAAATCCTTTTCCACCTCGATCAAGAGTTCTGTGTCCGCAAGGCGCAGCTTGTCGCCAACTGTTGGGCCAAACATCTGTGCGTAGGCTGCACGATCCATTCTGTGTGGCATCGCTCGATTACCTCATTGCCTCGAAGCGTCGCTTAGCGATCCCATGATCTCTTTGTTGAAGCCATAAATCAGGCGCTCACCTGCGTACGGAATCAGCAGCACCTTGCGTGACTGCCCCGGTTCGAAGCGGACTGCTGTTCCTGCCGGGATATCGAGACGGTGGCCCAGTGCGGCCGTTCGATCAAACTCGAGAGCAGAGTTGGCCTCGGCAAAATGGTAATGACTGCCCACCTGGATCGGCCTGTCGCCTGCGTTCGCAACCAAGAGAGTGATCGTCTCTCGGTCCTGGTTCGAAACAATCTCGCCAGCTGCTGGAATAATCTCTCCCGGTATCATGTAACGCTCCTCAAGGAATTGGGTCGTGAATACTCACGAGCTTGGTGCCATCAGGGAATGTCGCTTCAACTTGCATCTCGGGAATCATTTCCGAAATTCCCTCCATGACCTGATCTCGGGTCACTACCTTGCGGCTTTCAGACATCAGCTCCGCGACCGATTTGCCGTCTCGCGCGCCCTCCAGTACGAAATCCGTTATTAGCGCGAGACTTTCTGGATAGTTTAGTTTTACGCCTCGTTCGAGGCGCTTGCGGGCAACCGTCGCCGCGACCGAAATCAACAGCTTGTCTTTTTCGCGCGGAGTTAAATTCATGACATTATTCCGTTCTCTCGATTTGTTAACAGACCCACATCTTGGGTACCCGAAAAGGCCCACCGCGGAGTTCGCGACCGAATTGCTGTAGAAAGTTACCCAACCCGAGTCTTAAGTTGGAGGACAGCTCAGCAGCGAAACGAACGACAAGAACCCCGCCAACGAGCGTCACTGCTTGCCGGCAGGAAACAGAGGTTGCAATCTCACGCATCAACTCCAGCCGCGTTTCAAGATCCGGCCCAAAGTAGATCAATGTCGCAACGGCCTTGAACTTCGAAAGCAAAGCTTTCCTGTGAAGCTGAGGGAAGATGTCGCTCGTAAGTCGGAAACTGTCCACCCAAATCAAGCGACCGTTTTTCCGCACGCTCCACCTGTCGGTTATGTGTCCACTGACGACTTCCTCGCCGTATGCCGCACGGCCAAGGACGAGAGACTCAAGTGCAAGCACTTCGGCTCCCGGGACGACATCGATTTCTGTCTTTCGCTTTAGACGCGCACCATTGAACACAATTGTTTCCTGCGGCAGCCACGCAATCTTTGCGCCCTGGTCCGCTTTCAGTCTGGTTGAAATGTGCGCCGGAGTATCCAAAGCTCGATAAACCTTTTCAGCCGCCTGAGAGGTAAGTGTGATGGACGTATCAGCGAGAGCCGTGACGGTATATTCCAAGTGATCGCCACCAGCAATTCCGCCGGCTGTATTAATAAGGACAGCTTCCTTCACGCTATCGTCAACGCTGGGGAACATCACTCGCACTGGTGACCTTTGAAAAACATCGGTAACGAGCGTCCCTCGCTCAGACCCACTCAATTGGATCCGCCCAAACCCATTTGCTCGCTGCAAATCCGTGTCTGAAAGAGTTATCGTGTTTGGCTCCATAGAGACAAAGGTGCGTTCCATCAGACTGATCGTTTTAGTGGCGATGCTCGACTGACTGATATCGAGCATCGCCTCTTCCGCGACGGCGAGCCCCCTGAACCCGTAGCCGCAAGCGGAATCAAAATCCCGCTAAGCCCTGTGGGCTGTTATAAGGAATCGTCGCGCTCGTGATCTCATTGAGTGACCCGTCCGGCTGAGTAGCGTAGCCCACCAGTTTCGCGGCATTTCCGTAGATCTGATAGAGATAGGCACCGTCAGGCGTAATCCAGTTGTCGGCCGGTCCGCTGGTAACGGTTGTGTTGAGCCCCCTGGCGGTGCCATCCCCAGGAACCTTTGGGGACGCTGGATCCTTCGCGATCTCCAGGCCGTTGCCGTTGATGCGAAGCGCGCTCACGTAGCTGTAGCCGAAGTTCGTCGCATACACGAGTTGGTCATTTGGGGAGACCGCCAGCCAGCACAGCTCAGACGGCAAGCCCGGGCTCGTATCGATCTTCACGAGCGGGCCGATGCTGAGGTTGCCGTCTTGATCGATGGTTCCCATGGTGCATCCGTCGCCGACGGCATATCCGATGACGAACGTATCCGGTTGGCCATGCAGGAACGCGATGTAGAATGGAGAGCCCCCCTTCGCGTCCTGAAATTTGGCTGGGCCAAGCGTGCCGTCTGCTCGCACAGGGAATACGACGACGCCGTCCGGATCTGGCGCATTCGAAGCGATCACCCTGAATGTGCCGTCTGGTTGCTGGACCCAGAGAATCGGTGAGCCGTCCGGATACAGGCCTGTGTGAGCGATTGGCCGATCGAACGTCGTGCCAACAAGAAGGAATTTTTCATTGGGCGAAACTACTGCCATTGTGGGGACACGGTCGGTCTTATCTGACGTATTCGCCGTGTATCGCTCCATGCGCGGCGTAAGCTTGCCGTCGCCGCTGACCGACATCAGCCGGACATGGTCGGGCCCGAATGAGTGCAGCACGAACAGCATGCCCTTCGAGGGGAGATAGGCCAGCGATTTGGCGGTGCCGCTTTTTCCCTCAATGGCGTTCCCCGTCGGCTTCACGTCCAACAACGTGAGCCGGCCGTCTTTGTCTACACTGAAGCTGGAAACCGAGTTGTTGCCGCCGTTGGTAGCAAAAAGAAACCGGCAATCCGGGCTGAGTATGACGCTGCCAGCACCTTCAAAGGCATTCGGTGCGCTCTCCTGACCACTGATCGGTTTGAAAGTTCCAGACCCCGAACCGCCCGTGGCTGTGCGCTCCGCTTCTTTGATCATGCCGTTCGCAGCGCGACGATAATGAATGATCGAGTTTCGAATTTCATTCGTTTGCATGTAGAGATGTCCGCCACCATGATCAGACATTCCCATTCCTTTTGACATGCCGACTTCGTTCGACATGCTCATCTGTTTCGACATATTTCTCTCCTTTGATAAATTCGTTGCGTTCGGCATGTTGTCTCTCTTATCTCAGTTCAAACCTGTTCGATCCTTTCGCGGCGGCTGGGCCAACGTGAGAAAGATCTCTTTACTAGTAGCCTTTGTTGTCGCGTAGTAACGGATAAAACTGAACCCACGTCATATCGGTTTTCGCGACGTTGGCGAGATGACATCCAGCACATTCGGTGACAGGCGATTCCTTGGCGGTCTCCTCGTAAGGCAATGGATGATGCCCGAAAGTGAAGTAACCCCAGCCGTTCGTGTTAGCAAACCGCTTGCTGTCTTTCACCGACACATCAATGCCGTTGTATTCACCATTGAAAAACCCACGCCCGGATGGCTCTTTACGTGAACCGTCAGGGAAAGTCGGATTAAGTACGCGAGTAAGTTCTTTAACAAGGACTGTACCTTCAGGAAATGTGCCCGTCTTGATGTACGCGTCAACATTTTTCTTCTCCGCGTACACGTGATGGTATTCAGGGAACCCGGCCTTTCCATTATTGAGGCCGTTGGGAGTTAACGGCGCACCGATAAAAACCCAAGCGCGGAAGCCCGTCGGCAGCTTCAGCTTGCCATCCGCATCAAACACCGCAGCTGATTGCTGAGTCTGAGCTTCAACGGGTCTTGTGTTAAGTAGTGGCAAGCTGGCATAGACCACGCAAACAACTACAGCGATCATCGCCAACAGATATTTCTTCATCCCATGCTTTCGCATCACCAAAAACTCCTTTTGACTTCGTTTGAGAAATCACTCTTGGTCGTACTTCGAACCTGTTTACTTTGCAGCGAGAACTGGATAACCCTGGACGTAAATCCAGTCTGTCGTTTTTGCAGGGACGTGACAGCCGATGCAGTCTTTCTTGTAGTCAACTGCCACTTGTTTATCAGGTGCGTCGGACTTGTAGAGCGACCAGCCCCATCCATCGCCCCACAGCGGATTTCCGCTATAACGTCCTTTCGCGTCTTTGATCATGATGAACCACACCTTGGTTCCCGAGGCCCAATGCGCGTCGCCGGTCGTCAATTGAGCGTGCTCGGTTCCAAACACTTCTTTGACCAGCACAGTTCCGTCCGCAAATTTTCCGTTCTTGCGGTAGTACTCAGCTGTGCCGGGCGACGCGTACGTGTAGTGCATTTCGCCATCGCCGCTCAGGTCTGCTACGGAAAAAACGCCCAGAGCCTCGTAAAGATCTCGATAGTTGGCCGGCTTTCGAATGTTTCCAGCTTTATCGACCAAATCGAATCCGTTGTAGGTACTGGTGCTTTGTGACTTGACCTCCAGGCCAGCGACAATGATGAGCATCAGAATAAGAATTAGGTAACGCTTGCGTTTCCCACAGCTGAGCAGGTCTCGAATCAAACTGCGGAACCGTAATCGTTGGTCCAATATGCGAAGGTGTCGTCTTGCTTTCATCACACCTCAGCCCATCGCAACCGGCGGGCCACTACGGAAAATCTATTTCTCGCTGTGTAAGACCTGTTTAGTTTGGTACGCGGAGTTGTGCATGCGTCGAATGAGTGTCGAGGCCACGTCTTGCTGTCGCTATGTCGACACGGCGAACTCAGTCTTGCGTTGCACAAAAGTCAGAAACCGCCGGCTTCAGCCGTGTGGAGTTTCAATTTCTACCTAGCTAAGCCCTGTAAAAGTCAGCGAAGACACCACCGGCTTTAGCCGTGTGAGTTTCAATGTCTGTCTCAAGTCCTCTAGAAAGTGGCAGAAGTTGAAACTCCACGCGACTAAAGTCGGTGGTGTCTTTCGCTAATCTTCAGAACGCTTTCCGTAGGTAGAAGGTGAAACTCCACACGGCTAAAGCCGGTGGTGTCTTTCGCTAATCTTCAGAACGTTTTCCCTAGGTAGAAGTTGAAGACCCACACGGCTAAAGCCGGTGGTGTCGGACTTTTTGTGCAAAGCAGCGTTGCTTCTACCGTTTTGGCCATTGCTTTGCGTTCTTCGTGCTCGGAGGAGATTGCGAATGGCCATTATTTCAAAAGGGTTTTCAGGTCGACGCAGCGCAGGAAATGAAAAGCTGCCACCGGGGCAGTACGTCACGATTGACTTTCCCGTGTTGTCTGCAGGACCCACACCACGTGTGCCGTTAGACCAGTGGGAATTCACAATAGATGATGGAACTAACGAGTTGCGGCGATGGGATTGGAAGGCATTTCGTGAATTGCCAACCGAAACTTTCACGGTTGATTTGCACTGCGTTACGCGTTGGTCCAAGCTCAGTACCACCTGGGAGGGCGTTTCGCTCGATACAATACTTGCGGACGTAAAAACCGATGCTTCCTACGTCCTCGCGCGTTCGTATGGTGCCTACACGTCAAATCTTCCACTGTCCGATCTTCTTAATAAGCAGGCATGGATAGCGTTTCGATTTGAAGGTCAAGATCTGGCGGCGGAACACGGTGGGCCAGCGCGACTTCTCGTGCCGCATCTTTATTTATGGAAGAGCGCGAAATGGGTGCAGGGCATTACGCTGATGCGGCAGGATAAACCCGGCTTTTGGGAACGCCTCGGCTACCACAATTATGGAGATCCGTGGCGAGAGCAGCGCTACTGGGGTGACTGATGTGGTATGTCGGAAAGGTCATCGCCCTTCACGACGAAACGTCGACGGCACGGACGATCACATTTGAAGTCCCGGAGTGGCCGGGCCACGTCGCAGGCCAACACGTAGATGTCCGTTTGACGGCCGCGGATGGATACTCTGCGGTCAGATCATACTCGATCGCTTCTGAGCCAAACTCCGCTGGACGTGTTGAGCTGACGATCGAACGACTGCGTGACGGCGAAGTCTCTCCCTATCTCACGCAAGGCCTTGCCATCGGCGATATGCTGGAGTTGCGAGGTCCGATCGGAGGCTGGTTCGTTTGGCGCACCGACCAACCCGAGTCGATCCAACTAATCGCAGGAGGTTCTGGCATCGTTCCGTTGATGGCAATGATTCGCTCACGCGCGACTGCAGGGAACACCGCGCCGTTTCGCCTGTTGTATTCCGTTCGAGAACCGGCAGCAGTTTTTTACCGCGATCAATTGGAGGCGCTTTCAAATGATCAGCAGCCGGTTAACATTACTTACGTGTACACACGAGTCACGCCCGAGGATTGGCCTCGCCCTCCAGGGCGCATCGACGCAGCGATGATCGCTAACGCGACCTGGTCACGAGACCATGTTCCTACTTGCTACGTTTGCGGTCCCACATCGTTCGTTGAAAACGCCGCAGGACTGCTGATCGCCGCCGGCCACACACCTGACAGGATAAGGACGGAACGATTTGGACCAACGGGAGAACGAAAATAGGTACGACCTGAGGCAAGTCGCCAATTGACCTGACTTATCGTGGTAGTGATTAGGCTACGATGTCTAGTCATGGCGGCGTGTCAAAACCTGTGATAAATAGGGAACTGAATTCGAACCGATCAATGAACAAACACGTCCGAGATCAGAAAGCAGTGAGTAATGGACAAACAAAAGCTGGAATACTTCCGTAACCTCCTCATCGAACAGCGGCGGCAGGCAACTGAAGACTTGCGCGCCGACAGAGACACAGCGGTGGAAGGTGCTGACGGCGTAGAGGACATCGGCGAAATGTCGGAATTCGACCTTAGTCGGTCAGTCGCTCTTGACCTCGCGACCCGTAACTCCCACCTGATCCAGGACATCGACGATGCGTTGGGCCGAATTGAAAACGGCACCTATGGCCAGTGCGTTCGTTGTGGCAAGCCGCTGGATGAGGCGCGACTCAAAGCGATGCCAACTGCTAAGTATGATGAGGAATGTCAGGCGGCTATCGAGGCAGCTCAACAGACGGAAACGCCGACACTGTAAGCACACCCTTGCTTCTTACAGCAGATCCTGGTCCATCACAGCTTGGGATCGAACAGCTCTGTCGCAGGCCGATGGTTCAAGACTGCTGGGGTCTCAATGCTTGCGTCTGGTGACACTCCCCTAGATTTCATCTTCTCCTCACTTTCTCAAGCGATGTGTCGTTTACACTTCCGGCACTAAACCCGTCTGTTGTCCCTCAACAATATCCAGGCAACGTTCTGCCTTTGAGTGCCGATCGAGCAACGTGGCGACGTTATGACGACACGGATACATATGAATGATAGTTGTCGATCAGGCTAAGGCGAAGCTTGTTTCTGCAAACCACGGCGGGATTGTCCAAAGCTCAAACAAGATGTAGCCCCTGGTCCGGTTCTTGCGGTGAGCTAAGGCAGGAAACCGGAGCCAGCGATGGCTTTGTATAGGAGTAAACCATGAATGAACTCTGGCGCCTGTCAGCAAGCGAAGTCGCTCGCCTAGTAAGGACGCGCAAAGTGTCAGCTCGTGAGGTAGCGGAGGCGGCGCTGCAACGGCTCGACTCCGTCAATCCGCGCATCAACGCGATCGTCGATTGCCGACCAGATCAGGTGCGAGAGCAGGCAGACCAGGTGGACAGTATGTTGGTCCGCGGAAACGACCCTGGTCCACTCGCCGGCGTGCCAATCACTGTCAAGATAAACATCGACCAGGCAGGATTCGCCACGACCGATGGCAGCAGGCTGCAAGAAAACCTCGTCGCCAAATTCAACAGCCCTGTTGTAGACAATGTGGTGCGGGCAGGTGCAGTACTGCTTGGGCGCAGCAATGCGCCGACGTTTGCCTTGCGTTGGTTTACCAGCAACTTGCTTTACGGCGGCACACACACACACAACCCACGCGATCCGATGCTAACTCCCGGTGGATCCACGGGTGGAGGAGCTGCTGCTGTCGCAGCGGGTATCGGCCACGTTGCTTTGGGGACGGACATCGGTGGGTCAGTGCGTTATCCCGCGTATGCTTGCGGCGTTCATGGGTTACGTCCCAGCCTCGGACGAGTACCTTTCTACAACGCGTCTTTACCCGAGCCAAGTATTGGGGCTCAGGTGATGCACGTGGCTGGTCCACTGGCACGTACTGTCGAGGATCTTCGCGTCAGTCTGTCTGCCATGTCGGCTGCGGATGTACGAGATCCTTGGTCGGTCCCCGCGCCGCTCGAAGGACCGCCTACGCCACTTCATGCCGCACTATGCCTGCGACCAGCCGGGAGGCAAGTCGCGCGCGAAGTCGAGGCGTCTGTTCTGGATGCAGGGCTGCGCCTTGCTGATGCGGGATGGAAAGTGGACGAAGTTGACGATACACCGCCGTTGAATGAGTCAGCTGAAAATCAAGAATGGCTGTGGCTCGCGGATGGTTTTGCGCAGCTCGCGGACGCGGCTGAGCGCGACGGCGATCCAGGCGCTCTTGCGTTGCTAGCATTCGCGAGACCCAGGATCAAAACCTATCCCGCCGACGCGGTAGTTCGAGCGCTTGTTCAGCGCGCTACTGTGATGCGTCAGTGGCAACTATTTTTGAATACGTATGCGGTGCTTCTGATTCCGGTTTCAGCCGAGTTGCCCTTTCCGGACCAACTCGATCTGCAAGGCAACGAAGCGTTTCAACGAGTGTGGGATGCGCAGTTTCTGTTGCGAGCGACCCCTGCACTGGGTTTGCCGATACTCACAGTCTCCACCGGGCTCGTGGGTCAAACTCCGGTCGGCGTGCAAATCGTTGCAAACCGCTTTCGCGAAGATCTATGTCTGCGTGCTGGTGAGGAGATCGAGGCTCGTGGAACACCTCCAGCTCCAATAGATCCACTAACACGATGATCCGGATATATTTGACGCATCAACAATATTTTAATGCATACCAAAATTGCTTTTTGCCCCGAAGGGGCAATGCACCAAAGTTATGAGTCATGATTGCCGTTTACGTTTCTCTTGCGGTTCTAGTTGTAACTACCTTAACCGGGCTTACGAGAATTTGGTCTTTGGTCGCATCTGGCGTTTCCCGTCCACGATGAAGTCGGCCCGCTCGTTGTAGAACGCAACCAGCCCGGCGATCTTCACATTCTCCGGGAGCGGCGTCTTGTACGACCAGGCCAGGTCCTTGAACGTCTCACCGCCGGCATTGATGGACCAGTATTCAGCGAAGCCCTTGTACGCGCAGCCGGTGACAGTGTTGGTGGGAGTGAGCAGTTCCATGCGCACGTCGAGCTTCGGCATATAGTAGCGAGTCGGCAAGCTCGTTTCGAACAGCAGCGTTGGCCGGTGCGTGTCGGCGATCTTCATGCCATTCACCTCAACTTCCAAGTGCCGGGAGCTGTGCAAAATGTCGATGCGTTTGTACGGGTCGTGAGGGTGGACGAAAACCTCCTCGTCCTCCTCGAACCATCCGTCCATGGCGTCCCAGTCAAAGCGGATCATGTCGCGCAACTCCTCAACCGGTGATTCCGGATAGTGCCAGGCGGCATCCGCGACCTCGCGATCGCCAACCTTGACTGTGAAGTTGTGGGCGTCGCCCCGGCTCGGCGAGCGCTCGGTGCGCCCGTTCGGAGTCAAGAGCTCCATGCGCACATCCTCCCGCGGAAAGTAATACGCGGGGTAGTAAGGGACTTCCCACACAAGCTTGAGGCACCTCGTGTCGGCGATGAGCTCTCCGCCCAGGTAAGTACGCACCCGTTTGGGCCCGTCCTCGATATGAACACGCTCTTTGGTCTCTGACATCGCTCCCTCGCTTTCCAACCGGCATTAGTGCACATGCAATGCCAACATCAGCGCACGCGTTCATTCTTCGCGAAGTGTCTCACCAGACGAATGATCGAATCGATTTGGTCGGCCACCGCCGGCTACGAGCACTTGTCGAATAACGTTTTCGTGTCGTAATAACGACGTTGCTCAGACGCCTTGTAATCACACGTCAATCGGAGTCACCGCGAAGCATTGATATCTGTCACACTTCTGATTGTTGGCCGTGAAATCCCCAGCTTCTTCATTTTGGAAATTAAAGTAGTTCTGGGCAATCCCAGTCGAGCTGCGGCGCCATCGGGTCCGCCGATCATCCAGTCAGTATTTACCAATGCTTGCAAAATTAGCGATCGCGTGCAATCGCTGAACGTTTCCGAGTTGGAGTCGAGGGTTGTCGGTTTCGGGCCCGATAGTGTCGTCTGGTCCAATAGCGGAAGTGGATTGGGAAGCACTCCGTCATTCGACCGGATGACGGACCGCTCGATCAGGTTTTGAAGCTCGCGTACATTTCCTGGCCAGGAATAGGAAGTGAACGCAGCCATTGTTTCGCGGGGGATATGCAGCATCGGCCTACCTATACGTCTCGCGAAATCCCGCACAAAATGGGAAATCAACTCCGGAATATCTTTACGGCGATCGCGCAATGGCGGCAGCTCGATGGGAAATACGTTAAGACGGTAATAGAGATCTGCGCGAAATTCTTTTTGCGCAACCATCTCGGTCAGATCTCGATGTGTTGCCGCCACCAGTCGGACATTTATTCGATGGGTCCGGCCGCTGCCGAGACGTTCGAACTCCTGCTCCTGCAAAACGCGTAACAATTTAGGCTGCAACGCGAGCGGCAAATCCCCGATCTCATCAAGGAAGAGTGTCCCGTTATTCGCCATTTCGAATCGGCCAGTTTTTTGTGCGATGGCTCCGGTAAATGCACCTCTCTCGTGTCCGAACAGTTCGCTCTCTAGCAGATCAAATGGAATCGCCGAGCAATTTACCTTTACGAATGGACATCCGCGGCGCGTGCTTAGATTGTGAATAGCACCAGCTATCAATTCCTTGCCGGTTCCGGTTTCTCCCAGGACCAACACGGTGGAGTCGGTTGGCGCTACTCGCTCCACTTCGGCTAGCACGAACTTCAGAGCAGAACTGCTACCGATAATTCCGTTGAACGTGGTCTCATCTTTGGCCCGTTTATCCGATCCAATTCTGTTCACCTCGTGGATGGGCGCGACTTCTACAGCTCCATTTCGGACATTCCATTGCTCCCGAAAATGTTTATGATTCCTCTCTGGACTGATGATCTGAAAAGCTTCGGATGCCATTGGATCCCCCTTTTGAAAACTACAATGCGTTGTCGCCTCCGCGAGTGATTTATTTGCCGCCGGCAATTGCTCGAGAGGTCAGTGTGCAATGACAACTGCGAGCGCACAACCACAAATCGACGCCTTCAGGACCGCAATATTAATGTGGACGGAGACCACCACTTGAGGGGAACAGACGCTACCGCGTTAAAAGGGAGAGGCAAAGCATTTAACGCTTACGGAATCTCGAAATGCTTCCGACCGAATAGACGCGCATCGATGGACCATGCACCAGGTCCTATCATCGCCAATGTGGCACCCAATGTTGCCAACATGATGTGAATCCCAGCACCGGAACCAGAATAAGCAACCCAGAGTTCAACGACTGCGATCAACGTTCCACAGACCGGAGTCCATAAGCCAAGGAGAAGAGGTATTCCTGCGCCTGCCCCAATTACCTGCGGAATGATCAAGGCAAACTGTGAATGTTCCCTGTGGTGCCAGAACACAAAACAAAACAGAACGGTCGCAGTTACAACACGTTGGAAAAGAAGGCCTACGCCTGGCCAGCTGTTTGGAAATGTGGAGAAAAGACGTTGCAAGATTTACCCCTTGTTCAGATTAGGGTATTTGCAACAAGCTCAAAACACCCAAATGAAGGTTTCCACCTCCTCCTTTTTGGGGAGCTATAGCTCTATGATTCCTCGCTTCAACCCGATCGTGACAGCATGAGTTCGGTCCTTGGCGTCGAGCTTCGAGAGTATGTTCGCGACGTAGCTTTTCACGCTAGCTTCGCCGATTGACAGCTGATCGGCAATCCCTTTGTTGGAGTTCCCGCCGGCAATTAATCGCAACACGTCAATTTCACGTGGGGTCAGGTCGTCCCTGGGGTGATCCACAAGTTCCACGGCAATCTCTTGAGGTATTCGCCGCTGTCCGGCATGGACAGCTCGAATGGTTTCCAGGAGTTCCCGATGCACCTGTCTTTTTAATAGATACCCTCGTGCTCCCGCCTTGATGGCTCGCACCATTTGAACATCACCGCTATACGTTGTCAGAACGATGATCCGGGCACTCGGAAACTCTTTCTGGATTTGGCTAATGGTTTCAATACCATTCAAGCCGGGAAGTTGGATATCCATCAGAGTCACATCTGGCCGGTGTGCTCGGAACTTCTCTATGGCTTCCTCTCCACTTGAAGCCTCCGCCACCAACTTCATGTCATCTTCAGTGTTGACGAGAGCGGCGATCCCTTTACGAAGAAGAGGATGGTCATCCACCGTAAGAATTCGAATCAGGCTAGGGTTGATGCTCATGATTTCCAATCCTTTGAAACAGTCTGAACCTGGAGCGCCCCGACCTCTTTCGGTAGGCGACCGAAGCAGCAACGGCCAGTTGAACCTCAGTTCCGGCTTCCATTTCGCTCCAAATATCCAGTTTCGCGCCGATTTGCTGTGCTCTCTCTCGAACACCTGGCAAACCCCAGTGTCCGGGTCGTCTGCCTTTCTCCAGCACCTGCGGGTCCATGCCTTTTCCATTGTCCCGCACACGCAAACGAAACTGGTCTTGGTCGTAAAGAATTTCAGCCTCTATCCGACGCGCATGTGCGTGCCGGAAAGCATTCCGTAAAACTTCGCGTGCGATGCGGTAGACTTCATCACGGATGACAGGGGTTAACGCTCGAGGCTGACCTTCAACAGTCAGTCCGAAGGTTGGAGAATCATGGTCACCAAAATGCGAGGCAGCCAAGTCCTCTCCGGTTACCTTTATTAGCTGTGCGAGATCATCCTCGGCTGTCGCAGGGCTACGCAAGTCTTCAATAGTATCTTGGCTCTCAATGATCGCCTGCTCAGTTCCAGTGATCGCGCCATCGAGAGCTTGCAATGCTTCTTCCGGGCGCTTATGGAACATGTTGCGGGCTGCCTGAAACTCAAACATCAATCCATGCAGACTCTGAAGTAGCGTATCGTGCAGTTCCCGAGCGATTCGGGTTCGCTCGTGGACAGCGCCCTCCATGCGCACCTGAAACTGCCGTTCCAGTTGCTGCATACGGAGCTGGTAAAGGCCCCATAGCACCGCCAGAAGCGCGGCACCACACAGCAGCGGAAACCAAGTAGTTTGGTAATACGCAGGAGCGACAGAGAAATCCAGGAATGTGCCGGCTTCATTGCAGACGCCGCTGTTGTTGCAAGCAGTAACGCGGAACCGGTATTTGCCCGGAGGTATGTTCATATAAAACGCTTGACGGCGATGTCCTACATCTTGCCAGTCCAGATCAAAACCTTCGAGCTTGTAACGAAAAAGAACCTTCTCAGGCATGACAAAGCTAAGTGCCGTATAGTCGATTTCCAATCCGCGAATGTGCGCGGGCAGGTGCAGAGTTGCGTTTGCATTGGCAGTGGCATCGTAGGATTTGCCGTCAGCGACGATTTGTTCGAGGTGGACGGGAGGGGCAAGCTTGTTGAATGGAATGTGACGAGGATCGATAACACTGATACCGTCCCAACGTAAGAACCACAACTTTCCATCCGGCGCCTTAGTGACCTTGGGGGTGTAGTAGCCCGCACTGGGAAGCGATTTGACTCCATCAGAAATGTCGAAGACCGTGGCGGGGAGTCTTTTGGAACCTGGCGCTTTGTCTGCACTAGCGTCCCAGGCGTCCAGATCGGATCGGGCAATGCGTGTTAGACCACATGGCATGTACAGCCAGAATGAATGGTCGTTGTCTTCGATTACCCAGTGAACCAGATTGCAAGGCAATCCACTACTGCTGGTTAGAGTGTCAATGCGGCCATTCTTCAACCGACTAAGTCCGCCTTCAGTGGCGGCCCAGACCGTACCGTCGGGATCAAAAAGAAAATGGTTAACGTGGCCCACGCCCAGCCCATCGGCGGTTGCGTAAGATGCGCGCGCCTCACCATGTCGGAAATATGTGATGCCCCCGTCGATAAAGCCAAGCCAGACGCCGCCCCGCAAGGGATCGGCCGCAAGAGACCAAGCATAATCTTGATGTCCCAACCTGCTCCACGGAATTCGTTCGAGCTCGCTTCGCGGTGACAAACTCAAAAGAGCCTCCTGGGTGGTTATCCAGAGATTCCCCTCGTTGTCCTCGGCGATACGTGGCAAGTCGCCAACAGGAATGCCACGAATTGGAACAAGTCGGTTCTTTTGCAGGTAGCCGAATTCGTTATAGGTAGAGACCCAGATTCGCCCGCGTGAATCCTGAAGAAGAGACCTCGGCGCATGCCCGTCCAGTTTTCCGTAAGCGGTAATTTGCCCGTTGTTCCACCGGTCCAAGCCCCCGTAAGTTCCAATCCAAACGCTGCCATCCCTGTCGGCCAAGACGGACCCGACAATGGGATCGGACAAGCCTTGCTTCTTCGAGAACGTCGCCACAGCAAGGTCGCGAAATTGGTCGAGGCCCTCCCAAGTGCCTACCCAAATATTGCCTTCCCGATCCTGAAAGACCGCTTCGGAGATATCGCCACTAAGGCCGTCAGACTGCGAAAACGTATCGGCCCTTCCCTGGTGTATGTGCACAAGTCCTCGGTTGAGAGTTCCGATCCATAGACCACCATCGCGATCGTAAAGCATCGCGTATGCAGGGAATGGCTGCATTGAACCGGGGAGGAGATACAGGCTCATCTTCCCATCAACGAATTGCTTGACTCCGCTTCGTGTGGTAACTAACAGCGCGCCATTGTCGCCATCCGCAAGGCCTCCGATGAGTTCGTCCGGCATTGGATGGAATTCCGGAAGGCCAGGCTTCCAGCGCCATAACCCAGTTTGTGTCGCCAGCCAAAGGTCGCCCTTCCTGTCCTCAAACAGCCCGAGCACTGCGTTGCCAAACGCACCACCTTTATCCTCGCAATGGATGTTGCCATTCTCAATCGCACAGAGTCGACCATGAGCAGAGAGCGACTCCTCCCCAACCCAGAGGGTGCCTTCATGATCTTCAAGAAGTGCACTCACAAAATGGTCAGCAAGCTCTGGATACTGAATGAGGTGATTGTCCTTCCAACTTGCAAGGCCTTTGCGAGTAGCGATCCAAAGACGTCCATCGCGGGTGACGCGGAGTTGGCGAATATAGTCGCTGGGGAGCTGCTCACCGGCTGGTGGCTGCCAAGAAACAACTTTCACGCCATCGAAACGGAGCAAGCCGAATTCCGTTCCTAGCCAGAGGTAGCCATCATGAGTCTGGGCAATTGAGAGGATAGCGCCCCTGCTAAAACCTTCCCGAACCTTCCACGACGTGTGTGCATACTGATCGACATCAAGCGACGGGTCTAGCGCGAGCACACAAGGATAGGCAGCCAGCATGATGATGCATGCCAGCACCATTCGCGCTGCGACAGAGTGCCGCAATGTTTCCCCCATTTCCTATAAAGCGAATCGCTGTCTATCCTAATCATGGGACTTGAACAAGTCCAGTTTTACAACAGCTTTTTTGATCACGCAAAGAGTCGCCCGCGACTCCTTTAAATCAGGCATTGTGGTAGCCCCGTTCCTGAAGCACGAAGCTATTGCCATCCGGATCGGAGAAGTTGGCGAAGCTTGCATAATCACTGCGCGCGGGGTCGAGTTCGGGTGCAAAACTTCCGTCCCAGGCTCCAACGGGCGTCTTGTGCCGGATCTCACTGACGTCGACTCCACGTTCGAGCAAGTGGCTCCGCGCAGCCTCGAGATCGGTGACGACGAGATAGACGTTGCGAAGTGAACCGACGGGCGCGTCGGTGAGGCCGTTACCTATCTGGATCGAGCAGCTTGAGCCTGGCGGAGTAAGTTGTACGACCCGGAACGCGTCGTTCGGCGAATAGTCGACGTCGAGTGTGAAGCCGACCTGATCGACATAGAACTGCAGCGCTCGCTCGACATCACTCACCGGCACCGTAATCACTTCGACTGAAAACCTTGGCGTTCTCAAGAGCTTCATCTCTCCTCTCATCGCAGGTTTCTTTTAATGCATGTGCTGTGCGATTGGGCGGGAGAACTTTTTGCCCACAGCATGCAAGTTAGGTATTGAGCTCAGCCGCCGTGACACGTCGACCAGACGTCACGTGTCGCCATAGCGACGCGTATAACTCACGGGACTTGTGAAAAATGAGTTCAGCCCAGTCGGGTTCTTAGAAATTCTGTCCTTTCAAACATCGATCTAGATCTAAGTAAAGACAGAACTTGGCAAAGGCTGATCAAGAAAAAAGTGACTAAAGTCGCGGACTGGAACCACGCATGCATTAGAACGTAAACGAGAGAAATTGTTATGAGTGCAATCGTTGATATTGTCCGGAGCGCAATCTTTGCAGAACGAGGAAGAGCCATCATGAGTAAAACGACGTCACAGCAGGAAGACATACGTCGTACATTGTCCAATTCGAGCGGCGCCGAATTCAGCGTGCCGCTCACATCGATTCACACGGTAGAGGTCGATGGTGTTCGAGTGTTTTATCGCGCTGCGGGCGACACAACTGCGCCAGTGATTCTTTTACTACATGGGTTTCCCAGTTCGTCGTTCATGTTTCGCGAACTCATTCCCCGCCTCGCCGATCATTACCGTGTGATTGCACCGGACCTCCCCGGTTTCGGATTTACGGAAGTACCAGCCGCACGAAATTATGTTTACTCCTTCGATGGATTGGCGGTGACGATCGAGGCGTTCACCCAGGCACTCAAGATTGACCGCTATGCACTCTATGTATTCGATTATGGCGCGCCAACAGGCTTCCGCTTGGCGATGGCCCACCCGGAGCGAGTCACTGCGATCATTTCACAGAACGGGAATGCATATGAAGAAGGGCTCGGGGACGCTTGGGGTCCGATCCGAAAATATTGGGCCTCGCCGACAGCCGAAAATCGCGAAGTACTCCGACAAAACATTCTGACGCGTGAAGGAACAAGGTGGCAGTACACGTACGGCGTAAGCGATCCAGAAAGTGTTCCGCCCGAGTCGTATACATTGGATGCGGCTTTGTTAGAGCGTCTGCCCAACAAAGAAATTCAACTGGATCTATTTCTCGATTACGCATCGAATGTAGCGCTCTATCCAAAATTCCAGGAATACTTTCGTAAGTCGAAGCCGCCATTGCTGGCAATCTGGGGCAAGAATGATCCGTTCTTCTTGCCTGCCGGCGCAGAGGCGTTTCGAAAAGACTTACCGGACGCGAAGGTCCAATTCCTTGATACAGGTCATTTCGCAATCGAGACACACGTCGTGGAAATTGCCACAGCGATGAAAGACTTCCTCGGCAACTCGCACTGAGATGGCGAAGGCAGATTTTCAGCCATGAGGTGCATAGAACGAGGAATTAGAAATGGAACGTCGTAGCTTTCTTGGTGCACTCACAGCTGCGTCTCTAGTCGTAGGGGGTAAGAACTCTTTCACTAAATTTGCGCGAGCGCAAATCACCGCACAAGCTGGTGCAGGTTTAGCGGGGCACGTTTCAAAGATCGGTGAATTTCCTCAGAACTCAACAATAATCTTGGTCCATGGGGCGTGGGCCGACGGTTCGTGTTGGAGAAACGTGATTCTGCCTTTGGAACAGCGCGGTTTTCACGTCATCTGCGCGCCGATCCCGCTCACGTCTTTAACCGATGATGCTACCGCTTTGAGTCGGGCACTGGAGCGGACCAGTGGCCCAGTCGTCTTAGTGGGACACGCCTACGCTGGCGCAGTGATCGCCGCAGTGCGGGAAGACCGGGTCAAGTCACTGGTCTATATCGCGGCGCTAGCACCCGATGACGGCGAGACGGTATCCAAGGTGTTCTATCGCGACGCACCACATCCGCAAGCACCCAAGTTGGTTCCGGATTCACATGGCTTCATATGGATGCCGCAAGATGGGTTTCGCCGAGCGGTTGCCCACAAGGCTTCTGCAGATCAAGCAAACATTGCGGCCGCCGTGCAACGGCCAATCGCAGTTCAGTGCATTCAAGAGCCGGCGCCAACTCCGTCATGGAGAACGAAGCCCTCATGGTATTTCCTCGCAGAAGAGGACCGCATGATCAATCCGAAGACCCAACGATTCATGGCTGAGCGCATGGGCGCACGCGTGCAATCGTACGCCACCGACCACAGCCCGATGTACACGGAGCCAAATCAAGTGATCGACGTGATTATGGATGCGGCGCGTCAAACCCTCTCGCGATCGCGAAACGAACTCAGGCTCTGCTTCGAAGAGGCGATTATATGAGCGGTACAAAATCTGTAGCCATCGTCACCGGCGCAAGCCAAGGCATAGGTCGAGCCACCGCCCTTCGGCTTGCGCGCGATTTCTCAGTCATTGTTCTGGTTGCGAGGGATGAGGACCAGCTGGAAAAAACCGCGGGCGACGTAATGTCCCTTGGGGCTGAAGCAATGGTCCACGCTCTCGACTTACGCCAACCAGAATCGGCTGAGACTATCATCAAGGGGACCCTCGAGCGATTTGGCAGAATCGATGCGCTGCTCAATATTGCGGGCGCTGTCCCTCAGATTGATTTGTTCGAGATGACAGACGCGCAGTGGGATGACGGATTGGCGCTTAAATTCCACGGCGCGCGTCGTTTAACGATGCGGGCCTGGGACGCCTTGAAAGCTTCAAATGGATCTGTAGTGCTCATCTCAGGCAGCGCAGCCTTCGATCCCAAGCCCGGATTTGCGGCAGTCGCGGCAATCAACGCAGCCATCATCGCGCTCGCCAAAGCATTCGCAGAGCAAGGAATTAAGGACGGAGTACAAGTCAACAGCGTATCGCCTGGAGCGGTCATGACTGGACGGCGCCGCTCCTTCTTCGAGAAATGGGCGCCTGCGCACAACCTTACAGTGGAGGAGGCAATCAAAAACTTTCCAGAGCAAGCTGGCATAACCCGCTTTGGAAAGCCGGAGGAGGTTGCCGACCTGATGAGCTATCTCATATCCCCGGCGGCGAAGTGGATGACCGGAGCTTCTGTTCGCATGGACGGCGGCGAGATCAAAAGCATTTAGGGCATGGTCCGGGAGGAAACAATGGAGCGTCGTGGTTTTCTTGGTGGCGTCACAGCCCCTTCTTCCGATGGCCTGTTGGAGAACGCTTTCGCCAACCCAGCACGAACACAAACTGGAACAACATTAGACGGTCAGGATTTCGAGGCCTCTCAAGTCGAGGTTGTAGGAAACAGAATATTCGTGCGTCGCTATGGAAACGGTCCAGCGATTTTGCTGGTGCACGGATTCCCGCGCACCAGCCTTATGTGGCGATTCCTTGCGCCGAAACTTGCAGAGAATCATACCGTGATCTGTGTAGACCTTCGCGCCTATGGCCGCAGTGGCACACCCTCTTCTGCAGACGACCACTTTCCTTATTCAAAGCGAGCTATAGCAAAGGAATTGGTGGACGTGATGACCAAACTCGGCTTTCCCACATTCACGTTGATTGGTCACGATCGCGGAGGACGCGTGAGCTATCGTATGGCACTGGATCATCCGAAGAGTGTGGAGCGCCTCGCTGTATTCGATGTGATTCCGATTCTGGAAGCGTGGAGCCGCTCCGATGCGCGCTTTGCTCAGACTTATTGGCCCTGGATTTTGCTGTCACAGAAGGAACCGCTCCCCGAGAGTTATCTCCTTGGGTCTCCTGAGGCCGTATTCCATAACCCGTTCGGTCAAGGATCGTTCGGCCCGGAGATTCTCGAAGAATACGTTTCAACCTATCGCGATCCGGTTCGCGTGCATGGCATCTGCGAGGAATATCGAGCTGCGGCAACGATTGACGTCGAACACGATCGTGCTGACAAAGAGTCCTCCAACCGAATTGAATGCCCGATGCTGCATCTATGGGCCGAGGGCGGTCCTCTCGACACACTCTATGCGAAAGATGGCGGTCCGCTTGGTATCTGGCGGCAATGGGCACCGAGCGCCCACGGACAGGCAATGAAGGGTGGCCACTTTTTCCCGGAAGAGAATCCTGACGACACAGCGGTTCTCATCAAGCAATTTCTCGCGGCATAAGGGAAGGATGTATGGCGCGGCAAAGACCAACTACGAATCGATGCACCATGTTTGAACGTCTCGTACATCCCCAATGGGCGGCCGTTCCTTTGCGCCTTATCGTTGGCTTCGGATTCATGGAGCACGGCTACGCCAAACTCGTCAAAGGCCCCACCGCTTTTGTTTCCATTCTTCAAGCCTTAGGTGTTCCGAACGCGCATGTTATGGCTTGGGTGACAATACTCACTGAACTGCTCGGTGGTTTCGCAGTGTGCGTCGGCGCATTCGTCCCGCTTATCAGCTTGCCTCTCGCCGGTCTTCTCGCGGTTGCAATCCTCTCCGTGCATTTGCCCTATGGCTTCAGTTCGATCAAGCTCATTGCCGTAACACCCGCGGGTCCACAGTTCGGCCCACCGGGCTACGAGTGTGACTTGCTCTATTTGGCGTGCTTGGCTGCACTCGTACTTATTGGCGCCGGGCCGTTTTCAGTCGATGGACTGCTCTCGAGGAAGCGCAGCTCGTCATGACGATCAGAGATCCAGATCGATTTCCTCATCACCCCGCTCGTTGAGGAGGAGGAGGCCGTAGTAAATGGCTCTACTGTTATCCGTAAATATCGGTCTTCCACGCGACATAACATGGAACGGCAAGACTGTGCGAACGGCGGTTTGGAAGTTTCCGGTCGAGGGACGGCGGATGGTACGCACCTTAAATATTGACGGCGATGCGCAAGGGGATCTCGCAGGTCATGGTGGCGAGCAACGCGCTGTATTTGTTTATCAGATGGACTCCTATGGTTACTGGGAGCGCTTTCTGAGTCGCAATGATTTTAGTTTCGGCCAGTTTGGAGAGAACTTTACTGTTGACGGACTTCTCGACGAAGAGGTTTGCATCGGTGATCGATACCGCATTGGTGATGCGCTATTCGAAGTAACACAGCCGCGCGTAACCTGCTACCGCTTGGGCATCCGCATGAACGAGCCCCAGATGCCAGCGCTGGTCGTCGCACACCGAAGGCCGGGCTTTTACTTTCGCGTGCTGCAGGAGGGGCAAGTTGGCGCAGGTGACGACATCGTCAAACTCGCTGATGGTCCAGAACGGATCACGGTGGCCGAAATCGATGCCCTGCTGTACTTGCCGGGACACTCGCGCCAGCAAGTGGAACGAGCACTACGCATACCAGCACTTAGCAAGGGTTGGCAAGCTTCTTTCCAAGCGATTCTCAAACAAGACTCGACTACAAAACTGAATGGGAACCCGGGGCTCGCGACTGAGGAACAAATGCCAGCGTGGCCCGGCTTCAGACAGATGAGAGTCGCGAGTATCCGCAAGGAGAGCGATGGCGTGACTTCCTTCACACTGGTGCCGATCGATGGGCAGCCCCTTCCTGTCGCCCAACCGGGTCAATTTGTTGTTTTGCGAATGCAAGTGGATCCCGATAAACCGGCGGTCCTTCGCAGCTATTCGTTGTCCGATTTGCCAGCAGTCGATCATTTCCGCATTAGTGTCAAACGCGAATCGAATGGAATTGGAAGTTCGTTTCTGTGCAACCACGTGAGGGAAGGCGAGGTAGTAGACCTCAGCGCACCCCGGGGAAGTTTTACTTTACGACCCGGCAATAATCCTGTCGTTTTGTTAAGCGCCGGCGTCGGTGCAACTCCGGTAATGTCGATGCTGCACGCGCTTGCTGCGCAAGGATCACAGCGGCAGGTCTGGTGGATCTATGGAGCGCGCAATCGTGCCAATCATCCATTCGCGGAAGAGTCGCATTCTCTACTAAAACAACTACCTCGAGGACGAAGCTACGTGCTGTACAGCAAACCAACGACCGCGGACCAAATGGGGACAGACTTCGATGCGTCAGGGCATGTTGATGCAGCTCTACTCGAGAAGATTGGTGTCTCACGTGATAGTGACTTCTATCTGTGTGGGCCATCTTCATTCTTGCAGAGCATGCGCGAGGGGCTGAGAAGCTGGGGTGTGCCCGGCGACAACGTGCACCTGGAAATCTTTGGCACTCTTGAAAGTATTACGCCTGGTGTGGCGCAGGCTGGGCACACTCCGCACGTCCCACAAGGACCAGCGGGACCTGGACCATCAGTTTCGTTCGCCCGCAGCGGGATAACCGTTGCATGGGATCCTAAATTCGAAAGCTTGCTCGAACTTGCTGAGGCGTGTGACGTTCCAGTGAGATGGTCGTGTCGGACTGGCGTCTGCCACACTTGCATGACTGGTCTGATTAGCGGGTCGATTAGTTATCGTCCAGAACCACTCGAGCAGCCTGCTGTGGGAAATCTGCTTGTTTGTTGCTCGCAGCCCAAAGCAGATGTTGTAGTTGATCTTTAACAGAGGCAAGGAGGAAGAAACCGTGGGACTCTCATGGCAACAAGGTCCGCTATCACAGAAAGCAATCGGACAATTTCTCGTACCGGAGCCGCTGCCCAAGAAACTCTTATACGCCGAACCGCTGCGGCGACGAATGCGTGTACGCTTCGGCGGCTTATGGATCGCTGACAGCGAAGACGTAATCCTGCTCTTCGAACCAGGGCACTATCCGATGGCCTACTTCCCGAAGAGTGATGTTTCTGCAGATACCTTAAAACGTACCGAGTACACGACTGAGCACCACGAACTTGGACCAACTTCGTGGTATATGGTTCGAGCTGGCGAGAAAAGCGCACCGCGAGGAGCGTGGGAACACGTCAACTTGCCGGAGTACGCGACCGAATTACAGGGACGGGTGGCCTTTGCCTGGCCGGCCATGGACGCTTTCTACGAAGAAGACGAACGAATCTTGGGTCATGCCGCCGACAGTTACCATCGCATCGACATCCGCCAAACTTCCCGTAACCTCGTGGTCCATCACGGTGATCGGGTCGTTGCCGAAACCAAGCGGCCGTTGGTTCTCTACGAGTCCGGCTTCGCACCACGCTGGTACGTTCCACGAGGCGACGTCGATGAGTCCGCGCTGAGTCCTGTCGAACAGCAGACTTTCTGTCCTTACAAAGGATTGTGCAGCTATTACGACATCGGTGACGCACGTCAGGCGGTATGGTCGTATCGTGAGGCTTATCCCGAGGTTGGACGAATCTCCAACCTGGTCTCATTTGAACCCGACATTGTTTCGGTACAACTCGACGGCAAGCAGCTCCGGCTGGCGCCAGGTCAGACTGTGATCCCTCACGGCGCCGATCGCGACCTCACACTCGCTGAGGCGGTTCCCGGTGGCAAACTGCCATGAGCTAGATCAATTCTCGACGGAAATAAAGAGTCGACATCATCAGGAGTTCGACACTACGACGTCGAGCGTGAAACCGGCCCGATCGGAAAGAACTGCAGCACTCACTCGAGACACTGTTCCCTGTCCGCTCTCCTCGTGTATCTCGATTTCTTACCTTACCTTTCCGACCCCAATCGGGGGCCCGCCCAGGAAGTCCTCGAAGTTGGCTTCTTGCGGATCATAAGTAACACTCGTTACAATGCGGCAACTGTTACTATGAAACCTAAAACGAACACTAAGCAACTGCAGTGGATTCTGCTGATTCACCAGCTAGCGCCGAAGCCTACGAACTTGCGAGTGCGCATTTGGCGTAAGTTGCAGAAGCTAGGAGCTGTGTCCATCAAGAATTCTGTCTACGTTCTTCCGGCTACCGAAAAAGCTCATGAAGACTTTCAATGGTTAAAACAGGAGATCGAATCGGCGGGAGGCGAAGCAGCGGTTTTCAGAGCTGGTGCCGTGGAAGGAGCGACTGATCAAGAGATCGTTGCGGCTTTCCGGAAGACGCGCGATGAAGAGTTTGCATCCGTAGCAGCGGGCTTCGATGGCTTAACGGGAGCAATTCGGGAACAAGCTCGCGGCAAGCATCTATCTACTGGCCGGCTTGCTGCCCATGAGAATGAGATCGCGAGACTTCACAGTGAATTGGAGCGGATCGCGGCCAACGATTTCTTCGAAGCCGCAGGCCGAGCGGTAGCTTTCAGCGCATATGAACGGTGCCAGAAAGCTATCCGCGCGGCTCAAGATCCGAACAAGAAAGCCGAGTCATCGGTGGCCAAGAGTGGAAATCTCGAAGTTGGGAAGTTTCAGGGACAACGGTGGGTTACGCGGCGCAATCTGCACGTTGATCGCCTGGCTTCCGCCTGGCTAATCAAACAGTTCATCGATAAGCGGCCTCGCTTCTATTTCGTTGCAGAAGGAGAAACGCTAGAAGGAGCTATTCCTTTTGACATGTTTGGTGCCGAGTTTACCCACCACGGAGAAGATTGCACGTTTGAGACCATGCTCAAGCGATTCAGTTTGACGGGGAGTAGGGGTTTGCGCGAGCTTGCCGAGATCGTTCACGACATCGATCTGAAAGACGCCAAGTTTCAGCGACTGGAAGCGGCAGGTTTGAATTCAATCATCGACGGATTAAGCAAAGTGTTGAGAGACGATCGCAAGTTGCTGCAACAGACTAGTGTCGTATTTGATGGACTCTATGCACTCTTGAACCAGGAGTTAGAGAAAAAGAGCAAGGCGAAAACGCTGAGCAGAAAAAGCTCTAAGCAAAAATGATTAGTCTCACCAACGGGTTGAAGGGCATTGAATGAAGCTGGAAGTTAAGGAGGAGCAGACAGCGACAGTCGACGGCGATCAAATGCCTTCCTGGCGAGAAGTCTTTCTTTACTTTCTGATGCTGGGCTTCATCAACATTGGTGGTCCGGTGGCCCAGATCACCATGATGTACAACCATATGGTCGAGCGGCGACGTTGGCTGTCAGAGGAGCGATTCATAAGGATCATGGCGTTCTGTCACATGTTACCGGGACCAGAGGCTTTGCAGCTCGCGATCTATGTTGGCTACTTAAAGCGCCGCTTGGTGGGCGGCATTCTCGCTGGTCTGACGTTCATCATTCCCGGCGCGACGATAATGATTCTTTTGAGCTGGCTGTATGTCGTCTACGGAAGCCTGCCTCAAGTAACCAACGTGCTATACGTCTTGAAGCCGGCTGTGCTCGGAATCATCGCAGCGGGCATCATCAAACTTGGTCGGGCGACAATTCGCAACTACTTCCTTGCGGCACTCTTGATCGGCGCATTTCTCCTGATGCGCTTCGCCGGCTTCAACTTTCTCCTGATTCTCTTAACAGCTGGGCTGGTAAATCTCTTTTGGGTCGAAGGGTGGCCCAGATTGAGTGGCACTGAGACCAAGCTAAGTGCGGCAGTTATCGGAATTCTTCTACTGCTACCGTTCGCAGAATCGCGCTGGTTTCAAATAGCGTGGTTATTTCTGAAGACCGGTTTGTTCAGTTTTGGAGGCGCCTATGCCTCGATCGTTTTTCTGGAACGAGGAGCCGTTGCGCAGCACCATTGGTTAACCAGCAGCCAACTGCTCGACGGCGTAGCTCTTAGCGTCGCGACGCCTGGTCCGTTCATGTTGTTCACGACCTTCGCGGGGTATCTTGCCGGTGGGATTAAAGGGGCGATCATCGCAACTTTCTTTGTATTTCTTCCATCCTTCGTATTCGTACTTGTAGGCGCGAAGTACATCGAAAAGGTACGCAACAACCATCCGTTACAGGCATTTCTGACGGGCGCAAGTGCCGGTGTGGTAGGTGTCATTATAGTCGTATCTCTCGAGCTCATTCCTGCAGCCCTAGTTGACTTCGCAACAATCGCAGTCGCACTCGTTGCTTTCCTGGTCATAACTTTTTTGAAGGTTGATGTGGCGAAGGTGGCGTTGGGAGCCATGGTGGGTGGTGTCTTGTACGCGGTAGTAAAAGGTATGTAGTTGACGCGATGAGCCAAGCGGCCACGACAAATCGAGTTGAGAATTGGCGCTTGGATGTCGTCGACTATCTCTCACTTGATCGGAACGTTGTCATTGCCTCCACCGCGGTTTTCCTTCTGGGATTCGGCGAAGAGTTATGGAAGAAGTTTTTGCCGAAGTACCTTGAGGCACTAGGCGCGTCTACTGGGGTTATTGGTCTCTTTGGTACCGCCGAGGATCTGCTGGATGCGGTCTATCAGTATCCCGGTGGTTGGATTGCCGATCATCTCGGTCGACGAAACGCTTTTCTGATCTTCATCGCGCTCGCCTCCGTTGGCTATCTAGTCTACCTGCTCAGCTTTTCATGGCTATTGGTCTTCGTTGGACTAACTCTGGCTATGGCCTGGCAGAGCATGGCATCACCGGCGACGTTCGCTGTGATTGGTGATGCATTACCTCGCGAACGACGAGCAATGGGTTTTACGCTCCAATCGATCCTCAAGAGAATTCCCATTGTGATTGCGCCAGTAATTGGTGGAGCGATCATAGCCAGCTTCGGGATCGTCAAGGGTATCCACATCGGTCTGTTGATTACTCTCGGACTGGCAGCCGTCACGATCTTGTTAGTCATGAAGGTAAACCTCACCATCACGGCGACCAAGGCAACGAACATAAGAGGTGTCTGGAGCTCCTTTCATGGCGCGCTCAAGAGGCTGCTAGTCTCCGACATCATCATCAGGACCTGCGAAGGGATGACGGGCATACTCACCATCCTTTACGTGACTAACGTTCACGCCGTGAGTCTCACACGCTACGGGTTCTTGATTGCGATTCAGATGAGCACTTCAATACTCGTTTACCTGCCGGCCGGCAGGATTTCAGATCGCATCGGTCGCAAACCATTCGTCATTGTCACGTTTCTGAGCTTCGCGCTTTTTCCTTTTGCCGTCATCTTTGCCACAAGTTTTTCCTTGCTCGTTGTTGCATTTGTCGTCGGCGGTTTGCGTGAGATAGGGGAGCCGTCACGCAAAGCGATGATCGTCGACTTGGCCCACGAAGACACGCGCGCGCGTTCGGTAGGACTCTACTACCTTGTGAGAAGTCTTTCGATCACGCCAGCCGCGGCAATTGGCGGGCTGTTATGGAATGTCGCTCCACAGGTGCCGTTTGTGGCAGCGGGAATCATTGGGCTTGCAGGGACTTTGGTTTTCATTGCGACGGTTGAGGAGCGGTATGCCAGTTAGGAGGAGATTCGATGAGTAGTCAGGTTCTGCTGATCAGCAATTCGACGCTTTATGGTAGCGGCTATCTCGATCATGCCGAAACAAAGATTCGTGAGTTCCTGGGCGATGTGGCAGAGGTCCTGTTTATTCCATTCGCGCTTTACGACCGAGACGCTTACGCAGCGCTGGCGTCAGAGCGTTTCGACAGGATGGGCTACGAGTTGAGATCGCTCCACACGGCTAGCGACGCAAAACAGACTGTGAGTAATGCAGCGGCACTTTTCATTGGCGGAGGCAACACATTTCGTTTGTTGAAGGCGCTATACGATGCGGATGTGCTGGACCTTATCCGACGCCGAGTGGCCGAAGGAATACCTTACATAGGATCGAGTGCTGGCGCGAATGTCGCAGGACCAACCATCAAGACTACCAAGGACATGCCGATAGTTCAGCCGCCATCTTTCGATGCTCTCGGGTTAGTCCCTTTTCAAATCAGCCCACACTTTCTCGATCCTGACCCTAACTCGACTCACATGGGAGAAACACAGGAAGAACGGATTCTTCAATTCTTGGAAGAGAACGACACACCCGTGGCTGGTCTTAGAGAAGGCGCCATCGTGCGAGCCGAAAATGGCTCATTTGTATTAAGCGGATCTTCAGGAGCAAGAATCTTTCGCAAAGGGCGGGAGCCGGTCGAAGTGATGCCCGGAGCGAAGCTCGATCATCTGTTCGTCTCGGCATGAAGAAGGGGGGATTGAATGGGCGAGACTGGAACTCTTTTACTAACTCGCGGTGACGTAGCCGCACTCTTGGGAATAGAAGAATGCATGACTGCAGTGGAAGGAGCGTTCAAACTACACGCGGAAGGGAAGACCCTTCCGCCGGGGATCCTTGGATTACATGCTCGTGACGGTGGCTTTCATATCAAGGCCGGCATATTGGACCTTTCACGCTCTTACTTCGCCGCCAAGGTGAACGCGAATTTTCCTGAAAACTCGAAGCGGTTTGACCTGCCATTAATTCAAGGAGTAATCGTCCTGTGCGATGGCGAAAACGGCTGTCTGCTGGCTGTGATGGACTCGATGGAGATCACTGTCATTCGAACTGGCGCGGCGACTGGCGTCGCAACAAAATATCTTGCTCGAAGTGACTCAAACACGGTCACGATTTGTGGTTGTGGCAATCAAGGACGGATTTCTCTCAAAGCTATCGCCAAGGTGCGTGATCTAAAAAAGGTATACGCCTTTGATATCGATAGGGAGCGAGCCGAGCAATTTGGAAGGGATCTGTCGCAAGAGTTGGGAATTGGAATCCAGCCCATCACCGATCTCCGAGATGCGATCAGTCAGAGCGATATCTGCGTCACCTGCACACCATCAAAAAATGCATTTGTGAAGAGAGAGGATGTCGTTCCCGGAACATTCATCGCCGCAGTTGGAGCGGATAACGAAGACAAGCAGGAACTAGAGCCAAGTCTACTGTCGACCAGTAAAGTAATTGTGGATCTGTTGGAGCAATGCGCGACCATCGGGGAGCTCCATCATGCTCTCGACGAGAAGCTAATAACTAAGGAGCGGGTTCACGCAGAGCTAGGTGAGATCATCGCAGGTAGAAAATCCGGGCGCATGTCGGCTGATGAAATTATCATCTTTGATTCTACTGGAACTGCATTACAAGACGTTGCTTCCGCTGCAATCGTTTATGAGAGAGCTGTTGCACAGGGCAGGGGTATCAAGATCGACTTCGGAGCCTAACACTGCAAGATAATACAGCAGCGCCTGGTTTGCAGTTGATTAGCCGTGGCTTTCCACCAGTAACGAATGATGATGAGGAGACTGCAAAGCGTGCGTCTTTCGTGTACGACGCGCTTTATGCAAGTATCAAGCACAACATGCTGCGGTGATAAGGATGCCTTCAGAAAGGGAGGAACAACATGAAGAATCTTTCAAGGCGAAAACTAATGAACATGGTGGCGGCAGGAGGAGCCGGTGTAGCGTTGACATCGCTTGTAAAAAGCGATCAGGTGGTGGGCATGACTACCGAGGAACAAGCAGCGACGGTCGTGCAGGCGGCGCGCGCATTCAGCGGACAACACTCTGCGAAGGCATTGCCCTTCGATCCAGCGAAGCTTAAGGGTTTGTCCGAAAAGCTCATCAAGTCGCACTGGGAAAACAACTATGGTGGCGCTGTGAAGGCTCTCAATGCAGTTGAGCAAAGGCTTGCCTCAATGCTTTCAGAAAAAGATCTGCCGCCGTACATGTATGGCGACTTGAAGCGCGAGGAACTTGTGCGCACCGGATCTGTCGTACTCCACGAATACTATTTCGGCAATCTTGGTGGTGACGGGAAAGCCAGCGGTAAAGCGCTCGATCTTATCAAGCAATGGTTTGGGAGTTATGAGCTGTGGGAAGCGGAATTCAAAAAGACCGCCAACGCGTTGGCCGGTGGCTCAGGCTGGACGATCCTTTCATACAATTTGCACACCGCCGAGGTTCACAACTATTGGGCTTGGGACCATATGCACAACGCTCCTATGGGATACCCGTTAATGGTGCTCGACATGTATGAGCACGCGTATCACATGGACTACGGCGCGGCTGCAGCCAAATACGTTGACGCTTTCATGCAGAACGTTAATTGGGATGAAGTTAACCGAAGGGTCGAGCAGATGCGCGTTTGCAAATAAGGCACCCTCAAACTGGCGGAGGTGAAAGTCGTGCAATCCTTACTAACTGATCAGGTGCGCTTGCTGATGCTGGTTGGGTTATGTGGTCTCCTTTGGTCGCTGGAATCGCTCGCTCCGCATCGATATCAACAAAGTCGATTACGACACGCATTACCGAACCTGGCGCTCACGCTCGTTTTGGTTCTCACCAATCTAGCGTTCTCGTTCTCGACAGCTTACCTCGCAAGCTTCTCTGTCCGTAATGGCGTTGGTCTGTTCACTTTGATCGCGCTGCCTTCGTGGTCCAAAGCCCTATTAGGTATCGCCGCATTAGATTTATTCGCCTACTCGGCGCACGTCCTCCTTCACAAATTCTGGCTAGGGTGGCAGTTTCATCGCGTGCATCATTCGGAAGGTGCGGTTGATGTGACAACGACTTTTCGCCAACATCCGGGTGAAACCGTTTGGCGAATTCTTTGGCAGTTAGCCGCAATCCTTTTGGTCGGTATTCCGCTGTGGGTGGTCATCCTCTATCTGATCTTATCGAGCCTGAACGCGCAATTGGAACACGCAAACATTCGTATGAATCACAATCTTGATTGTTTTTTGCGGCTGTTGCTTGTTACCCCTCACATGCACAAAGTGCATCACTCTCGCAATCAGAACGAAACAGATTCAAACTATTCAAACATCTTTTCTTTATGGGACAGACTTTTCGGCACTTACACCGCCGAAATAGACTTTCGAAGACTTCGGTATGGACTCGATGGCTTTGATGTAAATGAGCGGCAGACGCTGCTGGGACTCTTGAAGATGCCGTTTGTGACCTACAAGCGAGTCTGATGCGTGTTCGAGGAGCAGTGACTCTCCAGATAGAAACTGCCACTTCAGATCCTGAAGCGAAGCTTCAAAGCCATTTTAGGTAAGAAAGCCCAATCTAAAGGCTTCTTGAAACACTGGCATTGCCCGGCTCCGGACTGGACCAAAGCAACGCGTGCTCACGCGCAATAGTCTCTTCGCCAACTTTGTTAAAACGGGTTGGTGCCCATCGCCAACGAAAAGCTGCAATCCTAAATAAATGTCCGACAAACTTTAGTTTGTCGCCTCTACGGTGTAACTCATCTTCCCTCCACAGATGATGTAGTGTCGTACGTGACCTTTTTTCAAGGTGGCTGATGCACATTTGCATCTAATTAAGGTACTGTTGTTGTACGCTTTCATTGGTCTGGTCATTTTCATGATCTTGTCGTTGGATCTGGATGTGAACTCCGACAAAAATAATTTTGTATACGACATGAACCAGCGTGGCCCAATCGTCGGACTAGGGTTCAAATTTTAGGCAGACCATCTGGCTCAAACGATGAAGTAGAGCCGTCTTTTTGAGAAAAACGGGTAGAGCATAAGGACCTACAGGAGGACCGCGATTATGACTAAAAAATGGTTGGTCCATATCGGAATAATTCCTTTAATCCTATTCCTGCTTGCCATCCCAGGTATCGGACATAGAAGTGAAGAGAAAGTAACGGCAGAGTCGGCATTAGCCGAACTGAAGTTGGGAAATGCTCATCACGTGGCGCACCGTTACCAGCATCCACACGCGACAGCGAAGCGCCAACGGCAACTGTCTTCCGGTCAGAACCCCCACGCCCAGATTTTGAGTTGCTCTGATTCACGAGTTCCACCAGAACTCATATTTGATCAAGGCCTTGGCGATCTATTTATTGTCCGAGTGGCGGGCAATGTGGCTGGGGATACCGAGTTGGGCAGTCTTGAATACGGCGCTGAACACTTGCACATTCCCTTGCTTGTTGTACTTGGGCATCAACGCTGCGGTGCGGTTACCGCTGCGGTAGAGGGTGGCGAAGTCCCGGGTCACATCGCCGCGTTGGTAGACTTGTTACGCCCAGCTGTGGAGAATAGTCATGGACTGCAAGGCGACGCTGTAGAGAACGCCGTGAAGACTAATGTCGAGCTCGTAGTAAAGCAGTTGCGTACATCAACGCCGATACTGGCGGAACTCGTATCACAGGGAAAGCTGAAAGTGGTCGGCGCTGTCTATTCTCTCGATACGGGAAAAGTAACCTGGCTCTCGGAATAGTTACTTACTATGACAGCTCAAACCTTTAGCTTCGGCTACCGTCATCGCTTTCATCAAGTCGAAGTGACGCTGTCATTTTATTACCAGATACGCTGATTCATAGTGAAGATTCCCCCTTCTGTTGATTCTGTTTAATCGGTGTAAATCTGTGGTTATTAGCTTGCAGATTCACCCGTTCTTCACGCAACTTACTCTACACTTACCATAATGCGAACCAATTAGCTGGTCTTAATTACTCAGGATTTTTCAGTCAGAACTCGACCCTTTGCTGCCAATTAAACAAGGACACAAAAATGTACCGACTATTACCTAACAGGTACCTCGCGGGAAGACTCGTGGTAGGCCTATTGGTTGTGCTTGGCTTCTGCAACCTTGAAATGTTTGCGCAGGATCCATCGCCAACCCCCACGCCTCAAGAGGAAGTTCAAGACGCACCGAAAATTCCAAACGAGCAGTTGGACTCGTTGGTGGCTCCCATTGCTCTGTACCCGGATCCGCTGTTGAGCCAGGTGCTGGTGGCCTCCACTTATCCACTCGAGCTAATCCAGCTCCAGCAGTACTTGGACAAGACAGCAGGTTTTCTAAGTCAAAAGGCTGTTACGGAGGCGGTCCAAAAGGAAGATTGGGATCCGAGCGTTCAGGCTATGGCTGTATTGCCTGCTGTGGTCAAGCGTCTGGCGGAAAACATAAAGTGGACCACGGACCTGGGCAACGCATTTCTAGCCCAGCAAGCTGACGTGATGGACGCTGTGCAACGCATGCGCACGAAGGCGAAAGACGCCGGGAAGTTGCAGTCCAATCAGCAGGTGAAGGTGGAAACAAAAGAGGTCGAGAGCAAAAGCTACGTGGTGATTGAACAGGCCAGTCCGGAAGTGGTCTATGTTCCGTCTTACGATCCAATGTTTGTCTGGGGCGCTTGGCCCTATCCATATCCAGCTTTTTACGGAGGCTATTACGGTGGCGCTGCTATCTGGTATGGCTCCGCTATCGCGATTGGAGTCGGCTGGGGTGGTGGCTGGGGCTGGGGTTGCGGTTGGGGAAACAACAACATCAACGTCAACGTCAATAACAACTTTGTCAGTCACTACAACAGAAACAATATCAACCGCGGGGGCAATCGAATCAACGGTGGCAACTGGCAACACAACCCGCAACATCGCGGTGGCGCTCCTTATGCAAATAGGTCGATCGCAAATCGCTATGGTGGTACAACTCGTAGGGATTCGCTGTCGAACCGGCAAACGGCTGCGAGACAAAATCTAGGTCAGTTGGGTGATGGACGGACACGGTCAGGAACAATGGACCGTAGCACTTTTGGCATTGGCGCTCGCGATCTGAGCAGTGCTGGAGGTAGCCGCGGAAACTTTGGCGGTAACAGCGCAAGTCTTGGCGGCGACCGAATCGGTAGCAGAGATATTTCGAGAGGCGCGGGAGCCCGCAACACTGGTTCTTGGGGCAGCGGGTCGTTTGGGGGCGGCGCTGCACGGGCCAGTAGCACGAGAGGTGCTTCGAGCATGGGTGGCGGAGGCTTCAATCGGGGCGGCGGAGGCATGAGTCGTGGTGGTGGAGGCGGAATGCGTGGTGGCGGTGGCGGTCGACGGTAATTGACGGAGCAAGAAATGTTGAGGCGAAAAAATGAAAACAAAACCCAACAACTCATTCGCGATTGTTTTGTCTGGAAGGAGAGCAGTTGCGCTCCTGTTTGTAGCGTCTCTCGTCTTCAGTGACGTTGCGGTCTTCGCGCAGTCCGGACGAACTCCACAGCCGAACGCAGCGCCGGCACAGGACACACAAGAAACGCAGGAACCAAAGATTCCGAATGATCAATTGGACTCACTGGTAGCTCCTATAGCCCTGTATCCGGATCCACTCTTGTCACAGACACTAGTGGCTTCGACTTATCCACTCGAGATCATTCAGCTTCAACAATGGTTGGATAAGAACAAGAATCTGAAGGATAAGGCACTGACGGACGCAGTCTCGAAGCAAACCTGGGATCCCAGCATCCAGGCAATGGCCGCCTTGCCTGATGTAGTCAAACGACTTGCCGACGACATAACGTGGACCACTGATCTCGGAAATGCTTTTCTGGCCCAACAAGCTGACGTGATGGACGCCGTGCAACGCATGCGACAGAAGGCGCAGGGCACTGGCGCATTGAAGTCGAACTCGCAACAGAAGGTCGAAACTGAAGTTGTGGAGAACAAGACAGTCATTGTGGTGGAACAGGCAAATCCGCAAGTGGTCTATGTGCCGTCGTATAACCCGACCGTGATTTACGGTCCGCCGGTGTACCCATACCCACCAATCTACTATCCACCGTCGACGGGTGCCGTGATTGCCGCGAGCGCAATCTCATTCGGAGTAGGAATTGCGATAGGCGCTGCGTGGGGAGGCGGAGGCTGGGGTTGGGGCTGCGGTTGGGGGCACAACGATGTGAACATCAACGTGAACAACACCTTTAATCGGAATACGAACATTAGTGGTGGTAATCGAATCAATAACATTCAAGGCGGAAATCGCACAAATGTCGGTGGGGGTAAGTGGCAACACAATCCGCAACATCGCGGCGGTGCTCCCTACGGTGATCGCGGTACAGCAAACAGGTTCGGCGGTACTTCGCGTGGTGATTCGACACAGAACCGCCAAAGAGCTGCGCAAGGCGGTGCCGGAAATCGCGCGGGCGTGAGTGATCGATCGAGCGGTATCGGTAGTGGTGGTGGTCGTGATCTCGGAGGCAACCGCGACAATATGGGTGGTGATCGCATTGGCAGTAGAGACATTTCGCGAGGCTCTGGTCAACGTTCGGATTCTTTTGGGGGAAGCGGATCCATTGGCGGTGGTGCCGCTCGAGCCAGTAGCTCAAGAGGTGCATCCAGCATGGGTGGTGGCGGCTTCGGCGGTCGTGGTGGAGGTGGTGGAGGCGGTCGCGGTGGGGGTGGTGGTGGCCGTGGTGGTGGCGGTCGACGATAATTGTTCGCAACGAAAGAACTAGTTTGAGGAAGAGAAATGAAAGCACAACCTAACAATTCATTGGTGTCGAGAATTCTTCTATCCGTTTGCGCAATTGCCCTGTCCTGCGTTGTTGGACCAACTAGCTATGCCGTCCCTCAAGCGAAAACAAAAAGCGCAGGGACATCAACTGTCAAACAAACAACGTTCGCCACTTCAAAAGAGGCGGCCGATGCTCTGATTCAAGCGGCGGGTCAGTTTGACGTGCCAACGCTGCTGGCGATTGTTGGGCCAGGAGCTGCTGATCTCGTTGTAACCAAGGACGAGGTTCAGGACAAGGAACGAGCAGCTACATTTGCCGCTAAAGCCCAGGAAAAAACCTCGGTGACTCCGGATCCAAAAAACCCGAATCGCGTGATCCTATCAGTCGGCAATGAGGATTGGCCGTATCCGGTGCCGATCGTGAAGCGCAATGGCAGGTGGTATTTCGACGTCTTGACTGGCCGCAAGGAAATTTTGGATCGACGCATTGGAGCCAATGAGCTGGATGCGATCACCATTTGCCGCGGTTATGTGGACGTCCAAAAACAATATGCACTTCAGGCTCATGATGGAGTCAATCAATACGCTCAAAAAATAATTAGCACACCCGGAAAGCAAGACGGACTAGCCTGGCAAAATGCCGATGGCACCTGGGGTGGGCCAGTCGGAGAAGGAATAGCCAAAGCCTTGCAGCAAGGTTACTCGAGCAAGGCTCAGCCCTACCATGGTTACTACTTCAAGATCCTTAAAGGACAGGGACCCGATGCACCCTTGGGAAGAATGGACTTCGTGGTGAAGGGCGTAATGATTGGAGGCTTTGCACTTGTGGCCGTTCCAGCCGACTACCGTGTCACTGGTGTGAAAACTTTTATCGTCAGCTATGAGGGCATCGTCTACCAGAAAGATCTCGGTCCCACCTCTTTAGAGATCGTCAAGAAGATGGAGTTATACAACCCTGATAGGACCTGGCTTCGCACAGACGACGCGTGGTAACCGCGTATCACGGATGCATCAGGTGGACCAGTCGGAGTTTCCCAGACCATGTGCGTTAACAAAGGAGATACTCCTGGGCAGAAGTAGGTCATTTCACGATTCAGCGATAGCAGCCTGTCAAAACTGACAGTATTAAGCGTGCTCGACTTACGGTTACGATGATTCGCTAATTTCGGCGAATGCTGAACACCGTATATCTTCGCCAAGACGTCTGCATGATTCGACGAACCGGACGCGTGCTGGTATTGGCAACAACTTAAAAAAATTGATTAGGAGAAAACTGATATGAAAAGCAGAAAATCTATTGCGGTGCCAGCGGCTTTAGCCTTTGTGTTAACGCTGATGAGCGCCGCCGGGGCCTTGGCCCAAAACGCGAGCAACGTGCATCCCGTCCAAGTCCCACAAGGACAGAAACAAAAGATTCAGGGCGTTGTAAGCGTCCGAACCGGCGATAACTTTAAAGTTCGAGATCCCGGCGGAAACGAGACTACGGTACTCTTGACGGCCGACACAAAGGTCAGTTCTCACAACAGAGGTCTCAGGGGAAAACAGGAATACCCCGTGACCTACATCATGCGGGGGCTCCGTTTGCAAGCGGAAGGTAAGGGAGATGCCGACGGGAATTTGGTAGCCGATTGGGTCAGGTTTGATGAGCAAGACTTGCGATCAGCCCAGGCTCTCGAGCAGACAGATGAACTCGCTCAGGAAAACCAGGCGAGGCTCGAGGCTGCTGAAAAGGCTGCTAAAGAAGCGCAGGCAAATGCGGAACGGATGGCAGGACAAATTGCTGAAAATACCGCTCTTGCAAATGCGGCCGCAGCCAAAGCTGAAGCAGCACAAAAGCAGGCTGATGCTGCTTATAAGGCTGCAGCTCTAGCCAACAACCGCATCAACGGACTTGATGATTACGAACAGATCAAGACAATCCCGGTTCTCTTCAAAGTGAACAGTAGCGTTATTGATGCTGCTGCCAGGCAGACAATCGACGACGCCGCAGCCTGGGCCAAGGGAGAGAAGGCAAAGGGAAATACGAACGGATGGCTCGTTGAAGTTGTGGGCTTTGCGGATACAACTGGCAACACGGCCAAGAACCGCGCCTTGAGTGAACGACGCGCAAAGGCCGTAATTCAATACTTGGTTGGCGTGCATAATTTGGATCTGCGCCGGTTGGTCCAACCGTTTGGATATGGGGATTCCAAGCCAGTAGCGGATAACAAAACCGCACAAGGGCGGGCGAAGAATCGACGAGTTGAGATCAGGATTTTGCAGAACAAGGGAATCGCAACCACGGGTGAGTAGTTCTTAAGCGAGCTCCGCATGCGTCTACGCAACCTGCCGCAATTAGGTAATCGCTGATTGCGGCAGGTTTGTTTGTAGGAATGAGTCAGTACCGAAACGCGGTAGCGTCGGGTTAACGTAGCAGTCAGGCGCCAGCAATTTGGAGCGGACCCGACGCTACCGCGTTTCGGTACTGACTTCATTGCCACAACAGCTTTCTGTGCGCTAGCGGTTGATGAAGGCGACACCGTTTTCGGAGTGACATGAGTTGCCGCTGAAACGCTTGAGCACGGATAGCTTTGGTTGGCTATAACTATTAAAGTGATTGTTCAGACCGTGGCGAAGTTGCTTATTTGAGACAGAAGATATCGCCGACTAAGTCGCACGATTTGTAATTGTCAAGGAGCAAAATGAAACCAGTCTTAACCCTCGTTAGTGTAGTACTCCTGCTAAGCATGTCTATCGTGGTCCAGGCACAAAAGACATCGGCCGCTTTCGATGAGAGTGTCAATTTTTCAAACTACAAGACCTTTGCGTTTGATAAACCCGGAGCGCGCAATCCGTTCGTAAACAACTTGATCGTTCAGGCGGTGGAAAAGGAGCTGACTTCACGAGGGCTCACGAAGGTAACTACTGATCCCGACTTGCGCGTAGTTTATTTGGCGGCGACTGGTCCAAATCTACAAGTCGCCGATGTTCCTTTCTACCATGTGGTCAATCCCGTCTACAGCGGAATGGTGTTTAGTGCTACGTCGACAATGTGGGACGTTACGACCGGAACTCTGGTGATCGATCTGTTTGACCCCAAGACAGAACGAACTGTTTTCCGCGGCTCGGCAAGTGATGTTCTGCAACGAGCGCCCAGTGCCGATCTAGCGGCAGATGCGAAGCTCGTTACGAAGCCGATCAACAAGGGCATCGCGAAAATCTTTAAGAAGTATCCGGCAAAACAGAAATAGACCGGATTATTCCAAGCTTCATGTTGGAGTCTGTCTCCCCGCACCCCTGCGTTCGCAGTAAATCTCTGTTCAGAAAATTATTCACCGTCGAGACCAGAGAGAAGGTGTGTTTTTGTTCTGAGCGAATACACGCATGCGTGGGTAAGTTCAGCGATCACAGAAACCCTCAGTTAGCACGTGCTACAGATCAGATAAGGATCGCTGAACGTCTCATCAGTGGAAGGTCACTTGCCAGTTTTGAACAAAGAGACTCCCCGCAAAGGTTGACAAGGTTGGGCCGCATGACATATCGTCGGGTCTCCTCGTAATTGAAAACGAATGTCAATATCAGTTTCAAGCTGATTGGTTATTCGTTTATTTACGGTGAATCACATGTCTCCGGAGGAGTGTTCCAATGTCGCGTTCCGCTTACCTTCACCGCTTGCTCATGCGCTCGCTTTTCTTGTTACTGGCGGCTACGCAGATTGCCCACGCGCAATTCACCGCTCAACCATCGATTCGCGGAAGAGTGTTGGATCCAGACCGAGCGGCGGTCGCTGGGGCCAGTGTTGTTGCAGAGCCAAACGTTGGCCGGTCCACAGTGTTCTCGGCAACGACTGATCAAAATGGTGAATTCTCCATCGCTGTTTCACCCGGTGATTACACCGTAAAGGTAGTTGCCAATGGATTTTCCGACGCAGTGCAGACAGTTAGTTTGAGTCAGTCAGGGAGTCCATCGCTGGAGGTGGTATTGCAGCTCTCCGGGTTAGCCAGCAGCGTTACTGTTCTCGGAACGGGAGACTATCAAACGGATGTCATCAATAGCGCTACGAAAACATTGACGCCGTTGCGAGATATTCCACAATCGATCAGCGTTGCCACCAAAGAGCAGATCCGGGATCAACAGATGCAGAGTATTGGCGACGTAATTCGCTATACGCCTGGCCTCGGTGTGCATCAGGGTGAAAACAATCGTGACCAGGTCATCATTCGTGGCCAAAGTACGAGCGCTGACTTTTTCCTCAATGGTGTTCGCGACGACGTGCAGTACTATCGCGACCTGTACAACCTTGAGCGCCTGGAAACTTTGAAGGGGCCCAGCGCAATGATCTTCGGTCGCGGTGGTGGCGGTGGCGTAGTCAATCGGGTGACCAAAGAAGCTAACTTTTCTCAGCTTCGTGAAATCTCTATAACCGGCGGTTCTTTTTACAATCGACGTATTTCAGGTGATCTCGATCAGCCCCTGGGCGACAAGGTTGCGCTACGTTTGAACAGCGTGTACGAGAACTCAAATAGCTTTCGTGAGTTCGTCAATCTCAATCGGTTTGCGATCAATCCGACCTTCACTATAGCTCCCAGCGACCAAACGCGGTTCACCATTGGTTACGAGTTTGCCCGCGATAGACGTACTGCCGACCGTGGCATCACTTCGTTTCAAAACAGACCGGCGGACGTTCCGATTTCAACCTTCTATGGCAATCCTGATGACAGTCATGTTCGTTCCAATGTAAATCTATTGTCCGGTACTTTCGAGCATCAAGCCGGCAAGCTGAATATCCGCAACCGTACTCTGTTCGGTGACTACGATCGCTTTTATCAGAATTATGTACCTGGTGCGACTAATGCTACTAAGACCCTGGTTACGATCACTGCATATAACAATGCTACACGGCGCAAGAATCTGTTCAATCAGACAGACTTAACCTACAACTTCTTAACCGGACCAGTCAGGCACACGTTGTTGGGTGGTGCTGAATTTGGTCGCCAGCTTACGGATAATTTCCGTCAGACTGGCTTCTTCAACAATACAACTACCTCGATTCAAGCGCCCTTCGACAATCCAACCATCTTTACACCTGTAACCTTTCGTCAGAACGCAACTGATGCGGACAATCATCTCACTAACAATTTGGCCTCCACCTACGTGCAAGACCAAATTGAGATATCTCGTTATGTGCAAGTTCTAGCCGGCTTACGCTACGATTATTTCGATCTCACCTATCACAACAATCGGAACGGTGACACCTTGCAGCGCGTGGACAACTTGCTTGCACCACGCCTTGGCCTCGTGGTCAAGCCGATAACTGAACTCTCAATCTATGGCAGTTACAGCGTTTCATATCTGCCTAGCTCAGGCGATCAGTTCTCTTCGCTGACAACGATTACACAACAAGTAAAGCCCGAGAAGTTCACTAACTATGAAGTGGGTGTCAAATGGGATGTTCGCCGTTATCTCTCCTTGACGTCGGCGCTATATCGTCTTAATCGCACCAACACCAGAGCTATCGATCCCAACAATCCGGCGGCCATAATTCAGACAGGCAGCCAACGCACTAACGGTTTCGAGATCGGTCTGAACGGAAACATCACACGAGACTGGAGCGTAGCCGGAGGTTATTCGTACCAGGACGCTTTCATCACGAGTGCGACTGCGGCTGCGGCTCTTGGAAAACAGGTAGGTCAAGTACCGCACAATACATTCTCGCTTTGGAATAAGTACCAGGTCATTCCGAGGCTGAGTGTTGGATTGGGTATCATTTCGCGATCGGACATGTTTGTTGCTGTCGACAACACAGTTGTAGTACCTGGATACACGAGGGCAGACGCTGGTGTGTTCTACACCTTTAGCGAGCATTGGCGGCTTCAGGGTAACATCGAGAATCTGTTCAACCGGACGTATTTTATTAACGCCGATAGCAACACCAATATCTCACCCGGCTCGTCGCGCGCTTTGCGTGTTGGACTTGTGGCGAGGTTTTAAGGTGAGGTAACGGCTGTTGCTGTGTAGCCGTAGGCCTAGGTGGCATCCACCATAGTTGCTACCAGATGTTCCAACGCTGCGGACGGATCGCTGCACCTACCCGTATGAACTGGAGAAGTTTGAATAATTGTGCTGCGCTGAGCAACGAGCCAATGAAAACGTTGACGCTGCGGTAACTGACCGATCGATCCGGCTTCATCGCCGCCGGCACAGATAGTTGGAATAGACGCCAAATGTTTCTTAACGAGATCCAAGTCAACGTTTGGATCGAGAGCCAGAAGGCGCGACTCATTCAACTTGATGCGTGCCTCTAAAAAAGACAGATCAGGACACGATAGGATTACGCCGGCGTTGATAAACTCTCCGCGGTCCACTTTTGGTACAACCCGAATCACGGCATAGTCATACCTGAATTTATCGGGCACGCAGCGCCTCCTCAACGAAGTGACGAGGCTCGTGAAGACGCCTCGTCAAGTATTCGACGTAAGCCTGTCTGTTTTCTGCAGTTGTACTAAAGGGAGTGTTTTCATTCATCCAGTCGTCCGGCACAAGTTCAACAATTCGTTTTATTACTTCTTCATTGATCAGTGTTGTCATTCTCTGATCGGCTGCTTCTAGCGCATTGACGAAGGGAAGCAGGATGTGTTCTTTGATCAATGGAAACGGATCCTTGCTGCGTTGGTCCATCTCTGTCCAGGAATGATGAAAGTACAGGGCGGCACCGTGATCGATCAACCAGAGTTGGCGGTGCCACATTAACAGGTTTGCATTTCGGGAGGTGCGATCGACGTTTGTGACATATGCGTCGAGCCACACGACACGCGAAGCCAGGTCGGCATCCGGTTTGTCAGCAACCGGGTCGAACATCACTGAGCCGGGAAGGTAGTCGAGACCGAGATTCACTCCACCGCTTGCGCGTATGAGATCTTGTATTTCCGGATCGGGTTCCGTTTTTGCGATCTCAGGGTCGAGCGAAACGAAGACGAGCTCGGGAACCAACAACCCTGCCGCCCTGGCGATCTCACCAGCAATTAATTCTGCGATGAGAGCTTTGGTTCCTTGACCGGCGCCGCGGAATTTGAGGACGTACAATCCATCATCATCCGCCTCGATGATGGCAGGAAGCGATCCACCTTCACGCAGAGGAGTGACATATCGTGCAGCATTTACAGTTCTCATTTCGGATCCACAGATTACACAGATGACGCGGATTCGTCACTTAATGATTCGATTAGCTTGCGGACATTCGCCCGTAGCATGTTCAATACATCTCGCCTTCCCATTCAAGACAAATCGCGCCCGTTGTTCGATAGCCGGGTTTAGTTAACAAATTTTTTTCTGCAACTTGTCGATTTCGGCGATCCTGGTTCGACTTATTGTTAAAGGAGTCGACTTTGCTGCCAAATTACTAGAGAGGGAAACGAAAAGATGAGCAATGTACGAGTACTCGTAGGCACCCGAAAAGGGGCATTCATTTTGACCTCAGATGGAAAACGAGAAAAGTGGGACGTTAGTGGTCCTCACTTTGCCGGCTGGGAGATCTATCACCTGAAAGGGTCAGCCGCAGATCCCAACCGCATTTACGCGTCGCAAACCAGCGGCTGGTTTGGCCAGATCATTCAGCGTTCAGACGACGGCGGTAAGACCTGGTTTCAACCTGGAACGCCTGCCGGAGAACCGACTACCACGCCTGATGGGATGCCAAAGGGTGAAAGCAACAAGTTTGCTTACGACACTTCGGCTGAAACGGGCAAACCGCTTACGACACATCAATTCTATGATGGCACTCCGCATCCGTGGGAGTTCAAACGAGTCTGGCATCTTGAACCTTCACTCGACGATCCAAACACCGTCTACGCTGGTATTGAAGATGCCGCCTTATTTCGCTCAACCAACGGTGGTCAGACATGGGCTGAACTTTCTGGTTTACGTGGCCACGGCACGGGATCTCAGTGGCAGCCAGGCGCTGGTGGCATGTGCCTGCACAGCATCGTGTTGGACCCGGCGAATAAAGAAAGGATCTTTGTGGCCATCTCTGCCGCAGGTGCATTTCGCAGTGATGACGCAGGTGCGACGTGGAAACCGATCAATCAGGGATTGCACTCGCAATATATTCCGGATCCGACCGCTGAAGTGGGCCACTGCGTTCATCACATTACAATGCATCCTTCGCATTCAAATGTGCTGTTCATGCAGAAACACTGGGACGTGATGCGCACAAACGACGCGGGCGAATCGTGGCACGAGATAAGCGGGAACTTGCCTACCGATTTCGGGTTCGTGATTGATGTTCACGCTCACGAGCCGGAGACGGTCTATGTTGTGCCTATTAAGAGCGACGGCGAACACTATCCGCCAGATGGCAAGCTGCGCGTATATCGTAGCCGAACGGGCGGCAACGAATGGGAGGCCCTTACGAACGGTTTGCCTCAAAGCAACTGTTACGTCAACGTGCTGCGCGACGCGATGTCCATCGACACGCTTGATTCGTGCGGCATTTACTTTGGCACTACGGGAGGGCAGGTATATGTATCGCCTAATGGCGGAGACACGTGGACTCCCATTGTTCGGGATCTTCCACCAGTGCTTTCTGTGGAGGTCCAGACGCTGACATGATTCTCGTTGTTCTGCCAGCACACTTGCGAGCACTTGCGGGCGTCAAGGGGGATGTTGAACTTGAGGTTGACGGCGAGGTAACCCGGCGTTCGATCCTCGATGCTCTGGAAGCGCGTTACCCGATGTTGCGTGGAACTATTCGCGAACATGTCGGAGGAGAGCGTCGGCCCATGCTGAGGTTCTTTGCCTGCGGGGAGGATCTCACCCACGAGCCGGAGGACGCTACGCTGCCAAATGAAATCGTGTCGGGAAAGGAACCGTTTTATATCATCGGGGCCATCGCCGGTGGTTAAGCAATAAACGATCATCTATAACGCCGAAGGTGTTGGCAAATTCCAGCCCAGGGTTGCGCTTTGGCTACCCTGGGAATAAGTCGCGCTCGTCGGTTAATCGCAAACCCTGAAAGGGTTGCGTCGGTGTTGTACGGTAAGCGAAAACCGTCGCAACTCCTTCAGAGTTGCGATTAAACAAGCTGACTCTCTCTTCCCAGGGTTGTCAAAGCCCAACCCCTGGGCTGGAATTAGCCAACACCTTCGGTGTTCAAGGTCCTGGTCTAACAAATAGTGTTCAGTCTTTGTCTGACAAATAAAGGACTAACCGACTTGCTATGCAGAGAACACGGAGGTTACAAGGAGGAAAATCATGACAACAAGCAATACAAGCACAATCCGACTTCATCGAGTGCTTCAGGCACCGCCGGAGCGAGTTTACCGGGCATTCCTTGATGCAAACGCAATGGCCAAATGGCTTCCGCCTAATGGATTCACTGGCCAGGTTCATCACCTCGATGCAAGAGTTGGCGGCACTTACAAGATGTCGTTCACCAATTTCTCCACCGGCAATAGCCACTCGTTCGGTGGAGAGTATCTTGAATTAATTCTAAACGAACGCATCCGCCACACCGATAAGTTCGATGACCCAAATATGCCAGGAGAAATGCAGACTACGATCACGCTGAAGAAAGTATTGGTCGGAACTGAATTGAACATCGTTCAGGAGGGAGTGCCCGCTGTTATTCCGGCTGAGGCTTGCTATCTCGGCTGGCAAGAATCGCTAACGCTGCTGACGAAACTCGTCGAAGCTGAAATTCCAGATCAGAACTAAACTCTTGAGAAAGGCCACGGATGAACGACGAATACAGATTCTGATTTGTATTATCAGCATCATCCGTGGCCAAAAACATTTGTGATCAGAGCCTCATTGCTGAAACGTCACGTGACTTCCTCTCGACCGACGTCCCACAGCCGGATTGCGAAAATGGGATCATAAGTCCCGCAAGCGAAACTCCCAACGTCGTATTACTTGCCGCTCGCTAACCTGGCATTGTCGTTAATCTCCGGAATACAAGCGATTTATCTCGGATCGCGACGCGAATTTCTTGTTTGGTGCGCTTGGCACAGACTTTGAACTTGTGTTCTCCGCGCAGACCACGAACACAAGAACTCCCCACGCACTTGCGAGGTATCAAGGCCATGCATGACTTAATTTATTGTTTCCGTATGCTGCGCAAGCGGCCCTCATTCACTCTGATTGCTGTGCTGACGCTCGCTCTAGCTATTGGCGCAAGCACAGCTCTCTTCAGCATCGTCAATGTCGTGGTGCTCAATCCGTTTGCTTACAAAGATCCTTCACGACTGTTTTTTGTACGTCAAAGCTTGCCGAAGATCGGTGTGCAGGACCAATTTAGATCGTCAGGGCCGGAGTTTGTCGACTTGGCAAAGAGCGGCATTTTTGAACGTGTTGCTGCATTCGAATCCGTTAGTCGCAATCTCACCGGCAGTGATGAGCCTGAACGAATCGCAGCAGGCAAAGTGTCGACTGAGTTTTTTACTATGCTCGGCATAGAACCATTAATCGGTCGGACTATCGTACCCAGTGAACAAGGTCCAAACGGACAGCGCGTGTTGGTGATTAGCCATGGGCTCTGGCAACGGCGCTTTGGTGGTGATAAAGCTGTGTTGGGCCAAACCGTCTCATTGGACGACGAGCCTTTCACCATCATTGGCGTAATGCCTCCGCAATTCAGATTTGAAGAAGCACAAGCATGGTTTCCATTTCCGTTCGATTTTGAGCAAGGGCAACGCGGCGGCCGCGCTTTCACCATCCTCGCTCGCACAAGCTCGACCAGTAATTTAGAGCAGGTAAATGCAGCACTCGCTAATCTGGCGCGCCAAAACGAGCAGGACTTCGGCAGTGCAAACCAGGAGTACGCGGGCCGTGCAATTTATTTGCAGCCGCTTGCTGAGTTTTATTTTGGCCCAGTCCGCAAAGCTCTTTTCATATTGCTGGGCGCCGTAGGGTTGGTCCTGCTCATCGCATGCGCCAATATCGCGAATTTGCTCCTGGCAAAGTCGATGAGCCGTTCGCATGAGATCGCAATCAGAACTGCAATGGGCGCAAGTCGTGCGCGGATCATCCGTCAGATGCTCATCGAAAGCGCTGTTTTAGGCTTAATGGGTGGTCTTCTCGGGCTGCTGATTGCTTCCTGGGGAACGCGCGGCCTTTTGAGTCTGATACCCGCCGGCATTATTCCGACTGGAGTTGAAGTCACGATGAACGTGCCGGTTCTCCTTTTCACGTTAGCCGTATCATTGCTGACTTCGTTTATCTTCGGGTTCTGGCCCGCGATTCAAGGATCCAGGACACAGACTCGAGAAGCTCTCCAATCAGCGAGTCAACGAGCAACTCCTGGAGTTGGCACTCGAAGAGCTCAAAGTGTCCTGGTAGTCGCCGAAGTTGGCCTGTCGCTAATTCTTCTGGTAATGGCGGGCTTGATGATTCGAAGTTTCGCGAAACTGACGAATATCGATCCGGGAATGACCACGACGAACGTCATGTCTATGCGAATCAATCGTTCACCAGCAAAGTCGAAAGACGGTTCTCAGAATGCGATCTTTTTTCAAAACGTAATCGATCGAGTCAAGACATTGCCGGGGATTGAAGCGGTCGGCGTTGCTTCACACACGCCATTTGTTTTCACAGAGGATTGGCCCATCACGGTTGAGAGCGTCGCGAATCCCGGATTGCAAACGCAAAGCATCGATACACGGACGGTAAGTGCTGACTACTTTACAACCATGGAAATCCCATTAGTCGGCGGTCAGTTCTTTTCTGCTGAAGATGGCCCTCAGGCGCCACCAGTAGTGATTGTGAATCAAGCACTGGCGAACCGGTATTGGTCCAATCAGGATCCGCTCGGGAAGAGAATCAAAATTGGCAATCCCGACTCGAAGAGTCCCTGGTTTACGGTCAAGGGTCTTGTCAAAGACTCAGCTCAATCATCACTTGACCAGGGGATCAAACCTGAAATCTATTTTGCGCTCGGACAAATGGCGGGACGCTATCGGCGCATGAATCTCACTGTACGCACAAGTGTGGATCCGAAAAGCACCGTGGCCGCAATTCAATCGGCTATTCGTGAAGTCGACAAGGACCAACCCGTATATCAAATTCAAACAATGGAGGAACTGATTCGCGACTCCGTTGGTACGCGTCGCTTTGCTTTGACGATCCTGATTCTGTTTGCCGCGCTTGCTCTTGTGCTGGCTCTGTCTGGAATCTACGGCGTTATCTCTTACTCGGTAACTCAGCGAACTCAGGAGATTGGCATCAGAATGGCACTAGGAGCGAGCGCGAGAGACGTTCTGCGACTCGTCTTAAGCCAATGCATGCGACTAACAGTGGTCGGTGTTGCGCTGGGATTAGTAGGTGCTTATGCGTTGACGCGACTGATGACAAGCCTGTTGTTTGAGGTGACACCAACGGACACAACAACTTTTGTTTTAGTTTCGATCAGTTTATTGGTCGTCGCGTTAGTCGCATGTCTTATTCCGGCGAGACGAGCCACCAGGGTAGATCCGTTAGTGGCCTTGCGATATGAGTGAGGCAGCGAACCTTCCCACTTCAAATTGAACCGGAGCAACGAGGCAATTCCTCCCATCCTTTTCGGAACACATCCCGGTTAGAATCTCTCAAATACTTTAGTGTACTCTGCATAGAACGTTCGTTATTCACATGTTTTCGAGCGTGATGTAGCTGAGTACTCTTTCAGGAAGGGTATCGCTGGACGATTGGTCGAGAAGCCCTTCGACTGATATGTTAGCTACAAAGTACAAGGGAGAAAAATAGATCAGAATGGCAAAGCCGGTATTGCTCACGGTCGATGACGATCGAGAAGTTTTGCGTGCGATCGAGCGCGATCTGCGACGTAGGTATGCAAGTGACTATCGTGTGTTGCGGGCTGATTCGGGGGCGGCGGCGCTGGAAATTGTTCGGGAATTGAAGGTTAGGAACAATGCGGTTGCGCTTTTTCTAGTCGATCAAAGAATGCCCGGTTTATCGGGAGTCGAGTTCCTGGAGCAAGTGATCACACTATATCCCGCTGCCAAGCGAGTGTTGTTGACAGCTTACGCAGATACTGAAGCCGCGATAGCTGCGATCAACGCCGCAGGAGTCGATCATTATTTATTGAAGCCCTGGCATCCCCCTGAAGAAAATCTTTATCCAGTACTAGACGAGCTGCTTGAGGATTGGCAGGCGGAATTTCGACCGCCGTTTGAAGGCGTTCGTGTCTTAGGCAACCGCTGGTCTCCTGCTTCGCATAACATAAAAGATTTTCTAGCTCGCAATCATGTCCCTTATCAATGGCTCGACATCGAGACCACTGAAACAGATGCTGATGTTCGAAGTGTTGTTGAACTACTTGACGAAGAAGAAAAAAAGAACTTGCCGCTCTTAATCTTCCCGGACGGTTTGCGCTTGCACCAGCCAACGACAGTAGAACTTGCAGAACATGTCGGTCTCAAAACAAAGGCAACAGAGACATTCTATGATCTCGCGATTGTTGGTGGCGGCCCCGCGGGACTCGCTGCCGCAGTCTACGGAGCCAGCGAAGGCCTGAGAACGGTGATGATCGAACGCGAAGCGCCGGGAGGACAGGCAGGTATGTCCAGCCGTATCGAGAACTATCTTGGATTTCCCAGCGGTCTCAGCGGTGGCGACCTGGCGCGACGCGCCGTAGTTCAGGCTCGTAGGTTCGGTGTTGAGATCCTTTCCGCTGAAGCTACGGGCATACGGCTGGATGGTCCATATCGTTTACTAAAACTCGGAGATGGAGCCGAACTCAGCTGTCATGCCTTGTTGGTTGCTACCGGTGTACAGTGGCGCAAGCTGGAAGCACCGGGTGTCGAACGTCTAACCGGGGCCGGCATCTACTACGGCGCTGCGATGACTGAAGCAATGTCGACGCGAGACGAAGATGTCTTCATTGTCGGAGGCGCCAATAGTGCGGGCCAGGCTGCCATGTACTTCTCGAGGTATGCGCGACGAGTGGTAGTGCTGGTACGAGGCTCTTCACTCGCAGCGTCAATGTCGCAATATTTGATCAACCAACTCAAAGAGACTACGAACGTCCAGATCGAATTCAACTCGTCGGTTGTCGAAGTGCATGGGGAAGATCATCTGGAATCAATTTCCGTCCACTGCACCTCAACCAACGAGGTCAATAAAGTACCAGCCAACTCGTTGTTCATCATGATCGGTGCAGCTCCAAACACAAAGTGGCTTGCGGACATCGTGGAACGTGATGAGCGTGGGTTTATTCTTTCCGGTCCCGACTTGATGCGCGAAGGGAAGCGACCAAAAGGATGGCAGGTCGACCGAGATCCAGGCCTCTTAGAAACAAACGTTCCAGGCATCTTTGTCGTCGGCGATGTGCGACATGGTTCGGTTAAAAGAGTTGCCTCAGGAGTCGGCGAAGGTTCAGTTGCGATCTCATTCGTACATCAATATCTGAGCAAGGTGGTCTAACGATGGACGACACAAATATAGAAGGCGTGGGTGTACCGGTGCCAGTGTCCGGGATCGTTGAGTCAATTATCACAACGAGCGATTCACCCGTCGATAGAGTTGAAGCACTTCGACGTGTCCATGTGTTTGCTGATCTGCCGGACGACCAACTGAAGTGGTTTGCTGAAAACGTCCAGGACGAGCGATTTGCCGCTGGCGACATTCTGTTCCGGAAGGGCGACCCACCTGATTGGATGGCAATTTTCCTTGAAGGAGAAATGCACGCTTACCGCGACGACAACGCACATGACGGATATGTGTATATTTCGAGAGCAGGAGATCCGGCGAGCGAAGTGACCGGGGTGCTCCCTTTCTCCCGGATGACACAATTCACTGTAACTGGCCGGGCGGCAACGGCGAGTCGGATAATGCGCTTTCCGGTCGCGCTGTTTCCCGAGTTGCTGCAACGAATGCCAATTCTCGCACAACGTCTTGTGGGGATCATGAGTGATAGGGTGCGCGAAATGACCACCGCCGATCAGCAACAGGATAAGCTGATGGCGCTGGGCAAGCTCTCCGCTGGCCTCGCTCATGAACTAAATAATCCGGCGGCAGGGGCTACTCGGGCCGCAAACGATCTAATCGTTACCCTGCAGGAGTTGCGTGCGGCTGACCTGAAGTTATGCCGGCTTGAGCTCACAATTGAACAAGAGGAAGCGATCCATGCCTTTGAAGAGATCGCAGTTGAACATACGGCCACAGGCGCGGAGTTGGATTCGCTGGAACAAAGCGATAGGGAAGATCTAGTCGCTTCCTGGCTTGAGGACCAGGGCATTGCTGACCCGTGGAAACTTTCCGGTAACCTTGTTGAGGCCGGAGTTGATACTGAGGGACTGCAGCGACTTTCAAATGTCCTGGAGAAAGACACGGTTGGTGATGTGCTGACTCGCGTCAACGCGCAACTGGCTGCGGCAAAACTTGCGAATGAGATAAAAGCCGCCACTTCGCGTATCTCCGAACTTGTTGGTGCGATCAAAGAATATAGTTACATGGACCAGGCGTCGCTTCAGGAAGTCGACCTGCATAAAGGATTGGAAAGTACGCTTCTCATACTGAAGTACAAACTAAAAAAGAAGAGTATCGTGTTGACGCGTGACTACGACGAATCGTTGCCGCGCATTAAGGCGTATGGCAGCGAACTCAATCAGGTTTGGACCAATCTGATCGTCAATGCTCTTGATGCGATGACTGAGGGCGGCACGTTGAAGGTAAGGACGAAAAAAGAGCCGACTGACGTTCTTGTCGAAATCAGAGATAACGGCGCAGGTATACCGGCAGAAGTGAGGTCGCGGATATTTGAACCGTTTTTTACGACCAAACCCGTCGGTGAGGGAACCGGGCTCGGGTTGGATACCGTCGCCCGCATCGTGCGAAAACACCGAGGCAATGTCCGTTTTGAATCGAAACCTGGCGATACATGTTTTCAGGTTCGCCTGCCATTGAATAGTTCCCCTTAGCAATTCAGAGTCTTCTTGTAGACTTCCTTGCTCGACGAACGATGGCTGCCAGTCCGAGTAGCCCGCTCCCAAGTAGAATCAGCGTTGCGGGCTCAGGTGCCGCCAGTGCATTGAAGGTGAATCGTTCTGGACCACCGCCAATATTGCTCAGGGTACCGGACAACGCAAGTCTGATATTCGGGTCGGCGAGAAGTGCTGCCTGCAGCCTGGCGGCCGCGGCTGAGTCCAAACCGAATTGGTAGTCGGAGGCAGACCCCTGCGCTGGTTTGATTTGATCCAGAGACAGATTATCGATTGAGCCGATAAACGTGCCGACGCCGCTACTGTTATAGGCAGTCAACACTAGCGTGTCGATGTGTAGCACACTGTTGCCGTTCCCATTATTCTCATTGATGTTCATGAGAATGCCGAGTTGAATCGGAGTCGTCCCGATACTCGCGAAAGCAACGCTGAGGTTGTGAGGACCCGCACTCGTATCACCGAAGAGCACATCGTTTGATCCGTTGAAACTCACTCCGCCAGTTTCAGAGGAATTGCTTCCGTGGTGTTGAAGGCTGAGGACCTCCAGAGGCGGCACGATCTTTATGTCGTGATTCGGCCCTACAAAAACAATACCGTCTGCAAAGACGCTGGTGCCGGCAAATCCCATTACAAAGAGCACACCCAAACTCAGGGCGCAGCTGCTGAGAGACTTCTTCATTACTTCCTCCGCAACCGTATGAGATTATGTCGGGCGTTTTTTATAACCTAGGGGGGTAACAAAAGTGCGGCAATCCTAACACCAATTTGTGTTAGCTGTTGGGAATGCAGAAGTGCTTACAAACTTAGATTGATGAATATGATGTGTCTTTTCTGTTAGACCTGGTTCTAAGTTTCGTTCCTTGTTTATCTGAAAATAGTGAGACACTAGATCCATGGTGAGAAATAGTAGAAAGCGCGATAACAACGGAGATGGTACGGAAACTGAGACCAAGGGCCAGCTTGAGAATGATGTTGACGCTTTGTACAAGCTCTCATTGGCAGAGTTTACCGCCGCGCGTAATACACTCGCCGCGCAGCTGAAGAAGGCGGGGCGTGGTAACGAGGCGGATTTCGTAAAGTCGTTGGTCAAGCCTTCCGTCACGGCCTGGGCTGTGAACCAACTCTACTGGAAACATCGTGAAGTATTCGACCGGCTGATTGCTACAGGTGAGCGCTTTCGCCAGGCGCAGACGTCCGGTCTGGCCAGAAAGGTGGCGGACATGCGTGGAGCGCTGGACGCGCGACGAGAGGTACTCGCACAAGTTTCCGATCTGGCAACTTCATTGCTGCGAGATGCGGGTCACAGTCCAACTCCGGACACTATGCTCCGCGTCACCACGACCCTCGAAGCAATTTCTGTCTACGCATCTAATCCCGATGGTCCAACTCCTGGCCGCTTGAGCCATGACGTGGATCCACCCGGTTTCGAGTCACTCTCCTCAGCGATTCCAGGTGCCATGTCGGAACGGACCAAGGAACTTGCACGGTTCAAACAATCACAGGAGTCGCAGCGTGCCCCCACAAGTGCGCAGCGAAAAGCGGAGGCGACGGTCATCGCGCGTCAGCTTAAAGAGACGCGTGAGGCAAAGATAGCCGAGGCGAAGGTTTCACTGCGGGAAGCTAAGAGGCAGCTAATCGAAGCGCGAGACAGGGCACAGAGTCTGGAGACAGCAAAGAAAAAAGCAACCTCAGACGCGAAAGATGCCGAGAAGCAAAGGCGCGAAGCAGAAGAGCGGTTCAAAAAAACAACTGCCGAGTCTGAAGCGGCTGCTCGACACGCGCAGAGCGTTGCGGCTGATTTAGGGGAGGCTACAAAGGCGGTGGAGGATGCTAAGCGCACCGTCGAAAAGGCATCAAAAGAGCTCGAGAGATTGTTTCGAGAATCGCCGGCGAGGTAGTGGAACAGCCTTACTCAAGCATCTGCATTTGTGACGCATTTCTGACATAGCGTGGCAACGGACTGCCACCCGTAACAAACTAACTGTGAACAAGACGCGGAAGTGTGCTTCACGCTTTTTCCACTAGAATCGCAAGGGCTTCTGTCAATCTTACGGTGACATCGTCTCCCGGCTTTACAGCAGACAGATCAACAGATTTATTGACCCTTATGGTCTTAGTGGTGCCGTCGACAAATTGTAGTGTTGCCTGACGGTTTCTTCGGTTTACTAACGTGATCTTCGCAGTAACTTCTTTGGCGTCGGTGACTACCACGCCAGGTAATGCTCCTTTTGGTGCGAGAGTCACAGTATCAGCTTCACCAGCACTGGCGGGATCGCTTGTCTTGCGCAGAAATACCGCCAGCGACTCAAGCGCGGTAACTTTGATCTTGTCCCCAGAATTTATTTGGTTGAAGTTGGTTACCTCTTTACTTACTTTGAACGTAGCGAGGCGACCATTTGGAGAGCCAACCGTCAGTGTGCGGTTGACGTAATTGATTCCCATTACCGTAGTGGAATATGTCGTGCTCTCGACTTCAACTGCGCCCTCTTGAATTGGTCCTACTGCTCCCGCTGCGCTCACACGAGACGTCATCGACGCCAGCATTGCCGTCGCCAACAAAGCCATCGAGGTGAATTTGTTAGCCTTTTTCATTTTCAAATCTCCTCCTTTTGATGAAACTATATAGAGTGCCTCGTAATGGTGAAACTGTCAGTGTTGACAGTCTCTACCGTTTTGGAGAGTTTTGCGGAGTCTTAAATATTTCAAGCTCAAAGTCCTGTAAATAATGCCAGTAGCTAATCGTACTTGAGTACAGCAACATGAATGGTGAAGAATTCAGTGCCGGCGATTTTTCATTCGATACTTTCCCTTGGGTTGGGGCCGCCTTGTGGCGCAGCACGTGGCGCAATTGGATCGCTTTGTGCGAATGAATGCTCTGACGCAGTAAGCGTCGCGTTTGATGAAGACCTCCTCGCGGGACGATGAGCTCCCATCGGTGAAACTTGAGACCATCACTAGTCCATTTCATCAGCTTGTTCGCCACATTGCTGGCTATCATCAACCCACTGGAGGCCATTCCAGTATTCCTGAATCTTTTGCAGGGTAAAGATCAGGAAGTCCGCCGCAGGGTAGCGCTAAAGTCTTGTTTCTACGCGCTGCTCTTGATGCTCTTTTTCCTGTTCTTTGGAACTCTCCTGCTAAAAGGCTTCGGGGTCTCGCTGAATATGATCCGCATCGTTGGTGGGATTATTCTCACTCGTATCGGTTTTCAACTATTTGCACCGTCGCCGTCTGGGACAATCATTTCCGCAGGGGGCAGTAAAGGTGTTGCTTTCATCCCTTTGGCCATGCCGATTATGTTTGGACCAGGGGGCATAGCCACAATTATCGGCATGGCCGCAACGATGCACTTATCACACGGAGGGTTCGAAATCTTTGTTGCTAGCGTCGCGGCGATCGTGGCGACCATGGTTGTTACCTGCCTGTCGCTAACCTACGCAGGGGAGATACTGACAAGAATCGGGCCGAATGGGATTGATGCCGCATCTCGCATCACAGGTTTTTTCGTTGCCGCTATGGGAATGGGATTGCTTCTTGGCGGAGTTGTCGGATTTCTCCAGTCATATGGCGTTCTGACTGGCCACTGAGATCGAGCTCGTAAGTCGGACGCTTAGTTGCAGATCGACTCGGTCGAACTGCGCATTCAATTCGAAGGAGTGTGTGAAATGAGTGAAAAAAGAATTTCTATAGTAGGACTAGTTGCGCTAATCCTACATGAAGATGCTAGAGGTACAGGCGGGATTAGGTGTGGGGGCAAAAAAGTTCCACACGATCTTCGTGTTTGAGACGAAGGACGCGATGGACCACTTCGTTAACGAAGGCTGGGAGTTTGGCGGTGAAGCAACAGCTGCAGCTACAACTGGTGACAAGGGAGCTGCTTATCAAGGGGCGGCCTCAGTGATGCCAGGCGTCTGGATGTATCAGTTCACAGATGAGGGCGTCGCCTTGGAACTCGCAGGCAAGGGCACGAAGTACTACAAAGACGACGATTTGAATTGAGATCGTGAAAACCGCTGCTCGACTCCAGTTCCTTCAAGACTAAAGGGACTAACGACCTCTTCGACTAAAATGAGTCAGCAACGCAGCAACAACCTTATCCCGCTCTTCGATCTTGAGGCCGCGACGGTGCTGTGCCCCTCATCGAGGTCTTGATCCGATTGACCGGTCCGCGAACCACTAAATAAGGGATCAATGCCAAGAGAACGGCAACAAGCAGCGTTTCGAACGGATAGAACCAGTGCACGGTAATCAACTGGTAGATGAAGTCCAGCACGACCGCGAGGAAGAAAACCCTTGATATCGATTTCCACCCATCGCGAAGTAGATCGCGCCTGTCCGTCCGGTCCGTGAACAAAGACCAGAAGTAGGCCGGCTTACCTTCGCGCGCATCCTTTAGTCCGTCACGAACCGCGAAGAAGATGGCCATCAAGGGTTGCATAAAGAACCGGAAATGAAGTGGCCCATCAAGCCTTGCGAAAAGGTCATGTACGAATCGAGTTAAAGTGTCATCCATGTTGGTTTCCAATCTCCTGCTATCAGGTCAGTATCCCGATGTCTCGGGATAGCGTCGGGTCAATGGTCAATAACAGGTTGTCGCTGGCGTAGCGTTGACCCGACGCTACCGCGTGACGGTACTGACCTCATGCGGCGCATAAAAGACGACGTCGTCGTATTGCCAAAGGCGCTCGAAAAATTTTGCGGCGCGACGTTCATCTACACTGTTGCCCGCAACTTTCAAGATTTCAGCGGCAGTTCTTTTGCCATCAATAGCGCTGAGTAATCTGTCTTCATCCTTGTCGATGGCCAGAATGAGATCGGTAAATCCATGAGCCCGATTAATCAACACTGCTACGCTTCCCGGAGGGAGTCGTTCGCGAACGCAAACCGTCCAGGGCACTAAGATCGGAACGTATTCGCGCCAATGATCGCCCGCAAAACTAATTGGCTGACTCGCAGCCTCACGATCGTCGCGGTAGGCGATCACGTTGTGCTTGAACATTATTCCCCGTAACAACTCCAGCGCAGCGTGCTGTTGCCGTGCTGGGAGCGAGGCCAACCGTGCCGCGTGCGGAGTCTTCGCGAACATTCCGCATTGGGCCAGGTAGGGAGCCTGCTCAGACCAGCGACCAAATGACAACCCACATCGCTCGAGTAAGTCATACAACTCGGGAACGTTGTACGCGCGATCGATGGGATGGAGTAATGCGTCGGCGAGAGCATCGGGGTTGCTGAAGTCGAGCGCACCTTGCATCGCAACGGCGAGGGGGTGATCAGCGGGCAGAGTCTTGAGCGTCGCTCCGAGATCGCGCAGATCTTTTTCCGATGAAGTAATGCCGAGCAGCCGGCAGTACTCTTTGATCATGTAGATGCCGGCTCGTCCGTAAGCCGCATAGACCATCAGATGAATTGCGCCGTTTGGCTTCAACACATCACGCAGGGCGCGCAGACCAAGCTCGGGATCAGGCAGGTGATGAAGCACACCGGTGCAAACGATTTGATCAAAAGTGCGGCCTAGTTGCCCAACCTCTTCGACTGGTAGTTGATGAAGTTCAAGGTTCTGTAGATCGTATTTTTGTTGCAGGTCGCGCGTGTAGCGTAGGCTGACGTCGCTGATGTCGATACCAATGACGCGTGCATTGGGTTCGCGCATGGCATAGCGAGCTGCTTGAGAAGTACCACAGCCGGCAACAAGGATCTCCTGGTCTTCTCGAAGCGGCTCGGTGGGCCACAGCAGATGAAACTGAGCCGGACGACGCTTTGGATCTTTAAAGAGCTCACGATGTCCGTCCAGACTGGTCAGTGGTTTTGGATACGGCATCCTCTCATAGAAGTCGCGGACCTCCTCGGAAGGAGCACTCAGGCTGTTTGACTCAACACCGTTCATAGCGCCTTTTTATTCACCACCGGGCTTCTGAGATTGTGAAACCCAAAAATACTGTGAATGACAGTGTGCCGATGCTACTTGACTCATCCGTCTTTGCTCCGGAGGAGCAGCATGTTTATAGCCTTGTTGTCCTGCACCACTTCGTCGCTCCGTTAGGAGCGATATGTTGATGAGCGAACATTGCGCACCTATCGGAGCGCACTACTCTTCGGCGCAGCTCAAGCTATAAACATGCTGCTCCTCCGGAGCAAAGAAGGATGAGTATTGTTATTGACATCACGGTTACTAATCTTTCTCGCGCTCATCGGGCTGAAACTGATCAGCTCATAGATAGTTCTCACTTGTGATAAATCCCCGGCAGATCTTTGGTCTGCCGGGGATTTATCCGCATTGACAACAGTCACTGCGGTTCAGTGCTGTTTTACCTCTTCCCACCAGCCGCAGCTTTCGCGGTTTTTGCAGCTTCTCCAGTTGCGTTCGTTACTTGCGTCAGGACTGCGTCAAGGTTGAACGACGCTGGTTTTTGACGTGGTGGGAATGCAGCAAATCCTGCGATCTGCTCTCCCACCACATCCTGCATTTCATATAGATAGGGGATGTGATGCAGCATCCATTGCCAGTAGTAGTTCGCATTAGTGTCAGCCCTTTCGAAGGGATCACGGCGGAGATGGAAGATTTTCGGCATTCGGAGTTTTACGAATGGCTCCATCCAAACGTACGATGATTCTGCCCGCTGTTCTGCAAGGACCATCTTGTAGTCTCCTATTCGCACCGCAATAACGTCGCCGTCATCACTGAAGTAGAAGAGGTTTTTCCTCGCAGACTCCTTCGACTTCCCAGTCAGGTAACCCAACTGGTTGAATCCGTCGATGTGAACCTTGAAGGTCTTGTCGCCTACCTTGTCACCCTTAAGCAGCCTCTCGGTGACAGTCGTGTCGCCGGCTGCCGCAAGTAACGTCGGCAACATATCTATGTGAGAGACGATACCGTTCAAGACTGAGTCGGCCGCGATCTTGCCAGGCCATCTCATAAAGCACGGTACGCGCCAGCCGCCTTCCCAGTTTGTGTCCTTCTGGCTGCGGAACGGTGTATTGGCACCATCCGGCCAGAAATCGTTCTCCGGACCGTTGTCCGTTGAATACATCACGATCGTGTTGTCGGCGATGCCCAGCTCATCGACCTTATCGAGAATCTCACCGATCTGTTCGTCGTGCACGACCATACGATCGCTGTAGGGATCCTGACCGCTCTTGCCGATGTTCTTTTCTGCGACGTGGGTGACCATGTGCATCGCGGTCGCGTTGTACCAGAGGAAGAATGGCTTGTCGTCAGCAACCTGTTTCTCCATCCAGTCAATAGCGGCGGCAGTGATCTCTTCGTCAACCGTTTCCATGCGCTTCTTAGTGAGTGGACCAGTGTCAGTGATTTTCTGCTTACCTACGCGTCCAAATCTGGCGTCCTCGGTTGGATCATCAACGTCGGTTGCCACGCAGTGAAGTACACCTCGCGGACCGAACTTTGCTTTGAAAGCAGGATCTTTCGGGTAGTCTGGTAATTCCGGCTCTTCCTCGGCATTCAAGTGATAGAGATTGCCGAAGAATTCGTCAAAACCGTGCACAGTCGGCAGGTATTCATTTCTATCGCCGAGGTGGTTCTTGCCAAACTGGCCGGTAGCGTAGCCGAGCGGCTTCAAAAGATCGGCGATCGTTGGGTCTTCGGCATGAAGTCCTACGTTTGCGCCTGGCATGCCGACCTTCGTCAGACCCGTCCGAATTGGGTTTTGGCCGGTAATAAAACATGCACGTCCAGCAGTGCAGCTCTGTTGGGAGTAATAGTCGGTGAAGAGGACCCCCTCTTTCGCGATGCGGTCGATGTTAGGAGTGCGATAGCCCATCATGCCGTTACTAAAACGGCTGATGTTCCATGTGCCAATGTCATCACCCCACAAAATAAGTATGTTGGGTTTCTTGTCTGCCATAGGTCTAGTCCTGCCTTTCCATTCTTTTGGTCTATCCGATAAAAGTAATTCCGCCGTCGACGCAATTGAACGATGAATTTCGCCGACTACCTTGGTCAGAGTGGATGAAACTCATCGCAACACACTCAGCTTTCGCGGTGTGTCGAGTGAGTTGATACTGGTGTTGCCATCGTTTCTTATTCAGTGTTCAAAAAGATGGTCCTGCCGCACCTGGACGTCCCCAGAGCTCTTGCCATTTCGCCGGAGAGACTAAGACGAAATCGATACTCCAGTTGATATTCTGGTCAATAGCCTGCTTGTCTGTTTCCCGAGCGTCCGCTGCCCTTAGAGTTCGGTGTCGAGTAACCGGAACCCACTTTGTGGTAAATGGGAGGGTTACCCGACATCTCGAACTACTGCGTCTTGCATGCTCACCAGCGTTGGCTTGGACGCCATGGTCAAGCCCTCATCGCAAGTTGCTGAACACCGTCTACTAGACCGGCTCGAACAGCCAAGACTCAGGCATCAAACGCAGGTAAGCGCGAGTACATTGCCGCTTACTTCCCGGCACCTTTCGCTCTTGCGGCAGCTCCCGTGGCGGCTGTCGCTTGCGCCATCACATCGTCCAGATTGAACGAGGCTGGCTTTTGGCGAGGCGGAAACGCAGCGAAGTCAGCGATCTGCCCCGCGACCACCTCCTGCATCAAGTACATCTGCGGAATGTGATCGAACATCCAGTCAAAGTAGGTGTTCGAATTGAAGTCGGCACGTTCGAACGGGTCGCGGCGAAGGTTCATGATGTGAGGCAAGCGAAGCTTCACGAACGGCTCGGCCCACACTTGCAACTTGTCGGCGCGTTGCAACGCCAAATTAAACTTCCAGTCGCCAACCCGCACCGCCATAACGTCTCCGTCATCGCTAAAGTACACAAGAGCCTGCCTGGGGCTCTCCTTCACCTGACCGGTCAGGTATGGGATTTGGTTGAAACCGTCGAGATGGACATGAAACTTCTTATCTCCAACGGTCGTGCCCTTAAGCAGCCTTTCGGTGACAGTGGTGTCTCCGGCGACCGCCAACAATGTTGGAAACATATCGATGTGCGAGACGATGCCGTTCAGAACGGAACCAGCCTTGATCTTACCCGGCCAACGAATAAATGCAGGTACGCGCCATCCACCTTCCCAGTTGGTATCTTTCTGACCGCGGAATGGGGTGTTGGCGGCGTCCGGCCAAGTGTCGTTTTCCGGACCGTTGTCTGTTGAATACATCACGATCGTGTTGTCGGTGATTCCCAGTTCATCTACCTTGGCTAGGATCTCGCCGATCTGCTCATCATGGACGACCATTCGATCGCTATACGGATCTTGTCCGCTCTTTCCAATGTTCTTTTCGGCGACGTGGGTCCTGACGTGCATGGCCGTCGAGTTGTACCAGAGGAAGAATGGCTTGTCGTCGGCGACCTGCTTCTCCATCCACGTTATGGCAGCAGCAGTGATCTCTTCGTCAACCGTTTCCATGCGCTTCTTAGTGAGTGGACCAGTGTCAGTGATTTTCTGCTTACCTACGCGTCCAAATCTGGCGTCCTCAGTCGGATCATCGACATCAGTTGCGAAGCAGTGGAGTACGCCGCGAGGTCCGAACTTCGCTTTGAAAGCAGGATCTTTTGGATAGTCCGGCAGTTCCGGTTCTTCCTCGGCATTCAAGTGATAGAGATTGCCGAAGAATTCGTCAAAACCGTGAACCGTCGGCAGGTACTCATTTCTGTCGCCGAGATGGTTCTTGCCAAACTGGCCTGTGGCGTAGCCGAGCGGTTTTAAGAGTTCTGCAATCGTTGGGTCTTCCGCATGAAGTCCCACTGTGGCCCCGGGACAGCCGACCTTGGTAAGTCCCGTGCGGATCGGGTTCTGGCCGGTGATAAAGGATGCGCGACCAGCAGTGCAGCTCTGTTGAGCGTAGTAGTCGGTGAACATCACCCCTTCGTTAGCGATACGGTCGATATTCGGCGTACGGTAGCCCATCATGCCGCGACTAAAGTGGCTGATGTTCCAAATGCCGACGTCATCTCCCCACAAAATAAGGATGTTTGGTTTCTTGTCTGCCATAGTCTTGATCTACCTTTCCCTGTCTTGATTCATTCGATGAAAGCAGTTTGTTTCTGGCCGGAGGAGACCGACGCAATTGAGGATGGCAATGCCCAGCCATCACCAGCGCAGATCCAACTAGCGTCTTTGTTGCGCACCGCCCCGGAGCTGCTCACTCTAAACATCGAGACGAAGACACTCCTGACGTAAGCGTTGCCACAACCGCAGATTGCTTGATTCATTTTCGTACGTCACCTTATTGCGAAACTGTTCTCGCTTCTACTGTCAAAACTGCCAGTTCAGCCAACAAGAGTTCGTATCAGTCGGCTCTCTGTTGGTACGCGTTGTTACCAAAGCACCCTCTCAGAGTGGCGGATCAAGGATGTTACGAAGCGGTTCGAGGTCTGATTTACAAACGTACGCTTCAGCGCCCGCCTGGCGCGCCGCTTCCTGAAGCGGAAGATCTTCCCATTGCGAGACGATGACTATTCTGGCTTTCGGGAAGAACTCTTTGATTTGTTTGGTGGCGTCCAATCCGTCCATCTTGACCATTTTTAGATCCATCAAAACCAAGTCCGGTTGATGCTCACGGTAAGCAGCAAGTGCCTCGCAGCCATCGCTACACTCGACTATTTCTTGTGTGAGATCAGCTACGACGGTCTTGATCATCCGTCTCATTGGTGTGCTGTCATCCACGATTAAGACCTTCATGACTCACCAGCGGATCGACTTCGGCAATCCTGTTTTTCGTTTGCGTGGAGACAGTGCCTCGCTAGCTCCAGGCTGAAAGCGTCTAGTCAAGCAGGAGGTTTCCGGCTTCAACTATGTCGCATTCAAATATCGCCAAGTGTGAAACGATGTTAGACCTCGGCATGTAAACTTGAGAATCCAGATGGTTGCGTAATTTTTGGTACGCAAGGCTACGTAGGTTGAAGTGCGGTGACTACGTATGAGCCGGATCAGGCTACCTGTTCCCGCACTGCGAACCTGACCAACGCGGCGTTCGACCTGAGATTGAAATCATCCATCATCCGGTATTTGTGATAAGCGACTGTACGAGGCTTTATTTGTAGGGCAAACGCTACTTCCTTCATCGAGCGGCCGGCCGCCAACAATCGAAGCACCTCTCGTTGACGTCGAGTGAGATGTAAGGGATCTTTTCGGTTGATTTCGCCTCGCATGAAGCCACCCGTATTGCTCTCGTGCGTGGTGAACGGCGATCTATATGTCGCGGGTAATAATGCTCCCCGAATAGCGTCCAGGAGATCTGATGCGGTGCAGGTTTTCAGGATGTACGAAGCTGCCCCTATTCGATATGCTCTATCCACCATGTCGCCATCCTGGTCCATCGTCAAATAGACCAGCCTGACTTCCGGCAAGTTTGCCTTTAGGAGACGGCCCGCTTCCAAACCGTTCAACATGGTCATTGAAACGTCAAGTACGACCATATCAGGTTTGAGATGGAGCGCGGTCTTCAAGAGTTCGCGACCATCGGCAACCCGTCCCACTACCTCAAACTCCGGCTCGAGTAGTTTAGTGATTGCCTCCATTAGCAACATATGAGAATCCGCCAGCAGTATGCGGGCCTTTTTCATTTCACCCTCCTCGGAGAAAACGGGCTTCCGGTACGTGAAAACGAAGAAATTATGAGTGCAAATTAAGTGAGGGAAGCATAAGTCGGTAGAACACCCATTGGGAATCCAGAGGGTTGCGTAATTTTGTTTACGTAAGGATGCGTAGGTTTTCTGGCGGGCAACTACGTACTGGTAAGTTTCAGAGCAAGTACGTCTTTATGTCCGAGTGCCAATTTCATGAGGGCGTGGCTACCGTGGACGTCTAATTTCTGGCAGATGTTATTGCGGTGCGTGTCGACTGTTCGCGGACTGATAAAAAGTTCCTGAGCTATCTCTTTGCTTGTTTTATAGGCTGCAATCAGCGACAGGACCTTGAGTTCAGCAATCGTCAGTAGTTCCAAATCCACCTGAGATGGGTTGTCGGTCTCGACCTGTCGCATGCGCTGCACAAGAAAAGTCGTGAGTTCCGGACTGGCGTAGTTCTCACCTGAGGCCACAGCCTTGATGCAACTAATAATATCGTTTGCCGCACTGTCCTTCAGAACATAACCCTTCACCCCAGCTTCGAGAGCTTGAGTGAATAACTTCTGCTCGCGGTACATGGTAACGAAGATGAGTCCAACCGGAGGTTCTTGCGTGACCAGTTGTCGAGCGAGAACTAGACCATCCAATTTGGGCATAGATATGTCTAGTATGGCGATGGCCGGCCGAAGTTTCTGAATCATCTCGAGTGCACTCTCTCCGTCACCTGCTTCGCCGACAACTTTGAAGCCGCGCTCAGACTCAATAACGTCTCTCAGGCCACGACGGAAGAGAGGGTGATCATCAGCAATGACGATTCTTAGTTTATTCGCGGGTGCCATTTGATAGATCCAGTTTGATAGTTAGCGTAGTGCCTTCTAACGGTTGTGAATTGACAGTCATTGAGCCACCAAGAACACGTACCCGCTCTGCTATTCCAGCCAGCCCGAAGCCATTTGCGTTGTTGCCGTTTTCGGGTGAATTCGACGATGGAATTCCATTGCCGTTGTCTTGAACCGAGATCAACAGATGCTCAGCACTCCTTTTGATCTCGATGCGCGCTGCTGAGGCGCGCGAGTGTTTTACTAAATTGTTGACACCCTCCTGCACGATCCGGTAGACGCTGGTCTCCGCCTCCGGTGATAGCAATCCCTCGATACTTTCAAGATCCGACGAGAGAGTGATAGTGGTCGAATCAGAGACCCGATCGATCATCGATTCAATTGCCGCTACCAGCCCGAGGCGATCAAGTTCGTAGGGTCGCAGGTTGTGCGCAATTTCACGGACCTCCAAGATCGAAGCGGTGGCAGTTGCGGCGATTTCATGGAGTTGCTCTCTAATTCGATCCTGATTGGTTTGGTCGCGTAATCCAATTAGTGCACGATTTTTTATGATCGCGAGATTCTGACCCAGGCCATCGTGCAACTCACCAGCAACTCGCCTTCGTTCTTCGTCCTGTAGCAACAGCAACCGTCCGGTCAATTTCTGTAAAGCCTGTTCATCTCGTTTCCGCTCGCTGATATCCAGCGTCACACCGCGCAGGCCCACGATCTTACCTGCATCATCGCGCATAGGCGACATGTGTGCCTCAACCCAGGGTAGCCGTCCATCCTTGGCGCGACAACGAAATCTGATGACTCGTCCTTCTCCGGTTTCAATGATCTCCGCAATCTCGCGGGAAACGTTTGCACGATCTTCTTCGTGTACGATTGACGAGACAAAATCCGAAGACAACCATTCGTCGACGCCATAACCCAACATGTTCTCTACATAGGGGCTGACGAATTGGGCCTCCCGAGTTTCACTATCAGTTCCCAGGCGAGACTCCCAAACAATTCCCGGTACGTTATTTACAACTTCCTTAAGGCGCTTATGTTGAGCTTCGACTCTGGCAGCGAAACGTTCCGTTTTCTCTTCAGCTCTTCGGCGACTTTTTCGGTTAATCAAAAGCCAAACAATGAGCGCTGCTTCGAGAAGGCAGAGCAGACTAACCGCAACGATTCGCCACTTGTACTGGGCCCAGAATGACAGCTGCTGAAAACGGAGGATGCTGCCTTGAGGCAATCTTCCTTCATCGATGTGCCATCGCTGTAGCTGTGGCCAATTAAACATGTAACGATTCGTGTCTCCGATGCGAATCGGGATATCACTCGGTTTTTCTCCCCCAAGCACTCGCAGCGCGATCTTTGCAACTTCATTCGCATCTGCCTCAAGGCTGAAGACGCAACCACCTATAACGCCAACCTCGATAAAGCGATCCACAACACTATATGTCGGGACACGTGACGCTTTGGCTACCCGAGCCGCCGAGTCCATCTGAGAGAACGTCTGGCCCGCACCATCTCGATACAGAGTTACGAAGAAAGTAATCGTGTGGTCAGGTAGGTTCGCCAGTTTTTGCTCTACCTCTTCCAGTGGCAGATCGGTTAGATATGTAAACTCAACGCGTCCTTCGAACCTGCTAAACTCAGTCCGCGCCTTAGCGAGATATCTCATGTCAATCGGCGAAGTTCCCGATACCACAACTACTGTTCGCACGTCGGGCTGCAACATCAGGGCTGTGTCAAGCGACTTTCCAAAAGGAAAATCCGCCAATACGCCGGTGACTTTCGTCCCCAGACTCAGTCCTTCGATCCGGCTCTGGTCCAGCGTGCCAAAAACTATCGGCGTACCCGGAAATAATTCCTCGCCATATAAAGAAAGAAAACTCAGAGGCGAGGGAGACTGCGCAACTATCAGATCAAATCGTTGGTCCTTGTACTTCTGCCGGTAAAAACCGCGGAGGAGCGATATGTAATCTTCACCGGGGTACAGTACGAGATCCATGTACTCTTCGTAGAAGGTGATCCGGTCAGGGGAACCCACTCGCATTGCAGATTGCAGAACTTCCCGGTAAGCCATTATCACGCCGTTGCTTCGGTCTCCATACATGAAGAGCACTTTTTTCTCGGCGGCTGAGGCCGTGGTCCATGAGGTGGAGAGCAATACCACAGCAACAATGAAGAAAAGCAACGGTCGCGCGCAAGTCATCGGTGCTCTTGGAGAGCCAGTTTTCACTTTGAATAGCGATTCGATTTTCAGATCTGGGCTACGCGTGCAATTGAGCCAGGATTGAGCAATAGGAGGGAACATCGGAAAGGTAGACCCATGATTGAGTCATCAAAACCGTCCTCAGGCGGAGCTCTTAAATGTATCGACAACCAAATTGTATGCCCGGGTTTTCGACTAATAGACTATAACGTAGGTACTCCAACCTGCAAGGACGACGACACATTGTTAGGTTTCTGTAAATGCCAGAAGAGAAGTCACTTGCGATTGGTTTAGAGCAGGATACCAAGTCGTAGTTTGAGAAGATTCTGGCGTCTCCTCGTCTCTACAACCCTGTCAATCCTGACAGTTACGAACTCACCTCTGCCTCCTTAGAATTGAAGACGGGCAAGCATCACGAATGCTACCCACTAGTGAGCTTTCTAAGAACCCGGGTGTATCTCTCAAAAAATGAAAGGGGTCAAAAAATTGAGAACACGACTCGCAACTACACTTGCTCTGATTTCAATGGTGCTATTGCTCTCAGTGACCGCGGGTGCACAAAAGATCACTTCGCTAAACGCTTCGGCGAAGGGTCAAGGCACGATAAACATCTCCGATATCGACAAGCACCAGATCACTTCGGTGCTAATAATCCTAAAAGAAGATGGTAACGCTGAATTGACGTTCTACACTGATCTTCAACTATCAGCCCAGGGAACTTGGTCCATCGGTAAGACTCTAGAGGAGGGGATTAATCTCAAGATTACCGGTGGTGTAGTAGGTGGGGGCGCAGCTGGCAATGGAAAACTATTCCTGAGAAAGGATGGCAAATCGATCAATAAGCTGAACATCCAGTCGACGTCCGCTGATGGCAGTAAGATTACGGTTACTTTCGTTGCTAATAAGAATTGAGCTCACCAATATGGGGGAGACATTCTGAAAAAGGTCTTAGATCATATTGGAAAGAGGTACTGTCAGAACTGACAGTACCAAAGTACTCTCTGATGCCGCTACGATCATTAAACCTTGAAGACCAGGCTCCTTTTCATCGTGACCGCCCTGCTTGAGGTGGGTATCGGACTAGCGCTGTTGGTTTTACCAGCATTGGCTGTGCCGATCATGATCGGAGCGTCCTTCAACACGAACGCTGACTCAGTTGTCGGTCGAATAGGTGGAGCTGCGTTGCTCGCGCTGGGAGTCGCTTGTTGGCTGGCTCGCAATGACGAGCGTTCGCGCGCAGCAAATGGCTTAATATTCGCAATGTTGCTCTACAACGTAATCGCTGTAGGAGTGCTCGCCTATGCTGGACTAGGTTTGCAGCTGTTCGGAATCGGACTTTGGCCCGCACTCGTGCTTCATGTCGTGATGGCAGCTTGGTGTCTAACCAACATAAGACCGGGTCTGAAAACTCAATAAGCGTCACTATTTCCGCTGTCTGGATCACTTTCTGTTAGAACTACCCAGAGGTGAGGTTTATATGGCCCAGTACTCAACTACGCAAGGAAAGAAGTAGTGGTGGAGTTAGAGAATATGAATTACAGCCGGTAGGTCTGGATCCACTTGCACGCGAAGAACTGTCAAAAGAGACAGTATTAAGTCCGACTCGCGACCACTACAATCCCATTTTGGTGGCCTCTTTGGGAACTTCCGCGTGTATTCCTAGAACCTTCTAGAGTTAGTACCTCTGCTGAATATCCTGAACGGCCGTTCGCCAAACCTGCAGGAGCCCAAATGAACGACACTTCTCAACCGGGATCGATCGATCGCGTTCTTGGAATTTTCGGTGATGTGCGTGCGGGTGAGGGTGGAACGGTGCTCCTAATGTCAGTCAATGTGTTTCTGCTTCTGGTCGGTTACTACGTGCTGAAGACCGTTCGCGAGCCTCTCATCCTGATGGCCGGGGGAGCACAGCTCAAGTCCTACGCTGCAGGGGCTCAAGCCCTAACGCTAGTTGCTTATGTGCCATTGTACGGGTGGGTCGCATCGCGGCTACCTCGTCAGCAGTTTCTAATGGCGGTAATACTTTTCTTCGTTGCCTGTATTCAGTTCTTCTACTTTGGTAGCCGCATCGGAGTACCGCATCTCGGCTTCATCTTTTTCGTCTGGGTAGGAATCTTCAGCCTTACCAGCATCGCGCAGTTCTGGTCCTACGCAAACGAGATCTATAAGCGAGCGGACGGGGAGCGTCTGTTCCCGCTGATAGCAGTAGGGTCAGCTGCTGGTGCGCCGCTGGGTGCAGCACTCGCCGAGTGGCTCTTTAGTCTGAAATTGAGTCCGTTTCTAATGATGCAGATTGCGGCTGTAATTCTCCTGTTGCATCTAACGTTATATCAGCTCGTTAGTAAGCGCGAGGCTGCAACTGCTGCTCAGGCACGGGCGCCGATGAAACCGGGAAACGGTTTTGCGCTTGTACTGCGGAGCCGCTACTTGCGCTTCATCGCCCTCTTTCTAGTTCTCCTAAACATCGTCAATACCATTGGCGAGTACATTCTGGGCCAGGCGGTAGTGAACACTGGAAATGCTCACCTTGCGGCTGATCACACTTTCAACAAAGAAGCGTTTATTGGTTCCTTCTATGGTAATTACTTCTTCTGGGCCAATATCGTCACGATCATCATCCAGGCCTTTGTTGTATCGCGCATTGTCAAGAAGTTTGGCATGCGTGGTGTTCTTCTTGCACTTCCCCTCGTAGCGTTGGGTGCTTACAGCATCGCAGCAGTAGGTGCGGGGTTGTCGGTTTTGCTTTACGCGAAGATCGCAGAGAACAGCATGGACTATTCAGTCATGAACACAGGAAAACAAATGTTGTGGCTGCCGACTACTGCCGAGGAGAAGTACAAAGCCAAGCAAGCGATTGACACTTTCTTTGTAAGAGCTGGGGACATGCTCGCGGCGGGTGTCGTGTTTGTTGGCACAAATCTGCTGAGCTTCGGTGTAACAAGTTTTGCGTGCGCCAACATCGCATTTGTGTTGATTGGAATCGGAGTCGCAGTCCTGCTGTTGCGCGAGTACAACCGCATTACTGCGCCAGCGGAAGAGAAAATTTTCGGTGTCGTCACACCCCAACTTCAGGAAAGCTGAAAAGTGAGCCGTTCCACACCTAACAATGACGTTCGTAGAACCAAGGGCCGGAGGCTCTATCCGCGCTCGCTAAGTGTGCAGTCGAAACTGATAGTTTCTTTTGTTGTTTTGACTCTTCTAGCCATCGGGATCGTTTCGTGGATCGGATATGCCAGCGCTCGTACGAGTCTTCGTGCATCCTCCGAGAGTCAGCTCATGGGCTTGCAACGCTCGAAAGCCGCGTTGGTCCAGAACATTATGAAGTCCGCGCGTAACGAAGCCCTAACTCTGTCGGCATCGCGAGGGTTCACAGATGCAACGCGCGAACTACTCGCTGCATATCGACAGCTTGATCGGGAGCAAGTCACTCCTGAGATGCAGGCGGAAGTGCGCCGCTTCTATGCGGAGGAGTTTGAGCCTGCACTCAAAGAACACTCGACAATTAGCCCGCCGGAAGACAGCTTATTGCCGACGACGAATGCAGGTTGGTATTTGCATTACCACTACCTGGCGAAAGGGCCAAAGCCGTATAGCCCAGAAAATACGAACCGCCCGACGACTGACAAGAGTCCCTACGGACAGGCGCTCGCTAAGAGACTGCCGGAAATAGAAGGCGCGATCCATCGCCTTGGACAAGAGAACCTCCTTCTCATTGATCCAGATACGCTCGACGTATTCTTCAGTGTCAAACAGTCATCAATCCTTGGTACCAATCTAGTCAATGGTCCCTATGCGGCGAGCCAGTTGTCAGCCCTCGCACGCAGTCTCCGCAATTCGCAGAACGTGGACGATTACCGGGTCGCTGATTTCGAAGCTTATTACCCGGCATTTGGCCTACCAAGAGCTTTTGGTGGCACACCAATTTTTGACGGTCCGCGTATGAGCGCAATCATGATGCTCCGCCTGCCAGTCGAACCTATCAGTGCGGCGCTCTCCGGGAATCGACACTGGGTGGCTGAGGGCCTGGGGAAGTCTGGTGAGGTTTACCTACTTGGTCCGGATCAGACGATGCGGAATGATTCCCGATTTTTGATCGAAGATCGCAACGCATTCATCGCGACCCTGCGCAAATCGACGCTCTCAACTCGCACCGTCGACACTGTCGAAAAGCTTGGCACGACCATCCTTACAGTGCCGGTGGAGAAGGAGGCGGCTTCAGCTGCGCTTAGGGGTGAGAGCGGCCTGAAAGCTATCAACGACTATCGTGGTGTTCCGGTTTTCATGGCTTACGGACCAGTCGACCTTGACTCGCTGCGGTGGGGCGTCATCGCGAAGATGGATGAGGCAGAGGCGATGGCACCGCTCAGTGACTACGCGAAGCGAGTTCTGAATTGGGGCGTCGGTCTCTCGTTGCTCGCTACACTCATGGCGTTGTTGTTGGCGAAGTTCCTGACGCGGCCCATCAACGAGTTAGTGCGTGCGGCCAGGAAGGTGAGCGACGGAGATCTCGACGTCAAAGTAGAGTTGATCGCCACTGATGAGTACCGCGACTTAGGAGAAGCATTTAATGACATGGTAACCAGTCTGCGTACGAACCGTGAAGAACTCGATCGTCAGGTGATGGAGAACGAGCGACTCCTGGTAAGCCTCCTACCTGCGTCCGGTGCGGCACACATGCGCGACGGTGGTGGGGATGCGCGGCAGTCATTTGCGGATGTCACCGTGGCTTACATCCATTTCGTCGGGTTCGAGTCGCTATCATCTGACTATAGTGAGGACGACTCGATGGCCTTACTCAGCGACATCGTTGCCGCGTGTGACGAGGCTGCCGAGCAGGAGGGCGTGGAAAAAGTTCGCACAATCGGCTCCGCGTACCTTGCCGCCTCGGGGTTATCTGTTGAGCGGCCCGATCATACGGCCCGCATGGTCGAATTCGCTCGAGAGGTTGTGCGTATAGTAAAACGCTTCAACGCTGAGCGCGGCGTTAGCCTCTTCGTAGAGATCGGCATTAACACCGGACCAGTCATCGGGGGATTAGTGGGCCGGCGCAGGTTCATCTATGACTTGTGGGGCGAGACCGTGAAGTTGGCAAAAGGTATTGAGTCCGATGGTAAGACGTCGATCATGGTTACGCGCCCTGTCTATGAGCGTGTTCGTGATCTGGTCGACTTCGGATCGGCGACGCGGGCGAATGTGCGCGGCATGGGCCAGGTCGAGCTGTTCTCGCTTGTCGACGAGGTTTCTGAGGTCACTGCATGAACGAACTTTGGAACAACATTCAATCGCAATGGGCTTTCGCGCTCGGATTGGCTATAGCCTTTCCGGTGCTGGTCATAGTGCTCAGTGAGTTGTCTTTTGCCCTTGCGCGGGCGGGTCGTCCGGTAGCTACTTCGGTTAGGTTCCTCCGGACATGGGTGGTTCCGCTCGTGGCGCTGACTCTCTTTCTTCACTGGGTGGTGCTTTTGCCAAGAACGAGTCTCGTTGTACGTCTCGCAGAGACTCTGTGCTGGGCCACCGTAATCATTGCCATCATGGGGGTAATCAACAATGTTGTGTTCGAATCCGCTCAGCAAGGTACCTGGCAGAGCAGGGTCCCCAGTTTGTTGCGTGACCTGCTGCGCTTGTTGCTCGTAGGGATCGGGCTCGCGATGGCGTATTCGATCGTCTGGGGTGGTGAGATTCGAGGCGCCATAGCGACACTTGGCGTTACGTCGCTAATCGTCGGTCTTGCGCTGCAGGAACCATTGGGCAACTTGTTCTCCGGCCTCGTGCTCTTGATGGAACGGCCGTTCGAGGTAGGCGAGACAATTGAAGTTGGCAACGTTTCAGGCGAGGTGAAAGCCGTCAACTGGCGGTCAGCGCACATCGAGGCCCTGGGCGGGGCAATCCAAGTTGTTCCTAACTCGAGACTGAACAAGGAGACGATCCTAAACTTTTCCAGGCCTCGACCAATCCGAATGGAATTAATTGACATAGTGTTCAGCTTACAGGATCCACCATTCAAGGTCCGGCAAGCGTTATTAGAACTGCTTCTTCAGACAGATGGCGTCCTCAAGAGTCCGAAACCGATTGTAGCGACACTCTCGTATGGGGAGTTTGGCATTAAGTACCGCCTCGTTTATCGCACTTCGGAGAAAGATCGATGGCCAGTTAAGAATGAGTTAGTCACTCGCATCTGGTACGTGGCGAAACGTCACAGCTTCACACTGCCCTATCCGGTTCACGTCGAACTACAGCACGAGCAGGAACGGCCCTTTAGAGAAACGGCGCCAGAGGGAGCGGAACTGCTGAGCCAGTTCCCACGTCTTCCGAGAATTCCTCCCGAGGATCGAGTGCGGACGAGGCCACTAATCTTCGGCCGTGGCGAACGACTCTTTGACGAAGGCGATGAACTCGATGGAGTTTACTTTGTTGTGTCAGGAGCAGTCTCGTTACAAATGATCAGGAATGGACAAACGAGCGAGATCGCGCGGATTGAGGCGGGCGAGTTCTGTGGGGAAACCGGCATGCATGGTCACCAAGCTGCGGACGCAAGAGCGGTCGCGCTGGAGGATACCGTGGTTGTGCTGATCGCACCTGATGTGGTCAGACATTTGTTCGAAACGAGTCCGCGCCTTGCGCGCGAGACCGGCTATACCCTCGACGTTCACCGCAAAGCACTTCAATCCGCGCGTAGTGCAGTTCGCCATCGCTGACGTAATGCCGCAGTACTCAGGTGCAGTAGCCCGACTGTTAAGGAGGCTACCGAAGCTCATAAAGGATCTGCGAACCCTCCTTCCTTGACAGTCGGGCTACTGCACCCGAGTACGGTACTGTTGGCACTGGCAGATTTGACAGTAACTTTGCGTGTTCGTCGGTGATACCCTCGATTTAGATATCCCGACAAACGCGACGGCGTGATCAAAGCCTAATAACAAACGAGGAGAACCTAATGCTTTTGCTTTTATTCAGACAATCACGCGTAACTCCGCGTCGATACTTCCACATCGCGAGAGTGCGTTGGGTCTGCTGTTCTCTGATTTGCATCTCTCTGGTTCTCGGATCGTTTTTGCCGTTTTGTCCTGTCTCAAGAGCAGAAAGCATTCGGCCGACGGGGCAAACCTCCCGCAAAGAACTCACTCTGCCAACTCCTCTCAGTCACTATGAGACGTTTAAGCCAAACACCTCGGGACTACCGCTTCTAATCGACCTGTTGAAGGAATTTGAGCCGGAGACTCAACAAGTACTTCTGCGCTTCGCCATCGCTTCGGGGCTTCAGGACATCGCTGACAATCCAGCTGCTTCTGAGGAGCTAAAAAAGATCCAAAGTTTGGCAGCAGAAGTAAAGTTACCTAGTCAACCACTAATTCCAAAAGAGCAGGCCATCGCTTTACTCAAGAAAACAAATTGGGCCGACCATCGTCCTATATTGTTGGAGTTCTTTTTACACCAGTCTCATGTGTTGGAAATGATCCCAGAGAAGTGGGGAGCGATCTGGGGTCCGATTGTCCACGATGCGTTGCTCTACTTTTTGGCGCACCTTTCTGATGATCGTCTTTTAGATAAGCTTGTCAGCCTGGCTTATCTTCCTGCTGGTTCCTCCCGGGGTGCCTACCTCAAGGAATTTGTTTCCAAGGTTCCGAGCCTGCAAAAGCTGGGTCAGATTCTGGCTCGCAATCCGGATCTCTCACCGGACTATCGCAAAGCCCTCCAGGACCTGGAAAACGGTATTCACACCATGACCCGGGAGGAGCTTGTTACCTTCATCACTCAGGATGTCGGCAAGCCTCAGATCGATAAATATCAGGTGCAATTTGCGGATCATATTCTCGCCGAGGCCAGTGTTGGTGCAGTTATAAAAGCGACAACAATTCCGCCCGGAGGCACCGTGCGTCGTCCGGCGATTTGCAAAGTCGTCAAACCCTACGTTCTGGTGTACATGCCTGAGGACCTTTCCATCATTAGCGGGCTAGCGAACTATTTCACAGTGAACCACGACTTCTATCAATTGGGATCCATGCCTCTGGTTGAAGTATTTAAAGAGTTGGGTAAGTCGTTAGATGACGAAATCAACGTTACTGACGAACAAAAGAACTTCATCCGTGCACGCGAGTATTACAAAGGTAGTAAAAAGGTTGTGGTGCCAGAGATCTTCCCCATTTCAACCGCGCATGTCACGTTCATGGAGTTTATCGCCGGTGAGAAAATCACCAGCGCTTTCCCGGGCGACACACAAAAGCGAGCAATCATGGCAAGACGTTTGAGCGACGTCATGACTGGCGATGTCATTTTTTCCTCTAAGTCAGAAGCTATCTTTCACGGTGACCCACATCCCGGCAATGTCTATCACGTCACCGGTAATCCGAAGAATCCATATCTAATCGGACTTCTCGACTGGGGTTTGATGGGAACATTTCCGCGAACGGATCGTGTGGCTCTCATGCAGCTAATTCTTGGTGTCCAGCTTGGAGATGCCAAGCGGTTGCACAACAATGTAGGGTCGCTATTGGACCACGGTTTACCCAATTCTCCCGAGAAGGTTCAGAAGATTGATGAACTCATTGCAACGGTTATAGTGCCCAAGCCGGGAAGGGGCAGCTTTGATGCCCTGGAAGAATTGTTACTTGGATTGATTGAGCAAGGTTACGCGACCAAGTTTACGCTGAATATGTTTATTAAGTCGCAACTCACGATTGCCGGTGAATTGGTAGAGCTTGATCCAACCCTCAGGCAGGATGACCTACTGGAGCAACAGGTCACGGCCCTCGTTAAGAAGGAGATGCCCAAGCGAATGCTTTGCACTGTGTGGTTTCCGTGCTGGGACTCTCACAGCTATCAGAGCTTGCTTTCCAATGCAGATGTAATGGATGCACGTCACATTAAGAAAGAGTCAAAGGCTCCGCCTGCGAAGACAGTTTCGGTGCCGAAAGTTCAGGAGCAGCACTGAACAGAGTCAGAAAAACTCAGCATAGAAACAACCCTCTCATTCTCCCCAGCCTTTAGGTTGTGTGAAAACTCGAACGGCATGGCAAGAGGTCAGTACCGTCTCGCGGTAGCGTCGGGTCCGTGATCCATATCTTGGCTTATGAAACGCAAATTGACCCGACGCTACCGCGTGACGGTACTGACCTCTCGCCACTGCGATCCATGTTTTCACACAGGTTGCCGAAAGCTAGAATTGGAATGCCAAAAGTGCTATAAACATGTCCTCTCTCTACCGCTGATTTGTTCATTCCCCCACGGAAGAATCCCCCGCGCTTTAAACACGAAATTCAACTTGGGTTGATTGGCGCGTCGTTGTCTCAAGGGGGTATCAATGCACAAACAGTTTCTTCCTTTCATCGTCGGCGTTTTGTGTTGTTGCTCATATCTAAGTGAGGTATCCGGGCAGTCAATAAGCGCTAGGAGCCGGCCGTTAACAAACATTAGCAGTCCTAAGAATCCGATAAGTTCAACAACGACAACCGACCCCTCGATTGATCCCAAGGCCGAAGCGAAGAGTCTTTTCGAAGAGGGAACGAAGCTCATGGAAGCGGGACAACTCTCACAGGCAGTCGAGAGCTTTCAGCAGGCGTTGAAACTCCAACCCGATTATGCTGACGCTTGTTCCGCACTTGGCCGCACTTACTTCAAGATGCAGCAGTGGCAAAAAGCTGCTGAGTACCTACGCCGAGCGGCTGAACTAAACAAAAAGCAGCGGGAAGCAGCTCACAATGCAGCGAGTGGAAGACTACTGAGTCCGTCACCAGAAACTAAGCGGCAACCGGAACAAGTCAGCACCCAGAACAGGAACAATGCCGCAAGCTCATCAAAAAACCCGACGCAAGAAGCCAACGCAAATACCGCTGGTATCACAGCACTTCGTCCAGAATCACAAACGCCAGCTAAACCCGACCAACGAAAAGAAACCAATAGCCCGGCGCTGACCAGCGCGGTAAGCTCACAAAAGAAACTGCCGCAAGCGTTCAACGCAAGTACTACAGGTAATGTTGGTGCGGCAACTCCGCGTTCAGAATCACAAGCACCCCGCCAGACCGAACAACGAAAAGAAAGTAACACCCAGACAAAAACCAGCCTGCCGAATGGTGTCAACGCAAATGCCGCTGCTCTAACGAGACTACGTCGAGAGACAGAAGCGCCGCGTCAAGCGGAACAACCAAAAGAAACTAACAACCCGGCGCAGACGAGCAAAACAAATACACAGACGAAACTGCCACAAGCGTCAAACGCAAATACTGCTGGTGTGAAAACACTGAGTTCAGTATCAAAAGCTCCATCTGAACAACCAAAAGAAACTAACACTGCTGCGAAGACGACTAGCCCTCCAAGTTCATCAACCAAACAAACGCAAGAAGCTAACGCAAATACCGCAGCTGTAACGGCACTACGTCTGGAATCACAAACGCCGAAAGAAACGAACGCAGGAGGGAAGACCACTCATGCTCCTTCCGGCATTAAGTTGCCGCAAGCGAACGCAAATATTGCTGGCCTGACCAGTCTCGAATCAGGACTTCCACGTAAACCTGAACAACCAAAAGGAATTTATTCTGTTGTGCAGACTCTAGATGCGCCACCTCAACCTGAACAACCAAAAGAAGCCAGCATTACAGCGAAGACCACTCCAGCAAATCCTGAGGTCAAGTTGTCGCAAGCAGCTAACGCAAATACTGCTGGCGTGACAACACTACGTCCGGAATCCGATGCGCCACCTCAACCCGAACAACCAAAAGAAACCAGCAGTGCAGCGAATACCGCCCCGCCAACTACAGACAACAAGCCGTCGCAAGCAGCCAACACTAATACTGCTAGTGCGACAACAACGCGCCCAGAATCAGAAGCGGCACGCCAATCGGCGCCGGGAAACGCTGCCATTAATCTGTCGGGAAGCAACGAAGAGAAACAGAATCCTGTAAGCGCCCCAGCCTCGATGAAGATTTCACCGGCTTCATCTCCGATGGAGACTAAGAGCGTTTACCCAATCCCGATTAACATGTTTGGCGATGACGCCTCACTCACAAAGGTTTATCACGTTGGGCCAAGTGACGTTTTGGATGTTCGCATAAATGACACTCCATCGCCGCAATCAACTCTCTTTACCGTGACACCATCAGGCTTCCTCGAACATCCATTGCTCCCTGAACCGTTACGCGTGACCGGCTTAACGGCGGAAGAGATTGGTACGAAGCTCGAGAGCGAGTTAAGCAAGCGTGCGCTGCTTGAGAGTCCGAAAGTTGCTGTCGGAGTGCGCGACTATGCCAGTCACACAATTCTAGTGAGCGGGCTCGTGAGAGACCCTGGCACGAGGTTTTTGCGACGTGAGGCTATTCCTCTTTATGTCGTCGTTGCTGACGCGCAGCCTCTGCCTGAAGCGGCAAGCGTGACCGTGTTAAGAAACGATCTGAAGCAAGTGTATGAGATCGATTTAACTAAGACGGCAGAGATGAATTTGCTTGTGCGGCCTGGAGATGTCATCACTCTGCTCCCGAATGTGACTCAGTTCGTTTACATCGGTGGTGAAGTAAAGTTTCCTGGTGAGAAGACTTTTCGCCGTGGCTTAACTTTGACGCAAGCAATCATCTCGTCAGGCGGCGTGACTCCAAAATCTAAACAGGCGGAGATAACGCGAGATGATGGTCGTGGCTTTTTAGTTGGAACGCATATTAGCTTGAAGGATATTCAGTCAGGAAAAGCTATCGATCCACTGCTCAGACCCGGTGATCGCATAATGATTCTGCGTTGAGAACTTATCCATGTCTACCGTGAAAACAGCAATGAATCCTGATGCGGCGACGCAGGCGCTATGGAGTATTGCCGAGACTAATGATGCGAACCGGGTAGCGTCCCTTCTCGCAGACGGAGCTGATATCGATGCGCGCAACGAACATGGCATGACTGCTCTTATGCGTGCGGCTTCCTGCGGTCGGATTCATATGGTTCGCGCACTCCTAAAGCATGGCGCCGATCCAAACCTATCGAGGAACGACAAGTTTACGGCATTAGTGCTGGCGGCTTTTTTTGGTCACGAAGAAATTGTGAAAGAACTTGTCGAACACGGCGCCGACACCGGTGCGGCAACACGATTTGGAACCTCGGCAAGAATGTGGGCGTCATCAAGGACGTTCGCCGAGGTCGTTAACTATCTCAACAAACCCGTTACTGCTAGCACGTCGAGTAAAGAACCAATCGCGCGTGGAAGATCGCAAGTTCTCGCCGACAAACCTCCTTTAATAGATGACGACTGCGTTGCGGATTTAGCGCCGCCTCTCGCTGAACGTGAGCACCCGGTCCTAAGGGCGAGTGGAGTTGTTGTGGCGAACAAACCACGTAAGCTTGCTCGCCTTGTAAATCCTCCCTATGAGCTACCAGAGGTTGATGAAGCCGTCGAGGTTTTTTCTGAGCGACCAATGTTCATGCCAGTACTTCAACCTTCGAACTGGAGGATGGTTGCTTATTCGTTAGCAACATTGCTCCTGGTCGTAGCGTTGGTTGCTGGTTTGACTTGGGAAGGTCAACGGAGCCTAAGCGCGCTGGGATTCCACACTCGTCCTGTTTCTGTTGACAGGACGAAGGCGGTGGACCATGTGGGCGAAGCGCAAACAACCTTTAATAAACAGAGTGAGAGATCGGCCCAGGCTAATGACGTAACCAACCATTACAAAACGTTAGAGACCGTCACCCCTGAGAATAAATCGCAGGTGCCACCGGTTGCTCGAAGCGTTGTTTCTAATTCACGTGCCTATTCGATGAGGGACCTAAGCAAAAATAAGCATTATGAAGAACCAATTCCAGTAGCGAGTGCGAACGTTCCTGTTCCAATTCCAACCGAGGGCTCAAAGGAGGGGCGGGATCGTGAATTGCCGTCAACGGCAGCAGTAGAAGCTCCGCCAACGAAAAACGCGCCAACCGTTACTCCCGTCTCTCGTTTGCCCACAGTAAAGAGTGGACCTGCTCCATTATCAAGTCAGGTAATCTCACGCTCGAAGAGTTCCCCACCTAAGGGTAGAACGATTCAATGGCCCTAGTGAGAATCTCCGTTCCCCCCTTTGTAGGGGCGTCTCTCTGTGGGCGCCCCATCTTTGCAGAACCCTAGCACTCCGTTAAGAGTGCGATGTCAATAGGTCACGAAGGAACAAGGTTATGCACTCCGTTAGGAGTGCGATGTTTATAGGTCACGAAGGAACAAGGTTATGCACTCCGTTAGGAGTGCGATGTTTATAGATCACGAAAGAGAAAGGTTATGCACTCCGTTAGGAGTGCGATGTCTATAGATCACGAAAGAAAAAGGTTATGCACTCCGTTAGGAGTGCGATGTCTATAGATCGCGAAAGAAAAAGGTTATGCACTCCGTTAGGAGTGCGATGTTTGGCCCCAGCATTACCAAGGTTCTCGCTCTTGTGGATTGATAGACATCGCACTCCTGCCGGAGTGCGGGAGCCTCTATTCGTCAGCGGGGCTATAAACATTGCACTCCTGCCGGAGTGCAGGAGTCTGTTTTCGTCGGCGAGCTATAAACATTGCACTCCTGCCGGAGTGCAGGAATCTCTATTCGTCGGCGGGCTATAAACATTGTCTCCTGCCGGAGTGGAGAGCATCAATGCTCGCTTTGCTTGCTGAGATTAGTCGTCTGTGGCGTCCGCTTCGTCAGGTTTCTTCGTGAACCCTGAGATGTCCCATCGACTCTCGATATTTTTGAAAAGACGCAAGCTGTTGAAGAACGCGCTCGAACCTCCCCCACCCAACTTCGATCCTTCCTGACCGGCAATCTTGGAACCTTCCTGACCGGCAATCTTGGAACCTTCCTGACCGGCAATCTTGGAACCTTCCTGACCCGCGATCTTAGAACCTTCCTGACCCGCGATCTTGGAACCTTCTTGTCCAGCGATCTTGGATCCTTCTTGACCCGCGATCTTGGAACCTTCCTGCCCGGCGATCTTGGATCCCTCTTGACCCGCGATCTTGGAACCTTCTTGGCCCGCGATCTTGGATCCCTCTTGACCCGCGATCTTGGAACCTTCCTGACCAGCAATCTTGGAACCTTCTTGTCCAGCAATCTTGGAACCTTCTTGGCCCGCGATCTTGGAACCTTCTTGACCCGCGATCTTGCCGTTCGAAGCAGCGCGGCCACCTGGCAAAACTGACCCGGGTCGCTCGTCAAATATCACGCCCGAGAAATATTTGAATCTGGATCCTGCCCGTGAACCTTCATCCGGCCTCTCGAATTTGCGCAGACTCACATCGTAAAGATACGTCTGCAGAAAGTCCGTCCACGATAATCGGTCTCGTTTTACATCCTTGGCGAACCATAGGCTCTCATAGTTCTTACGCGACACTTCATAAGCCTCACGCGACCACGGGAAGAATACTGAAACCCCGTTTGAGTACTGATAACCCCCACCGCTGAAGCCGCTAAGAATCACCGTTTTCTTTAGTTCCTTTATGACCTTTTGGCACTCTGTCTGTACCTCTTTCAACCACTCAACATCTTTGTCGCCAAGCTCTTCTGCAACCAGGCCACACTCTCGATCAAGCAGTTCACAGAAATCGCCAAGGTCCACATTTTGATCGTACATATACGATTGACACTGCCAATGCACCTGAAGAATCATTCGTGCCATTTGCCTATAAACTCGACTGTTCGGATCCAGAAAGCATGCAAGCAGAACCTGGGCTAACCCATCGAACGCGTCTGCCAGATATCCAAACCGGCTTAGATCCCAGGCTGCCATATCGACCGAGACACCTCCGACGGTATAAGCATCCTGGCTGCGAATAAATTCCTTCACGAAAAGTTCCGCCACCTTGCGAGTTTCAAGTTTGCGGTTTTGTTCGCGAGCCAGACATCCAAGTATTTTCGCGTAGGTCCACCCGGCACTCGGAACACTACCCTCCGAAGCGATCATTGTCTTAGCGACGTCATTGAATTGATAGCCGACTTCAAGCATCCCCATGACGCAGCTATCAAAACCGAGGAGATCGAGTTTTTGACCGAGCAGTACAGTTGTCGCAGCCTCGCGCTCTTCACCTTGCAATTGATCTTCATCAGCGTACGCTTCCTCTAACTCTTTTTTCGATTTGACCAAACCCCAAAGAGCCGCATAAAAATCTTTCATCTTTAGCGATTTTCCTGACGTCTCGTCTTTAAACAAACCGATGTCCTGAAAGCCGAGTGAGTGGCCGGAAAATATCAGCGCGTACTTTTCTGCTCGACGGCCGAACGAGATCTCAGCGTCGCCCCCAACCTCGACCTTATTGACGCACCAGTCGACGAAATTGAGAATTGAACGAATGTCGGCAGCGTTCTCATTTTCTTTCTTGGGAACCTTATAGAGTTTGTTCGGCACTCTGTAAGAGCGGACATATCGAGGTCTCCCCGGTTCGGAGAAGTCGCAATACAGGGTTGGAATAGCTGGGGAGTTGCCATCGTAGTAAACGAAAAGGTTTGGGCTTTCAGCGCCTTCAGCGGCGACGTCCTTGATTTGCTCCATCGCGTAGGCCATATCGACAGCGAGGTTGTTATCGCCGGCCATGTAGATCATGATGGTCCATTTTTTATCCTTCATTACTGTTCTCCTTTGAGGGCTGGGCGACTTCGACGTGAGGTCAGTACCGGGTTGGCCTCGCGTAATCAGGATGTCAGTTTTCTCCAAGGTCCGCGGTAATGCGGCAACCCGACGCTAGCGCGTAACGGTACAGACCTCAACAGCACTACCGTACTGACTGGTCAACGCCGCTTGGCTGTAGCTATGCCGTGCTCAGTTCCCACTGAGAAGCCAAGCGGGAAAGACACTCACTTGAAACTCTTGATCAGCACAATATCTCTCGTCGCGGAAAAGCGGTATGCGGCAATCTTCGCATCGCGCGAGATGGCGAAACTTGTGATGAATTCTGATTTGAAATTGGTCAGTTGTTTTGGCGCACTGCCGTCAATGGGTTTAGCCCAAACGTTTAGGATCCCCGAACTATTATCCAGGTAAGCGATCGACCGCCCATCAGGCGTCCATGCAAACGCGACGGGTTGAACAGTACGAGGAAGATCAATTGTCTTGACAGGCTCCCCACCTTCGGAAGGAATCATCGCCAACTTTGGTTGGTTGTTTGCTTGCTCGTCCGTGTAGAAGTACGAGATCAGCTTGCCATCTGGCGAAACAGATGGAAATTGCGAAGGATGGTTAGTCAATTGCACAGGAGTCCCGCCATCAATTCCGACCTTCCATATTGTCGGGCTACCCGAACGCAACGAATTGAAAATCACAAAACTTCCATCAGGCGAACAAACCGGAGACTCGTCAATAAAACTGCCATCGGTCAATTGTTTTGGGTTGGTACCATCAATATCAATTCGCCAGATGTTCCGATTGCCGGATCGATTGGATTGGAAAACGATATAGCGACCATCCGAAGAGACAGTGGGTTGATGATCGATGAAGGCGTCGGCTGTTAACTGCTTGCTTTCTGAGCCGTCGCGATTAACCATCGAAATGTCCCAATTCTCTCCGGTGCGACTTGCATAGACTACTTTCCCATCGGGCGTCCAAGCTACTGACTCAGGTAGATTGGTCTTGAGAATCTGTCGCGCTTTAGTTTCATCTTCATTTGGACCAGTGATCCAAATGCTACTGGAGTTTACTTGTTGGATCGTGGCGATAGTGCCTGAATCTGACGTCAACCCGAGACTAACATCTCCGTACCCATTCAAGTCGTTTGTTATTCGTCGCACCTGCCCGCTGGGATATGGAAGATACCAAATCTGCGTGCCGATAGATGAAGACTCCGGTTGAGCAGTCACGATCAATCCGCTGCCGTCACCAAGCCAGATTACTCGGCCGATGCTGGCCCATTTTTCAGAACTGATCGGCGTCGGGTCTCCTCCTTCAACCGGGACGGCAACGACACTCGAGTAGCCGGCGCCAGTTCCATTGAACATGCCACACGCGATTAGTCTTCCGTCTGGAGACCATGACGGTCCCGAAGTAGAGAAAACAGCCGGTTGTTTTCGCGCGGCAATGGTCTTTGGTTCTCCGCTGCCGTTGGTATTCGCGACCATAAGTGCAACGTCTTCCTGATTCTTGCGAATGAAAGCGAACTGCTCGCCGTTTTGAGAGAACCCGATAGCACTAAAAACGCGGTCAACAACTTTTGTAGGACTGCCACCAAGTACTGGAATGCGATAGAGGGCTGGTACAAACTTATTTCTTTCTAGAGCTGCGACGTAATAAATCAATTCGCCGTCAGGCGAGAAGGTTGTTGCCAGGTAACCGCCGTTTTCGGGCGGAACAATTCGCACCAGACTGCTTGTTGATACTTGCCTGAGCCACAAACTAGCTTGCTGTTTCGCATCGTTCGCCGCGCAAACTACATACTTGCCATCAGGTGAAATTGCGACTTGACCGTTAATGTCCTCGCCACTGACTTTCCCACCCGTCGTTAGCGCCGTCATTTTTAGCGGGCCGAACTGTTTGGGTTGATTGAAAAGCTTGTACAGTCCGTAGCCAATCGCACTGGCAACTACAAGGCCGATCACGAGTACCGTAATAGATACCTTCTTATGTTGCTTAATCTGCGAAGTTACAAATTCAACGCTTGAGATCGCTTGTGTATCGGCGATATCTCCCGAGCGTGCTGTCGTCCTTCCGCCTTCTTGCAGAGTGGTCTCTTTTTGTGCGAGTGAAACTAAATTTGAGTTTGTCGCGGGTGGGACCGATGCTTGAAGCGAAGCTGAACGAGTGAGATCAGAAGTGGATGCACCCGACTCGATCCGTTGCTTCAATCGTCTCAACTTGCCAAGCATCTCTTTCGCTGTCTGACAGCGCTCTTCAGGATCTTTAGTCAGCGCCTCAGCGATAATCCATTCAAGTGCTTCAGGTATTTCGGGCGCTAACTGAGTTACCGGCAACGGTTCGCGATCCGTGATGGCGACAATGATGTGACTTTTTGATGTGCCCTCGAACGGCGCGCGTGCAGCGATCATTTCATAAAGAACGACTCCGAGACTCCAAACATCGGAGCGTGCATCAACGTCACGTCCAGCGGCCTGTTCCGGAGACATGTAAGCAACCGTTCCAAGAATCGTTCCAGGCTCGGTATTCACGAGAGCCATAGTTGTTGCTTCGGGGCCCGTCGATGAGTCCTGTCTTTCGGTAAGCTTCGCGAGGCCGAAGTCCAGTACTTTTACAATGCCGTCACTGCGCACCATGATGTTTTCTGGTTTGATGTCGCGATGAACAATGCCTGCCGCGTGTGCAGCAACGAGCGCAGAAGCAATTTGGGAAGCAATGTCCAGAACTTCGATCAGTTTGAGGCGCTGATACATGCGATGACGGAGTGTGATGCCATCGACAAACTCAGTAGCAATAAATGTTGCATCATCGGCGCGGCCAATTTCATGAACGGTAAGAATGTTTGGGTGATTAAGTGCAGAGGCGGCCTTCGCTTCTTGAATGAAACGCTTCAGCCGGTTTTGGTGAGCAGCGACTTCGCCTGACAGGAATTTCAAAGCTACCTGCCGGCCAAGTTCAACGTCTTCTGCCCGATACACCTCCCCCATTCCTCCCGCACCGATTTTGCTAATGATGCGATAGTGGGAAAGTGTAGTCCCGGGGGATAGTTCAGCCACTGTTGCCTTTGTACGTTACAGAAGCGCATTCACGCAAGAACAAAAGATACTGATCTCTGCGTTTGGTAAACAGTGAGACAAATAGATTGAAGCAGCACACAAAAGAACAACATTAGAGCTGTTGCGTATGCGGGTCGCGCGTTCGACTAAGTCCACAATAGCTTTTCATCGTTGTCGAATCGGAGAGACTAGATCCAAACCGCAATCAGTTCCTTTTTTATTTAGTGTGGATCACTTGGAGGGATCTTTCACGTAGTCTTCGTCTGGACGCGACACTGGGATTTGTGGGAATCTAGGCTGAAAAACAGAACGTTTGATTGGATACTAAGGTCCAAAGCTTTGGTATCAAATCGCTCAATGAGGGTAACGAAATCATGGCCTCAAATGCTCTTGCCGTGACGCTCATATTATTGATGCTTTTCATTAACGGATTCCCAACCCGTGTTTCTTCGGTAGTTTGGAGCCAAACTCCACCGAGCGTCCAACATAACCCCGCCGCTCTCAACTTCCGCAAGCAGGTTGTCAGAAGACGCAGTACGCCGAAAACGATCACTATCACTAACGTCGGAGGCGCGCCCTTGTACATTAATAGCGCCGTGATCGCAGGGGATAACTCGAAGGATTTCGCTATCTCAAAGGATGGGTGCTCGGGGAAACAGGTGGCGCCGGGAAGGAGTTGTCTTATTGGCGTAATATTTACTCCCACCCATTTAGAAGATCGCAATGGCAAGTTGGTGCTGACCGACAATGCGCCCGATAGCCCCCAGAGTGTCTCGTTAACTGGGACCGGTATCAACTCCATTGACGTGCCGCCGTTCTAAAAACTCGAAGCTCAAAAAGGGGAACGGTGTTCCTGTGTGAAACCGCCGGTCGAAGGAAGGAAGCTTTGTGCAGCTACACTGGGTGGACGGTCTTATTCTCGTGGCCATCATTTTGGGCGCGCTCGTTTTGCTGTTTGCGCTGCGCCAGCAATGGACACCGACCAAACTAAAGGAAACCAATGAGATCTCCGGCTTCTACATTGGTGCAATTGGAACTATTTACGCAGTGAGCCTCGCCTTCATGCTCTCTGGCGTGTGGCTTGAGTTTGAAGCGGCGCGGGAAAATACGGAAAGGGAAGCCAACTGCCTGGTTAGCTTCTACCGGCTCGCCAGAGGTCTGCCAACTCCGGCGCAAAACCAGCTCCAGGAACTTGCACAAACATATGCCAAGGTGATGGTCGACGATGAATGGCAAGCGATGGCTCGTAGGGAGGTAAGCACTCGGGGAGTCGATATCACTGAAACGATGTGGCAACAGATCGCGCAGATAGAGGTACAGAGTTCTAGAGAACAAGAGATCCTCAATCATTTAATCACCGAGTTGACGAGCATGACGGAGCACCGGAGAATTCGGATGCTTCAGAGCAGAAACAGCCTACCCGGCATCTTATGGGCTGTGCTGATCGTGGGTGGGATCGTCACGATCGGAACCTCCTGCTTTTTTGGGGTTGATAGTTTTCGTTTGCACGCCATCCACACGGTGGGGCTGACACTAATAATCTCCCTGATGTTGATTGCCATCGCTGACATTAGTAGCCCTTTTAGTGGAGTAGTGCAGGTCCCGCCGGACGGCTTCAACCTCGCGCTGGAAACAATGAAATAAGTTGAGAAATTGCCTAAGTCATCGACTGATATCTCGCACTTTCAGTGCTGCCTAAATTGATGCGACCTGTCCGGGGGCGATTCCCAATGAATCGGGATTGCCTCTGGATTTCATATTCCGCGCCTTTGGCGCTCCTTCGTCTCGCTATAGCTTCTTCGGGGCAAAGCAGAGTTAAATAAGCCAGGTAGAAAATCAACCGAAGGCAAAGCAAGATCATATGTCAACGCAAACATCCCAGGTCGGACAGGCAATTTTGCCAACAACCCAACGAGTCGCGCTGCGCTGTTCGGGGCTGGTCAAGAGATTCGCAGACGTAACGGCCGTCAATGGGCTCGATTTGGAAATCTTCGGGGGCGAGTGTTTTGGTCTGCTTGGTCCAAATGGAGCAGGCAAGACAACCACTGTGGAAATATTGGAAGGACTGACTTCTTCTGATGGAGGTACAGTCGAGCTGTTGGGCCAACACTGGAACGCAGGTGACGATCGAGCCTTGCGCGAACGTATCGGAGTGCAACTGCAGGAAACACAGCTGGCGGAAAAAGTGACAGTTGTTGAGACCTTGCGACTCTTTCGCAGTTTCTACAAACGCGGTCACAGTGTCGACGAAGTTATTCAAACAGTCGCGCTAGAAGAGAAACGAAACGCGCGTGTCGGCAAACTTTCGGGAGGTCAAAAACAAAGGCTCGCAGTTGCCTGCGCACTCGTTAGTGATCCGGAACTCTTGTTTCTTGACGAGCCGACCACTGGTCTTGATCCTCAAGCACGTCTTTCGCTATGGGACGTTGTCGAAAAATTTCGCGCGGGCGGTGGCACGATACTCTTAACCACGCATTACATGGAAGAGGCCACACGTCTCTGCGACCGCGTTGCGATTATGGACCATGGGAAAGTAATCGCGCTCGGAACACCGGCAGAGTTGATCGAATCGCTTGGTGCGGATCAGATCATAGAATTCAGTGTGACTAAAGCGCTCGCCGAAGAGGCGTTAACGAGCCTTCCCGCTGTTAGCCATCTGCGCAAACGTGGCGAAGAATATGCACTCACTGTTGCCGAGATCGGTGTTGCATTGCCGGCATTGCTTGCCGAGATCAGACAACAGCAATCAGAACTCGTCACGCTCACTACGCACCAGGCGACACTCGAAGATGTATTTGTCAGTCTAACCGGGAGAATGCTGCGCGATGGCTGAAGCCCAAGAAACTCTAATCGCTGAAGAAGAAGGGGAACGTTCTGACCTGAACGTGAGTCAGGGTTCAAAAAGAACTGAACCAACTGAGCTAAAGCGTGAGACGTTGCATCCGCTAGTTGAGCTAACCTCAATGCGCGTGCGTGAGTTTCTGCGCGAGAAAGAGGCTGTGTTTTGGGTCTTCGTCTTTCCCGTGTTGATGACCTTTGCGCTCGGCATAGCATTTCGCAATACAGCACCGGACAAGACTCTGGTGGCAATAGAGGCCGTCACAACAGACTCGAAGGTGAGCGAGATCGCAAACATGCTTTCCAGTTCTCCTGACATTACAGCCACTGTGTTAGGTCCCAATGAAGCTGCGCAGGCATTGCGAAGCGGCAAGGTATCTATAGTCGTAAAACCGGAGAATGATTCTTTCAAATATCGTTTTGATCCAACCAGACCGGAGAGTCGCGCTGCCAGACTTCTTGTTGACGATGTGTTGCAACGAGGCAAGGGGCGAGCCGATGTCGTGAGCCCTGGAGAAGAAAAGATTACTGAGCCCGGTGCTCGTTATGTGGATTTTTTGGTTCCAGGTTTGATTGGAATGAATATGATGGGCAGCGGCCTGTGGGGATTGGGCTTTACAGTTGTGATCGCCCGCTCACGCAAGCTTCTTAAGCGTCTTGCCGCAACACCCATGCGGCGTTCCGATTATCTGCTCTCATTCATGCTCTCACGTTTAGTGTTTCTCTTGCTTGAAGTGGCAGCAGTTGTTGTCTTCGCGTGGCTTGCATTTGGTTTTACGGTGCGAGGTTCGTGGCTGAGCCTTTCTTTGATTACGTTGCTGGGCGGCTTCACTTTTTCTGGAATCGGATTGCTCGTGGCTGCGAGACCAACGACGATTGAAGGCGTATCCGGATTGATGAACTTTATCATGCTGCCAATGTGGTTGCTGTCTGGCACATTCTTCTCATCAGAAAGATTTCCCCAGGTCTTCCAACCATTCATCAAAGCCTTGCCGCTCACGGCCCTCAACACTGTGCTTCGGGCAGTGATGAATGAAGGCGCAACGCTTTCGTCTAACTGGATTCCTATTGCGGTGCTTCTTGCCTGGTGCCTGGTCAGCTTTTTTGTTGCGCTCAGGATTTTCAGATGGCAGTAACACAATGAATACCCAGGCTGGCTCTACATGATTGAGCAAGGAGTTTGCGTAGGAAGCAGAAACGGCTAAGTCAGCTTTCGACTTCTCTCATACACCGTTCGAATTCAGCCATTTCCACTTCACCGCCAACGATAAGCGGCGTGCGTTGGTGAATTTCACGTGGTTGCACTTCAAGCAGTCTTTGCTTGCCATTGCTCGCCGCTCCGCCAGCTTGTTCCGCAAGAAACGCAACAGGGTTGGCTTCATATAACAGCCGTAACCGGCCCTCTGGAAAATCTCTGTTTGGAGGGTAGATGAAAATGCCTCCGCGTAGAAGAGTTCGGTGAAAATCCGCCACCATCGAACCGATAAACCGCGATGAGTAACTCACTCCCAATTCACCGCCTCGCAAAACCTTTAGATATCTTAGATAGGCCTCGGGAAATTTGTCGCAGTAGGCTTCGTTGATCGAGTAGTACTTGCCCTGCGAGGGAATGCGGATGTTTTTGTGAGTGAGAAGATAGGAACCCAACGCCGGATCGAGGGTAAATGCGTGCACACCAAGTCCCGAGCTGTAGACAAGCACGGTAGAAGATCCATAGACCACGTAACCGGCGGCGATCTGTTTTGTTCCTGGTTGTAATACCCACGACATTGGATCATCGAAATTTTCATCAGGCCGTCGAAAGATAGAAAACACAGTGCCAATGGTAACGGCCACATCAATATTTGAGGATCCGTCGAGTGGGTCGAAGACAATTGCGTATTTAGCATTTGGAGAACTATGGCCGAGGAGTATTGGGTTCTCGTTTTCCTCCGAAGCAATGATGCCGATAGTTTCGCGCAAGCTAAGACAATCAATCAGGCACTCGTTAGCATAAACGTCGAGTCGTTGTTGTGTTTCGCCCTGAACGTTAATCGCGCCGTGTGAACCGAGAATGTCAGTCAACGCTGCTCTCCTCACTTGCGCCTGAATCATCTTGGTAGCAAGTGAGAGGCCCGACATTAACCACGTGAATTCGCCGGTCGCACCGGGGAAATGTTGCTGCTCCTCCGAGACGTGTTGTTGAAAGGTGGTTATCATTTTCGTAGTAACTCACATATCGTTCTCAGCGTGTCGAGGAATTTCAAAAGAGTTGACTCGCACCCCTAATGGAAGAGCTCCTGGCCCACCAGACCCAAAGACTTCCGAATACCCCGCGGTTAGCTGTCCAAGCCATACCTTGGTAAGTGCCCACTGTGGCCAGAAAGGTTGCGGTATGTCGCTTTGAGGTGGTTCAGATCGATTGGCCCGGCCCCGGGATGATTCGAAGTGGCAATACGCAAAGTCGGCGATTGTGACGAGTCCTTCGAAACCTCACGTTGACTTAGTTTAGCTAGGACCAACGGAACGGGACTCTGCAATGAGTGAGAATAGTCTTAGCCCTGATCGCCGGTCAATGGCATAAAAGCTGCTTCTCTAGTTTTCCGGACAAGGAAGCTGTCACGTGGAAGAACTAGCGTGAGCTTGTGACCCCACTTTCGTCGCCCCTGCGCATTAGTTAAGTGGAGACAGCAACCGATCTGACTCCAGATAAATCATTGTGCAGCTTCAGGCCGTTGCCTTGGCCGCGAGCCGAAGCTCGCCAAACCTGCGATTCCGTTTAGAGGTTTCTGACACTTCTCGCGTGTGTATAACGGAGACCTTAACTCACTTGTGGATTCGAACGAGCGGTGAAGTCCTTGCAATTCAGGTTATGTCTTGGACGACATCCACAATAACGGCAACCTTTAAGCTCGCCCAGAAGGAGGCACGCATGAAGCTCAAACTTCAAATCATGTCCGGAATGTTCATCCTGGCAGCAGTCCTGTTTTCCGCACCACACCAGGTACAAGCAGATGCAGTTACAGAGTGGAATTTGATTGCCGTCAACACGATTAATGCGTCAACTCCACCACGTGCTGCGCCAGTTAGCTTTATGGACATGGCCATGGTCCATCTCGCCGTGTTCGACGCGGTCAACGCTATCGATCCTCAGTTCGAAAAATATCACGTCGATATTCCAGGTGCTTCAGGATCGCCTGAGGCAGCCGTCGCCAAGGCCGCACACGATGTGCTCGTGCACCTCTTCCCTGCACAGGCAGCGTCACTGCTTACGCAATACCAACTGTTTCTCGCCAACCGTGGAATTGCACCGAATGATCCTGGTGTCAATGTAGGCGCGACCGCGGCCGCCGGTATCATTGCCTTAAGGGCAAATGATGGACGTTTCCCCGCAAACCCGCCTCCTTACCTTGGTGGAACTGAACTGGGCCAATGGCGACCAACCGATTCGCTTATCGGAAATCCACCTTCGCCGCTACCGTTTTCGCCGATGTTAGTGCCATGGGTGGCAAACGTAGTGCCCTTCGCCCTGAAAAGTGGAGATCAATATCGCGCATCTCCGCCACCTAAATTAAGGAGTAAGGAGTACGCAAAAGCCTACAACGAAGCAAAGACAATTGGCGCTCGTTTCAATAGCTCCCGAACAGCTGAGGAAACTGACTTCGCCTTATTCTTTGCCTTAAATTATGGTGCAGTTTGGAATCGAGTTGCGAGAGATCTAGCTACGGCTCATGTTTCCAACCTCATAGCCAGCGCCCGTCTATTCGCCCTGATGAATGTGTCGATGGCCGATGCCGGAATTACGGCCTGGGACACTAAGATCGCTTTCAATTTTTGGAGACCAATAACAGCGATTAGATTTGGCGACCAGGATGGGAATCCTGATACGGAGCTTGATCCGACCTGGCAACCGCTAATAAATACGCCTAACTATCCGGATCACACTTCGGGAGCAAACAACGCGACCGCCTCCGCGACAAGAGCGCTATCGTTGTTTTTCGGGACCAATGAAATGGACTTCACGGTACGGACCACCAACGCAGCCGCGGTGCAGCAGTCACGTAGCTATACCCGCTTTACAGATGCACAAGAGGACGTAGTTGTCGCGCGTATATATCAAGGAATTCACTTCCGATTTGCCGACGAGGACGGGCGTAAGCAGGGAAGACACGTTGCGCAATGGGTCTTTGGTCACATCTTGAGGCCTCTGGACTAGAAAACAGCATCGATTTCCTGTCGCGGGCTTGGCGAGTGAGGAATGGAAGATAAGGGGAAGCTTCTCGATATGCTTCCCCTTTCCTTTTTCAGAGATTGTCTGTGTAGAGCTTTGCCTCAAAAGGACCTAGTCCCGCTGGTGACGGCGTAGCCGGATGTGAAGCGAGGTGACTGCTAACAGAATAGATAGACCAACTATCCGATCGGATTGTTGTTCATTGCGTCCGAGGCAAAAATGAAGTTATCTGTCTCTCCACGAAATCGTTCTTTTGTGTCGTCTTAAAGCAGACCTATTTCTTAGGGGTAAGCCAATTGCGATTTTTCTACTAGTGCTTTCTCTTGAGCGGCTTTCCGATTCTTGATCCATTTACCCACTGGACGAGTCGGTGAAAGTATTGTATTGGTTGCCTCCGAGTTCTCAGTGAAAGTTCGTTCGTCGCTCTCCACTAAAGGCCTAACCTTGGCCCATCATAAAAAGGTGACTGGATGAAACTAAATCTCCTCGATTGGATCGTAATCGCGGCCTACTTTGCCTTCAATTTGGGAATAGGCGTTTACTACGCACGGCGTGCGCGCGGCAGTACCACCGAATTCTTTCTTTCAGGTCGAGATGTTCCCTGGTGGCTTGCTGGAACTTCGATGGTTGCGACCACCTTCGCTGCCGACACTCCACTCGTTGTCACCGGCCTCGTCGCAGCCAACGGCATCGCCGGCAATTGGCTCTGGTGGAACTTCGTAATGAGCGGAATCCTTACGGTGTTTCTATACGCAAGGCTTTGGCGCCGGGCAGGCGTAATGACGGACGTAGAGTTTGCCGAACTGCGTTACTCAGGTAGACCAGCGGCGTTCCTGCGTGGTTTCCGCGCGCTTTATTTAGGCTTGCCGATTAATTGCATCATCATGGGTTGGGTCAACCTGGCAATGGTCAAGATCCTTGAGACTACGCTGGGAGTCGACAAGCGCGGCGCGATGCTTGTGATTATCGCTATCCTGCTCTTCACTGCGTTCTATACGACGATATCTGGTCTCTGGGGCGTGCTGGTCACAGATCTCTTCCAGTTTGTATTGAAGATGGGCATGGTCATACTGCTGGCCATTCTAGCGGTTAATGCTGTCGGCGGCATCGATGCTTTGAAAGCAAAGATTACTGCTATGGATGCCGTGAGCGGACAAACTGGTTCGAGACTCGCGTTTTTTCCTGACACAGACTCCGCCTGGATGCCTCTCATTACGCTCTTCGTGTACCTGGCAGTCAACTGGTGGGCCAGCTGGTACCCGGGTGCAGAGCCAGGCGGTGGCGGTTACGTGGCCCAGCGCATCTTCTCGGCAAAGAATGAGAAGCACGGGCTACTGGCAACATTGTGGTTCAACATCGCTCACTATGCTTTGAGGCCCTGGCCCTGGATTCTTACGGCACTCGCCTCACTCGTACTCTATCCGGAACTGGTCGATAAAGAATCTGGTTACATTAGGGCCTTGATGGACCCAAATGTTTTTCCAACCTATCTGCGCGGTTTTATGTTGGCAGCATTTGCGGCGGCCTACATGTCTACTATCGGCACGCAATTAAATTGGGGTGCATCGTATGTCATCAACGATTTCTATCGGCGGTTCGTAGCCAAGGATAAACGAGAGCGACACTATGTCGTTGCATCGCAAGTAGTGACGATGCTCATCATGTTGATCTCGCTCGTTGTCACTTTCTATCTCGAATCCATCGGCGGTGCATGGAAGCTTTTGTTGGTAACCGGCGCCGGCACAGGTACCGTGCTCTTGCTGCGTTGGTTCTGGTGGCGCATCAATGCCTGGTCCGAAATCTCCGCGATGGTCATTGCAGCTGTCGTCTCCCTCGTCTTACAGCTTTACTTCAAGTGGGATAGCAATAGGCCAAGAGATTTCGCGTATCTGATGCTGGTCACCGTGGGCATCACGACCGTCGGTTGGCTGGCCGTGACATTTCTTACACCGGCAGAGCCTCTTGAGAAGCTTATTAACTTCTATCATAAAGTGCATCCGGAAGGACCTGGCTGGCAGCGCATCGCGACGAAGGCGGGGTTGGGTGAGCGTCATGCAAACGGAGGAATCGGGATTCAACTTACAAACTGGATTCTCGGTTGTGTCCTTATTTATGCTTCGCTCTTCGGAATCGGCAAACTCGTAATGAAGGAATGGTTACCAGCCATGCTGTTTATCGCTGCGGCCGCGGTGTCTGGTTGGCTGATCTCGCGCAGTCTCGCCCGTACAGATTGGGAGAGCACTGAAGAGTGAACGTCAGAGTTTTCTCTGCGTCTCGGCGTCTTCTTAGTAACTCAGCGAAGGGCCTGGAGTTTTTAGGGGATTTTCTCTGTGCGATTTCTGAGTTCTTTGTGGCTCTGTGGTGAAATCTTGGGCCGACTTTCACCACAAGACACAGAGAACGCAGAGATCGCACGGAGAAGAAGTACAAGTTACCTCGCTACATATCTGCTCATATCCTTATGAGCAGGGACGCTCTGCGTTGAAACTGATCGCACGCTACACGAAAACGCGGAGACGCTGAGACGCAGAGATTGTGGAAGACGTTTGTTATCTGGTGGGTACCTGCAGTTGCACGTCTGAGCGACCGTACATGATAGTTAGTGGTCCTTGATGATTCTTAATTCCTTCCGAACGCGCCCGCTCGATTTCTAGCTGCAACTCCAGCTTTTTGATTTCAAGCAACGCCGGATTGGCAAACGTTTGTGCTTCGATTTGTTTGGTCTGTGCTGCTACTTTCGCAGCCTCAAGTCTGGCTTCTTCTGCCTGCTTCTGTTTTTCGTTGGCTACGACGCCGGAGGCAGCGGCTTCGACCCTGTCGTCTAAGAAGTCAGGATTACCAATTTGTACAGACTCGGTTACCAACAACAACTGGCTGCCCAACTGAGGTCTTAAGGAATCTAAGATTCGTTTTTGAATCTGTTCCTGGTTCGCATAAATTTCATAAGCTCCGTAGTCCGCAAAAGAGTTCCTGGCCTCAGTTTGTACGATACCTTTCAATATCTCATTCCTCCGGCGGTGTCTTTCCTCTTCGGAAAACCCATACTTGCGAACATATTCCGCTACCTTCGTGGGATCGGTGTAGGCGGTCAGCGAGATATCAACCTGCAATGCAGCATTGTCTTTACTTGTTACTCGAACTGGCGCGCTTTCAGTGAACGATTTTATGTTAACTTCATAACTCTTCCGGCCGGGTGCGATCGTGGTAAACCAGCCGTCGGACGGTGTGTAAATCCGCTCGATGGCCCCCCACTTCGTTACAACGTGGACCGTTCCTTCTTGAGCAAACTTAATATTCGCAAAAGTTACGACTCCTCCTACCACAACAACTACTAGTATCAGAATCAACAGAGCCACCACAAATTTGCTACTTAGCATCGGATTTTTCTCCTTATAGGGTTATCCATCTATTCAATCTAATTGGCCCATATCACAGTGTACGCTGAACTGAATTGAGTAGTTTCTGAACTTCATATGAACAAAATGGCTTTGGAAGAAGACTACTCATCTCATTCTCCCCAAGCTTCAGCTTGGGGTCTAAGTTATGCTTAAGAGTTTGGTTAACCGTTTTAACGGTTTTCCGAACTACTCAACTGGAAGTGGCTAAACCGTTGAAACGGGCACGGAGCGAAATGAGAAGTTGTAGGAATTCAATGGGCAATTCTTAACCTAACCATGATTGAAGATCTGTCCCAATATCATCATGCGATCGGAAATCTGTTTCCGGCTCCTAAAGGTGCGGAAGAATGGTCGAGCCATCGCTTGAATGACGATCAAGTCGCGTTCTATCTGGAGAATGGTTATCTGGCCGGTGTTCGCTTACTGAGTGACGAGCAAGTCGAAGTGCTGCGAAACGAAGTGATGGCACTCGTCGATCCCAAACATCCCGGCAACTCTCTCTTCTATGAGTTCAATTCGAACGAATCAGCAGATCCGCAGAAGATACTCTTTCATGCTCTGGGTGCCTGGCGAATCGCTCAAGGTCTGCATGATATTCTCTGGCATCCTGGATTTACTGTAGCCGCCTCACAATTGCTCGATGGTGCGGTTCGGTTTTGGCATGACCAGATTTTTTATAAGCCTGCACATCACGGCGGCGTAGTTATCTGGCATCAGGACTATTCTTATTGGACCAGGACTCAGCCGATGGCCCACTTGTCGTGTTGGATCGGCCTTGATGATTCTACGCGTGAAAATGGTTGCGTGCATTACGTTCCCGGTAGCCATAAATGGAATCTATTGCCTCGGGCTGATTTCGCTAACAATATGGACGCCATACTCGAGTCACTAAGTCCGGAACAGCGTCGGCAGTTCAAACCAGTACCGATCGAGTTGAAGCAGGGCGAGTGTTCCTTCCATCATCCTTTGATGGTCCATGGGTCTTACGAGAATCGCACGGAAAGGTCGCGGCGAGCATTAGTTCTCAACGTCTTTCGAGATGGAGTAGTTTCAAGCTCCAACGCTGCACCGCTCGAGGGAGTGCCACCGATTCCTGTGGGCCACAAGATGGATGGACAATTTTTCCCGTTACTCTTTGATCCGCCCAAAAGCTGACAGATTTTTACCTAGATTCAACGCGTCTGACCAATTCAATAAAACGGGGGTCGTTGTGGAGTGAGTCAAGCCGCGGATCAACCTGCACATATGTCATCGAATACTCGCGACGCTGATACAGTGTTTCGAGATATTCGAACGCTCGATCCTTATTTCCGAGTAGGGCGTTGTAGGCGGCTCCATCGAAATTGTTTCCGCCGATCAGTTCAAATCTTTTTAGCCATTCTTTCAAAACGCCATGCCAGCCTGAACTCTGAAAAGATCTTCTAAAAACCTCAACGGTTTTTTCATCCGCCTTCCGTACCGACAGGAGTTTCATAAACCATTCAAAGGCTTCCGATTCGTTGCCCTGGAATGCCAGTGTCGCAGTCAGCCACGAGTAGGTACCCAGGAAGTTCTCGTCCATTGCCAGCACTCGTTTGAATTGTGTCGCAGCTTCTGAATATCGGCGCGCGTAGAAGAGAGCGCGGCCGTAGTTCCGCTGAAAGAAGCGCGATGTTGGTTCAAGGTCTATCGCGGTCTTAATTTCAGCAATCGCTTCCTCATGCCGTCCTCGACCCATTAGGTACCGTGAAAAAATCTCGTGCGCTTGAGATGAATTGGGGTTTAATTCGATGGCAAGTTTGCACTCCCGTTCTGCGCCCTCGAAATCCCATTCAAACAGATATTTGTTTTCGCACAGCGCGCTATGCGCCTCAGACAGGTTTGGGTCCAATGCGAGTGCTTTATTGATTGCTGCTATCGATTTTTGATACGTCTCATAAGTGCTGACGCTGGTTGTGTAAATACTGACAGTGCGGTGAGCATAAGCCAAACCCGCCCATGCTTGTGCATAATTCGGGTCAAGACTAACAGCCTGCTCCAGAGCCTTAACGGCTTCGACGGCGTCTGCTAGATTCCTCTTGCTAGCTAAATACATTCCATGCAAATAAAGTCGATAAGCTTCTTCATTGGTTGTGCCGCGTTCAGTGGTTAGATGGCTCGCAGTGGTATCGAACTGGACCACCAACTTGTTCCCGATTTCGGTCGCGATTGCGTCCTGCATTGCAAAAGTGTCGGACAAATCTCGCTCGATTTGAAACGTCCGTTCGATGTGCCCGTTGGCGATGTTGAATAGGTGGGCAGTGACACGAATCTTTCCATCAAACAATTGATAACTCGACGCGAGAATGTAGTCGACCTGTTGTTCCTTGCCGGCAGCAATTGGATCCTGCGCAAGATCTCTGTACTCACGAGTCGCGCCCAAATGTCGCACGACAATGCCTTTCATCGAAGTAAGGCGACTAATTAGGGCATCAGCGATACCAACTTCGTAAATGTCATCCCGAGCAATTGCGCCGATTGGTTTTAGCGGCAAAACGGCGATTGTCTTTTTGCCTCCCAGCTCAGCTGGATTGCGATTCATTAAGTAGTAGGTCAGACCTATTGCACTCGCCAGTAATATGAAGAGCGAAATGAAAGCGCTGACTCTGTGACGACGAATCTCGCCAACGAAGTACTCAACACTGATAGTCTGACGTGTGAGTCGGGGAATGGTGCTGGCCGGTCGTACCCGAACGGTTGACAGTCCGAACACTCCGTTTTGTGTAATTTCACTTCCATCGTCATCAACGCTGCGAAACTGTTTCAGTCGAGATTCGACCGTCAGTTCCTCCTTGAGGTTTTTCAGATCCAGCACGATCTCGGAAGCATTTTGGTAGCGCTCGCTCTGCTCCTTGCTAAGAGCCTTCGTTACGATGCGGTCGAGTTCGATTGGCACATGCGGATCGGGTGAGAGTGTTTGTGGTGTGACTTCTAAGATCGAGCCAATTACCTGACTGACCGTTGCACCATCGAACGGAGGGCGTCCCGCGATCATCTCGTAGATCACCACACCCAGCGACCAGATGTCGGTCTGCCGATCTACTTCCTGACCACGAGCCTGCTCCGGGGACATGTAGGCAACCGTGCCAATCAATGTTCCAGGAGAACTGCAATGAGTCACAGTCGAACGCAAAGACCGGTCGATTGGCAAACTCCTGCTTTCCGAATTACTTGTTTCGTTGTCTCCATTTCCTTGAACCAACTTCGCGAGACCGAAGTCGAGCACTTTCACAAAACCGTCGCGCCGCAACATGATGTTTTCGGGCTTAATATCGCGGTGAATGATGCCCGCCTCATGCGCAGCCTGAAGCGCAGCCGCGATTTGCGTCGCTACATCGAGCACTTCATCGACGGTCATCCGCGAGTTAGACATATGTTCTCGAAGAGTTTCACCGTCGATGAACTCTGTGGCGATAAAGTGAAGGGAATCAGACTGCCCGATCTCGTGGATGGTGACAATATTCGGATGATTGAGTGCCGATGCTGCCCTCGCTTCCTGCTCAAAGCGACGAGTACGATCTGCATCGTGCATAAAAGCCGACGGCAAAAGTTTGAGAGCGACTTTGCGACCTAGCCGGGTGTCGACAGCCAGGTAGACCTGGCCCATGCCACCTTCGCCTAACAGCGAAATATCTTCGTACGGTCCGAAGTGTTGGCCCGTGGTGAGTGAGGGTTCTGGACTGACGAGCAACCTCCCCACGGGATTATTCATGAACCCAGAGTCTGCATCGTGCGCCGCCAGTAGTGACTCCACTTCTCGTCGGAGCTCATCGTCTCCTGCGCAGGCTTGTGCCAGAAACGCAGTCCTAACCGCTGGACCACTTTCGAATGCGGCCTCGAAAACTTCCTTAACTCTTTGCCATTGCTCCGAAGTCATTTCGCCCAACCTCTAGCTGCCGATTTCTCGACGGAGCCAGGCGCGCGCCACACTCCAGTCGCGCTTAACTGTTTTAGGTGAAATGTCCAACGCCGCGGCTGTCTCTTCAACCGTCAAGCCGCTGAAGAAGCGGAGTTCAACGACGCGGGCTTGTTGCGCGTCGATAATTGTCAACCTGTCTAGTGCCTCGTCTATAGCCAACAGGTCTACGTCGGTTTCCTTCGCCACGGCCAACGCCCTGTCGAGTGTCAAACGGATTTGAGAACCGCCACGCTTTTCAGCGTCACGTTTCCGCGCGTGATCGACCAGGATGCGGCGCATCAGATTGGCCGCGATCGCAAAGAAGTGAGCGCGGCTCTGCCAACGCACTTCCTTAGCATCAATTAGCCGCAGGTAAGCCTCATTAATTAAGGCAGTCGTCTGCAAAGTATGGCCGGGCCGCTCCCGCCGGAGATAGCGGGCAGCCTGGGAGCGCAGTTCCTCGTAGACCAATGGCGTGAGTCTGTCTAAGGCGCGCTCGTCACCGTCACTCCACTGTTTCAGTAAATGCGTAATGTTGTGAGACAAGGGGTCACCAACCGGCCTCCCGACGAGGAAATTGGACTCCGTTTGCCAGTGAGGATAGTCGCGCCTTGATCGTAGGTCAATAAACCAGTCTCCATTTCGTTTGGCCTGGGGGACCAACCGTTAGGCTCAGGGGCAAAATAAAACAAGATGCGGGAGCGCTAGAACATTGGACGCTTGAAGGAAGCGTCTAATACGGGGTCGCGCCGCGGAAAGTGCAACAACAGGCCGCACGCAGCAATAATGAAGAGGACGTAATAATAGCGATTACTAGTCAGGAAAAAATCAAGTATGCCGAGGAGGGCTGCGACATCAGTTATGGCCCAGGCAACGACATATCCTTGCTGCACCCGTTGTACTTGCCGTTGTTCCACTGCCCGAGCCAACAAACTGTTTTTGATTGGGAATGAAATCAGAGTTACTAACAGACCAGCGACAGCCAACGTAAGGGACAGCTTGCTGTTTGGGGTGAGGTTTGCGGATCGTCCTGAGAAAAGCGTAAATACGTAATAAGCGACAACGCTCGAGAACATGCCAATCCACAGAGTACGCATCGTACGAATTCTCAGCTCGATGTTTCCTTTAGGATCGTTCTGATTTGTTGATTGAGGGTTCATGGTGTTTGAATTCGTCGACAGGTATTTTGATTTGAGTTGATTAAGTCGACTCATACCTATAGCTTTGGCGCTTCGCTAAAATCTCGTGCGAATTAGCCTTCGTGGTCTTGCCGGTATGCACTCACCGCTTCCAGAGCGCCTTCGTGCATCCTCTCAGGTCGAACGTAGAGCCAGTGCTTTTCAAACTCCTCATCAGTCATCGTTGCACTTACACTTCGCTCTTTACTCTTTAACCATTGTTCTGCCCACTCACGGAGTCCCGGGTCTCGATTGAGTGCCATCCGCGCGGCATGCATATTTAGTGGTGTGCTCATAATTTTCTGCTACTTTCAAAATATCGTTGCTGACCAGTTAACGGATCCTGAAATGAAATTGACTTTGCCAAGAGTCTAAGCGGCTTGGAAAAATCGTCGCGATCTGAGGTAGTCAACTCGGGATAGAGTTTGTCGTTGACGATAGGAATGTTTAAAGCCGCAAGGTGGAGACGAAGCTGGTGTTTCCTGCCGGTAAGTGGAATCAACTGATACATACTGAGGCCCGCCAAGTTGCGGAGGACGCTGATCTGAGTCTCGGAATTTGCTTCGCCCTCAACTTCTTTCATACGAAAAAACGGTTCTCCCCGAACAATGCGACTACACCGGGTCGTGGGGAAGTTCAAGTCCTTCAGAGTTGGAGCCAAGGCCTCATAGATTTTCGTAACCCCACGATTCCTAAATAGTGATGTGTAATGTCCTCTTGTCTTCGGATTGATCGAAAACAGCACCACTCCAGCAGTTTCCCGGTCGAGACGATGGACAGGCACTAAATGTTCCGGAGCCCCTTGCTTTCGCAGTCTGACGAGTAGCGTTTCGTGGAGAAATTTACCCGACGGAATAACGGGAAGGAAGTGTGGTTTATCAGCCACGAGGATGTGTTCATCCTGATAGAGTATCTCCTCGCCGAAGGGTATCGTGATTTCATTTTCGAGCTCGCGGTAATAAAAGATGCAGGCGCCAACTCGATAGCCACTGTCAGTATTTATGCAGCACCCCGTTTCATCCATCACTTGACCCTTCGCCATCCGTGCGTTCCAGGTTGTGGGATCAACATGAGGATACTGTTCTCTGAAGAATTCGATGACAGTTTTCCAGGGACCTGCGGGAAGCCATTGGCAGCTTGGACCAACTCCGTCGAGTATGGGAAGTGGTGCGTTGTTCGACATGCTTTAGCTTGTCGTTCTCCTTGCTTCAACAGGTTTTCAAATTATTCTTTCAACTTTCCATCTATACTCCACTCTCTGCGTTCTCTGTGTCTCTGGCTTTTAATCTAACGTACGATCCGGTTCAACGCCGAGACACAGAGAACGCCGAGACGCAGAGGTTAAAATAATTCCCGACCACGTAGCATCTCAAACATGACAAGCTTACACTAGTGTGCATTAAACAACCGTAGAAGCCAGATGATTATACTTCCTGAATCAGACGCAGACCTGCTGCGTGAGTGCGAGGTCGAGACCTTTCGCTCAAGCGGACCTGGAGGTCAGCACGTCAACAAGACAGAAAGCGCAGTGCGTTTGAGACACTTGCCATCTGGTGTAGTCGTCACTTCACAGCAGGAACGCAGCCAACACTTAAACAAGGCGCTGTGTATACAAAAGCTTCGTAAAAAAGTTGCGCAGCTGAACTATCGACCCGCGAAACGCGTCCCGACACGTGTGCCGCGGAGCGTCAAGAACCGCACGCTTGAAGAAAAAGCACGTCGTTCACAGATCAAGCGATTGCGCTCGAAGCCATCGTCGGATGAGTGAGCATGGCGAGGTGCTATCATTAGAGGACGCAAACAAAAGGGGGACTGTACGTGATAACTGTCGCGAATCGGATCTACGTTACACCGGAATTTGCCGAGGCCTTTGAGCAGAGGTTTCGTGAGCGTGCCGGGCTAGTGGACCAGATGCCCGGTTTTGTCTCAAACCAGGTACTCCGACCGGTCAACGAAGGAGACCCTTACGTGGTTTTTACAATCTGGAATAGCCGTCAGGACTTCCTCAACTGGGTGCGCTCCGATGCGTTTGTAAAGGGACACGCGCAATCAGGCACGCTCCCGAAGGAAGCGTTTTCACGGTCCAACGTTTTAGAGATGCATGAGGTGGTCCAGGATTCTAGCCATCCGGATCTGGAACCAGAGCCGCACGGTGGTCCATTCAAGATGCATTAGAAGATGCACCGCCCAGAACCTTTTAAATGTTTCATACTATAGCTTTGAGGCAAAGCATCTTCTTAGTTATTGAATGGGCGAACTACATAAGTCATAGGAGCAATAATGAGCACAAAAATGAAAGTAGCGCAGATAAGTAAAGCCGGTGGGAATTGGGAGGTAGTTGAACGACAGATCCCCGAGCCTGGCTTCGGCCAGGTGCGAATCAAAGTTGAAGCATGCGGTATTTGCCATAGCGATGTTCTTGTCAAAGAGGGCTTATGGCCGGGACTTCAGTATCCACGTGTGCCAGGTCACGAAGTCGCCGGACGAATTGATGCATTGGGCGCCGATGTCACCGCATGGACCAAGGGCCAGCGCGTCGGTGTCGGTTGGCATGGTGGACACTGCTTTGTTTGCGAGCAGTGCCGGCGTGGTGACTTTTCCATGTGTATAAATCGAAAAGTTACCGGCATCGATTTCGACGGCGGGTATGGTGAATACATGATAGCGCCCGCAACCACGCTGGCTGCGATTCCTGATGAGCTGCCCGCGGAGGAAGCTGGTCCTTTCATGTGTGCAGGCGTGACGGTATTTAACGCAATGCGTAATTCAGGCGCGCGTGCGGGAGAACTCGTCGCCGTGCACGGCATCGGTGGATTGGGACATCTTGGCGTTCAATACGCCCGGCAGATGGGTTTTAAGACGGTTGCGATCAATCGCGGAAGCGATAAGGAGACGCTGGCTCGAAAGCTCGGCGCACATCATTACATCGATGCGACGGATCAAGATGTTGTATCAGAGTTGCAAAAGCTTGGCGGAGCAAGCGTGATCCTGGCCACAGCGCCGAACGCGCTGTCAATCTCTGAATTAGCTAATGGGTTAAGCCCAGGTGGCACCCTCTTAGTGCCAGCCGCGCCGGCTGAACCGCTTTTGCTCAACATGATGCCGCTTATTATGGGGAGACGATCGGTGGCTGGCTGGTACTCAGGTACGGCAAAGGATTCGCAAGACACCCTGGAGTTCAGTGCATTGAGTGGAGTTCACCCGATGATCGAAAAGTATCCGCTTGACCGTGTGGCGGAAGGTTACGAGCAGATGCACAGCGGCAAGGTACGGTTCAGAGTGGTTCTCACTATGGGATGATGTTCGAAAACTTCAGTTTGTCGTGTGTGAGGAATAGTCGACTCAATTGGTGATCTTTCGAGAACGCCAACCTAACCTCGCCTGCTGCCTTGCCGACAGAGGCATCGACCGGGTCACGATACTTTTCTTGACGTTCTTTTTGAATTGTTGTTGCCGGGTGCCGTGTCTTCGTGGTTCAACGGCTTTACTCGACGAGGCGGTTCCTTATACCAACGTGCACCAGTTCTGTACTCTTCTTCCGTATGGCCAAGAAGTTCCAGCGCGCGCTTGGGTTGGAGATGAGTGCAGGCCACGATGATGGTATTAATTAGCGCGACCGGTGCAACGTATGATCCAGCAAACGAAGGACTGCTTGTTGGCGCTATCAAATGTGCATCGGAGTGAATTGCTATTGGTGTGGTATCGACGTCGGTGATTCCGAACGTTGGGACGCCACGGGCCCGAGCTCTTATGACCGCTTCGGTTGTTTCGCGGAGACAACGGCCAAAACTGATGGCTATCAATAGGTCTTTGTTCGTGAGTACATCGATCTTGTGATGAAGGTTGCCGGTAGTGCCCACCGGTGCTTCAGCGTCGAAGCCGAGTGGTGTTAGACCATAGGCGAGCAACCAGGCAAGTGACGCTGCGAGATCAACGCCGATCACTAGTATGCGTCGGGACCGGTGAATGAGTTTGGCAAGCTCCACCAATCGATCAGGTTCGAGTCTTGATTTGAGTACGCTCAAACTCTCAGTGTCTCTTTCCAGACACAGCCGCACTTGATCGCTCACACTCCGTTTCTCTTGTGTGGCAGCCTTCAGTACAGTGTAAGGAGTGATTTGCTTGACGAAATGATTACGAAGATCAGCTGCAAAGTCGGCGAACCGTTCGTAACCCAACGCTTGGATGGTGCGTACGATAGTGGCAGCATCAACCTTGTAACGCTTGGCCATTTCGCGGGACGACAAGAAAAACGTCTCCTCGTGATTGTCCAGGATCGCTCTGATTAGTTCCCGTCTACTGCCGCTTAATTGTGATTGGGTAAATCGAACTTCAAGTGAAGATGAAGAAGCGGAATCGTAACCACCATCGTTATTTTCATGAGCATTTCTCGTCGGCATCCTCGCCTCCCACTGCCGGCAGGTTTACGACTACTTTGCCGTGATCGATTCAACAGTCTCAGTTTGACTCTTGATAAACTTCAAGTCCAATTCGAACCCCAATCCAATTCCGTTCGGTACGGCTGTGGTCCCATCGGACGCTACAGTCACCTCAGGCACAATGACGTCGCGTGCAAAGTAACGTGAGCTTGCGGAAATGTCTCCCGGTAGGATGAAGCCAGGAAGACTTGCGAGGGCAATGTTGTGCGCGCGTCCGATGCCGGATTCAAGCATACCGCCACACCAGACTGGAATGCCTTGCGCTACACAGATGTCGTGGATCATAAGAGCCTGCGAGTAGCCTCCTACTCGTCCCACCTTGATATTAATTATGCGACAACTCTTTAGCTCGAGTGCTCGCTTAGCTTGTAGCCCGCTGGTGATACTTTCATCAAGACACAGCGAAGTCTTTAACTGACGTTGAAGTTGCGCATGGTCTACCAGATCGTCGTATTCGAGCGGCTGCTCGATCATGAGTAGATCAAACTGATCTAGTTTCTTCAAATGTTCCGTGTCATTGGAGGTGTAAGCGGCATTCGCATCGACGGAAAGTAGGATATCAGGATGTGCGTGCCGTACTTGCGCAACAATATCCACGTCCCAACCGGGTTTGATCTTGAGCTTGATGCGCTGGTAACCAAGTCGCAGATAGCGATTGACGCGCTCGAGCAATAGCTCTGGTGTTGCCTGAATTCCCAGGCTGACTCCCACGGGAATGCGTTCACGTGTGCCACCGAGCAACTGCGACAAAGACTGTCCAGTCAATTGGGAGAGCAGATCCATAAAGGCGAGCTCTAAACCGGCCTTTGCCATGTTATGCCCCCGAAACGGAGCAAACCGCCTTGCGACGTCAGCGAGGTTTTCAACCGGACCAGCCATCATGGCTGGCGCCAGAAAATCTCGAATGACATGCATGGCGGTGCCCACGGTCTCGTAGCTATAACGCGGTTCCTCCGACGCTACTACTTCACCCCAGCCGCTCAACCCATTCGCCTGTACGTTAACAAGAAAGATGAGTCGCGAATCGATGCTTCCGAAGCTCGTTTCGAATGGTTCGACCAACGGCAAGCGAACGAGACGAATCTCGACCTGCTCAATCTCTATGGAGTCGGATTTTATCGCTTGCTCTCGATCCGAGATCTCGGAGGAACTTTGCATGGCGGCAGAAAATAGCACACCGATTTGTTTGATGCAACAAATGTTGTACAAGAATTGACATGATGCAACGGTCGATGTTATATAGCGCTACGCTGATCTTTAGTCCAGTTTCAGATTTGCGATCAGCCCGTTGCTCTTCCAAACAGCCGACAAGATTAAAACCGCAGGACATTGCAAGCACGTGCCTGAGCTGGGTTCCAACAACTTCTAAGGAGGCGGAATCATGAAAGGGATAGGCCTAATTCCAGGTAGCACGCCATTCAGCAAAGGAAAACGAGCCAGTGAAAGATATGGTTCGATGTTGATGGTTCTTTGTTCTTTATTTCTATTTCCTTTTGTCATGACTTCAACTGCGTTGGCCCAGACAACAGTCTCAACGATTGAGGGCACCATAAAGGATGCGCAGGGAAGTGCCGTGGCAGGAGCTCAGATCGTTGTTAAGTCGCCCTCACTTGGTATCGAACGCGCAACAACGAGTGATGATACCGGCTTCTACCGAATCACCGCTCTACCAGCTGGCAACTACTCAATCGCAATTTCTCATGCTGGATTCTCAACCAGAAATTTTGACAACGTTGAGCTGACAGTAAACAGAACGTTGACTCTTGATATTCCCCTCGAAGTGGGAGCCGTTCAGGGGCAGGTCGATGTAGTTGGATATGCCCAACTGTTGAATCCGACCAGTTCATCGACGGGTTCGACCATTACACCGCAGCAGATTAAGGAAATGCCGACCAACGGTCGCAACTACCTGGACCTTATGCAGTTGGTTCCGGGTGTGGTCGTTAATCGGCAAGCGAACGTAGGAAGCGACAATTCCACTCCGGTGTTGGGCGAACGCGCAGGTAACAATAACTTTCTCATCGATGGCCAGCCGAATAAAGACACGGTAACTGGTGGAGCTGCATCCCAATTCAACCAGGAGACAATCGCTGAGTTTCAGGTACTGACGGCGGGCTTTCGCGCCGAGTTTGGACAAGCTTCTGGCGCCATCGTTAACGTGATTACGCGGAGCGGTGGAAATGACTATCACGGACTCGCGTCACTTTTCTATCGCAACGATGTGTTCGACTCGAATAATTCTCTTGATCCAAATGTAGTTGACGCCCCATTCCTGCAGCGGTGGGATTACAGTTTTGCCATGGGTGGTCCAGTGGTTAAGGACAAGGTATTTTTCTTTGGGTCAGCTGAGAGAATTAGAGAAAATCGGCGGCTCAATTTTGTCTTTCCGCCAGGGACCCCACAGGTCGCCAAAGACTTCGAGACCCAGTTCGATAATCCTTCCCGCCTCTATGACACTCGCGGCTTTTTCAAATTTGATGAGCAACTGGGAAGACACAGTCTCAGCCAGTCTGTAAGTTATACAAACGGCAACGTGAGAGAGTTTCTTCCACTCTCAAACGCGACTGACTTGCCTTCAAGAAGAAACGATACGGGTGCTCGACATCTATTGCTATCGTTTAGTGACACGATCTTACTTGGTGAAAACGCTAATCCGTGGGTTGTAACACTACGAGGTGGCTATCGCGGCGACACTTCGGAAACTCGGCCGGCGCATCCAGAAGCTGGTGTGGGTACTACCTTGAGCATGTTCAGTTCGTTTAATACGGGCGCACTCTTCGGTGATCTGGGTAACTTCGGCTTCGGCAACGTGAATTCGAGAACGGCTTTGGATCAGAAATACACATCTGCATCCGCCCAGGCTAACAAGCTTTTTGGTGATCACAACGTCAAGTTTGGCTGGAACTTTTTGCGTACAAAAGTTGACGGTAATGAGGCGCGAGCACTACAGCTCCAGCTCTTTGCGACCGTGCCGGACTTCGTCACCTTTGGACCTGTTAATGCCGGTTTTTTCACTGTTACTACTGCTGGTGGCCTGACTCCGCAAGCTGATGAGATCCATTTGCGGAATACCTATAACGCATTTTTCGCTCAAGACGACTGGAGGTTTCATCCGAAACTTACGTTGAATTTGGGCATGCGGTGGGATTATGACTCGGAATTTGTAACGAAGAGAAATTTCTCTCCTCGTGTTGGCTTTGCGTGGTCAGCGACACCAAAGACAATCATTCGCGGGCATGCTGGTCTTTTTTATGATCAGTTCCGACTCGGTTTGGTTCGCGATGTACCGTTCTTTGGCGGTGCGGACCGAAGAGTGGTCCAGCCTTTCTCCTATCCACGCGGTTTCTACGGGGTGCCGACTTTGGCTCCAGCGGCAATCAACGCTTCGCTCTTTCCTGGTGGACTATGCGTCTCCCCAAACATGACCGATCAGCAAATCACCACCGGCAACGTTGCTTGTCCCTTCTCTCCTGGTCTATTCATCGGAATTGATCGGCTTAATCGAGTGGTATCCGCGGGACATGCGCAAATACCGGCCAACGCTGTGATAAATCTCAGCAATATCCAGGCATTGTCTGGTCTCACTCCAGATCAATATCTGGCCCAAGCCAGCACGGCTGTAGGAAAAGCCCCTGGTTTCTTTTTCTGGGGCCCTTTCGGAGCGCTGTCACATGCCGCCATCCCCGCCCAACTCTTCCCCACTGATATTGACCGGACCTTTGAAACTCCCTTTACGACCAGCGTCAGTATCGGTGTTCAGCAAGAGATCAAGAACGTCGTGATTGAGGCGGACTACTACCATCGGAACATGAACAATCTCCTTGGAGTTCGCGAAGCTAATATTGCCTTTTCTTCAAGAGCTGCTAGCCGGGCTTTCTTGCCGCCTTTCGCTGCTGGTCCAATCCAAACCTTTGGTCCATGGTATGAGGGGACGTACGACGGCATCATTGTCAGCTTTACGAAACGTTTCGCCAGACGATTCACCTTGAGTGGCAATTATGCTTTTGCACACGAAACCGACAACCAACTAGGAATCAATACACTGCCGTCTGACAGTTTTGTCGGAGCAGCTCCGATAGTTACCGAGACCGGCACAGGGCGAACTAACGAAAATAGCTCATTTGTGCGAGCCAATGGTCGTTTTGTCGCAAAGGCGGGTAGTTTCGTCAATGGTCCCGATTTGGATAAAGGGCCGTCGGATCTGTCAGTTGATCACACGTTCCAGGTTAATGGACTGTTAGAGCTTCCCTGGCAGTTTCAGATCAGTGGCATTTTCCGCGCCCAAAGCGGTTTCCACTATAGCCGGCAAGCCCTGGCCCTGGAGGATCCTGACGGAGATGGAACCTTCAATACAATCGACCATGGTCCAGGCCGTAACTCTTTCACGAGTCCACCCTTTGTCAATCTCGATATGCGTTTTGCCAAGAAATTCAACATCACAGAACGGGTAAAACTCCAAGCCTTATTCGAGTTTTTCAATGTGTTCAATCGTCAGAATCCTGCTGCCGTCCAGGCACAGCAAAACGTTCCCAATAGTCCCTTTGGTTCTTTGAGGCAGGTTCTTCCAGGACGCGAGGGTCAAGTGGGATTGAGACTTGAGTTCTAACGGTCTCGATTACCAGCAGTTCATCTTCTAAGTGCGATCCGAAGGATTGGTCCGTAAGAGTTTGGCGGTGGAGTGCGCGGGCTAGCTTTTACCGTTCGCGCTCATCCGCCGAACTCCGTCTTCTGCGGCGGAAATTACTAAGCGATCTCTTGGCCCTCTGATGCCGCACATTGGGTTTACTGAAACAGCGCACTTAAGAAACTCCAAAATCCTATCGAGTCGATCTATGCATCTACTAAAACCCGCGTTGGCCCTTCTTTTATTGCTATGCTTTTTTGTTGTCATTAACGCTCAAGGAACTCGGTTGCTACGCCATCCGACATTAAGTCATGATTCGGTGGCCTTCGAATATGGCGGTGACTTGTGGATCGTCTCGCGAAGTGGTGGAACTGCCCGGCGACTAACAGCCAGTGGCTCCTTCGAGAGTGATCCATACTTTTCACCGGATGGTTCACAAATCGCCTTCACTGCAACTGTTGCCGGAAACACCGATGTCTATGTCGTGCCCGTAACTGGCGGTGATCCGAAACGTCTTACATATCATCCGGGCCTCGATCGAGTTCGCGGCTGGTCCCCCGATGGCAAAAGCGTTCTCTTTGCTTCAAATCGAACTGGTGCTCCACAACAGTCTTACATGCAGCTTTGGAGTGTGAAACTGGAAGGCGGATTGCCTGAGGCACTGCCAATGCCTCGAGCGGTGTCCGGATCATATTCGCCTGATGGCACCCGTTTCGCTTATGAGGAGTTTTCAACTACGTTCGTGCCCGACTGGTACGAGCGAAGTATGTGGCGGCATTACCGTGGCGGTCGAACGCACCCCATCTCAGTAATGACCCTTTCGGACTACTCAGTACAAAAACTTCCCTGGGCCAACAGCAACGATAGTTATCCGATGTGGGTCGGCAACACCATCTACTTTCTTTCAGATCGTAATCACACAGTCAATTTATTCGCCTATCGACCCGACGCAAAGCAGCCCACTCAAGTCACGCATCATGATGACTTCGACGTAATGAATGCGTCTGCAGGTGCTGATGGCGTTGTTTACGAGCAAGCAGGTTACATCTACCTGGTCGATGCTAAATCCGGTAAATCGCAAAGACTTAATATCGACGTTACCGGAGATTTCCCATGGGCCAGACCACAGTTCAAGAAAGTGGTCGGCATGATTCGCAATTCAACGCTATCACCAACCGGAATGCGCGTTGCTTTCGAGGCTCGTGGCGAAATTTTCACCGTGCCCACGGAGAAAGGTGATTTTCGAAATCTCACTCAGAGTTCCGGAGCACACGATCGCAGTCCAGTGTGGTCTCCTGATGGAACGCAAGTGGCTTGGCTTTCTGACGCAAGTGGTGAATACCAGTTGATGATTGGCGAACCGACTGGCGTAAATCCTCCGCGCGCAATTCCACTGCCGTCGACTGGTTTCTTCGATCGTACGGCGTGGTCGCCTGATGGAACCCAGATCGTGTTGGAAGAGAACCACAACAATCTTTGGTCGATCGAAGTTGTCAGTGGCACCTCGACTAAGATTGATACCGACACCTACGCTGATCCGATAAGACAATTCAATGCCTCCTGGTCACCGGATTCGAAGTGGCTTACCTATACAAAGAACCTCGGCAGCCGTTTGCGAGCGGTTTTTGTTTATTCGTTGACTGAAAAGAAAGCTTATCAGGTTACCGACGGACTTGCTGATTCGATCTCACCCACGTTCGATGCTGGTGGTAAGTACCTCTACTTCATGGCGAGCACCAACTATGGGCCAAGCACCGGATGGTTGGAGATGAGTTCGCTGGATCGACCAGTTCGCCGCGCTATCTATCTAGTGGTCCTGAACGCAAATGATCCGTCGCCTCTCTTACCTGAGACGGGAGACGAGCCTAAACCACCAACTCCAGAAGCAGCAGCCCAGGCAAAAGCAGAGGCTGCTGCGAAGCCATCCGTGCGTATCGATCTCAACGGCATCAGTCAACGAGTACTTGCCTTGAGTATTCCGGCCGCTGACTACAGCAACCTAACGGCGGGAGCCGCGGGCACGTTCTTCTACACCGAACCGCTGGTACCAGGCAGTCCTGGACCACTTAGATTGCAACGCTATCAATTAAAGGAACGCGCTGCGGCTCCTTTCCTCGAGGGCGGTATTCGTTCCTATTCAATTTCGGCGGATAAGAAGAAACTGCTCTATCAGTCGGCTACTGGCACCGGCAATTGGGGAGTTGTGCCAACTGAGCGTCCCGCGAAAGTTGGAGATGGACCACTAAACGTTGCGCAACTGGAGATGAAGGTTGATCCAAGGGCGGAATGGGCTCAGCTATACCGTGAAACTTGGAGAATTCAGCGCGAGTACTTCTACGATCCAAAAATGCATGGAGCGGACTGGCAGGCAGTCTACGAGAAATATCAGCCACTACTAGCTTCGGTGGCCCATCGCGCGGACCTTGGCTATGTGATCGCAATGATGGGAGGCGAGCTTACCGTCGGACACTCATACCTTACTGGTAGCGGTGATGTACCCAGTGAGGATCCAGTCTCGGTCGGTTTGTTAGGGGCTGATCTTGTTGTTGAGAATGGACGATACCGTCTCAAACGCATTCTTACTGGAGAGAATTGGAATCCAGAGTTAAGGGCGCCTCTTAGCGCGCCTGGTATCCAGGTTGCTGAAGGCGACTATCTGCTTGAAGTCAACGGCCGGCCATTGGTGCCACCAACCAATCCGTACAGTTTGTTCGAAGGCACCGCAAATAGACAGACCCTAATACGTGTCAGTAAAACGCCCTCTACTGAAGGATCGCGTCTACTTACTGTCGTTCCTGTAGCAAGTGAAGATACGCTTCGCACGCGTGCATGGGTCGAAAACAATCGACGGATGGTGGACAAACTCTCAAACGGAAAATTGGCGTACGTATGGTTACCGAATACCGCCACTCCCGGCTACGCCTCCTTCACTCGTTACTTCTACGCACAACAAGACAAGGAAGGGGCAGTGATTGACGAACGCTACAATCAGGGTGGGATGGTCGCCGACTACATCGTCAACGAGCTTGACCGAAAGATCATGGGTTACTTTGCGTTGCGAGACGGAACTCCTTCGACGTCGCCGATAGCCGGTATCTACGGTCCCAAGGTGATGCTGATTAATGAATCGGCTGGTTCAGGTGGAGACGCTTTGCCTTACTATTTTAGACTCCGCAAAATTGGTCCATTGATCGGAACTCGTACCTGGGGCGGACTAGTTGGCACCCTGGGTACTCCCGCGACAATAGACGGTGGTGGTATCACTGCCCCAACGCTGGCCTTTTATAACGCAAAAGGTGAATGGGACGTTGAGAACATCGGTATTGCCCCAGACATCGAAGTTGAATACACACCCGCTGACGTAATCAAAGGACGCGACCCGCAACTGGAGCGAGCGGTGCAGGAAGCTCTCAAGTTGCTCGAGCAAAGTCCAGTACGGAGAGTGCCTCGCCCCGCTCCAATTGATCGAGTCTCGAAGGGTAGCAATAGCAAATGAGAGCCGAAAGCGTGTTTGTGATCATGGCTAAGCGCAGCTTGGCAGCAATCAACCCCAGCCGAATTCCCAGCTTTAGTTTGGCGTTTCTCGCGCTTCTGCTTCTCAGTTTTCCCGCAGACTACTCCGCTCAACAAAAAGCTTCCGACTATGTTCGAACTGAAGAGATGGTTCCAATGCGCGACGGGATTCGTCTCTACACACAGGTCGACGCTCCGGCGAAGGCAACTGAAAAACTGCCGATCATCTTTCTCCGCACTCCGTATGGTCTCGGCAGCTTGACAGCGGAGCAGGTGGCGGGTGCGCTGCCGGAGCTTTCAAGTGAGGGCTTTATCATAGTTCGGCAGGACATCCGCGGTCGGTTTAAGTCGGAAGGCAATTTTGTAATGCTCCGACAACCACGCGATCCTAAAGATACAAAAGCAATCGACGAGGGCACCGATACCTACGACACGATCGAATGGCTGTTGGCGCATGTGCCAAATAACAATGGGCGAGTCGGCATGGCTGGCACGAGTTACGGCGCCTGGCTGTCAGTGATGGGAATGCTTGATCCACATCCGGCACTTAAGGCGGTGGTCCAACAAGCTTCGCCCGCAGATATGTGGTTGGGTGACGACTTTCACCACAACGGCGCGTTCCGGCTGAGCTATGGATTTGAATACTCGTACATGTTGGAGTCTTCCAAGGAGATCTCTGACGTATCAAAGGTGATAGATAGCTACGATGCCTACGAGTGGTATCTGAAACTAGGTCCGTTATCGAACGTAGACTCGAAGTACTTCAAAGGCAAGATTCCAACCTGGGAAGACTTTGTCAATCATCCCGACTACGACGCGTTCTGGAAGCGACAAGGATTTGCGCCATGGTTGAACCGGGTGACAGTTCCAACGCTCAACGTAGCTGGATGGTGGGACCAGGAAGATTTCTATGGCCCCATAAAAATCTATGAATTGCTCGAGCGGCACGATGCGTCCAAGCAGAATTTCCTCGTTGTTGGCCCATGGAACCATGGTGGTTGGTCCAGAGGCGAGGGACGTAAGCTTGGACGCATCGATTTTGGGAGTGCCACTGCCGAATACTACCGGCGAGAGGTACTCACTCCATTCTTCTCGTATTACTTGAAAGGCAAAGGTAGTGCAGCGCGACCCGAGGCGTTGACATTCAGAACCGGTGCGAACGAGTGGGTCCAGCACGACTCCTGGCCACCGAAACGGGATGTTGTCTCGAGAAAACTTTATTTTAACGCCCAAGGAAAACTGTCATTTGATGCACCGCCCGCGAATGGTGGCTCGGAATCTGACAGCTATGTTTCGGATCCCGCGAACCCGGTTCCTTACCGGCCGCGTCCGATCGAATTGCGCTCGGGATGGACGACCTGGTTAGTTGAGGATCAACGATTCGTCGATCATCGACCTGACGTTCTTACCTGGGCCACCGACACGCTGGAAAATGACGTCACGGTTTCCGGGAAGATCATCGCGAACCTTTTCGCCTCTACCTCGGGTACTGACAGCGACTGGGTCGTGAAAGTAATCGATGTTTATCCCGAAAAGTACGATGCGGATCCGAAAATGGGCGGCTTCCAATTGATGGTAGCGGGTGACGTCTTTCGTGGCCGGTATCGAAAGAGTTTTGAGAAGCCAGAGCCGATCGCCGCGAACCAAGTGTTGCACTACGAAATTGGATTTCCGGCTAACGACCACGTCTTCAAAAAGGGACATCGAATCATGGTCCAGGTGCAGAGTACGTGGTTCCCGGTGATCGATCTCAATCCGCAAAAATTCGTACCAAACATCTTCCTGGCAAAAGCTTCAGACTTTCAGCAAGCGACCCAACGAATTTTTCGTTCAGGTCGGAATGCTTCTTACATTGAAGTGCCAGTAGTCAGTGCGAAGTAAGTCTGCGGAAACACTCAGTGTCTCTGGGTCTCTCCGTTGAACGTGGTCGTACGTTGCAAGAAAGCGCCGAGACACAGAGACGCAGAGAATTTTCCAGAAAAGCTGAAGATAATTTGGGACTACCTATGAAAAAGAGAACAAGCCTGTCGCGGCGCGAGATGCTTAAGGTAACTACTTTAGCAGGGGCCGGAATGCTTGCGGCGCCAATGATTAATCGTGGTCGATACCGGATCTTTGCGAGCTCGCCAAAAGAGTATTCAGCGCGAGCAATCGATCTCATGAAACAGTCCACGGTTATCGATATGCTTGGCGTACTCACACTCGATTTCGACAAGCAGGCCAGGTGGTTTGCAGATCCCGAGAGCTTCACCACAGCCGACCTACAACCATACAAGGAGTCGGGCATCAACATTTTTCACCCCGCTGTTGGACTGGGTGGACCCGAAGCATATGCGAGGACGCTTGAGTTCTTCGCGTCCTGGAACGCCTTTATCGCAGATCACGACGACGACTTCATGCGTATCGATAGCATTAACGATCTAAAGCGGGTCAAGAAGTCGAACAAGATAGGTATCCTGCTTGGATTGCAAAACTCAGATCAGTTTCGCAGGCCAGACGACGTTGATTTCTTTCGTGGACTTGGTCAGCGCGTTTCCCAGCTCACCTACAACGCCCGAAACCTTATTGGCAACGGTTCAACCGAGCGGCATGACGAAGGTATTTCAGACTTCGGCGTAGCGATTATCGAGCGTATGAACAAGGTGGGAATGGCGGTAGATGTCTCACATTGTGGCGACCGTACGACTCTTGACGCGTTCGAGATCTCCAAAAAGCCGGTGCTCATTACCCACTCCAATTGCCGTGGGCTTGTGCCGGGCCATCCTCGCTTGAAGACAGATGAGGCGATCAAAAGAGTGGGACAAGCAGGAAGTGTGATGGGAATCACTGGTGTGCGGATGTTTGTCAGAGCTGCAGAGCCAACGACCCTGGAACACGTTTTGGACCATTTTGACTACGTCGCGAAACTGATTGGCCCTGAGCATTTAGGCGTCGGAAGTGACATGGACCTTTATGGCTACGATGCGATGCCGGCGGAGCTGAATAAAAAATTACGCGCCTCGTACAAAGGAAGCTATGGCTTTCGCGAGAAGATCGACATCGAAGGACTCGATCACCCGCAACGCATGTTTGATCTCACCGAAGGATTGATCCGTCGTAAGTACAGCGACCAGGACATACAGAACATTCTCGGTGGGAATTTTGCGCGCGTTCTTACCGAGATCTGGACAGTCAATAAGGATGAAAAGAAGGGAACTGGGTGAGTAGCTTTGCACAAAAGCGAATCCCACCAATAGCAGTTGGTGGATAGTTCAGATCCTTTTCTACTTAGAGCGTGTCTTATCAACGGCACGCGTGCAGCGCGCCGGAGGACCCAGAAATTGCTGTTGTTAAAGAAGATCTGAACCAGCCAACAAACTCCCGTTGGTGGGATTTCAACTTCGTCGCCCTGCGGCCGACTTCAAAGCTATTGGAGAGATGAAATGAAACTTAGGCCAATCGTCAACCTTCTCCTGCTCATAGTGCTCTCAATGTCAGCACTGCAGCTGGTCCAGGCACAGCAAGGCCCTGGTCCAGATTTTGACAAATACGTCAACGATGCGCTGAAGGAATGGCAAGTTCCGGGAGTGGCGATCGCCATCATCAAGGACGATCGTGTCGTTCTGGCGAAAGGATACGGAACACGCGAGCTTGATAAGGCTTTGCCGGTCGACGAGCACACGTTGTTCGCTATTGGTTCATCGTCAAAAGCGTTTACGGCTGCTTCAATTGGAATGCTGGTGGATGAGGGCAGAGTTAAGTGGGAGGACCCGGCGACAAAATACCTTCCGGGCTTTCAATTATTCGATCCATACGCTACGCGCGAACTAACCGTGATTGATTTGATGAGTCACCGCAGTGGTCTCGCACGGGGAGATATGCTCTGGTATGCGTCAGCCTATGATCGCGACGAAGTCCTGCGCCGTGTCCGCTATCTCAAGCCGACCTGGAGTATGCGCGCACGCTTTGGCTATCAGAACATCATGTTTCTGGCGGCCGGACAGATCATTCCGTCCGTGGCAAATAAGAGTTGGGATGATTTCATTCGTGAAAGAATTTTTACTCCCCTGGGGATGACGTCTTCCAGTACCAGTATCAAAGCTCTATCAGCCTCAAACAACGTTGCCACTCCGCACGCGAAACTCGACGATAAAGTGCAGGCTGTTTCCTGGCGCAACATCGACAACATAGCTCCTGCAGGTTCGATCAATTCGAACGTGATCGATATGGCGCAATGGGTAAGGCTGCAACTTGGTGGCGGAGTTTATGAAGGCAAGCGTCTGCTCAGCTCCGGTGTCATGAAGGAAATGCACACACCTCAGACCATCATACGGTTGGAAGGCCCGATGGGAAGTCTCTATCCAGAGGCTCATTTTCTAACCTATGGTTTGGGCTGGTTCATCAGCGACTACCGCGGTCGCAAGGTTGTGGAACACGGTGGCGCGATCGACGGAATGAGAGCTGCGGTAGCGATGATGCCTGAAGAGAAACTTGGACTAGTGGTACTAACCAACCTACAAGGCACGATTCTGCCGCAAGCCTTGATGTTCAAGATTTTCGATTCTTATCTTGGCGCTTCGCAGCGAGATTGGAGTACAGATCTGCTGAAGACGACGAAGGGCCTTGAGGAACAGGCTAAGACTGCTGAGAAGAAAGCGGAAGCTGAGAGAGTTAAAGGTACCTCACCATCGCTTGCTCTCGAGAAATATAGTGGACGGTATCAAAGTGAGATGTATGGTGCAGTGAAGTTGTCGGTCGAAAATGGAAAGCTAGTAGCGCGTTTTGGTCCAAACTTCACGGGAGATCTCGAGCATTGGCACTACGACACCTTCCGCGTGATCTGGCGAGATCGGATTGAAGGTAAAGGCTTCATTAGCTTTCGACTTAATTCGCAAGGCAGAGTTGAGAGTGTAAATGTTGAAGGTATCTCTGAATTTACGCGAGCTGCCGACGAACCGGCGACAGGTCCCACGATTACACTAAGCAATACCGATCTGCAAAAATTGGTGGGCAAATACGCGCTTGAGTCGCCGGCGCTTGAAGTCAGTATCGAACTCGTGGGGAGTAACTTAAAGGCAAACGTTCCTGGCCAGCCACTTTACACATTGACTCCGGTCACGCCCGATCGTTTTCGACTCGAGGGCGCGCCCGATGGCTTCTTTGCTCAGTTCGAAATAGTCGACAATAAAGCAAAGAGTTTGACTCTGGTCCAGGGGCCGCGACCTAGTGTCGTGTTAGTTGCAAAACCGTAGTGCTCCCTGCTCTCTGCGTCATGGCGTTGTCATGTAACGTACGACCGGGTTCAACGCCCAAGCGAACGCTGAGACGCAAAGAAGATTGAAAAATTGAGGTCCAGAATGTCGAAACAACTGAATGCACTCATTCTTATATTGCTCTTTTCTCTGTCGAGCATCGCACAAGGACCAGCCCCGAACGTGGCAGCTGGTCCAAACAAGGAAAAAGCCCAACCAGTCGCCGAAACCAAGACTCCATCGCGAACGCCGGAGTTGACCGCGACTGATGTGGAAACCTTCCTGGATGGAATCATGCCGCTGCAACTTGAACGCGACGATATCGCGGGCGCGACAGTTGCAGTCGTCAAAGACGGGAAACTACTTTTCGCAAAAGGCTACGGTTATTCCGACTATGAAAAGAAAAAACCTGTCTCGGCAGAAGAGACATTGTTTCGACCCGGCTCCGTCTCGAAGCTGTTTACCTGGACAGCGGTCATGCAATTGTTCGAACAAGGCAAACTCGACCTCGATCGTGATGTGAATGAGTATCTTGATTTCAAGATTCCGGATGCGTTCGGTAAACCGATCACGCTCAAAAACGTAATGACTCACACTCCGGGATTTGAAGAGCAGATCAAGGACCTTTTTAAGATTGGTTCTGAGCCCCCCAATCTTGGTACTTACCTGAAAACCCACATTCCAGCGCGAATATACCCGCCCGGAACAGTGCCGGCATATTCAAACTACGCGACCGCTTTGGCCGGATACATCGTCGAGCGCGTTTCAGGTCAACCGTTCAATCAATATATAGACCAAAATATTTTCAAGCCGCTTGGCATGACGCATTCAACGTTTGTTCAACCTCTGCCACAAGCGCTCTCTCCATTGATGTCTAATGGTTACCGGCAGGCTACTGATGGTCCAAAGCCCTTTGAGGTGGTGTCTCCAGCCCCAGCCGGCAGTCTTAGTAGTACGTCAACTGATATGGCCCGATTTATGTTGGCGCATCTGCAGGACGGACAACTAGACGGTGCTCGAATACTGCGGCCTGAGACAGCACGTCTCATGCATAGCAGGTTGTTCGGTTTGGACCCGGCAGCTAATGCGATGTGTTATGGCTTCTACGAAGAGTCACGGAATGGAAAACGAATCATCGGACATGGTGGCGACACCCTTTATTTCCATAGCGACCTCCACCTGATTCCAGAGGCAGGCATCGGGTTCTTTGTTTCGCATAACAGTTTGGGAACTGGAAATCCTTTGCCGCGAACAACAATATGGGAAATGTTTCTTGATCGTTATTTTCCAGCTGCCCCTGATTCAACACCGACACTAGGAAGTGCGAAAGAAGATGCAAAAGCTGTCAGTGGTGCCTATATGCTGAGCCGGCGCAGCGACAGTTCATTCTTGAAAGTAGCAACACTGCTTGGTCAATTTAATGTCTCGCCAAAAGAGGACGGCTTAATCGAGGTCGCTCAAATGACAGGGGCGAACGGAAAACCAAAACATTGGCGGGAAGTCGGTCCAATGACGTTTGTTGATGTAGCTGGTTCTGACAAACTAGTCTTCAAACCCGATACATCCGGACACATGCAGCTGATTTTGCCGTATCCATTTTTTGTTGGCCAACGGATTGGATTCTTTGAGAATGGTAAGGTTCTCATGATAGTCGTGGTGATCTCGTTATTAATAATGTTGCTAACACTCCTATTGTGGCCGATTGGCTGGTTTGTGCGGAAACATTATGACCACAAGTTAGTGTTGACATCGATGCAACGCCTCCTGCGAATAGGCGTGCGGATAGTTTTTGCGTTGGATCTATTGTTCGTGGGTTTGCTGACCGGCCTGGTTGTTTATGGACTTTCGCATCTTCAGGTATTTAGCGACAGCGGTACTGTGTGGTTTTACCTCGTACAGATCATCGGGGTTTTAGGAGCAGTGGGAACGCTGCTGGTGATCTTTAATGCTATCCGAGCATGGCGCAACAGAGAGGCTAGAATCTGGAGTAAGCTGCAAGCCACTCTATTTGTGCTGGTCTGCTTTGGTTTTCTGTGGTTTGCGTTTGCTGGAAATCTACTGCGTTTCAGTTCGAATTATTAACGAAGAGACTTAGTCTTCACTTTGAAATCAGAATACGATGAGTGATCATTTCCGAAAAATACTCATTGTCGCTGACCGACATGCATTGGCTTGTCGTCGCGACAAACTAAAGTTCGTCGGACATGTGCTGCTGATACTTATCTTTGCAAGTACGTCGGCACAGCTCTCGGCTCAAACCTCAGGTTCAGCTCCTGCAGTTTCTACTACTAAGCCTTCACCTGCTCCGGCCCGTTGGCGTGGATTGATTGGCGAGTATGGTCCAGATAACAACATTCTCTATGTTCTCGAAAAAGATGGAAAGCTAAGTATCTCGTTCAAGCGAGCCCAACCAGAGTCGTTGGCAGAAGTATCCAGAACAGTTTTCAAAGTTGCAGCTGGGAGTGAGCATGCGGGCCAGCAAGTGGTCTTTACGCAAGGTACCAATGGTCGTGCCGCAAAGGTCGAAGTTGACAAGGTTGCCTACGCGCGTCGTCAGATAGAGCCTGAAGCGGGCGCCAACCAACTACACGTAACACCGTTGCGACCAGTTCCTGAATTGCTCAAAGAAGCACGTGCTGCAGAACCGCCCAAAGAGACCGGGGACTTTCGAGTGCCGGATTTAGTAGAACTGGTAAAACTCGATCCGACAATCAAGCTAGAGATTCGCTACGCGACCACAAATAATCTATTTGGTAACGTTTTCTATTCCCAGCCACGCGCTTTCTTGCAGCGTCCTGCAGCCGAGGCGCTTGTAAGAGTAAATCGCAAATTAAGGCCGATGGGTTATGGGTTGCTCGTTCATGACGGTTACCGACCGTGGTACGTGACCAAGGTTTTTTGGGACGCCACTCCTGATGATAAGAAACTTTTTGTTGCCGATCCGTCGAAGGGTTCTCGGCACAACCGTGGGGCCGCGGTTGACCTGAGTCTTTACGAATTGAAAACTGGAAAGCCTGTTGAGATGGTAAGCACCTACGATGAGACGACTGCTCGTGCTTATCCGGATTACCCTGGCGGCACTTCACTCCAAAGGTGGCAGCGCGATCTGTTGCGGTCCGCAATGGAAGCGGAAGGCTTCACTGTATTTGAAGCGGAATGGTGGCACTTTGATTATAAGGACTGGCAAAAGTACCCCATCGGTAATCAACTGTTCGAAAATATCGGTAAGTGACTGAACAAGTTGGGAACGGTGGCAGCGAAAATCCAAACTAGTTAAGAAGCCATGAAACATAAATACGCGCGCACAGTCCTTTATATATACCTGCTACTACTGACTTTGGTCGGTGCTCCCAGCCGGGCGACCGGTCAATCGACGCCAGCCCCAACGCCCGCTCCATCGCCACAAGGCCCGGCGGTAAAAATCGAATTTGATCGTCGAGTACCGATGCGCGATCGGGTGGAGTTATCAGCTGACGTCTACCGCCCTGATGCTGCGGGTCGTTTTCCGGTCATCCTTTTACGGACGCCGTACACAAAGACCAGTGCGAGCACTTTGAAGATTGCGCAGGATTTTGTTTCGCATGGCTACGTGGTTGTCTCGATGGATGTACGAGGACGCGGTGACTCCGATGGCACATTCACACCCTACGTCAACGATGGAGTCGATGGTTACGACGCCATCGAGTGGTGTGCAGCGCAAGCATGGTCGACAGGGAAGGTCGGTACCATCGGCGGTTCGTACAACGGCGTGATTCAATGGCTCACTGCAGTTCAGCAACCACCACATTTAACAGCAATGATTCCGATGGTTTCGCCTTCGGATCCGTTTGTCGAATGGCCCACCGGTTTGCCACTACCTCAAACGTTAAGCTGGTTTCATTTTACCTCAGGTAAAGTCGCTCAAAACATGGCAGCCGTTGACTGGAACAAGCTCTACTGGCACCTGCCGATGAACACGATGGACGATACGATGGGACGGCCCAATCGTAACTGGGACGAAGAGATCGAGCACTCGAAATTAGATAGCTGGTGGGAGCGAAAACGATATCAGAACAAATTCAATCGTGTGCAAGTGCCAGCACTGGGTATTTCCGGCTGGTACGACGACGAGCAGATTGGCACGCCCCTGAATTTCGCCGGCATGACAGCGAAAGGCATAGATGAACGTGTGCGTCGCGGGCAGAAACTCTTGATGGGACCATGGCCGCACGCGATCAACTCGACTTCAAAGTTGGGCCAGGTTGATTTTGGCTCATCCGCAATTATTGACCTGAATGGTCTTTGGTTGCGTTGGTTCGATTACTGGCTTAAAGGCGTCGACAACGGCATCATGTCGGAACCGCCAGTAAGAATTTTCATAATGGGCGAGAACGTTTGGAGAAATGAGAACGAATGGCCAATAGCTCGCACACAGTGGACGAAGTACTTTATCCATAGCAAAGGTCGTGCGAACACTCTTTCCGGGGACGGCACGCTTTCAACATCTGAGCCCGCTAATGAATCTACAGACAGCTACAAATATGACCCGGCCAAGCCAGTACCATTCATCACTGATGCAAGTTTTGCGCAGATCGGTGGTCCTGACGATTATCGAGAGGTAGAGCAGCGGGAGGATGTACTGGTCTATACCTCGGAGCCACTAATCGAGGACCTGGAAGTCTGTGGACCTATCAAAGCAAAAATATTTGCGGCCTCTTCTGCACGCGACACCGATTTTATGGCGAAGCTCATTGATGTTTGGCCCAACGGATTTGCGCAGAGACTAACGGATGGGATGGTTCGCGCTCGTTTCCGTGAAGGTATGGATAAGCCTTCATTAATCGAAGCTGGTCGCGTCTACGGTTACGACCTTGACCTTTGGAATACGTGTCAGCTTTATAAGAAAGAACATCGCATCAGGTTAGAGATCTCCTCGAGTGCTTTTCCTAAATACGATCGGAATCTAAACACAGGCGAGCAGCTCGGCAAGTCTGCAGTGATTCAGATTGCTGAGCAGAAGATCTATCACGACCGCGAACATCCCAGTTATGTTCTTCTACCGATCGTGCCGCGCCGCTAGATTAATAGCGTATGCTTCTCGATCTGAAGCCTCACAGTTCAATTAATCGAACACCATAAGCTTCGGCCGCGTGGAGCTTCAATTCCCACCTACCTGACTCATAACTTTGCGTTTTGCCCCTTCGAGGCGTTTTGCCACGAAGGGGCCAAAGCAATGAGGCGGTCGCCCCAGGATCCGCCGTACGGATAACGACCTGTAAGAAATGTCAGTTACAAACCGCCCGTTCACCTTAGTAAACTACCGATCGTGATCCGAACGAATAAGTTGCTTGTTTTTGTCGGAAAAGACCTAGAACACTACCAACGAACGGCAAAGCCTCATGCTTAATGTCAGAGGTTCTGTTGGAGTGCGCTTTGCATGAATTGTTCAATACAATACGAAAACAGACAAGACAATGCGAAGACAGACAAGTTTAATAAGGAGACGAACTAGATGTCGGAAGAAAAGATCGCTCGAAATGTCTTACCAATTCCAGACCCGGCCCGCACAGGCCTGATTACCTACGATGCCAAGGATCCGGACACTAAATATCCGCCCATCCATCAACTGCGCCCACCCAAAGACGCCCCTAACGTTCTCGTCATCCTGATCGACGATGCCGGATTTGGCGCCGCGAGCGCTTTCGGCGGTCCTTGCCAAACGCCAAACGCGGAAAGGCTTGCGTCAAGCGGGCTGAAGTACAACCGTTTTCATACAACCGCATTGTGTTCGCCAACACGGCAGGCACTCTTAACTGGTCGCAACCACCATTCAGCAGGAATGGGAGGAATCACCGAGATCGCGAGTGGCTCACCCGGCTATTGTTCAGTGCTGCCCAACACCATGTCGCCGATTGCCAGAACCCTGAAATTGAATGGCTATGCAACCGCGCAGTTCGGAAAATGCCACGAAGTCCCTGTGTGGGAGACGAGTCCGGCTGGTCCATTTGACGCCTGGCCAACGGGCGGCGGAGGCTTTGAATACTTTTACGGATTTATCGGTGGTGAGGCGCATCAGTGGTACCCATCGCTTTACGAAGGCACTTCTCCGATCGAAGTGAAGAAGACGCCCGAAGAGGGTTATCACTTCATGGAGGACATGACCGACAAGGCTATCGGGTGGATCGGTCAGCAAAAGGCGCTCATCCCCGACAAGCCCTTCTTTGTCTACTTCGCGCCGGGGGCCACGCACGCTCCGCATCACGTTCCGAAAGATTGGGCCGACAAGTACAAAGGCAAGTTTGACGCTGGTTGGGACAAGCTTCGCGAAGAGATTTTTGCGCGGCAGAAGAAGCTCGGTGTAATCCCGGAAGATTGCCTGCTTACTCCGCGTCACAAAGAAATTCCTGCGTGGGAAGAGATGCCGGAGGAGCTAAAGCCGGTACTGCGCCGAGAAATGGAAGTTTATGCTGGATTCCTCGAATACGCGGATTATCACGTTGGTCGTCTGCTCGACAATTTGCAAAAGCTCGGCATTCTCGACGACACGCTCGTTTATTACATTATCGGCGACAACGGTGCGTCGGCCGAAGGTACTCTCAACGGCACTTACAACGAGATGATCAACTTCAACGGTGCCGCCGCGCTCGAAACTCCAGAATTCCTGATGGAGAGACTCGACAAACTGGGTGGACCAGAAAGCTACAATCACTACGCTGTGGGTTGGGCACACTCAATGAATACGCCTTACCAGTGGACCAAGCAGGTTGCTTCGCACTGGGGTGGCACGCGCAACGGCACGATTGTGCACTGGCCCAAAGGAATCAAGGCGAAGGGTGAGATTCGTTCACAGTTCCATCACGTGATCGATATTGCTCCTACTATCCTCGAAGCTGCGGGACTGCCTGAGCCGACTTTTGTGAATGGAGTCGGGCAGCACCCCATCGAAGGCGTGAGCATGCTTTATTCGTTCAACGATGCTAAGGCGGGTGAGCGTCATGAGACGCAGTACTTTGAGATGTTCGGCAACCGTGGCATCTATCACAAGGGTTGGACGGCGGTAACGCGACACAAAACGCCATGGATCCTCGTGGGTGAAACGGTTCCAGCTTTCGACGATGATGTTTGGGAGCTATATGACACCAACATTGACTGGAGCCAGGCTAACAATCTGGCGAAGGAGATGCCGGAAAAACTTCATGACTTGCAACGCCTCTGGCTGATCGAGGCTACCCGCTATAACGTGCTTCCACTTGACGATCGTATCGCCGAACGAATAAACCCGGACCTGGCCGGAAGGCCTGTGCTCATCCGTGGGAACTCCCAGCTCCTCTTTGGCGGGATGGGACGGTTGTCGGAGAACTCTGTCGTAAGCGTCAAGAACAAGTCTCACGCAGTGACCGCGGAGATCACGGTGCCGGAGTCAGGCGCAGAGGGAGTAATTATCGCGCAGGGTGGCAACATTGGCGGCTGGACGTTCTATGCAAAGGACGGCAAACTCAAGTACTGCTACAACCTGCTCGGTATTCAATACTTCTACGTCGAGTCGGACAGTAAGGTGCCATCAGGCGATCACCAGGTGCGAATGGAGTTTGCCTACGACGGCGGTGGTCCTGGCAAGGGTGGGACAGCAACGTTGTACGTTGATGGAAAAAAGGCAGGCGAGGGTAGAGTCGCCGCCACTGCCGCAATGATTTTCTCAGCGGACGACGGCTGCGATGTTGGAATAGACACGGGTTCGCCAGTGTCCGAGGACTATGGACCACATGGGAACGAATTCTCGGGTCGGGTCAAAGGTGTGCAGATCACTGTCGCCGACGCGGCCGAGAACTCGGACCATCTCGTGTCGCCGGAGGAGGCCGTGCGCATTGCTATGGCAAGGCAATAAACGGAAAGCCATCCACAGATTACATGGATTACGCCTAGGGGGCGGCCCTCTGCGGCCGCCCCCCGTTTGTCTGGGGAGATCGCGGAAAATGCAACCAGGGGTGGGCCACCGAGTGCCCCCTACACGCTATTTTGTCTTGTCCTGGTTCTTGGCTAGCTTTTTCAGGAAGTCGGTAAGTCGCAAAATCTGATCGAGATCTTTGCGTGCTTGAATCGACGAATCGGCATCAAGAACTCTTGGCTGTTGAAAGAAAGGGTTCTCGACGAATCGCATTACCGTTTTATCCAGGACTAAAAGACCACGAAACAAACCACCGTCATAGTCAGGCTTCTTCTGATCTTCTACTTTGGGAAGCGTTAGATTGACCTTTAGACGTGTGGCTACTTTTCTAATCTCGCCGAGACTCGAGCGAACATCTTTCATACTAATCGTTGTTTCAGGAGATTGAAGAAAGGCCCTCTTCATAAGGTCATTGTTGACCAACTGTAACTTGCGAAAGTCGTCCCTCACAGTCATTTGAAGGACTCTTCTCTCGCGCTCATAGGTGTGATTCACCTCGCGGTGGAGGTTTGTCAGAGCCCATTCGCGATTCTGGATATCCTGGCGACCGTTACTCGGAGCAATCGGTATTTGACCGTACGAAGTGGAGGCGAAGCAGAGAAAAAAGAGAAAAACGAAGAGTGATAGACAGACTGGGGGAGCAAATCGTCTCACGTGACCTCCTCTTGATCGAGAAAGCGTTTTCTTTAGTTTTTTTAAGGAACGTTATCGAAGGGACAAACTGACTTTGAAGCGGGCGCAGTATATATTTGTTTGGTCAGTGAGGCAACAAAAAATTGGATAAGAATGCAAAAAAGAGTAGCCGCTCTGGCGGCTACTCTTAAAGTCCTCAATTCTGACTTCTCAACCGAGGTTACTGACCGGTTTCAGGAGCTACAAAGTTTGCATCGCGAGCGATTACCCACTGTCCGTCCGGCCTCTTTTGCAAAATCGAAAGAATGTGGCCGGAAAGTTTCTTCGCTTGTTCACCATTGGGATTGAACGTTACCCGCAGAAAACTACGCATCCAAGCCCAATCGCCAATCACCTTTATCTCCTTGATATCGATCGCAGTTTCCATCTTGATGTTCTTCATTTGCTCGTTACCTGCTGCGAATTCATCTTTTCCGAACGGCTCTTGTCCTGGAGTTATGAAGAGCACGTCTTCGGAGAGAAGATTGAGGAGCGTCTTAATGTCGTTTCGCTTGCTCGCTGCAAGCCATTCCTCGACCATCTGACGAATTGCTTCTTCCTCTACTTGTTCTTTCGCAATCATTGCCTCTTGAATTTTCATTGGCTCACCCTTCTGATTTCTTTTGCTGGCAGGGGGCTTCTTCTATGTCGATTTTAGTCCTTAGGGATCAATTGTCTCAATCCTCGCAGCGAATGTTTAATGCGCAGAATTTCACTGTCTGCGACGAGGCTCGCGTGGACGCCTAACTGGTGCCTCATTAGGTAACTGGTCCTTGCACAATTCGAGCATTTGAATTGTTGTCAGGCCGGTTTGCGCAGCGTCGTTCGTGCTAACTTCCAGTGCTTCCTCAGCCGGGTTCAAGACATCTGGACCCGTTAATAGCTTCGGATTGGCGTAACCACCGCCTCGTTGCACCACCCCGTCGATCGCCTTTTGTGCGAATGCTGGACTCTTCGTGTGAGCGTAGGCGTAGGCCGCGAGCCGTGGTCCGCTTTGTTCGCTCAATATGTAACGGGCATCAGAGCCTTCGTTACCAGTGGTCCTATCGCGTGTGAGTACCTCGGCCGGCGCGCCGCCGATACGGCAGTACTGTAGCCACGCAGTCGCAAAGTCCTTCCGACCTAATAGCGGCACTAACTCAAACATCACTTCACCGCCGCCCATAATAGTCGCCAGGTTATAACTCGCTGGCAACGGAGTCTTGGTTAGTGGATCTCGAACAGCGGTTAATTTACCGGTCGCGATGTCATACCCGACGACTTGAGCTCCGCCACCACCGCGCAGTGGTCCAATCGCACCGCCAGGTAGATCTGGGTTGAGTCCGTTCTGTTGCCCTGTCTGAAGCCAGTAAGGCATTGCCATGATCGAATCGACGCCGGCAAGTATCCGGTCTCGCCATTTTGTTTCCTCAGTGCGTTCCCATTCGGTCATCCAGTTGCCGGCAAGAGCGAACCAGTCAGGACCGATGCGCATCCGAGCGGCAAACTGAGGTTCACCAGGGATCTGTGGCGAGGCAATACGCATAGGATCCAATTTCGCAATTGCACCATCGGTATGGACCATCATCCGCATGATGTCACCAGTCCGTTCGTCGGTCGTGAGGTAATAATAGGGTCGCCAGTGAGCCGCCTGGCTAATACGAGCTTCCTTCGAACCGCAACCCCATTTGATTACATTGTGACGCGAACCCAGGCCAGCCATTGGTCCAATGGAATAAACGTTTGTCTCACTGGTGTTGCGTGTGTGAGCCTCGGCGAGACGGAAAACATCACCGCGCCCCGTTCGCAAGAAGCTGTACCAGAGCCACAACGGCACGCCTAGCTCGGTGTTGTCCCATGCATGGCCGCCCCAGTCGTAATGCCAAACATGTCGAGCTGACGAGTAAGAGTGCATAAAATCGCCGAACTGCCAAAAGCCATACCAGCGCCGCGAATCTACTTGCTTCTCGTAGAAAGCAAGCACTGCGTCGAGTCCCTCCTCGATAGACTTCTTGAAAGGTGTAGAGCGATCGGTAAGACTCCAAACGCCGAATACTCCTGTCGAATGTATGTAATCGGGTGTCGCTGCGAGTAAGGGCAAGACAGCGCCAGCCTGCGCTTGCGCAACTGCAGTTGAGCGAGTTGGCAGCGAGGAAGAGTTAGGGTAAAGCGTGAGTTCGCTGGTACGCGAAACACCGTAAGCAGTACTCATGCTTGGCTGAACATCTTCATATGAAGCGGCCAAACCGTGGGCCACGAGATCATAATGACGCATGTCCATCTGAGGACCATCAGGTGACCAAAGCCATGCAGTGAGTTCTGCGACTGGACGGCTGGCTTGTCGCACCTCGAGAGCTGTGGGGTACGATTGCCAGAAATTCTTTACGCTGATTGCCAGTCCGCCTGTGAGATCACCCACGAAGCCGAGACCTGCTGCGCGTTTGCCCGAGGTTGAGAAAAGCCAGGTGCTTTTGGGGTTGGTACGTTTGACGATACTGAAGCCGTCGGGGTTAGGTTGCGTAAGTTTGAAGTCATCCCAAACTGCGTTTTGTCCAAACTCGCCTCGACCGGTAAATGGCTCGCCGGTTTCCTGGGCCACGCTGCCACCACCTGGTTGGAGCGGTTCGGACCATACACCGCCGTCGGCTCCAACAAAACGTACTGTGCGGTTTCTCGGTTCTTCACGAAGTGGCACTGCGACCTGTACCCCGAGGCCGCGTACGAAATCCTTTTCCTGATCGCCATCAAAAGTAATCGTATGGACCATACGCACCGAAGTCTGACCACTATAGAAATAGAGACGTACAGTGAATGGAAGCCACTCGCGTCCTGACCTCACTCCTTTGTGAACTCCATCGATCTTCAGTACACCGCGTACAGGCCCTGACTGCTCAACCGTAACTTTCTTGACGAGGCTGAGAAACCGTTCGCGAGTGGGTGAGTCTTCCGGATCGGTTGCCGGGCCATTCTGCAAAATACACACCAGTTGCCCGCCGCTCGTAACCGGCCGACCTGCAATACTCATTGAGTCGAAAAGGTTGGCACCAGTACTTGAAATGGTGCATTTGAGTGGACCAGTATCAACGTTGATGGACCTCCCATCGTTCGTGACTTTTAGTGAGCCGGAAACTTCAGAAGAACCAACAGACAAGTTCAACGGGGTCGTGAGTCCAGCAGGAACAACAGTAGCAAAGCCACTCCACTTGAGAGAGCCGTCCGGCCAGTACGCCATTGGCCAGTTCTGCAACGGTAAATACTTGCCGTCCGAAGCCAGGGTAAAAGTTGCATCGCGCTTGACCGATCCTCTGGGCCATGGCACTCCAAAGCTAACTCCAGAATCGAGGCCCAGGCCTTTTCCATCGAGCAACCGGATCGATACGTCACCAGGAGCGGTGTTGGTTGCGATAGCGTGTTCCGCGTCTGAACGAGTGTTAGCTGTAACAACTCGCAGAAGGCTTGGTAGGTTCAGACCAGCACCAGCGGCGAGCGTCGATGTCTTTAAGAAGCGGCGACGTGAAAATGGAATCTTCATTTTGCATCTCTTAGTTGAAAAACGATTGAGAAAAAGAATCGGTTCGGCTGACAAGGCCAAGCGTAGTTGTCCCTCAGATCCGTGGAACATCAACGCTCTTTTTGGAGGGAAAGACTATCACAAAAGAGGAGGCTTGCTATCGACGAAGTGTTCCTTGGAGTGCCGCTTTAGAAACGACTGGGCACTCCGGTGTCCTAAAGATAGCTCGGAACTTTTAAGATGAAGGGAGATTTGTCTGGCGGCTGCGATTTCTGCTCAAGCCCACCGGCTTGCCCGGTGGTACCTTAGGAATGTTGCTACATTTTGTGCAAGCTCACCCTTCCAGCGCGCTTTGCGCGCAGTGATGGAATTAGATCGCTGATTAGCAACAAGCGTCAGACACCACTGGACAAGCCAGTGGCCTAAAGAGAACTACCTCTCCTCAGAACTGCTGGCTAAGTCGCGCCAACGCCAGAGCCCCAAGTGCGAGCCCAAGATCGCGCAGAGCCACATCGTAATAGCCTGGAATCATCAACAGATTGGCGATGATTAGTACCAACCATGCCGCTACCACGTACGCAAATACTTTCGGCTTAACGAACACACCGATACCGGCAACAATCTCAATCACTCCTACTAGCAGCATCAATTCATGACCATGACCGCCAGCCAGTCTATTAACAACTGGAGGTAAGTATTGATCCCAGTTGACCAACAGGTGCAAGAATTTATCGAGACCAGCAACTATGGGCGCAACGGTAAATCCGAAACGTAGGATCTGATACGCCTGATAACTGCCGTCTGAGACCGCCTCGCTAGTGGCTGTGAAGTTCATGTCCTTTTTGTGATCCAATGCTCTTTCCATTTTTCATTCCTCCGTATTTATAGATTTTCTGTCGGTTTTAGTTTTAGCCAGAATACTCTCCTCATATAATAAGTCAAGGACTTAGTTGACTTATTGTGTTTATTCTTTAACGATGCGATACTTGGTCCCGGAATGAAGAGAACAAAACTTGATAAACGCTTCTTTGGAAGTACGCGTGGGCAGATTGTTAGTCTTTTGCGCACTTCGAAACGGACCGTTAACCAGTTGGCTGCCGAGCTTGAACTTACGGATAACGCGGTTAGGGCTCATCTGCTTTCACTTGAGCGCGATGGCCTTGTGCGGCAGAGCGGAGTCGAGCGTGGCACGCGTAAGCCTCACTTCGCTTATGAATTGACGGACGATGCTGAAGGTCTTTTCCCGAAAGCGTATGACGCACTCTTGAACCAGCTGATAACCGTTCTCAAAGGACGTCTCAGTTCGAAGGCGCTAAGGGAAGTTCTGCGCGAAGTGGGTCGTTCGCTCGCTGACGAGTTGGCATCTACCAAGCCACGTGAAAAATTCGAGCATCGACTAGCCGAGGGGTTGAAGGCGATCGAATCAATTGGAGGGTCGGCGCACCTGGCTAAAGTGGAAGGGAAGCTAATTCTGCGTGGTGGCAGCTGTCCGCTCGCGACGGCGGTGAGTAAGCATCCGGAAGTTTGTCAGCTGGCGGAGTCGCTGTTGAGTGAAATCCTCAAAACTAGTGTGACGGAGAGATGCGATCGTCAGGGCTCGCCCAGCTGTTTATTTGAGATCTCTCAGAAAAAAATTGCCTAGTCTTTCCTTTTATTGAGCAGTGAAACCCGTTCATTGGTCATTGGTCATTTGACATTTTTCATTTGTCAATTGACCTGACGCAGATGGGATTTCCCAGGAACATACGCTCCTTCAACGTCATCAAACTGACAACTGACAACTGACAACTGACAAATGTCCAATCAACAGCGCCGTTCAATACAGAGCCTGCAAACTAGATTTCACTTTTTTGGATTAGTAAACGACAGTGATTGGTCCAGGGCTTTATAGAACTCCGTTTCTCCGCCTTCGAAGTGATGACCTTTTGCTTTGATGGTGTAAAACTGTTTTGGCCCAGATACCGTTGCCGCAAGGGACTGAGCTTCTGAATACGGAGAGGTGTCGTCGTTAGTGGCATTTAACAGTGCAATCGGCGTGCTACCCAGTTCGGAGAGATAGTGTCGAGAATCAAAAACCTTTTCATGAGGCGTGTGGTGTGTAAAGTAAATGAGCGAGTCTGTGGGTTTCCAGGCGAGTTCGTTGTAAATCGGTAAACTGATCGCCACCACATGGTCCACCCGATCTCGCAAACGCGGCTCAGCTGCGAGCATCACACTATAGCCCGCACCAGCCGACCAGCCAGCGAGAATGACAGGCGCTTTTGCGTTAACTCCGGGCTGGGCCAGTGAATCACCGATTAATTGTTCGTAATCGTTGCCTAATTCTTCGGGTGATACAGGCTTCTGGGAACTGGCAAAGCTTACGAGGTAGTCCTTCATGTTGAATCCAACAACCGTTCTTCCACTGGCGGCGATGTGCGCAGCGATATCGGCACAAAACGGGCTCCACCCGCCGTCGCCACTGGTAAAGAATACAAGGGGCTGAGTAGCCGCATTTGCCTGCTGATAGAGTTGGAGTTCGACGGTTGAACCACCGCGTATGCTGGTTTGAAACGTTGAGTGTCTGACTTCGTGTGTTAACTCTTGTACCGTTATGTGATGATAGAAGTGGTGATACCAAACCACACCGTAAACCGTTGCTGACAAGAGCGACAGCAACAGGAATCCTGCAAGCCAAAGCCAACGTCTTCGTCGTTTATTTGTAGTTGTCATAGTCGAGACAAATCACGGCTGTGCCATCGATGCTCGCATGCCACCAACTGGATTCCTAATCCAGGAAACAGCATTGCCAAGGGCAGCATAGAATTCATCGCGTGCACCGCTGAAGCGGTGGTTACTGGCTTTGATGAGTATGTATTGCTTGGGATCTTTTGCAACTGCGTAGAGTGTTTGGCCCACCTTTGGCGGGCTGGCAGTATCGGAAGTACTTTGGATCATCACTAAGGGAATTGGCGCGACCAACGCTATTAAGTCCTGGCTGCGAAAGCCAAAACGGGTGTTCTTTTCAGCAGCCAGCTTCAAATGATTTGCTCCCAGTCCACTAACCAGTTGATTCTGATTAGGTAAGCCAATCGAAATAATTCCAGCCCAATTCGATCGAGTTGCTTCGTCAGTACCTACTGCAATTGCGAATCCAGCACCAAGCGACCAACCATAGATGTACACAGGCGTCGCAGGTTTTACCTGTGCGTAAACACGAAGGCTGTCAGAGATGGACGCATAGTCGTTGGCGAGTTGTTTGATGGAAAGTGGCGATGCGACAGATGAAAATTCGCGCAAGTAAATCTTAGAGTCAATTCCCGCCACCGCAAACCCCATGTGGGCCAGCTGTTGGGCAGTACGTGGCGCAAGCCCGCGCCAACCACCATCGCCACAAGCGTAGATAGCTGGAATCGCTGGTCCATCCTTCAGCGGACGATAGAAATGCACGTTGAGTTGTCGTCCTTGAATAGTAACGACTTCGTCTTCGGTGCGAACATCCGCATAAGTTTTGATGTCGTCCGGATCGTAATGGTCCGCAGGAATCGCTTCTTTAGACTGGGCGTCCTCAGACTCACCAGATTTCTTTGCCCGAGATTCAGCCGGTGTCTGACTTGTAGGTGCTTGTCCCTGGGCCGCTGACACAACCGGTGAGTAATGCGTTGACGTTAGGAGTGACGTCACAACGACGATGATAACCATGCGGATAGAAAGCCTATCGCGAATGAGGCTGCATGTTTCCATGACTTTACCTTCTTCTGAACTCCTTGGTGCGGTTGATTTTTGCGCCTAAGCAAGCTTCTAACAGTCATTGCGTTACGCACACTAATGACGGCATACAGCATTTGTGGGGAAAATCTCTCTTTATTGAAAGCAAGATATCTAGTCTCCCAGGTATGTGGGTGATACTTAGCTTTATATCGATAGAGTAATTTGAAATCGTAGGTGTTATTAACTTGTTCGTATGCGAATCGCATCAACCGAGTCAACCTGGGATGCTTTTTAAGATCCGGATCGTCAAGCAATGCGAGTGGTGCCAAACCCATCGAGGCCATGTCGTAGCCTTCGTCTCGAAGCAAGCGAAAGATCTCCGTTGTCAAAAGCTCCATTACACCTCTGATTGCATCGCCGCGACGCCGAGTTACGTCAAGGTAATAACCATGTCGGCCATAAATTGGTTCACAAACAATAAAACCTTCGATACGTCCGGTTCCTTTGCCGGATCGAGCTACAAAATAGCGTTTCGCAGAATAGTGGTCCAAACCCAACGAGCCGAGTAAGAACCCCAACTCCTGATCACCTTTCATGCTTAGCCACTCAGCGGATATTGCCAACAATTCGTTGTTTACGGATTCAGCGCCCTCGGCAAAAGGATCATGCTCGTAAACAACCACTCCTTCACGCGCTGCTTTGTTGGTTGCCGCCCTGACGATCTCCATATTGCCGCCGGCTAGAGTGAATCTATGAAGGTCGAAGATTGCTTCCTTTCCTACTTGTACATCAGCGAAGTCGCAGTCCCGGAAAGCACCAATCATTGTAGGTGAAACTTGGTAGGCGCAGATTGGACGTCCATCCATCGCACGAACAAAATCGACAATCAGCTTACTCGCGTCTGCGACCGAGCAAACTGGATCACCTGCTACAACAGCAGTGCCCGCGCTGATTTGATAGGCGAGAAAACCATCCACCTGTGGAGACGTGAAGTATTGCTTCGAGCCTTCGAGCAGGATGTAGGAACAAGAATTTGAGCCGTAGCACTTTATCCATGACTCGAGTTTAACTTTTGTGGGGAGAGGTTCAGCGTTGTATACATTCGCCGAATTGAGTCTGCGAAATGTCTTGAGAGATGGCATCATGAGCGTTTAGTCAGGCAAAAGAGTCCGATTCGAACCTGAAATCCGATCGCGTTCGCCGATCCTATGTATCCAAAGGGGGACGAACTCCTGCCCGATTATGATCTGAATGTCAAAATCACCAGCTTGGTCGATCCCAACTGTGTCGGTGATGTCTGTAGTGATGATGGTGATGGTGATTATAGTAATCGTGATGTCGTGACGCAGCGCTGGCAGACTGCATACCAATGGAAACAGCGAACAAAACCGCCAGTGCTATCATGCCTAATATCTTCTTCATGTGTTCCTCCTTCAAAAAAACCCGATATTCATAGGTATGATTGGCAACGGCCATGCCATGATTCACATTTAGGCCGGGGTCAGAAAGCCGCACATATACGAAAGTACTTAGCGTTTTTAGCTGTGGCTTTTTGGGAGGGCCCTGCGAAAAGGCCACACATGGTTAGCTATCTTCAGGCCCCTGGCTTGTCCAGTGGTCTCTAACGCTTGTTGCTAATGACGTGTTGTTGACTCTACCGCTGGGCGCGCGCAAGCGCGCCGGAAGGAAAATCAAGTTCTTGTAGCAACGAACGTAACAACCACTGGACAAGGCCAGTGGCCTGAAGATAGGTCAGTTGCGGACTGGATCGCCAATAATCGGCGCAATTGAGTACGGCAACTCTAATATTCCTTCGGACATCGTAACCGGCCGCCTTTACTAGGTGTCTATACTGATATGTACAACTGTGCACCACTTCACCGTTTTTCAAATTTGCTGCTTTTTCTAGGAATTGCAGCAATTTTCTTGGTTTCAAGCGCTTCACGCACGAATGCCCAGGTCGCAACGGGCAATACCGATCCGGTAAGTAACTACAAAAACAGCCTCAACACTCTTTCCACGCTTTATCAGACCGAGGTTCAGAAACTTGAGAAGGAGAACGCTCAATCAAAAGCGCTATTCACTGACGGAATCATCTCGCGGGTAGAAATGGAGAAAAGCGACAAAGCACTCGCCGACGCACGCGCGAAGGTCGATGACGTTGCCAGGCAGATTGCAGCCGCCAATCAGCCGACACCAGTGAGTGTGGCGAACGCTTTAGCGTCCGCTATGTCCGACAGTATTTGGTCGACAGGAAATGCGAGAGTCGACAATCTAATTCGTCAATATGGAACGAAGTACAGCGTCGATCCGTTTTTGATTTATTGTCTCATGTCGCAGGAATCGAGTTTTGCAGCGAGTGCAACGAGCCCGAAGGGTGCGCAGGGATTAATGCAACTAATGCCCGACACTGCAGCTCGCTATGGCGTGACAAATCCGTACGACGTAGCTCAGAGCATCATGGGTGGAACGCGTTATCTAAAAGATTTGCTGCAGATGTTCAATGGTAGAGTTGATTTGGCTTTGGCAGGATATAACGCTGGGGAAGGTGCCGTAATGAAATACGGTTACACGATTCCACCTTATGACGAAACCCGGAATTACGTACGACTGATCTTGAAACGTTATAACAAGAAGCAGCCATCTTGATCTCTTTCAGATTTCAGACTCATAAAGGTTGATCCGCAAGCGAAACTGTGAGATTCAGGTACTGCTCAACTGTTCGGCCGCAAGTGAGACATCGCAAAAATCTGTCGCATCAAGTATGTCGCCAGTAACGCGTCCCAGATGGACGATTCTTCTTGAAGTACCCCGAGCTACTGAAGTGACTCCTACTCGCTGACACTTCGGACATTGCACAGTCGATTCAATAGCTCTACCGTCCACAAGAAATCCTCGAATCCACATCTCAACAGGCAAGACCGTGTAGTCGGTTAAAGCGCGAGAAGTCTCCTGATCGAACTGAGGCATTTCAAGCCTGTTGTTGATTTGTAATTCTGGACGCATATCTGTCTCCGTATTAAGCCAATGCGAAACATTTACCGGATGTTCGATGTAGCGTTTGCAAGCACCGACTGTATTGTTTCCCGAAGCGAAATCCGACGATGCTCGAGTTTGGCTAGTATTTCTTGTTTATTCTCTTCCGATATTAGAAGTACACAAATTCAGTGCCAGACGGAATTCGTAAATCTCTATGGCGAATACCGCACGAATGTGCAATCACATTGTCACCTGCGGAGTTCGATCGGGTTGTTTCACGCGTATCACTCATTGAGGATCCCCATTTGCAAATGGTTGGAACAAACCTGGAAGTTCACTCCAAGTTAGAGCGGCGATTGAAGCCGTGACTTACAAAAGAGTGTTAAGCCAGAACAGACTGACCGATTTCAAGGAGGGATGAAATGGGAAATTATCGGAATCGTTATGATGACGTGTATTGGGAAACAGATCGGAACGATGATGAGTTTCGCAATCGAGGATTGGGTTACAGCGGGATGCGTGGACGCGAACGTACTTGGGATGAACGTCCGGTTTATTATGGACGTGAACGACAACGAGAGTCTTACAACAGAGATTCTCGCGACGAATCGCGCGACGATTACAGCTCTGATCGTAACGAGGCGCGAATGGTGAATCGCGACTACTCTTCGTCATATGGAACAAGGCCGGCAACAACCAATCGTTACTATGAGCGTACTTATAGACCACCATATTACGGGCGTGATTTTGACGCTCGAGACTATCGTGGTGATTACGATGATCGCGACTCCCGCAGCGAGTACGCACAACATCGGGGTTGGTGGGATCGGGCAAGTGACGAAGTAGCGGCCTGGTTTGGTGATGAAGAGGCAGTTCGCCGCCGTCGACAAGAAAAGAATCAAAGTACACATCGCGGTCGTGGACCAAAGGACTATCGTCGTTCGGACGAGAGAATTCGCGAGGACATCAACGATCGTTTGACTGACAATGAATATCTCGATGCTTATGACGTGCACACTGTAGTAAACAACGGAGAAGTAATTCTTTCAGGTACCGTGAGCAGTCGGAGCGATAAACGACTTGCTGAGGATGTTGCCGAATCTGTCAGCGGAGTTAACTACGTGCAGAACCAGCTTCGCGTCGGAGAAATTCGCCGTATTGAGGACGCTAGTGTTTCAACTCCTCAGGCGCGAGCTGCCAAGCAAGTGTAATCACGTTGTTAGTTGGTTTTGCGGTTAGAGCCTTTGGTCTTGGGTCTTCGGATCTGATCCGGGTAGACCCAAGACCAAAAACCAAAACACAAAAGTTTAATGAAGGCTCGTGCGTTCAACGAAGGTGGCAGGACTGCACGTTGGATAGAATCGGCGACGGACAAGGTTACTAATTGCACTCGAATCCAGTACGACTGGAAAGTTGATTGTGCGAAATTGACGATCAAATGCTGGTGGCCCACACAACTTGAAGCCCAGGCCAAAGTGGCTCTTAAAGATTGAAGGAATCTGTGCCTTCAAAGTCGGAACTTTGTACCAGAGACATTTTGATCCAGGGTTTGGGCGAAACCGGATGTGCTCATGGACCATCAGTTTGTCGGACAGCGCCTCGTAGATTCGACCCGCTACGGTTGGATCCTGAGTTCCTATTGGCAGGGTGCTCAGGAAATAGGGCTTGACATTCTTTGCTGAGAGAAGTGCCAGGGCCTTTAGCAGAAGAAAGTACGCCTTTGAGTTCCGATGCGCTTTCGCGATACATACGCGACTGACTTCGATCGAGTCCTTAATAACATCAGCCGGTAATGAGCCAAGCTCGAACGATTTCGATAACGAAAAGCCTTGAAAAGATTTTGCGATCTCATAAGTTCGTAGACGGCAAGTCCCAATTAGTTCGTGGTTTACTCGGTCAATGATAATGAGATGTTCGGCACTAAAATCAAATTCATCTATGTCCTGGGCATACCGGAAAGAGGAAACCAAGCCGATGCCACATTCCAGGTTGAATACCTGGTAGCGAAGTCGCAACGCTAATTGGATCTCCTCTGGTGTTCGAGCTAGCCGAATGATGAATCGTCCTTCGGCAAGTTCGGTGTGATTAAACCATGTGGGCCCAACTATCGGAGCGATTCGTGATAGCCGAATTGGAGCAACTGCGCTCATACTACATATCCTGACCGAAAGAGTGGGTCATTCATTTGAGGGAAAGGATAGAGTGATCTGTGTGACACTCGGGTTGAGCAGTTGTTAAGAACGCATGAAATTAGCGTTGGAGTTTGAGAATCTACCTAATTTAGCGACCGCCGAGCCCCTGATTCCCAGAAACCTTAGTAAATAGCGCAGAATCTACCCCTCCTTGGTCCGGTTTCTGAGACGAAGTAAAATTCTATGTTAACGAAGAGTTAAGTTGTCGTTAACAGGAAAATGATAAACCTCTGCTGCGGCAGGGTTGGACGTGACTCAATAGGACCAAGTTGTACCGTACTCCTGTCTCAGCTCAACCAGAAAGTAGACCAACGATCTCAGCATGACCACTGGAGCGACAAAAGCTAAACAGGGGCGGCGTAGTATCTCCGCCAGCACCCCCGCACGAACTCGGAACCTTAGACACCAAAAGCATCTACTAATTAATCGTGAGCTGAGTTGGTTGGAATTTAATCGACGTGTGCTTGAAGAGGCGATGGACCGCAGACATCCGCTACTTGAACGTCTTAAGTTCCTGGCGATCTTCTCATCGAATCTCGATGAGTTCTTTATGATCCGGGTGTCCGGTCTCCAGGAGTCTTTGGATGCAGGGATTACGGACCAATCTCCGGACGGAATGACTGCCTCCGAGCAATTGAGCGAAATCAGCAAGCGCCTGCGTCCGATGTTAGAAGCTCAAATGCGCTGTCTAAAGCTCGACATACTCCCAGCTCTTGCAGAAAACGGAATCACAATTCGGTCCTATCGAGAGTTGAGTAAGCGTGAGAAGAAAGCGGCGAACGACTATTTTCTCGAAAACGTTTTTCCGATATTGACTCCACAGGCAGTTGATCCGAGTCATCCTTTCCCCTACGTCTCAAATCTTAGTTTGAACCTGGGATTGATGGTTGCTCCCCAGCAGCGTAAAAAATCTGGCGAAACGACTGGGGTCATGAAATCAGCCCGGTTCGCGCGAATAAAGCTTCCTCCCATCGTTCCGAAACTCATACCGGTAGACGACAAGGGATCGACTTTCACTTTTCTTGGCAGTTTGATTGCTGCAAACATCGCGGCATTGTTTCCAAACATGCGCACGAGCAAGTGCTACTTGTTTCGTGTAACACGAGATGCTGACCACGATATCAAGGAGGACGAGGCGAGCGATCTACTGCGGACGATGCAACAACACGTTAAGGGTTTGCGATTTGGTGATGCTGTCCGTCTTGAGGTCTCAGCCAATATGCCCGCGGAAATGGTGTCGTTTCTTGCCAACGCGCTGCAACTGACTAGTGATGATGTCTATCCTGTCGATGGCCCTTTCAACTTGCCCGATCTGATGCAGTTGTATGATTTGGAGCGTCCCGATCTGAAGGATCGACCCCTACAACTTTCTACTCCAACCGCGCTGCGTGACGGACACAATGTCTTCGATGTGGTCAAACATCAAGACGTACTTCTGCATCATCCTTATACCGCCTACAGTGCAGTCACGAATTTTATTAACTCTGCGGCGGCTGATCCGGATGTCGTGGCAATCAAGATTTGCCTGTATCGAACCGGACGAAACTCTCCAATTGTAAAAGCGTTGATTGATGCGACGGAGAAGGGGAAACAGGTCGCAGCCCTCGTAGAGCTCAAGGCACGGTTTGATGAGGAAAGCAACATTGGGTGGGCCAGGCGCCTCGAGCAAGCGGGCGTACACGTTGTGTACGGAATGGTTGGCCTAAAAACCCATTGCAAGTTGACATTGGTGGTGCGGCGAGAAGGTAAGCTTCTGCGACGATACGTTCACCTGGCCACCGGAAATTACAATCCAACTACTTCGCGAATCTACACCGACCTGGGCCTCTTCACTGCGGATGAAGAAATAGCAACAGACGCCACTAATCTATTCAATTCGCTTACGGGCTTCTCGCAGTTCAGTGATTACGATTGTCTGATGGTGGCGCCACTGAATCTGCGCAAACGAACAATCAAGCTCATCAAACGTGAAACGGCACACGCCAAAGCTGGTCGACCTGGCCGCATCATTGCAAAAATAAACAGTCTGACTGATGTGGCGATTGTGCGCGCGCTTTATTCTGCGTCACAGGCTGGTGTGTCGATCGATTTGATTGTGCGTGGCGTATGTATGTTAAAGCCCGGGCTGACTGATGCGTCTGCGAATATTCGCGTGCGCAGCATCGTCGGTCGATTTCTGGAACACAGTCGCATCTTCTACTTTGGGAACAATGGGAAAGAAGAAGTCTATATCGGCAGTGCTGACTGGATGTTTCGTAATCTTAGTCGCCGAGTTGAAGTAATCGCTCCGGTGAAGGACCCTAAACTCAGGACATTCTTGAAAGACGTTGTTCTATTTGCATACCTCAGAGACAACGTAAACGCGAGAGAACTAAAAGCCGATGGTACTTACGTGCGCATCAAATGTCCTGAAGGAGAGAGGCGGTTCGACTCACAACTTGAGTTTGAGTCGCCTCAACTGAATCAGTGAGCCTGACGTCGGCTGTCCGTGGGTGCCAATCAGAGAAGGCATCAGGCCCGAAGCTTTGCCAGAAGCTTACGCGCCGCATCGGCGTCCGAGGCGTTTGGCATTATTGCGAGATACCTCTCGAGATATTTGATTGCCAAATCATTCTTACCTTGCGAATCAGCTATACGAGCAAGCGCTAAATACGCGCGCGCGGCTTTAGTCTCGTTTAGTTCAACGGCGCGCGCAAAGTGAGGTTCTGCCTGCTCGGTCGAGATCTCGAGCAGCGCCCAGCCAAGATAAAGGTGAGCAGCCCAACTGGATTCTTCCAATTCAACAGAGCGACGTAATTCTTGAATCGATTCATCACGGCGGTTAAGTTCAAGAAGACAGATACCGTATTCCAGCCTTGGCTCGGCTCGCCCAGGCGCAATCTGAAGCACCGGATAAAGAATCTCCGCTCCTTCGGAGTAACGTTTTTTTAGACGTAGTCCTCTGCCAAGCTCCAACCGCGCCTGATAATAGTTTGGATACGCAGCAATTGCCTCGCGCAACTCTTTCTCAGCTTCTAAAAACTTATCTTCTTTGAGGGCCTGTGAACCTGCACGATAGTGTTTCGCTGCAGCTTTCGGGACGTTTAGATCCACATCGGCAGCAACGACTCCTGCTTTGGGATTGCTACTAGTCTTAAGCGGAATGTCAATGTAGACGTTAAGGTAAGTCGGTCGCCTGGGTCTGGGACGAAGGATCGCCTCAGTACTGGTTGCTTCGTAGATGTCAGTCTCAAATGTCTCGATCAGATACTCTCCATCGGAAACCCGAGAGAAGACAAAGCTACCATCTGCACGACTGAAAGTTTCTCCAACTGGTTCAAGTGAATCACGTCTAACAAGCCTGATTCTCATCGAGGGTACAACGCCATCCTTTCGCTGCAGTTTTCCCTCAAGCTGGTGCACGATTTCACCTGACTGAGCTGCAGTCAATGTTGCTATACCTGTTAAAAGGATGAACGCACATATCCACATTGAAACTGGATACGTTTCTCTCATCACGAATCTCCAATTTTTCACTGAGAGTTGGAACACAACGTGCTAACCACTACTTAATGACCTCGAAGTCCATCCATTGACTGGCCACACTATCCCTCTTGTTCTTTGCCAGTGAGTCCGTAACGGTCACCTGAAGAACATATTGTCCGGGCGATAAACTCGTGCCCACCACCAAGCGACCACCGGCAGTCAGGTTTTTCATGTCAGTTTGTTTACCCGGATTGAAAGCAGTCGGCTTGCCCGTGAAGACTTCTTTGCCGTCACTGAATAAACGCATCTGAGTTTGCAATTGTGGCCGCTTAGTATCGTCTAACTGCGGGTTATAGATTGTGTAGGAATAACTCAAGATCATGTTGTGGCGCAGGCGACGGACAGCTGGGCCAGCAGTTACATCCTTTTCAGTTTTCTTTTCTGCGCCATCAGCCGTCGCAGCAGGTTGAGATGGCATCGCACCACTGAGATAGATTCCCGAAAGACTCAGACTATTACGGTTCAGATCCGGAACTTGGATGAACTGATTCGCTGAACCGATGCGCTCGGATTTAGCGTCACGAATTGCGACTCGTACCTGCAACGGCCCAGCCTTCTTTGCTGGCACATTGAGAATAAAGACGAGTCCGTCATTGAGCATGCGATCATAAGTGTCCTTAGTAACACTGATCGTTTGAGTATCTGAAAACTGATCGACGACCCGCCCTTCGCTGCCAAAACTTACTGCAAGAAAATCCATTACCGCGACCTGCGAGCCATCAGGCTGGGGCGTAAATGTAAGGTCGCTTGTCGTTACGTGTAGTAGAACTTGCAGATTTGAACCAGTTTTCGGTTCATTTTCAAATATCGGAGTAATACGCAGGCCAATGCCCCCGGCTGTAAACGGAGACGTCAGGGCCTTCGCAAGTTGTTGATCGCGATTAAGTGGTTTCGATGTTCTTGCCCGCTCGTTAATCCCATAGTAGCCGGATCGAGTACGCAGTTTCAGACCCGACCGTTTGAGTTTCACCGAGATATCGTGGGGACGTCGCTGGCCGGTCGCTGGATCAATGGTCAGATCGGCTGGACGATAACCAATTAAATAGTATCCCTGTTGTTCCTGGAGCATCCTCTGCGTACCAAGACTCAAATCGTTGGAGTTTTTTGTAAAAGTCCCCCCGGTTTCCTCTGCCAGGAAGGCGAGTACGGTTGTCGATTCTTGATGCTGGTTATCTCGCTGTTGGACCAGGGAATCAAGCTTCTTGAACGCCATCGAGGAGTCCGTGGCTGCCTGGGCAGAAAGCGATCCAGGGGCATCGACTGACTGATTCGAAGTGCGGTTCCGTGGACGTGACACCGCCGAAGTCGTTCCCCAAACAACCGCCGGATCGAAACTATAAGATGAGCCCGCTACTTTGTCTGAAGCCTGCATGTCCTGAGGATTTAGGCCACTCGCATCAATTGTGTAAATAACAGTCGAAGCGCGATTCGCCTGATCCACTAAGCGGTCCAAACTATCAAGCAGCTGAATGTTGCGACCCTGCGATGAAAACATCTTGAAAGATTCCGCAAACATCATGACCGCCTTACGACCAGGGAGTTCTTCGAACCCGTGTAAGATACGACCTAGAGTCTGGATCGTCCCCACCGAGTATTGAGCGGCCCGGGCTTCTTCCACTTCATTCATGATTTGAGCGCCCTGCGTAAACTCTTCCCCAAGTTGAGTGTCAATTTGAGCACTCGGTCCAAGACCACTACGGCCAGATGCATACCAGCTGATGCTGTCGATCGCAGCTAACAACTGCGACTTATCAGTTGTGAACTGCTGCAGCGATCCAATGCCCCGGCTAGTGCGCAGGACCGCTACCAGATCGGTTCCACTCATTTGCTCATTAACGAACTTTCTGAGAGCTTGCTTAACCGATATGATTGATTCATACGATAGACCAAGGTCGTCTACAACCAGGGCGATTGTGCGTCTTACTTGCTCTGGCTTCACCGGCGCCGGAGCTACTGGTGTATTGGACGTGGTCGGTTGAGAAATTGTGACTGAAGTACCGAGAGTTATGTAAGAGAAATTTGTAATTGACTGTTTGGCTTTATCCTCGACTATCTCAAAATCATTCGGCTGTAGATCAATAACAGGCTTGCCCTCTTTATCAGTCACTACCACGTCAAGCTGTACCAGATTTGTTGAGACGCGAACGACCTCATCATCGGCGGGCTTTTGTGGAGACGGCGAAGGTTTGGGCGTCTGAGCGAAAGCCGAAGCAGAGATGAGGACGGAAGCGAAAAGCAGAATTACGGTTCTATTTTTCATAAAACTCCCTGAGCGGTGATTAGGTTTTCTGACCGGTAAAGAGAACGATTTGGGGAGACGCCAGCGGCTAATTCTACCATTTATTGGATAACTGTCCGAGACTTCAGAGGAGAAAAACTCCAGATACAAAAAGGGCCTGCCGGTTGAAATGGCAGGCCCAAAATATTGTTACTTCTTAGAAGTAACTTAGAAGGAAATGCGGGCACCGAGCTGTATCACTCGAGACTCGCGAGCCGCTGTGAATTTTCCGAAACCAGCACTGGTGATCGTGGTGTTTAGTGTCGTGAACTGGGTGTGGTTCAGAGCGTTGAAAGCTTCAAACCGCAGTTCCAGATTTGACGACTCACTCCACAACCTTGTCTTCTTTGAAAGAATCAAGTCGAAGTTGTTGATGCCGTTTGGCACTCGAAACTGATTGATTCCCGAAGTACCGCGACGAGCGCACAGGCCGAAACCAGGTGCGCCTGCGGGGCAGGCAAGGTTTTTGAACGCTGAAGCGTTGAAAGCACGCTCACCGTTCTGGCGCGGATCCAACGGAGTGAACGGATCACCCAAGTCGGCGGTACCGATAATTCCGCCACCGGTACCCGTGTTGGTGGAAGAGTTGTTCACGAAGAACGTTCTTCCCGATTCAGCAGTGTAGATGCCGCCGACGCTCCAGCCTCCAAGCAGCGTATTCTTCACGCCGCCCGTAAAGCCGAACATCCGATTAAACGGTAAGTCGTATATCAAGCTTCCCACTAATCGATGGGGAACATCATCCGCTGACAGGCCCTTGCCAAAGCTTCGATCCAGTGCATCGAGAGAACCACGATTTGTGTCGATTCCCGCAGTGTCTGTGATGGATTTTGAGTAGGTGTAAGCAACCTGGAACAACAATCCATTTGAATAACGCCGTGAGACGTCTACCTGGAGTGAGTTGTACCACGAATTACCGGCTGCTACCTGTTGCGAGATTCCCAGACCGAAATCGGTATTGATACGACGAGCATTGGTGTTAACGCCGCTCGTTGTTGGCGCGAACTGCTGCGCCGCTGGGATGCTTGAAGGATACGGGAAGAAGGCTGGTACGCCGTAAGCATAGTTTACTTGCTCGATGGCGTAGAGTTTTCTTCCTCGATTACCAACGTAGCCGACTCTGGCAACGTAGTTTCTTGCGAAACTCCGTTCGAACGTTAGGTTGTACTGATAGGTGTAAGGCGTGCGAATAAAGGGATCAATGGCGCGCGAGGTGTTTGTGATTCTCGCCGTCGTGGCGCCTTGATTCCTGGTGGCAAGACTGACACCAACTTGTTCAGCACCGCCAGTGGTGAACGGATTAGGAATAGTTGGCTGAAGTAAATCTGGAGTTCCAAAAAGCGGGAACGGATCCGGTCCAAACGGGTTAGCCAGGGTGCCGCCGACTTCTTCAAAGTAAGCATTGGTTCCCTGAAAACCAGGAGCAGTCAACTGCTGGAGAGCAGTGTCACCTACGATTGCTCCGTAGAAAACACCAAATCCTCCACGAATAACCATTTCCTGATCACCAAATAGTTTGTGAAGGAATCCATCTCCTTCAATTAGTGGAGACCAGGCAAATCCAAATCGTGGTGCGAAATTATTAAGGTCACGGTTAACGCCGCCATCGGGTACAACACCACCGAGATCCGGATCCGGATCGCCGGGATACAGTAGACCAATGGGTGCGCGCATACCAGCTGGAACCGTAATGGTACGTCCCTGTGGATCTTTCAGACCGCCGCTAGAGAGCAGGGTTGAAGAAATACCCCGCGCCGCTGCTGTCGGTCTGTAGTAAGCAACTCTATTCTGAGTGTCAGTCAATGCGCCAACATACTCGTAACGCAGGCCGAGTGACAGAGTCAGTGAGTTGGTAAGACGCCAGGTGTCCTGGGCAAATCCGGAAAGACCGGTTTGACGGAAGTCGCGTTCACCGTTCGATCCGAACTGAATGTATCCAGGTGAATTACCAATCAACAAATCAGAAAGGTCATTACCAGTCGAATTGGCTTCTTCAGCAGAGCCATAACCAATAATCGCCTGATTGATGAAGAGGAACAACTGGTCGCCGCGGTATTGCGTACCGTCGAATCCAAACTTAAACCGATGGTCACCAGTTGCCCAGCTAACTGAATCTTGGATCTGGTAGTTGGAGGTTACGCGAGCCTGGGGTCCCTGAAAGGTATTTCCCAGCCGGATGCCTCGATCATCAAGGAAGATGAACGGAGGACCGGCAAAAGCTTGATTAGCAACAAAGTTGGCGGTGAAGCCAATTTGCTGAGGAGTGGTTTTGTTAACAGGCGCCAAACTTGGCTGTCCGTTACGCGCGTATCCCATCAAGAACGAATTGACGACGGTTGGCGAGAACGTAAAGGTGTGACGAACAGCTGCATTGTAGGTCTTGCGCAGGTCTACAGAGCCGAAGCCAGGAACGTTCGCGCCATTGGTGGTTGGGAAGAACGGGAATGGACTCTGAGTCGCGATGTCGAAGCGACTAAAAGTGATACCCACTGTCTGTCGGTTTGTGTTCCAGGGATCAACACGAATTGTGTATTGATCGAAGTTTGAGATTTCAGGAGCACCTACAGTTGCGACGCCGGCAGAATTTCCGGTTGGAATGAAACCGATGTAGTACTGTCCAATTGAACTAAATCGGGTTGAAGGAATCTGTTGGCGGACTGAAGTTCCCGAAGTTCCGATGATTGGGAAGGGAGCACCCGACAACGGATCAAGTAAGAGCGTACTGGCCGTTCGAGTGAAGATACCAGCCTTCTCTTCCGATGTTGGCAGACTCGTCAGCTGGATCGTGGAACCGATCAACTGGCGACGTCCTTCGAAGTCGAAAAAGAAGAAGGCTTTGTTGCGACCGTCATAAACGGCTGGTCCACCTTCGCCGAATCGTGGCAGGAAGATCGGACCACCAATTTGGCCACCGAACTCTTTACGCTCAAAGCGTCGACGAAAATCATCTTTAGTTCCTTCACGCGGCGCCTGTCCGGCATTCTGGTCGAAATACCTGGCGGCAGAAAGAACGGTTGGACGATAGAAGAATCGAACGTTGCCATGAAAATCGTTGGTACCGCTCTTCGTGACTACGTTGATGACGGAGCCGGAGTTACGACCAAACTCAGCTTCATAGTTTGAAGTCAGGAGACGAAACTCCTGAACTGCATCCGGGCGAGGCTGAGCGCCGGTCGAACCACCTACGGCAATTTCGTTATTGTTGGAACCATCCAACTGAAAGTTGTTCTCAACCGCACGTCCACCATTTGAGCGGATGTTTCCGGTTGCGTTAGTTGTGATACCTGGTTGCAGCAGCGCAAGGTCAAGAATGTTTCGTCCATTCAACGGCAGACCTTCAACGCGTTTTGTTTCGACCGTTGTGCCGAGGGTTCCTGATTCCCTATCAACCAGTTCTTCGGCAGCACTAACTTCGACAACCGCTGTTGTACCTGTGATGCCGAGCTGAACCGGGTCCAGACGGACGGTACGATTTGGCTCGACAGTAACATTACTCACGCGGGCTTCTGCGAATCCCTGGGCGGTAACTACAACTTCATAGTTCGCAGGATCGACTTCAAGAATTTGATATTGACCACTTTCATCTGAGGTCGCGTTACGAACTTCTTGTTTTCGCGCAGTGTTGACGAGCTTAATAATTGCTCCGGCGACGGCTGCGCCGTTGGGGTCAGTGACCTCGCCTCTGATGGTGCCGCGGGCCCCCTGGGCGAAGCACAGAGCTGATCCGATTAGCATTAGGCAAATAGCAAAAACTGAGCGCAGCATCGCCTGGGCGTAGCTACGGCGCAGAGTTTTACTGCCTACATACGGCAATTCTTTCATTGTTTATCTCCTAGGACCTGTTGCTTTGTTTGATAGAGTGAGGGGTATTCGTTCTCACAATCCTGCAACATAACCGCAATTGTTATTCCGAAAAATGATTGCATGACTAAATTATCGTTTACTTTAGATTTCAGCGCTCTTTATAGGATTTCGATCCGAAAGTGAAATGCAGTTTTCCAAATTTAATCCAAAGATTCGGATCGAAACTGCTAATTACCAGCCGTCGTGAAATAATCGTGACAAGACCGAACGTTCAGCTTTATGTTCGCGACATACGATAATTTAGATATTCCTTGCAAAAATTGGGTCCGGAGTGTGAGGCGAAAATAGTCCAAGACTTATTGCGTTGGTCTGGAAGAATTTGATTCGCTGAGATAATTTGATTTAGTCATGCATTGAGAACAAACGGGAGGGAAATGATGTCGACAGGACAACAGATCGATGACAAGAAGTCCGAGCCAAAAGGAATTGGCCCGGACGATCCGCGGTACAATGCAGTAATTGAAAAACGATTCAATAAAAGATTTAGTGCAACCCCGGACTATGTGCATCTAGCAACTTCTACCGGAGAAGTAGTGTCGGTCATTCAAGCGGCGGTGCATGAAGGAAAACGAATTGTGGTGACTAGTGGCGGTCATTGTCTTGAAGGCTTCGTATCAGATCCCGATGTGCGAATCATTCTTGATGTTTCGTCGATGAAGCGGTTGTATTACGACAAGGACATGCGTGCGATAGCTATTGAGAGTGGCGCCACAGTAGGCGAAACCTTTGAGACGTTGTTCGACATGTGGGGAGTCGTAATACCGCTCGGCGAGCATCCTGACATTGGCATGGGTGGACACGTTGCCGGTGGCGCATTCGGATTTCTTTGCCGACAGCTCGGACTCGCAGCTGACTATTTGTACGCTGTCGAAGTGGTGACTGTTGATGAGAGCGGACACGCAGCCAGTGTTGTGGCGACTCGAGAAATGACGGATCCAAATCGTGAACTCTGGTGGGCTCACACCGGTGGTGGCGCTGGTAACTTTGGTGTGGTGACGAGGTACTGGTTTCGCTCGCACGATGCGACGGGCGTCGATCCAGCGAAGCTCTTGCCTCCGGCACCTGACTCAATCACTACGTTCAAGGCGGAATTGAATTGGGACCAGCTAGACCAGGAGTCTTTTTTGCGACTGCTTAGAAACCACGGCACCTGGTGCGAACAGCACAGTAGCCCTGAATCTGAGTCTTCTTCTCTTTGGACTCTTTTGGAGATTCACCGAAAGCAATTTGGAAAGATCATAATCAGGGGCGTCAGTACTGCGGGAGCTAGAGCTGAGCAGCAGGCACACGAACAAATAAAGATGTTGGGTGAGGGAATCGTTGCACCAAACGGAATTGAGTTGGAACGAATATCATGGCTTGAGTTTGCGTTGAACCCACTTCCCGATGTGTTTGCCGCACCGCCGGGTGGTGCGAGCGTAAAAGTAAAGGATGCCTTATTAAGAAAGCGTCTTAGCGATCAGCAGATTGAAGTTGCGTATCACTATTTGACGAGCGCCGATCATAATGTCATGGGTGGAATGTTAGGACTCGCAACCTATGGCGGGAAAATTAACACTGTGGTCCCGGATGCAACGGCAACTGCCCAGCGTGGAGCGATCCTGGATATGGCGTGTACTACTGGCTGGGTGGACCCGGCTGAAGAAGTTAAGAATCTGATCTGGGTTAGATCTTTCTATAAGGATCTGTTCGCCGATAGCGGTGGTGTTCCGGTTCCGGGTGACCGCTATGAAGGAGCCTTCATCAATCATCCAGACGTCGATCTCGCCGATCCAAGGATGAATACGTCGGGCGTACCCTGGTCGACGCTGTATTACAAATCCAACTATGCGCGTCTTCAAGCCATCAAAGCACGTTGGGATCCTCTCAATGTCTTCAAGCATGCTTTGTCAGTTCGCGTTTGATTTGCGAGCAGAAGCTACGAGCATATGATGATACATAAATTTAGATTGGAGTGAACCGCCCATGTCTAGCAGTCGCGAAGTACTTACCGCCATTCTTCTCGTGATGGCGATTAGCGGTCTATCAATAGACTCAACGCTGGGACAACAATCATCGCCTCGCAAACCGCCTCCTGCGGTTATTAAATACAACGGGGACATGGCCTCGATACTGGCTACTCTTTCAGAGGTCTACGATACAAGTATTGGGTTGGAATTAGAGCCTCCACAGACACACGTTCAGGTTGAATTCTATTTGCGTGATCCGAGTTTGCCTGACGTGTTGAATGCCATTGTTCAAAGTGCCCCAAGATATCAATGGCGTGACGTGGGAGGGTTCGTCGAGGTGTTTCCGTTGGCGGGACGCAATGCTCTGTTGGACACCCGTGTTATGGACTTCAAGGTTCAGGACGTTAATAGCGGAGACGCGATAGGTCAGTTGATCAAAATGTCAGAAGTGCAAACGAGTATGGGAATGTTGAATCTAAAGCTGCAGCCCCCTACCGCTCCAGGTCAGGAAAGTGGATCAAAGTTTTCACTGAGACTTGAAAATGTGACTTTGCGAGAAGCGCTAAATAGCATTGCCAAACAGTCAGGCGCACGATTCTGGGTTTTTCGTACTGACAAGCAAGGGACCTTCTCAGTCCGCACCTCGATTTAGACTCTGAAACTTTCTGAATGCTTATCATTCGCAAGGCACAACAGGATGATCGCTCCAGCATCGGGAACGTACACGCTGCTGCTGTTGCTGGTATTAGTACGCCGCTGTACACGCCTGAGGAACTTCAGGCGTGGGCCATCCCAAAAACTCCTGAAGACTATGAAACCCTTATTAGCGAAAGGGAGTTTTATGTCGCTGAAGAAAATGGTCTGATTTCGGGATTCGGAGTACTTAATAAGGACATCGGATTGATCGAGGCGGTGTATGTTCGCCCGAACGTGGGTCGAAGAGGCGTCGGGCTCGAGCTAATCAGCGCGTTGGAGGAAACTGCGATTGCTCACGGTTTGAAATGCTTGAGGCTGAATGCGTCACTAAACGCCGTTCCGTTTTACGAGAAGGCTGGCTACGTTGCCAGTGAACGATCTACATATCGCTTGTCTACAGGCGTTGAGATTGCTTGTGTTCCGATGCAGAAAGAGCTGTAAGCGCTGGGCAATCGTCGTGAGTGATTATTTTGTTGAAACTGACGTCGAATGTGATTTCGAACACCGGATCGGACATCGTGAGTGACGGGCCAATAAACGAGGCGGGGCAACGATTAACGATTGTGCGAGAGCACATCCGCCTCGAGAACGCGCATGACCTGACTGGTGTGATGGACACGTTTGGACCAGACGCGACTTACGACGATGAGCCCTGGGACGAGCACCATCTTGGACGCGAAGCGGTTCAGAGCTTTTACCAACAACTGATAAGTGTTCTTCCCAATTTGCATATCGATGTTCGAAAAGAACATTTAACCCCTGACGCGATCATTGTTGAGTGTGTGATTAGCGGGACCCACAAGGCGTCATGGCGCGGTCTTCCAGCGACGGGTCGACGAATCGAGTTTCCGGTTTGTGGCGTTTACTCATTTGCTGCAGACGGTAAGTTGGCTGGAGAAAAGATTTACTATGATCGTGCAACGATTCTTCGACAGCTGGGCGTCTTCCGAGAATCGACAAACCGCAGCGGTAAGTTGTTTCTATTTGTGAATCATCCAATCAATATTGTTACCGCATGGCTTAGAGACTCTTTAAAGAAAGATCTTCAATGAGCTATGTGCAATGATTTTTGATCCGATGGACCGCCCGAAGCAACGCAGGACGTGTGAGGTAGCGCGGACCTGGAACAGAGAGCCAAATGACAATTGAAAAATCTCAAATGATCAATGACCAATGATTCTTTTTCCCTTGATCCTGTTTCGAAACCTTGTCGGTCGCTCAAACCACCTGCAATCTGATTCGATTTCTCATGGGAAACCAGAGCCTTGGACCAATTCCTGTCTCCAGCATTTCGGAGCACTATCGAGTCGCGACTAAGTTTCGTAACAAATTTGTTAGACGAACTAAACGTCTCTACAGGAAGCTGCCTCTCTGAAATACCAAATTCCCCGTATTCCTGAAGTTACGATGATTCGTTAAGGTTCGAGACGAATCTCCAGTATCAGGATAGTTACCTCCTACTGCAGACAGGCATTAGTGCCGAGTCGAGGGGCAATTTGTCATCGCGGTGGGGAAGTGTGGCGGAGGGGGCCACAGGGTTTGTCAACTTAAGTAGTTTCGAGAGCTGTGAACAGAACCAATGAATGTGATTGGGGCCAGCCTTCACATTTGCTGACTCTACTATTCGGAAAGGATAACGAACAAACATGAGAAGAAGATTGATTGTTGATTTGGTCTTGTGTGGTTGCGTTGCTACAGGCATGGCTCTCGTGGGCAACGCTCAGAAGTCTAAACCAAAGTCGACGCCAAAAACCCCCGCGTCGACTGCACCTGTCGAACCGCCTTTGCCTCGTGGAAAAAGCACTAAGGAAGGAGCGAGCCAGTCCTCAAAGTCAGCAAAAGTTCTGGGAGAGATTATGGGAACCCCAGATAAGGGAATACCAACAGACCTTCTGAATAAGGCTGAATGCGTCGCTGTGTTTCCATCCGTGATCAAGGGCGGCTTCATTGTTGGTGCGAAAGCCGGTAGAGGAGTGTCCAGTTGCCGCACTTCTTCAGGATGGTCAGCACCTGCCTTCTTTGAGTTGAAGGGCGGTAGTGTGGGCCTACAGGCCGGTGGCTCTTCGACGGATGTCGTTCTGCTGTTTATGAATACGGACGGGTTGAAGAAGTTATTAAACAGCAAGGTGGAGCTGGGCGGCGACGCTTCAGTGGCTGCAGGACCAGTCGGACGCGAAGCTGCTGCTTCGACCGATGCATCGATGAGCGCTGAGATCCTTTCGTATTCGCGAAGCAAGGGGCTGTTCGCGGGAATTTCGCTAAAGGGAACCGTGATCTCAGTGGAAAAGAGCGACATGGAAGATACCTACGGTACGACGGTGACCGCTCAACAGGTGCTTGAGGCGAGCAATAAGAGAGCACCTGCGGAAGTTCAGGTCTATCCGAACAAATTGGCCCAGTATTCAACTCGAACCAAGTAATTCGGCCGCAGTCGATTTCTAATACCGCAACGCAGCACTCGGCGGCCTTGAGAGTGAGGTGCAAGGCTGCCGAAGCTGCGCACCTTACTTAGGATCGTGCCTTCTTCGTTTTTGCCCCAGTAGCGCGCCATGCATCGGTGCGCACCTCGCTAGCTTCTCGAAGCGCTTGTCTTAAACCTTCAGCGTTCCTATCTGTGCCATAACAAGGCGTGCCCGGTTGCTGTCTCCAAGACTCGTCAAGTGTTCCGGCATCGACCGGGTCGAAACCCAACTCATCGACAAGCAAGAACACAATTGATTTCGCTTTTTTATCGTCAGCGGCAACCGGTAGTGCGATGCGATTTGGATCACCCGTAGGTTTTCCTGACTTTAGCAGGTGTTCTGCGTAAATATTGTTGAAGACCTTTATTACCGAGCGGCCAAGTTGTTGCGATACCCAACGACTCTCAGTTGTGCCGTTCTCGATTGCGTCGATGCGTTCGTCGCGTTGCTGGGGATAGTAGTTACCGGTGTCGATAACTACCACGTCGTCCGGTACACCAGCGAATAGATCTTTTGGCAACTCAGCAATGTTCTTCTCAGGAATCGTAACAACGACGACATTTCCTTTGTGAGCTGCTTCTTTTACGGTTACCGGAGTTGCCCCTGTTTCTGCAGCCAGCGCTGCTAATGATTCTGGCCCACGTGAGTTTGCTACAAACACTTTGTGACCCAGTGCGCTGAAGCGACGAGTTAGCGCTCCGCCAATATGTCCAGCGCCGATAATACTAATGTTCATTTGTGCTCCTTGTATGTATGCGTTTACGTCTCAATTTAGACAGGACGGCAAGAGACAGTTTAGGTAATGGATGCCTTACGCTGTGCGCGTTTCGCCAACCGGTATTCCAATTCGTCGAGTATTGGTTCCAACACCACCGACAACCTAAAAGTCGCAAAGTCGACCACGACCATAGCAATTCTTTTCATTGATGTCTCTCCTGTTTGCGTTGACTTAACGCAACCTGCTTGCCAGAGAGCTCGCTTTTGTTAGAGAGGTGTGGGAGAGGTTTGTGACCAATTACCGACACTAAGGTGACGCCATCTTGTCAATTCGTCGTGATTAAGCATTTGCCTGGGAAAAAACGCCCCAGACATCTCGGGTCGACAAAGAGCTGGTTTATTGGTCGCGAGGGAGTCGGTAAAGGGTGACTTGGCTGCCTCAAAAGTCTGAATAGAAACCAACAGCGCCAAAGGCGCGAAATATGAGAGCCAGGGACAAAGCGCGTAGCGTTAGCGGAGCGCGTCGCCCCTGGGTAAGCTAAGTCTCCATTGGGCAGCTCTGAAAGAGCGTAATAACAGGGCTTAAAGTCACTGATATTTCGCACTTTCAGTGCTGCCTAAATTGAAGCGACCTGTCCAGGGGCGACTCCCGATGAATCGGGATTGCCCCTCGCTTTTATTATTCCGCGCCTTTGGCGCTCCTCGTTTCGCTAATCAGACTTTTGAGGCAAAGCTCAGTGATTTAGAGGCTCAACGCCTTTGGAATTCGGGGGAGCTGAGAGTCATGCTTAGCACGCTTGAAATAAATGCGGGAACGGGCTTCCCGCTGTCCGAATTCTTCGTGAAGTCGACTGGCTGCATCGCGGATGCCACTCCTCCTGTCGAGGGTTCCGCGCTTGCGAGTTTGTCGATAGCTTGCCTGGTAGCTTCTCGGACGTCGCCAACCAGTATCAATTTAACGAGATAGTCAGCTTCGGTCGTACGGTTATCACGACTGCTCTGATTTAGGATCTTCTCAGGATCAACTCGAGTACCTTTTAACTTATTGCTGGTCAATGCGACGGCAAAATTGAATCGCTCCAACATTGAGCCGGCCGATAACCATTGTTCGGCGCGATCGGGATAGCCGTCGGGCGTGACACGCCCAAAGACTGGTTGGCCCATGCGACCGATCCACTGAATCACGGACGGGTCGGCATCACTCTCTGCACTTACAGCTCGCATTGCAGCTGCGACGTACTCGAAAGGAGTTCTAACCTTTGCTCGATACTTATCCGGCGCGAAGAACTCTGGCGACGTAATGATCGTCCGCAATGTCTCCGCAATCGATCCATCAGTCTTCAAAAAGGTCGCCGCTGCTCGCTTGACCACTGCTGGCGGTGGTTCATCCGAAACAAATCGACGAGCGAGCTTTGTCGCAATAAAGTTTGCTGTTGCTGGATGGCTGGCGAGAATGTCGAGGACCTTTTCTCCGTCACTTATTCCGCCTCCAGCAGCAATCCTGTGACCAAGCACCAACTTCTCACCATTGTCGTGAGTACGTGGATTGAAGAAAAATAGTCCCACTTCATTTGGTTTACGGATGGTCCAACCGGTGAAGCAGCGCGCAACTTCCTGTACATCCTTTTGCGTGTAACCGCCGTCAACTCCAAGAGTATGAAGCTCCATTAACTCACGGGCATAGTTTTCGTTGATTCCGCCACTTGTGCGCGCCGGCCTATCCTTTGTCGCTGGATACTGTCGCGGAACGCCGGATTGCCAGTTGTCGAGATAAAACAACATCGCGGATGAGCGGGCGGTGGCGCCGAGCAAATCTCGAAAATTACCAAGGGCAAAGGGACGAATCGCGTCGCGATCAAACTCCGTCATGAAAAATCGGTCAGCATCTTTGCTGGCGAACACACTGAAGTGGTTCTCCCAGAACTTGACCATTACTTCAAACAATTGTCGTTCGCTGTAGACCGCGCGTAAAAGCGCAGCACGTTGTAACTCAGTAACTATTAATTGTTGATTCTTGACGGGAGGCTTGGCTGCCGGTTGGGTTTCTTTTTTGACTTCCGGTTTCGTTTCCTGCATTCCTGGATTCTGTGCGACAACCTGGCCGGCCAAAGGCATCGCAACGGGTTTTTGGTCCATCGGACTCATGTTGGGCGACGACGCTGGTGAAGGTGACGGAGATGGAGATGGTTTAGGCGGAGTGTATTGTTCGATCAGATCGGGTGTACTCAGCGACAGCGTCGGTAGTTTTCGCAGTCGATCTGCAAGCGTCGTATCAGGAACTGTTTCGAAGTCGAGCTGTTGTGCAACAAACTTCTCTATGCCGATCGCCTTAACTTGTTCGAAGTCTCCAGGTTTCGCCCCAAACGTGAGTCGAGTTAGCACGTGTGCGATCTTTCGATCATTTGACTGAACACGTGACTTTGTGTCCGGAGTGGCTGCGCCCGTTTGCACTCCTGGCTGAAACGTCGTGGCGTTAAGCAACACCAGCAGTGAGACCGCAACGAACGTTCTAAACATTGATTTCCCCATTCACGTCCCCGCGTTCGATACTTACGAAAAAGTTGGTACTTGTCAATTTGTAGTGGGCGTCCCTCCGCGGGCGCCCTCTCTTTTGGAAACCCTTTAGTAGTCCGTGACGGTTTAACCATTCAAGCTCTTCTGTCGGAGCGCGTACGTCCTCGTGCGCATGTCACGCTTGCTGCTTCTTTCAATTTGAAGCCTTCGTCAGATGCGCACGAGGACGTACGCGCTCCGACAGAAGAGCTTGAATGGTTAGCTCGGTGGAGCTACTAAAGGGTCCCCAAAAGACGACCCGTACAATGTTTCAACTGCTAGCGGGAGTTGGGGGAGGAAGTCGAACAAACCAGGCAAGGATGGCTAAAACTACGACGACTGCTGTCAACAAATAGAAGATAGAAGCATACGAGCCGGTTCGCGTTACGCACTCCGCTAAGAGTAATGGTCCAATCGCAGATGCAAGCACAGTCAGTGCCTGAGCGGCGCCTTGAATCTTACCAAGATTTCGCCGGCCAAACGCCCGACTCCAAAAACTAAAAAAGATCACAATTACAAAACCGCCCGCAATTCCCATCACGACGGCGTACGCAACCACTTGGGTCAACGTTCGCACATGAGGTAACGCCAGGAGCGATCCAGCGAGCAAAACCATTGCCAGTGCAAGCAAACGATTCATCGCCCACTTAGATGTTAGCCAACCACCGAAAAAGTTTCCTGCGAGTGCGGTCAGAGCAACAACTACAAGAGTGAGGTGAAATGTGGAAGCGTCGAAACCTCTTTCTAAAAGAATAGATTCATTAAAGAGGGCGATGCCTGAAGCTATCAATCCATAAACTGCGCTGGCAATGCCGAAGATCCAGAAACTGGACGTCGCCAAAGCTTGCCAGAGTGTGTAACCACCCTGGTCATCACTCTTCTTTCTTTCGACCCTAATAATTTCCTCGTCGCCATCGATCGCACAAGCTTCCGGAGATTTTCTAACGAAAAAAGCGCTCAGTGGCGCAAGTCCAAATAGTAAGGCAACGCCAATACTCCACCAACTAGCCCGCCACCCATACTTCAGCACCATTGAACCAATAACAGGGAAAGCCACCATAAATCCAATGCTCAGTGCGACTGTATAAATCGCCATCGCAAAGTTGAGTCGACGAACAAACCACTTTCCGACGATTGTGATGCTGATGACTGAAAGCGCGCTCTGCCCCAACCCGCGGGTGAGTGTAATGAGAAGTGCTATCGACGATACATCGTGAGCGGCGCTCATCACCAGGACAACTGCAGCCAGTGCGATCGAAACAATCGTGAGAACTGTTCTGCTCCCAAATCGATCTATCAACTTGCCAACACCTAGACAAAACAAAGCGCCGATCAGCGTTGCCCAGAAGTTGATACGAGCAAACTGGATGCGATCGATATGTAGATCAGCCAACAGAGGTTCGGTGATTAGACCCAGTCCTTGCGTGCGCCCTGGCAGTGTTCCAACCATTGCGAGTGCTGCAACTGCAATATTGATCCAGCCGTAGTAAAAAGGAAACGCAACTGGTCCAATCCGTCTCTGCGCTATTTCTGCGTTCAGTGTTTCCATGCCTTAGTTTGAGGTAGTTGATAGAACCCGCGTGAATCTATTTTGTATTGCCATCATCCAGGCTGCGCCTAAGCTGAAACACAGAATTAATCCGGCCCAACGAGTCCCTCCACTCTTGAACACGACAGTAGCGTTGAAAAGGATGAACAACAGGAAGGCATGCCACGACACAACAAGTGCCAGCGGGCGTCTGCGATATGAATCCAAGCCACCAAGCCACCACCAGGTGATGTCGATGACCCAGACAATAAGCAGGAAATAGTTGATGTAAATCCCTCCACCCCAGTTAAGACCGATCACTTCATTGGTTTGTCTAGCAGTCTCAAGATACACGGATTCCTGACTCCACTTGTGATAGAAGTGGAGAGCAAAACCGATATGCCCAAGCATACAGCTGCAGCCGGCGGTCCATAGCAGTCTGGTGACAATGTCTGACTGTCGCGTGTTTCGGGAAAACGTGAGTGCGCCCGCGACATAGGCAAGCATCGACAACCAAATAAAAAGCTTTGTTAGGAATTCCCCGCGGGTCATTTTTATTCACAAAGTAGCTGACGTTCTTGTTTGTGCGAAGTAGAGTGCCGCACCCAGTCCAGCACCAAGGAAGAGCCCGTACAAAACACCCCACAACAGCATCCCAACGCTGCCGCCAAACGAATTGTTCAATGCCGATCCGATAAAGTAGCCGGCGGAATTTGCGACGAACAATATCGCGACTAGCCGTGGTGTCAGTCGGATTACACCAAAACCTAAAGCCAGAACGATAGCCATCAAAATAGAACCTGCTAAAGATCCAACCCACTCGCCAGAAGTGCCTCGAAGCGTAAAATAAGCCGCTATCCAACCGAAAGCATATGCAAAGAAAGCAATACCAAACAGAAATAGGAACCTGGGTAGTCGCCAACGACCGACAACAAGAGAGCCCAATACACCGCCACCGAGCAAAATGAAGAGAGCCGTCCATGCAATGTAAGCGCCCATTAGACCAAGGTGGTGGTACATCCACCTTTCGCCAAACGCGACGGTTGCAAATACAAGTAGACTCACAAGCGCAAATCCAAATGAGCCAAACAGAATGGAACGCTGCAGGGTTGGTGTTTTCATAGAGCGCTCTGATTGAACTCCTACAAATACGACATTCATTTACGAGTTCATTTGGAAGACATCGCTGCGGGATAGACGAGAGGAGTATAGCAATTGGGTCTAAAAATTCTGTAGAGGTGCCGCTGTTGTATTGGGCGAGAATCGCTGCCTGTTGATTCAACCGCTCAAGGTCACTGGCTTGCCCAGTGGTTTTTACGTTCGTTGCTAATCACAGGCCGTTGTTTTCCTACAGCGCGCAAGCGCGCCGGAGGGTAATGTTAGGTCCTGGTAGCAACAAGCGTAACAACCACTGGACAGGCCAGTGGCCTTGCACTTATCTACTTGAGGAACGCATCGCTATTGGACCACTTCTACGAAATCGGAAAATCGATCAATGATCATCCCCTGAGTTTCGCTGCGCCACTGCAATCTGATTTGAACCGTTCCCTCATCTAGCTCCACTTCCAGCGTCAACCCATCTTCGTAGGGTAGGAAATTCTTTGCTAAGAAACGCCACTTTTCGCCAAGGGGATGAGGTATTCCGTCATAATCCACAAAAGGTGAAATCACGAGATACGTTGCTCCGGGAAGGAGTTCGGTTGCGGTGAAGGTTGGTTTAGTTCTTTCGTTCGACATAAACCTCACATCAGTAGGGATTTCCCTATATCGTATGACGAGAATTAATGGTCCAAGCCAGAGGGGATTCATTACTCGCGACTCAAAATAACAACACTTTGTTATTCAGCATATTCAAACGACCGAACCACAATAAGCGAAGCGGGGCGAGCAAAAATTACTGCTCGCCCCACTTCGTCCTCCTGACATCAATTGACGTCAAAGAAATCTAGATCATACTTGCGCGTGCTTGTTCAGCTCGGGCTGCCCCAATCGCAGTCTCAACTTTCTTAACCTCTTCCGGTGGAGGCAGGACCGCTTTCATTCCCAATGAATCGATCCAAAGTTCGCGACACCAGCCTTTAGTGTGATACAGGTGTTCATCCTCTTCGTCTTCCACCTGTTCGTGAGCTTCTTTCAATACCTTACTCAATTCACCCTTGGCACTCTTGATGACTTCACCGATCAAGTGCCAGTTTTGATGGTCTTTCGTCTCTGCGAGCACAACAGCCTCTGCGGCAACCAACTGAGCAGTCCCAGGCTCACCGCTTTCCAGTGCAAGCTCCATCGCCTCAACCAGCGATTTCCCAATATGACGCACTACTTTTCTTCCCGGCGTCTCTTCAGTGATCCTCAGACCAAGTTTCTTTAAAACGTTTTCTACGATCGTCACGTGGTTTTTAGTTTGATCGAGATACTCTTGCCACTCTTCTTTTAGTTCATCATTTTCCACACAACGCAACGCAGTCGTATAGATTTCAACGCCCCCAAGTTCCGTCTCAAGCGCTTGAAACAGTAATTCTCGTACTTGTTCGTCTTTCATTGCCCCTCCTTGAATCGCTCTCGCACAGTGTGCGCTTAAGTTCAAAGCAAGGAGTAGGCCACCGGATGCCCGACGTCCCGATCAGCTAGTTCCTTCGGAAAAAGTGAAGGTGCCTTTGCTTGAAGACTCGCAAGCCAGATTGTTGCTGCTGCCTTCTTTGCAGTCACTCGTATCTATACAAGACACGAGAGACCGCTTTGCGGTAGAGGAAGGAACAGCAGTCCGCCTGGTTGGAACCAAAAGCCAAAGAACAAAAGCCAAGACATAGGCCCTCTCGTAACCCAATCACTCTAGTTCCTTAGCGTAGTTGCGCGTTATAGACGTACGTCTTACACTCAATTCACACACATAATAAGGAAAGTAACCGACGTCGTATAAAGGCGGTCGCACAAGAGTTTCATATCGTGTCTGAAGAATTCAAACCACTTACACCCGGTGCACCGTCACATGACGAGGAATTGTGGCCCACATTGACGGCTCCACAAATGGCGCGTCTGGAAGCGCATGGTCGCAGACGCAAATTTGCGGCGGGAGAAGTCCTCATGGGTGCGGGACAGGTTACGTCTCGGATGTACGTCGTTACAGCTGGCGAGCTCGAAATTGTCCGACCACGGGATGGCGGCGAAGATCTGGTTGTTGTTTTCGGACCAGGGAAGTTTACTGGCGAAGCTAATATGCTCACCGGACGCCGTGGTTTCGTTACCATTCGCGCACGTACAAACGTCGAAACGATAGAAGTAGATCGGCGCGATCTGTTAAGTCTCGTTCAGACCGATAGCGAGTTAAGCGACATTCTGATGCGAGCCTATATGCTGCGACGCTTGGAGTTGATAACGCGCGGCTACGGCGACGTCGTGCTAGTCGGTTCGCGTTTCTGTGCGTCAACACTTCGAATAAAAGAGTTTCTCACTCGCAATGGACATCCTTATTCATTCGTCGATCTCGACCGTGACTCGGGATTCCAGGAGCTACTTGATCGTTTCAGTATCACTGAAGAAGACGTCCCTGTTCTGATCTGTCGCGGAAACACAGTACTGCGCAATCCCTCTAATCGAGAGATAGCGGATTGTTTAGGTTTCAACGAATCGATCGACCAAACTCACCTTCGGGATCTGGTGATTATTGGTGCTGGACCATCCGGACTTGCGGCAGCGGTTTATGGTGCGTCAGAAGGTCTAGATGTGTTGGTGATTGAGTCAAACGCTCCCGGCGGTCAAGCGGGTTTGAGCTCGAAGATTGAAAACTATCTGGGCTTTCCAACAGGTGTTTCCGGACAGAAACTTGCTGCGTTGGCTTATGCTCAGGCTCAAAAGTTTGGTGCGCAGATACTGATCGCGAAGCGAGCAAAAAAACTTGTTTGTGCTCGCTCTCCCTATGTGATCGAAATAGAAGGTGGACCACGCGTCTCCGCAAAAGCAGTGATTATCGCTACCGGCGCAGCTTACAGACGACTTCCCATTTCAAACCTCACTCAATTTGAGGGAGTTGGTGTTTACTACGCCGCCACACCTATGGAAGCTCAACTCTCAAGTGGTGAGGAGGTTGCAATCATCGGTGGTGGTAACGCAGCCGGGCAGGCCGCAGTCTTTCTCGCTGAGTCGACGAAGAAAGTTAACATGCTGGTTCGCTCGACTACGTTGGCCGACTCGATGTCTAGATATTTGATACGACGCCTGGAGGAGCATCCGGCAATTGAGATCCGGACGCAGACCGAGTTAGTCGCATTGCAGGGAAATGGTCACCTTGAGAGTCTACAGTGGCGCGATAATCAAACCGGGCAGACCGAAGATCACAATGTGCGACACGTGTTCGTAATGACAGGTGCCATTCCCAGCACGAAATGGCTGGACGGATGTCTGGCCGTAGACGGCAAAGGATTCATAAAAACTGGACCAGAACTTTCCGCCGAGGATCTTGTTACAGCGGGTTGGAAGTTGAGTCGACCACCCTTTCTACTTGAAACAAGTTTGCCAGGGGTTTTTGCCGTTGGTGATGTGCGTCGAGGTAATCTCAAACGTGTGGCGTCGGCGGTTGGAGAAGGATCAATTGCTGTCGCATTTGTTCACCAGGTGTTACACGAGTAAAGGGAAAATAATGTCAACAGGTGTGTGCTCTCATATCGATGTTATTGACGACGTTAAGTTACCGAAGGGCCACGTGTGCGAAGAATGCGTAAAGATTGGCGCGCAATGGGTTCATCTTCGAGTTTGTCAGGAGTGCAATGCTACGCTTTGCTGCGATAGCTCGCCGAATCAACATGCTAGTAAGCATGCGCGAGCTACAAAACATCCAGTGATTGCTTCAGGCGAAAGAGGTGAACGCTGGTTGTATTGTTACCCTGACGACGCCTTCGCGGAGTACTGAGTAAAGTTGTTGGGTGGCACTCTGTGGGGCCACCCCTTTCGGTTGATTTTCTTGTTAGATGGGAACGAGAAGGCGGGACATTTTCCTCGGTTGATTTCGGATGCTACTTGAGCGGGGCGGCCACGGAGTGCCGCCCCTACAACTTATTCAAAACTATTATCGTCCGCTGATGGTCCATATAGTGCTGGCACTTTTGCTCCCATCAACCTTAGATATACCGTCATCTGTCCGCGGTGGTGAGCCCAGTGATGAATGGTATCCTGAATCATTTCGTATCGCGGTGCTTCCAGCACAACATTTCCACGAGCCAGTAGCCGCCAATTTGTTGCCAGGAATTCATCGGATGTGCTCCTAAGTGCATCTCGGGCTTCGGCCGCAGATTCGTCAAGGGCCTTTACTAGTTCCGCACTGGTCTCTTTTTGCGCTCGTTTAGTACTGGAACCGTCAGCTGGGGCAACGTCTAATTCATCCTTCTTAATCTCCATAGTGATCCACGTTGGGATGGTTGCGACCATATCGGCGAGGTAGCCAAAGATCATCGATTTTTCGTGTGGCTTCCAGTTGTACTTGCCGTCAGGCACTTCCTTCAACGCACGGCGGGAACGGTCAACTTCTCGATCAAATTCACTCAGAATAAACTCTGTTAGTTTCATATCGCCTCCTGATTCATCACTAGTCAGTTTTTCTATTTGTATTCGATAAAAACTACTTTGTCACTGTCACACTTCTATGACAGAGTCGCGACGATCCGTTGGCGTTAATGAATCAAATTTCCATCAGGTCCTTACCAACTAATATTTTTCCGGTGAAGTGTTTACGAACACCCGCAGCCCATTGCTCATCTGTGATCGACGCGTCGTCACCAGGTACAAAGTGAGTAAGCACCAGCGTTTTGACTCCAGCTTGCGACGCAACTTTGCCTACGTCTTCGGGAAGTGTATGAGCTGCCATCAGATGTTCTCGAAGCCGCTTGGCATTTGGCAACTTATTCACCAGCACTTCCACGCCCGGTAAGTACATAATTTCGTGTATTAGTACATCGGCTCCCTTCGCGAAGTCTGCGAGCTCGGTCGAATATGCTGTGTCGCCAGAAATCACAATCGATCGATCTCTTGCATCAAAACGATAAGCGTAGGCTTGTTCAATCGGCGGATGACGAACTCGACAACTACTTACTTTGACATCGCTGTTCTGTAACAGAACTTCTCCTTTCGAGAACTCATGTGTAGTGACAAGCGAACGAGGATCAGACCGGCCCTCGTCGGAAATTCTTGTGTCAATATCGAACTTGGAGTAGCTAAAAAAATCCTGAGTCATTTTCTCCAGACCTGGTGGTCCGAAGGCGTCTATTCTGTTAGGCAATCCGGTAATCCACACATTGTAGAGAAGTGGTCCATACTCGAGGTTATGGTCCGAATGATGATGCGTAATGAAGATGTAGCGTAGACGATTCAGGGCAATGCCTGCGGAGACAAGTTGACGAGAAACGCCATAGCCACAATCGACAACGTACGGGACGTCATTTATCAGCAGGACAGTTGACGAATTTGTTCGCCCGGCCTCACCGACACGAGGCCCACCTTTAGTTCCGAGCAGGATCACGCGCGTTTGTTTCGCTGACTGTCCAAGAACACAGCTGAGGTTCTTAGCGGAGATTGAGCAGGCCAGGCCCACACCGAAGCCGACACCTTTCCGGAGAAATGTTCTGCGACTGCGTCTCATAACTGAATGGTCCTTTAAGTAGGTGGTGAACTAAAGACAGCACTATTTAGGCGAAGGGTCGACGCAGAGTCAAATTAATCTCTGAACTTTCGTATCTATCATACGAGAATCTTTCCATCCGAGTGCTTTGAAAAAAAAAAGATCTTGACCTGCTACAAATGTAACACTATGCTACGCGCGTAACATCGAAGGAGGAGAAGTAGTTGGCAGGTTCAAAGCAGCAAAAGTTGAGCAGGAGAGAGCAGGAGATCATGCACGTGCTCTTCGGCTTGGGGAATCGCGCTTCTGCTGAAGAGATCCGAACGCGGCTTAACGAGCCGCCAAGCTCTTCGGCGATCCGGGCGATGCTTACGCGCCTGGAAGCGAAAGGGCTTCTCAGGCACCGTGAGGAAGGACTGCGTTATGTGTACTCTGCGACCACGTCTCCTGAAACTGCCCGTCGTAAGGCCTTGCAACATCATCTCCGCACATTCTTTGGTGGCTCATTGGGACAAATGGCCACCGCACTACTGAGAAACGAGTCGTGGACTGAAGAAGAGCTGGATGAGCTTCAGGCTGAGATCCAGCGCATTCGAAAGGAGAAGAAACGATCGTGATGTGGACCTGGGAAATTTTCGAAGTTGTCGCACGCTCATTCGTCCTCACAACGGTTGTGAAGGCTACCGCGGTTGTTTCAATTGGATTACTGACACTCTGGATGGCTCGAAAGTGTACCGCTTCTGTCCGGCACCTTCTTCTATCATGCACATTCGCAATATTGTTTTCTTTGGTGTTTGCTAATTTCGTGGCGCCAAAGGTCCGAATAGAACTACCTGCCCGCCCAGCAGTTCCGTACGTGAGAGATCATGTCGACAAAGCCGAAGCTGTTTTGATTCAAACGACTTCCAGCGACACATCGTCAACTATGACCGCGGCCAGCTCAGCTTTGCGAATTTCAGTAACGTCTGTTTTTTGGCTGGTGTGGTCGATTGGTGTCGTTGCCGTTATGGGCCAGATTCTGCTGGCGCTTCTTCGTATGCGACGTCTTTGTCGTAGCGGCTTGCCCTTCCTGCAGGGGAAAAGTCATCTGCGTGCTCTTGCGCACACGTCCGGCGTTGATCGGCCGCTTGACGTTTTGCTTCACCATGAAATCAAAGTCCCTGTTACAGCGGGTGTGTTGAGGCCGGTGGTGATGTTGCCGGAGGATGCGACCTCGTGGGACCACGATGAGCTTCAGAGAGTGCTGGTCCACGAACTGGAACACATTAGACGCGGTGACTGGCTGGTCCATTTATGCGCTCGTTCAGTCTGCGCTATCTACTGGTTTCACCCACTTACCTGGATCGCCTGGCGAAGGCTCTGTCTTGAGGCAGAACGAGCCTGCGATGACGCAGTGGTGCTCCGGGCCGAGCGAACTGATTATGCAGACCAGTTGGTCGGTCTTGCCCGGAGATTATCTACGGCACTCGCGACACCGGCATTGTCGATGGCAAATCGAAGCGATTTGTCGAAGCGCGTGAGTGCGATCCTGGATCCCAATCAAGCTAGAGGAAGAATAGGAGTGTTTATGATGACAATAATCTTTACAGCAGCAGCCATCGTCCTTCTGGGGGTTGCACCTGGTTTTGCGCTGAGTAGAGCTGCTCAAGAACAAAGTATCCCGTCGGTACAAAAGGCGCCCCGGAAAGAGCAACGACCCCGAGTCCTGGATCGAAGTCTTGTGGAGGCCGCTGAAACTGGTGACATAGCCGATATAGTTCTGTTACTGAACGCAGGCGCCAACGTAAATGCCGCCGTCGATGGAGACGGTAGTGCCCTGATAGTGGCGGCAAAAGAAAATCACAAAGCAGCGGTGGAGTTGCTTCTCAATCGTGGTGCAGATCCAAATCTCGGGGTAGAAGGCGACGGTAACGCGCTCATTATGGCTGCTCGAGAGGGCCATGAAGAGATCGTCAATTTGTTACTGGATCGAGGTGCGATCATTGACCGCATTGTACCGGGTGATGAGAATGCACTGATTCAGGCAAGCTCAGCTGGAGAACTTGGTGTTGTGAAGTTACTCGTTTCGCGTGGCGCTGATGTAAACGCTCGAGCCTGGTCAGGTGGACCAGACGGCGAATGGAGGACGCCACTTAATATGGCTCGCAGGCGTGGAAACCGAGCGATTATTGACTTGTTGACCGCTGCCGGTGCGCGTGAGTAGCAATGCAAAGGAAGTGAACTGAGCGAGCATTCTGGTTGCGAAAGGCCTTGAACTAGCAAAGGCAATGCAAAACAAAAAAGTGCCGCGATTAATTCGCGGCACTTTCAACTTGTCAGTGTGTGGTTAGCCGTTCCTATTGCTATTTCCTATGCGATAGCCTTCTTCATACCCCCTTGAAAAACCAGAGCGATAAACTTCCGCGAAGTTGCCGAATCCCGAATCACGGAAGTAATGAGAGCGCTGGGGATCGTAACTCTTATTCTTCTTGCCATCATCCTTACCGGTCTTCAAGCCATCTTTGTAACCCTGGCTTACTGCTGAATCACCATTGTCAAAAACATATTGGCGGTAGTAGCTGCCGTACGGTGACCATGGATCGTAACCCCAACCGTAATGGCGAAATGGTCGGTAGAAACGATGTGGGTATGGCCGCACGATTACTACACGCCTACGACGTTGCGCCTCTGCTGATCCTGACGAAACGAAAATGACGCCTACCAGCATGAGGGCTGCGAAGAGGAGACCACCAAATCTTTTCAAATAACCTCTTTTCATCAAACCCTCCTTGTCGTTAGGTTAGACACCAAAAGGTGCCAGATGGTTACATTCGAACGCTGGTTGTGATCAAGTTACAGGAGGATTGCAGCGTGAAAAGAGGTAACAAACGTTTTAAACGTTCATTTGGAAGCTTAACCATCAACCAACTACCGAGACTTACCATGTAAAAACTCGGACACCACCGGCTTCAGCCGTGTGGAGCTTCAATTTCTACCTAACTCCGAGGCAAGCGCATCTTTTGACACCACCGACTTCAGTCGGGTGGAGTCTCAACCTTGGCCCTTTTGATGCCCGGGAAAATGGCAGAAATTGAAACACCACTCGACTGAAGTCGGTGGTGTCTTCCATAATTAAGCACAAACTGAATGTAGCGGGAAATTGAAACTCCACGCGGCTGAAGCCCGGTGGTGTCCTGGCCATTGGTGGGATTATGTTTGTTCTCCAGAAATGACTTGTTATTCGGAAGGTTCTATCAATTGGCGTAGACGTTCGATGGGACGTTTTAGCGAGCGTTTGCTGCGTAGTAAAGTCGACCAAAGATCACCCACATCTTTCACACGTTGCTCCATATTTCTCAACGTGAAGGTTTTTGGACCAACCAGACATTCTTCTACCTCTTTCCACTCACACGGAGCAGACACAGGAGCACCCGCCCTCGCTCGTACTGCGTAGGCAGCCGCAAACGTTGCGCTATAACCGTTGCGGCCAGTATCAACCAGAATTCGTCCACCTCGGTCGGCTTTACTGAACTCCTGTGTGAGGTTTGCCGGGTCTCGCCGCACCAGCAAGCGTCCCACTGTATTTGCGAATCTTGCAACAGTGCCAAAATCCGCCTTGCGATCAAGTGGAACAGCTATATGAAATCCTTTTGACCCCGAGGTCTTTACCCAACTCGGTAGACCAACCTCAGTCAGAAGGTCGCGCAGCTTCACAGCGGCAGCACAGACTCTTTCCACTTCATTGTCTGAAGCAGGATCAAGATCAAAAACGCAGATATCCGGATGGTAGAGATCTGGGACTCGGGATGTCCAAACGTGCGGCGTAATACTGTTTTGATTGGCGAGCCATAGTAATGATCGTGCGTCAGTAACGATCGGGTGATGTACGGTCCCACCGTGTTTGGGCACTTCGACACGTTTGAGCCATTCCGGAAATCCTTTGACTACATCCTTTTGAAAAAATCCCGGTTCACCAATGCCACGATGAAATCGTTCCATCGTGATCGGACGGCCACGAACGTGCTGCAGCATCACCGGAGCGATCGTTTCATAATAGGCTGCCAAATCACCCTTAGTGATTCCATCGGCGGGAAAAAGAATCTTCTCCGGGTGACTGATCAAGGTTGTTCCTTTACTACCTGGCGAGCATCTGTGTTTGAACTGATTCCAAGTAAGCGCGGATGTCGAAGCTTTCCATTAGTGGTCCATTCAATGAAGCCCACTCGGACAACAATCTGAGGTTGAACCCAGTGTGCGCGTAAACGAGGCAAGCCGACGGCTCTGGTGAATAACGGCTTTTCTATCTCAATCTGGTCCAATTGCTCACGCAAGCTGAGCAACATCTTAGTATCAAATCCCGTCCCGATCTTTCCGGCAAATGCAAAATCATCGCTGTCAAAATATCCGACGAGAAGTGCACCGAGCCCCACCCGTTTTCCCTGTGGGTCCGTAAAGCCACCGACGACAAACTCCTGCGACAGTTCACACTTCATCTTCAACCAGCTCTTAGACCGTTTGTGTTCGTAAACTGAGTCGCGACGTTTTGCTATAACGCCTTCCCAACCCTCTGTGGCGGCTCGCTCCCACGGCGCTTCTTCCGCCAGAGTTTCGACACGGTGTAACGGGTCGGTTAACGCCAGTTCTAACAGATATTGTTGACGCTCAAGCAACGGCAACAACGTCAGTCTTTGCTCGTTGGACCAGAGGATGTCGAAGACGTGATATTTGACTTGGCCATGTCCCCAGGTTACTTCACCGTCAAGGATAAGTTTCTCTGGCGGTAGTTTCGCAATCGCTTGGACTACAGAAGGAATATTTTGCGGAAGATGATTGCGCGAAAACAGACTAACGTTCTTTCCGTCTTTGTAAGCTAGCAGTCTGATACCGTCGAACTTGCGTTCGAAGACCCAGTCTGGTCCTGTAAACCGCTCTTGGGTAAGAGTCGCGGCCATTGGTTCGAGCCACTCCGGAAAAGTATCAGCAGAGGTCATATTGGATATTAAGATTACGCAGATACCTCAAATTTGGAAAATGAAATCTCGCGTCGATTGATAGGTCGCGGCTTTACACGAGTGGTCTCTTCATCACTAATAATTGAAGATGGTTTCGAATACCACCAACGGCAGTTGGTGGATCGTTCAGATCCTTTCTACTCAAGAGCGTACCACTCAAGTACTACGCGGTAGCGCGCCGGAGGAAAGATAAGAGCCATTTGCAGAATAGGATTCATCCGAGAACTGCGGTTGGGATCTGAGGTTCTGTCATTTAGTGCCTAAAATCTGAAAGGTTCAAACTGACGAAGCGTTGTAGAAACCCTCGCACAGCTCTGTGTGTTCATTCAGATCCTGTCTACGCGAAGCTCGTTCTCGCTCCTCCGGCGCGCTACGCGCGTAGCGTTCGTTGAACACACTCTCAGTAGAAAGGACCTTAACCATGCACCAACTGCCGTTGGTGGGTCCAATTTCCGTTTTTGTGCAATGGCTGTTAGGTTTTTGTGCAAGCCTGTCCAGACTTTAGGTTGTAGGAATCAATAACGTAATCGACAAACTAAAGTTTGTCGGACATCGTCCGATTAGATACAGTCGTTATGCGCACTTTTTGTTTAAGCATTGGAGATTGCTATGAAGAGTTACCGGAAAGAGCTTTGGTTCAACATTCCGACACGTCGTGCGTTTATCAATATTACGTCTGAGGTCGCTAAGTGCCTTGATGAAAGTGGTGTTAAAGAAGGCTTAATCCTCGTGAACGCGATGCACATTACTGCATCTGTCTTCATTAATGACGATGAAAGTGGCTTGCACCACGATTACGAAGTCTTCCTCGAGAAACTCGCGCCACACGAACCCACCACTAACTACCGGCACAATTTGACCGGCGAGGATAACGGCGACGCACACATAAAACGCCAGTTAATGGGAAGGGAAGTGGTCGTCGCAATTACTCAAGGACTAATGGATTTTGGGCCATGGGAGCAGATCTTCTACGGCGAGTTTGACGGTGGCCGGAAGAAACGTGTGCTGGTAAAGATAATTGGCGAGTAACCCGTCACGAATTCTCATTTAAGAAAGCGAAAACTTGCGCACTAAAACTTAATCGTCTTTGACGGTGAAGCTAAAGAACTGCTGGTGTATTATCTTTGTTGAAGAAAACAGTACGAGCATCATAATGGATATTCCTTCGCAGCTTCTGGTTAACATAATCCAACCCAACATAGCTCATTCATTTCAATCGCCGATCCTTCGTGTTGTCCTCGGACTGATCGCAATCGGGTTGCTCTACATTCTCTGGAGAGAAGTAAAAAAGATACCCCCCAAGTTGTTTACACTGATGACTACGGCCTTCATCGACATGGTCGGGTTGCTGATGATCATTCCGCTACTTCCGTTCTACGTGAAGTCGCTGGGAGGTGCCGGCGTTAATTTATTTGGAATTCATTTCGGCATCGGAAGTATATCTGGGTTCATAGTCGCAGCGTTTACCGTGGCTCAACTGTTAAGTGCTCCAATATGGGGACGCTTTTCAGATCGGTTTGGAAGACGCCCGACCTTAATCATTGCCCTGGCAGCGTCAGCAGTAGCTTATTTGATCTTCGGATTCGCGCACTCGTTATTGCTGTTGTTTGTGTCGAGAATTGTTCAAGGTGCCGGCGGAGGCACGGTGGGCGTAATTCAAGCTTACGTCGCTGACTCGACTGCACCCGAGGATCGTGCGCGTGCACTCGGCTGGCTATCGGCAACCACAAATCTTGGTGTTGCACTGGGACCAGTGCTTGGCTCATTTGCGATCACTCTGGGAAAACGCGATTTACTGCCCGGACCCGGAACTCTGGAAATGGGCCACGCGGCACCTGGAATAATTGCCGCAGCACTCTGTTTAATAAACATTGCTTTTGCGGCGCGCTACCTGACTGAATCGCGTGAACTTCTTGAACATTCGGGTACCGGGGAAGTTCGACGAACCTCGCGAGAAGCGATCTTGCGAGTCGTTTCACACTCCAGTGAACCATCGTCACGTCTGATTTGGATCTATGCGATTTCGATGGGTGCGTACCAGGGAAGTTTTTCCGTGCTCGCGTTATTTCTGAATGCGAGGTTTCAGGTGACCGAACAAACAATCGGTTACTTTTTTATGTACGTGGGCTCAATCTCGGTCTTCACCCGCGTTTTACTGCTGGGTCGGATGGTCGACTGGTTAGGTGAGGCAAAGTTATCGCGCCTGGGCCTCGTGTTATTGGCAGCTGGTGTGGTCGGCATGCCCCTATCGCGTAACCTCGTCATGCTGGCGATCGCAGTGGCTCTAATTCCGCTGGGAACGGCTTTTACATTTCCCTGCGTGACAGCTCTCCTATCGCGCGTAATTGCGCCACGCGAACGTGGCCTCTATATGGGAATGCAACAAACATATGGCGGAGTGGCCCGGATTATTGCTCCACTGTTTTTTGGATGGGCCTTCGATACAATCGGTGTTTCTTCTCCTTATTTCTTTTCCTCAGCGTTCATCATAGCGACCATCTTTCTTGGGTTCGGATTGGATCAATACGCCGGTAGAAAGAAAGTATCCGAACCCGAAATAGAATCGCCGGCGACTGCATCCGAACAAGAAGCTTAACGTGGTTGGTCCAAGACCGGCACGATCAAAAGATCATTGGTCATATATCATTTGAGATTTATCAATTACCATTTGGTCTTAGGTCTTTAGTTTTCTCTTTGCCAGAATTTCTTGAGGTCAAATACCAGTGATTCGTTTATTCTCTAATTGGAGTCACCACAATGAGTGCAATCGGAAGCTATGCAGTTTTACGACGGAGTGGTTACGCAAAATGTTTAGAACTCGCGCGAAACATTAAGACCGAGACAACCGGTAAATGGATCTTCAAAGTTTCTAAAGTGGTGGGTGTCGAGGAATTCCAAAAGGAATGGCTGGAGAGTCTGGTAGAAGAAGTAGACTTCAATTATTCCGGGTACATAGTTGGTAATTACCTGGACGCCCATGATGAAATCAGTGGGCCGCTCTACGATCAAAATTCAGAGCCTTGTTCTCTTCTCGCCAAAGTTTTTACAGCAGCGTTCCCTTTTGAGGAGTCATACAGATTTCCAGAGCTGCCTTCAGACAAGCTATTGGCTTTCTGCTCAGACGAATATGGTGAAGCTGATTCTCAAGGGATGGCAAAAGCAATTAAAGCTGCTGAACCATTCTACAGCGAGGGTATAGGCAAAATCTCAACTGAGAACCTCGTCGTATTCATCATTCGCTAATGTCTGCCGATGTCCGACATGCTTCAGCTTGTCGTTCCCTTATTTCCGCTCTGTGAGGAAGTGAATGATTAGCGCCGTGTAGATGCGACGAATTACTGTTGAGTAGGCGCGACGACAAACTAAAGTTTGTCGGACATTCGAAGGCCCGAGAACTTTGTAGAGCTCTCGGGCCTTTGTGTTACTAAACAAAAAATCAGCTCATCGCCGCAATGTACGGGCGTTTGCGATGTTTGAATACCCTGAGTTACCAGAGACATTAAACGCGCGAACTCGATAGCGATAACGCGTGTTAGCAGCTAGCCCGCTGTTTTGGAAGGTCGTGACATTTGCCCCCACTTGAGCTATCTGAACAAAGTTTGAGCAGTTATTGCCTGTACACCGCTCGATCTTGAAACCCTGTTCGTTTGAAGAATTGTCGTTCCAGGACAGATTCACCTGACTGGCCGACACCGGGTTCGCATTGAGATTACTCGGAGCCGCCGGAACAGGTGTCGGCGTTGGAGTAGGAGTTGGTGTCGGTGTAGGCGTCGGAGTTGGTGTAGGTGTTGGGGTCGGAGTTGGTGTTGGAGTTGGAGTTGGTGTTGGCGTAGCGGTTGGCGTCGGCGTAGGAGTTGGTGTTGGAGTTGGGAATCCACCACAACTCGGGAATCTAAATGAGCCGATACGTGTACGCCAGTTAAAACTCGTGGTGGTTGCGTAGTACTCACTGGTAAACCAGAAAGTACAATCGTCAACCGGATCAACCGTTAGCGAGCTGTAATCTCCCCAACGACTGCTGGTACCGGTTTGACTTCCAGTTCCCGCAAACAGAGTCGCTTCGCCCTGTGCCAATTGGTTTATTGGATCGGTCGCCAATCTACCTGCATAGCGAAGTTGCGGGAAGATCGTTGCGCTCGACGCGCTGTAACCGATAGCAATGTTTCCATCACGGTCCATAGCAGCACTGCCCATCCAACGCCAGGTTGTGTCGGGCTGATATGTGCTCTCCTGGGCGATAGTGACTGGACCATTCGTCACATTGCGAAGTTCAAACCAACGAATTCCGGCGACTCCGCCATTACTCACCGTGTAGTTACCGACCACTGATTCATGATCGCCAAAGTTGCGATACGTCAGTCGAAACATTAACCGGTCACCAATTCCGTCCAATCTGGAAGTAGTGCCCGATTGTGGAACGCAGGACCGCGTTGCACCGCAGAGCTGTGTAAAGCCAGCGGCGGCGGGCGCTGCGAAAGCAGTGAAGCTAGAGTTTGCAGGAGTGTTGAAATCCACGTCGAAGTGCCAAAGTTTGTACGTGCCTATCCCCGGCCACTCAACAAATATACCGGGCGCGCCACCGGGTGGTAGATTAGGTCCTTCGAGATCGGCTGGCAATAACGTCTCCTCAGTTACGGGGTTGAGGAGACTGCTCGCTACAAATGTTGCTGGTAATCCAGACAGCATTTTTGTTCTATCCAGTGCGAACGCTTGTGCTCCTAAGAACGCAGTGCCGGTGGAATTGAAGACGTTCATGCTCATGTAATACGCGTCGGGCCAAACTCCCAGGTGCGGATAATCAAAAAAGTTTGAACCAAGATGGAAAGCGTACCGGTGATATGAACCTGTTGCATCGCCGGTTGTGGAAACGGCAACGCACTCGTCGGTCGGTACTGAGGTACCCGCGAACTGCGTAATCACCCAACGATCGGCAAGCTGGTCGTACATCACGACCGGATCTCCATTACCGTTGGTTTCGCATACACCGCCAAATCCCTGCCATAGAGTCGAGATACCTGAGGGGCCAAGTTGGGATGCACCAGTTGTTTTATCGAAGACTTGAAAGCCCTCGTTGACCATTTGCACGTATTGCGTTGTCCCGACTTCACCATTTGTATCTGGAGGCGCGCAATTGCAAGCGACGCCCGGGTATTGAATACCGTTAAAATTCTTGTCAGGGCTGGGCATATTGGGAGTTGCAACCGCACCTTCAACAGCCATCGACTTTTGTACTACTCGATCTTCTTTGTCTTTATGTACGTGAGGAATCTTTGGGTTCTCGTTAGCCTCGCGCTCAGGCTTGAAGTCCATGGGTTTCTGCTTCATCTCGCGCAAGGGTATTGAAGTGTCGTTACGATTTGAAGCACCAACAGTCACGTTTCCTTTTTTACCTTGAACAGGAACCGCATTTGCTGTGGTGAAGGATGGTTCAGTGTTGGACCAACCGGCTCGTTTTGCTTCGATGATTCGTGGTAGGGCAATCACGGTGGCAAGGAAGAGCGTTACTGCAAGACCGATGATCACTTTTGACCTCAGGTTCATATTCAATCCTCCCAAGTTTATGTCTACGACGGGCAGTAGTACCTAAAGACGCGAAAGAACGGAGACTCAGGCAATAAATCAAGCACTCAAATTGAACCAATGTACTTCGGGGGTAAGGCGAGGTCTATACAGAATTCCGTACAGATTTGGGGCCACGGAAGTATGGCAGACTCCCCCTTAAAGGTAAAGGTTCTTCCCCAAAACAGGCTTCGCGGCTATCATTGCCCCCTCGGTCATCCGAATACCCCATCAAGACAGACCTTAGGGAGAATTTTCAATGAAAATGCGCGTAAAACGCCTCGGAGTGTCAGCGATTTCGGGTCTCATTGCCGTCACTTCACTCACAGTCTTGCTTTCAAGGGCCCACGCGAACAACCCGTGGGCAATCCAAAACTCTTTTACCGTAGACCAGATCAAGAGCTATCCATTTCCAAACGAACTGACGGCAGCCACTACCGGTTCTCGTATAGCCTGGGCCTTTAATGAGCAGGGGGCTCGAAACATCTGGGTAGCTGAAGGACCAGAGTTTCGCGCGCGAAAACTCACGTCGTACGACAAAGACGATGGTCAGGAATTAACCACCGTTTCAATAAGTGCAGACGGCAAGTACGTTGTCTATGTACGAGGTGGAGATCACGGATCTAACTTCGACGGCGCCAGCGGTGTAAATCCAATGATGGTTCCTACACAGCCAAAGATTCAGTTGTGGAGTGTTCCGTTTGCTGGGGGAATACCGAAACTACTGGGGGACGGCGATGAACCGGTGATCTCACCCAAAAGCGACCGCGTAGTCTTCATAAAGGAGCGAGCGCTCTGGTCCGTACCGATTGATGGAGCAACTCCAGCAAAACGATTTTTCTACGCCAGAGGTGAATCCGATTCGCCTCAGTGGTCTCCTGACGGAACCCGATTGGCCTTCGTGTCAGGTCGGGGCGATCATTCTTTCATTGGCATCTACGAAAACGATGCCACTCCAATTACTTACCTTTCTCCTTCAACCTCACGGGACTCAAACCCGCAGTGGTCACCTGACGGTAAACGCATTGTGTTTATGAGAAGACCAGGTTCAGGCGGCGCTCCTGAACCAATTCTCGAGCAGCGTCCGCAAGCGTGGTCGCTTTGGACCGCAGACGTCACGACGGGTGAGGGAACTCAACTCTGGAAGAGTCCATTTACATTACGTGGTTCACCTTCTTCAACCGAGGGCGGCATCAATCTACACTGGGCCGCTGGAGGTCGTATCGTTTTTCTGTCTTATCTGGATGGTTGGCCACACCTTTATTCGATCAGCGAAAACGGCGGTGAGCCCTTGTTGCTCACGCCCGGTAGCTACATGGCGGAGTACATCACTATCAGTCCCGATAAACGATACCTCGTATTTGCCGGAAACGCGGGTAATGATCTCGATGACATTGATCGACGTCACGTTGTAATAGTTCCAGTCGATAAGGCGGACCCGAAAGTAATAACTCCTGGTAAGGGACTCGAGTGGACACCTTTCGTCACTGGCGATGGAAATCACATTGCATTCATAAGTGCGACCGCGCAACGTCCTCCTCTGCCTGCGGTTCTGTCGATAACCGGTGAAACAACAAAACTCCTCGCTGAGGAATCGATTCCAAAGATTTTTCCGACCGCTCAACTGGTGACTCCAAAAAAAGTCGTCTTTAAAGCGCCGGACGGTGTTGAGGTTCACGCCCAATTATTTGAAGCGACCGGTGGGCCAGCAAAGAAGCCGGCAATTGTTTATGTACACGGTGGACCACCTCGGCAGATGCTCCTTGGATGGCACTACTCCGATTACTACACAAATGCGTATGCTCACAATCAATACCTGGCAAGTCGTGGGTACATCGTTTTATCGGTTAACTATCGCCTTGGAATTGGCTACGGTTATGACTTTCACCGGCCTCCCAACGCCGGTGTTCAAGGCGCGTCGGAGTATCAGGATGTGAAGGCAGGAGCTGAGTACTTACAACGTTTGCCGCAAGTAGATGCCAAGCGAATCGGAATCTATGGAGGTTCTTATGGTGGTTTTCTGACTGCTATGGCATTGGCTCGAGACTCACAACTATTTGCTGCCGGTGTCGACATTCACGGAGTTCATAATTGGACCTCTGAACGCGCCCAGGGACTCCTGGCAAACACATATGAAAAGGCTCCCGACCAGCAAAAGGCTCTCGATGTCGCATGGCAATCGTCGCCGGTAGCTTCGATCGGTGGCTGGAAATCTCCGGTCTTGTTGATACATGGAGACGACGACCGTAACGTAAGATTTAGTCAGACCACTGATCTTGTAAGGAGGTTGGAAAAGACTAATGTTGTCTTTGAAGAGTTGGTAATTCCGGATGACACCCATCATTTCATGCGACATGCAAATCAGGTGAAAGTTAATCAAGCGATTGCCACTTTCTTCGATAAAGTGTTCAACGCGAATCGACAGAGCGCGATTCCATGACCTGTAATAACTCATCGCCACGCAGATTTCTCGACCAAACCTAACTAGGGCGGGGAAGGGCAAAAGTCTGGTAACCTAGTCGACTGAGTTTGAATAAGGGGTGGCCGCAGAGTGCCACCCCGTCCGTTTGTATGGAGAAACCTCATACTTATCCCTGCCCTAGTTGCGGCGCCGATTTACTGTTTGAGCCGCAAGATGGATTTTTGACTTGTCCTTATTGTCGTCATAAAGAAGAGATTAAAGAGAGCACTGAAGCGGTTGAGGAGAAGCCGTTTGAAGAGTATCTCAAGATTCGACCGGAACAGTTAGGACAACTCGCGGCTAATGCGCTGGAAGTGCGCTGTCAGAGTTGCGGGGCCATCATCACTTTCCAACCTCCCGAAGTTGCCAGACGCTGCGACTTCTGTGGCGTTCAGATTGTCGCCCAGCCTAAGTCGGCCGATCCAATATTGGCTCCCAATGCAGTGTTGCCGTTTCGTTTGACTCAACTACAAGCCGGAGCAGAATTGAAATACTGGTTGTCATCACGTTGGTTTGCTCCGAATGCGCTAAAACATTTTGCTGAACCAGATGCGATTAATGGAATCTACCTTCCGTTCTGGACTTACGACACCGATACAACGACAAACTACACAGGGCAACGTGGAGTCCATTACTACGTAACTGAGACCTACTACGAAACGGACTCGAAAGGAAATCAAGTCGCGCGCACCCGGCAGGTGCAACATACGAATTGGTATTCAGCGTCAGGTACCGTGCATCATTGGTTTGATGATGTCCTCGTACCAGGTACGGTTTCTTTGAGTGAGCACCATCTTCAATCGCTCGAGCCATGGGATTTTGCAGAGTTACGTTCGTACGATCCCGCGTTTCTTGCAGGGTTTCGTGCACAGCGTTATCAGGTTGATTTGCCGCAAGGGTTTGAACGAGTGAAGACGCTAATTGCGGGAACAATTGAGAGTGACGTGCGAACTGACATTGGAGGTGACGTGCAACAAATTGACGATCTAACTACAAGGTACTCGGCGATCACTTTCAAGCATCTCTTGCTGCCAGTCTATGCAGGTGCATATCGATTCAATGGAAAGGTCTATCAGATCGTCGTTAACGGCCGGACCGGAGAGATCCAGGGTGATCGACCATACAGTGTTTGGAAGATCACGTTTCTTGTGCTCGGTTTGTTGTTTATCGTACTGATAATTGTTCTCGTCTTTGGTCAGCAATAATTGAGTGTTTCTCTTTAGGGATTCCTTCGCGATCACCACGAAAGCTCTTCTGTCAGACCGCCTACGTCTCGTGCGGACACGTTCGTTAGGAGTACTTAGAATTCGAAGAAGTATGTAACGTGACTTAGCGCGCGAGACTCACGCGGTCCAACAGAAGTGCTTGTCTTATTCTTTTCAACGCCGCCGCTAAAGCGCACCTGATTCATTTGTATTCATACAGCAGTACCTTCTTAGTTTTCCCTCTGCCAAGCAGATAACCAGTAACCGCACCAATACCCGCCCCAGCAACCGCGAGTCCAGCCGTGACTGCATGGTCGAGCTTTTCAAATCCCGAGCTGTCATTCTCAGAACCGATTGCTCCCAGACCGGCGCCTGCCCCTGCACCGATACCCATCCCAATTAAAGTGCTCGCGGCCGCTGAGTGCTTGGTAACTTGATGCACACTCTGTACATCCTCCCGTTTTATGATCTGTGATTTACTGTTTGAAGTCAGAGTCAGATCTGTGTCAGAGGCATTTATAAAAGTACCCGAGATCTTGTTCCCGGTTTTGAGTTTTACAGACAGATTGGACCCAGCGCTCAAGGATTTTAGTGTGGTCCAATCATTCGTGGCTGAACTCGAGTTTTGTGCAAGCGAAGTTGACGAAGTGAACAGCGAGAGGATTAACGCAAGGCAAACGAGGAGCTTCTTGTGACGCTTGTTCATAGACTACTCCTTATAGGTTGGAACTTCTTTGGTTAAGACTCCGAGTAACGGGCGAGCCATTACGATCGAGTTTTTTTGTCGACTGTGTCCGCTTTGTGGGCCAAACAAGATCAAGTTTGTAAGAAAGTCAGGTGGACTCAGCCATTGCGCGAACGGGTGCGGCCTGTTATGCGGCGCAAACTCTATCTCGCATTTTAATAGAGGTCAATAAACGATCGAACCAGTGAGGCCACCGGCTTGCCCGGCGGAGATTCACGCTCGTTACTAAAAAGGGATGAGGTTGATAATTGGTGAGGCCACCGGCTTGCCCGGTGGTCCATCACGCTGCTCGTCAGAATCCGAGCTCTACGGTTTCAACGCTGAGCGTGAAGAACCACCGGGCAAGCCGGTGGTCTCAAGAAGAAATGGAGCCAAATAAATGTAGCAACAAGCGTGAAAAAACCACCGGGCAAGCCGGTGGCCTCAAGCAAGAAATTCAGGCGCTTGTTTCCAGCAGAGCTCGATTGGCGGCGCGCGTCTTTGCCTTTTGAACACGCACGACAATATTTCGATCACCAATTTTCTCGGCCACTTCCTTTAGCGCTGGCGTTGGGCCTGCCCACAACATCTCGTCGACGCTGTTGGAAACAGGTGCGTCCACTCGCAGCGTAGCAAGCTTCTTGAAAAGTAAAGCGAATTCACGATGTTCAGGCTTCAACGCCTCAGGCGGAAAATCTTCCAGTGGACCATAACGATTGATGAGTATCGCCGCGGTTTTGGCTCCGATGCCAGGTATGCCGGGAAATCCGTCCGCTGAATCACCCACTAACGCAAGGTAATCGGGAATACGACTTGGCAGCACACCGAACTTTGCCCGTACGCCTTGCTCATCGCGAATCTCATTTTTCCTGCGATCAACCTGGACCACGCGCTCACCTACAACACATTGTGCGAGGTCCTTGTCCGGTGTCCATATGCAAACCTTTTCAACTCGATCGTCTTGTTCGGCAAGATAGGCCGCGGCGGCTAGTGCATCGTCTGCTTCAAACTCGACCATTGCCCAAACGGTAACACCCATAGCCTCGAGGGCTTCTTCCAGCGGTGTGAATTGCGATCGCAGGACAGGTTCAATGCCAGCTCCAGTCTTGTAGTCAGCCCAAAGACCATTTCGGAATGACTCGATCACGTGATCGGTTGCGACACCGATGTGTGTTGCTCCGTCTTCAATCATCTTCGCAACCATGTGGAGCACACCGGTCACCGCCCCATATGGAGGGTCGCTTTTTTTGAAACGACGGACACCGTAAAAGTGGCGGAAGAGTTCGTAAGTACCATCGATAAGATGAATGATCATAAGTAGAAGATGAGAGCAATTTCAGGATTTGAGGTCCACACTAATCTGACGCCACTTGCCTTGACGGAAACGAAGTACACTCAACAGGCAGCGAGTAGTGTGACCCAGAAGAATCGCAATCCAAATATGGATTGGTTGGAGCGTGCTTGTCTCTTTAATCACAAAGCAAATACCCAACGGCACAATGATCTGCGAGACGATTGAAATGTAAAGAGGACTCTTTGTGTCGCCGGTTCCCTGAAGGCCGCCAGTGTATGTGAGGGCGACAGCGATGAATAGACCCGATACGCTGAGTACACGTAATAACTGGACGCCGATATCAACGACAGTTGGATCGTACATTCCAAAAATCGCAAGCAACTGACGCGGAACAAACAGAAAGAAGAAACCCACGAGGGCCGCACCAGCCAGTCCCAACTGAGCCGCCACATGGACCGCGGCATCAGAACGATCGGGTTGATTTGCCCCAAGGTTTTGTCCGGCAACTGCAGCTGCAGCTCCCATTAGTCCCACTGAGGTCCAGGTGATCAACGAAAACAACTCTGTATACGATACCGCAAAGGCCGCCTGAGCAGCTGCACTCTGAGTTAAGGATCCGATGAAAGACAACATCAGTACGCCACCAACATTCATCGCGATCCCTTGGATTCCGGTCGGCAGACCAAACTTGAAAAGCGATTTAATGATGGTCCAGTCAGGCCTTAGACTACCTCCGCGCGGAAATGATATGACCCATTTTCTTCGCAACAGCTGAGTGATCGCGAAAGCTGAAATAACCCCGGACGCAATCATTGTCCCCATCGCCGATCCCTTTGTTCCAAACGCCGGTATAGGTCCGAGACCTCGAATCAGAACAACATTCAGGACGAGATTGAGAACGGTCATCACGATTCCAAGAATCATAGGCGTGCGTGCATCACCTGCGGATCGGAGTGCTCCACTCAGCATGAAGAACACCATCATGCCCGTGCTAAACAGAAAGCTAATCCGAAGAAAAGGTAGTGCTTCGGCTTTCACGTCCGGTGCCGCGTTAACGAGGTCGAGGAGAAATGGTGAAAGAAAGTAACCAAGCGGTGCGAGTATTAGTATGGAGATACCAAGCGCAGTGAGAAATGCCTGGTACACCGTACGATCAACTTTTTCTTCATCTCCGGCACCGGCAAATCGAGCCACAAGAACACTCATGCCAGTGAAGATTGAAGAGATAAAGACGATGACAACAATAAAGATTTGCCAGGCGACTCCAATTGCGGCATTTCCCTTAAAGCCGACAAGATGTCCAACGAGTACATGATCGACCATCCCCTGAAGACCGCCAATCGCATTTGTTAGCATCGTGGGCCATGCCATTCTCCATACTGCCGAGCGCAGTGGCCCGGCCACTATGGAACGGTCATAGCGAGGTTTCTCCTGAGGGGAAGGAGCTATCTCCTCATCCGGAGGGGCAATTTGTTCAGCAACTTCAACCATTACTCGAATGCTTCGTTTTCTTTCTTATGATTCTGACAGCCTTTGCACAAAATGTCGAAATCACGTCGTGTTCCCTCGTGTAAAAAAAGGAGCTCGCTACTAACTGAGCTCCTTTACACTAAAAGTTAAACGATTCGGCTAGAAATCTACGATCGATTTGAATCCACCATACATCATTCGCTTTGCATCGAACGGCATTGATTTGGGATCCATCATGGAAGCCAATCTCGGATCCTTCATCACTTTAGCGTTGATCTTGTCACGTTGTGCCCGTGACTTAAACACGATCCACGAGAACACCACTGTCTCGTCGGGTTTGACCTTAACAGTTTTTGGGAAAGGGGTTCCAAATTGGTGATCAAGATCGTCGCCGACGCACTCTTTGTATTCCAGGGCACCATGTTCCATCCAAACCTTGCCTGCCTTCTGCGACATTTTCCGATACGCGTCCAAGTTCTTTTTGGGGACGGGAATTACAAATCCATCAACATAAACGGCCATTGTTACTCTCTCCTTGAATTGAATTGATTTGAGTTTCGTTTGTTAAGAGACCCACATCACTTATTGAATTAAGACTTTTAACTCCTCAGGGGCAGCAACGAGCGTAATCGTTGATCGCGAAAGAAAAGACCCGCCCAGAGAAGAACACCAAAGCCAGCCGCAAAGACTATCGGAAACAAACCTGCACCGACTCGTACGTGTGTTGCGACCGCACCTCCGAGATAGCCTGTCAACAGTATCGCTCCAAGGATCGCTGTCTGCGGAATCACATATAATATGACGCAAACCAGCAGGACAACAGCGATCGGAATAATTAAGTGTTCGGAATAGCCCAATTCAAGATTGGCATCGACCACGAACTTCGGCTTGAAGAGCTTCATGGTCGAATCCAATAGAAGGAACAACACCACGAAGCCACTGATGATACGTCCAGCCCAAATGGCTCCTTTGGAGATTCCTGATTGCTCGATCGACGACATTATTGTTCCCCTTCCGTGTCATCCGTTGCTGGGGGACCGCACTAGCCTGGAGTCCTAACCACGGTCCCTGCGATCAGATGTTCGTCTTACTTTTCGATTTGCGAACGGAGACGCTCTTCTTTTGCTTTCAGCTCCGGGGTCAACTCGGCTCCAAAGTCTTCAGCTTCAAAAATTGGACGAATCTCGACTTCGGGTTCGGAGTCAGGCATTGGATTCGGACAACGCTTCAACCATTCGACGGCTTCGTCCATCGACTTAACTTTCCAGATCCAAAAGCCTGCGATCAGTTCCCTGGTTTCGGCAAATGGACCATCCGTGACAATTCGTTTTTCACCCGAGAACTTTACTCGCTTACCTTTTGAACTGGGATGTAAACCTTCACCTGCGACCATTACGCCAGCCTTTACCAACTCTTCGTTGTACTTCATCATGTCAGTTAACAATTGTTCGCTCGGCATCACTCCCGCCTCGGAATCCTTGTTAGCTTTTATGAACACCATCACTTTCATTTCATCATCTCCTCTAACTTTGTTTTGCTCTTACACAGTATTATCGAACGGGCCTTTCCTCGATCGACAATTCGTCGATCTTTTTTTATCCATTTGCTGGCAAGCCCGAGATCTCCAACACGGGCCGAATTTCTATAGAGCCTTTTAGCGCGCCGGGAATTCTTTCAGCTATGCGGAGTGCTTCGTCGAGATCGTTTGCTTCGACAATATAGTAACCGCCTAATTGCTCTCGAGTTTCCGCGAATGGACCATCCGTAACAATGCGTCGTCCGTTTCTTACCTGGACGGTGGTTGCAGTTGCCACTGGATGCAGGGGACCTGCTGACACGTAATTCCCACTTGTGTTTAGGGACTGTGCAAGTTCGGCCGACTCGACGTAGCAATCAGCTCGCTCGTTATCGGTCATAGCTTTTTCATCCATATAAACCAGTAACATGTATTTCATATCTGTTCCTCCAACTGTAAGTCGAACGGCTCGGGGGCGGATCGACACTGCACTGAAAAATTTCTTATTATCCTACATGCTTCCGAACGCAAATGCGGCAGTCGATGAGCTCTACAGAACTGATTGGAGCCGAATAATTGCGACTTTAATAGGCCATTTTGGCGACTTCGAAGTGGCCGAAGACGCAGCGCAAGAGGCATTTACAGCGGCCGTCGATCAATGGCGCACGGACGGTATTCCCGATTATCCCCGTGCCTGGATCGTGCAAACGGCTAAGCATAAAGCCATCGATAAACTCCGTTACCGAACTCGGTCCCAGGAAAAACTCGATTCTTATGCGGCTTCTGGCCTTGTCTCAACAATCGAAGAACCAAATTACCTGACTGATGAGATTCCCGACGAACGGTTACGTTTGATCTTTACCTGTTGCCATCCGGCACTCGCGTTGGACGCCCAGGTAGCACTCACCTTGCGCACACTGGGTGGACTCCAAACAAATGAAATTGCCCGAGCCTTTTTGGTACCGCCAACCACGATGGCCCAACGACTGGTGCGCGCGAAGAGAAAGATTCGCGACGCAGGAATTCCCTATCGCGTGCCAGATACTCACGAAATGCCCGAAAGACTCGACGGCGTGTTGACGGCAATTTATCTGATCTTTAACGAGGGGTACGCACCTACCCATGGGGAACGGTTGGCTCGTGCTGACCTTTGTGCAGAGGCGATTCGCCTCGCTCGTTTACTAAGATCGTTGATATCTCCGGCGCCGGCCGCGGTCAGTGGCTTGCTTGCTTTAATGCTCCTGCATGACTCGCGTAGAAATGCTCGACTCGATGATGCTGGTGACCTCGTTGTGCTGGAGGAACAGGATCGAAGTTTGTGGAACCAAGAGCACATTGCCGAAGCCTTGCCACTTGTAGATGAATCGTTAAAGGGTGGCGGTGGAGCTTTTGCACTTGAAGCTGCGATCGCCGCCGAACACTGCCGGGCCAGCCGCGCTGAACTCACGAATTGGCCGAGGATCGTGCAGCTTTACGATCTGCTACTCCAGTTGATGAACTCTCCAGTTGTCTCTTTGAATCGTGCTGTTGCAGTGGCGATGGCAGATGGACCAGAGTCAGCACTTCCGTTGCTTGACGAATTAGCAGCCGCTGGTGACCTGGATGCGTATCATCTGCTTCATGCGGCGAGAGCAGACTTATTGCGACGAATGGGTGAGAACCAGGCTGCCGCTGAGAGTTACCAGCGTGCCTTGAACCTCGCTACAAATGATAGTGAGCGGCGCTTTCTCGAGCGCCGCATCCGAGAAGTTGCGCGTGGAGATTCGCTTATTAGTTGATGTCGCTAACTATGGTTTTGTAATCAAACCACAAGCGATTCGATCACCTGAATTACCAGACGGATCGGTCATCATGTCATCCGCCTTCGCGTGAATCACGAGCGAGGTCCCACCGTTAGTAAACAACGAGTTCTTATCCGAACCGAGATTGACGCGAGCGTCGTTGATACTTGCCATCGCAGTACCATCCGCCTTGACCACAAAATTGTTCAGGTCGCCCGCATGTGGTCCCTGAGGATTCTTCATTCCGTGTTGTTTGCCTTCGGGATTGAAGTGTGCACCGGCCGTTTGAAAACCGGGTCCTTCGCACTTTGCCATTTCGTGAATGTGGATGGCGTGTTCTCCCGGAGGAAGATTCTTCAGATTAAGTTTGATACTAACGCCACCATAGCGCCGTGAGATTGTCGCTGTACCCACGCTCTCACCCTGACCGTTCTTTAGGTCGACCGTAACGTTGCTTTGCTGGGCAGTGGCAACGAATAAGAAGCAACTTGCAATAACGGCGAATACGATGAATATGAAGAGTGGTTTTCTCATTTCTGCTTTCCTAACCTTTAGACATTTCAGTTTTGAGTTGAGCGGCTTGACCGCTTCGATTTTAGCTTACTCTTGTTCACTCGTCGCTCTCGAGTCTGTTTGGCAGCCGAATCGGACACCGCGGAAGTTGGGCCGGGTGTGTCGACGGTATTGACTGCAGCACTTTCATGATAAGCATCGCCTTCGGCTTGAGCGATTGCTGTCTCCAAACGATTCTGACCCTCCACAAGCAAATTGAGCTGGTTTTGAATCGTAGTCTTTTGTCTCTCCAATTGTTTGCGACGTTGTTCGCGCAATTCCTCCGGCTTAGTGCTACCCACGCCTGCAAGACTGCTCTCGATATTTTCAGGCTTGAGTTGTTCATCAAGTTCTCGCAATCGATCCTGAAAAGCAAGTTGACGCGATTTTGAATCATCGAGTTGCGCCCGCAGCGACTCCAAACGATCGCTAGTCGTTGTTTGGGCCTTGACGTTTGTTGCGATGGCACAACACAGGAGGACAAGAATCAAGCCCGCACTCTTGGATCTCATAATGCTAAGAACTGCAGCAATTTGAAGACCACTCTTCGTTGTCACAACCTGAAATGCGTTGTCACAAAAGTCTAGATTTTGAATGGACTGAAGATACTGAATAGGAACCAACAGCGCCAAAGGCGCGAAATATGAGAGCCAGGGGCAATCCCGCTTCATCGGGAGTCGCTCCTGGGTCGGTAAGTCTAATTGCGCTGACGTACCGTTGAAGTACAAATTAACGAACGAGAACCAAACACGGACGTTGCTCTGGAAATGAATTGCTCTGATAAAGCTCGCGCAAGACGGAGGGGAATATTTTTTGCGAAAGAGTGTTTATGGATCATGGTGTATTAGAGAGCAACCTAGTACAGCCCGGTTTCACTAAGAGGCACAGATGAAAGGTTCATCAAGCAAAAATGACAGTTCCAAACGGTTTTCAAGGTCTGAGGTTTCCCTGCGAGTGCGTTTCAGCTAATCAGAGTGGTTACAGTGAGCCGTGGGCTGTAATTGCGAGAAACAGGTTACTACCTAACGGAACAAAAGAGCAGATTTTGAATTTACTGGCGCTGGAACCCAAGACGATTTCTCAGTTGGCAGAAATCCTCAAACTATCAGCTCCAAGCGTTCACACTCACATCAACGACATGGTAAAGAGCCAGCTTCTCAGGGAGTCGGTAGACTGGAAAAAGAAGTTTCCCGCCGAACGATATTACGAGCCTAACTTCCCCGTGATGAAGGACAGTGAATGCGGTGAGTTGCGGCAGTTGTGCGATGAGCTATCAGAGTATGTTGTCAAAGGGTTTGCGGAGAATAGTTCAAGGCTCGAAGAGGCATTCGAGGCTACTAGTTTATCGAAACGGGGTTGGGACTTTTCCGACATCTCCCAGGCTCTTTACGCGCGCATCTATCGAATGGCCAGAACGAAACTGGAAAAACAGGGCTTGTTGAATCAACCAATCATGAAGGCGAATGGTGTTGAATGGATCTTTTGGGCCGAGCAACCTGAAAGTGACGGCAAATCAGAGGGACCAGTCTTCAACCGCGAATAACCATTACTTCGGTGGCCTTGATTAAGGCATACACCTGCACCCCTTTTCTGAGGCCCAGTGAACGAGCCGAATCACTAGTGATGATTGAGGTAATTGTCTGACCACCGATATCTATGCTGATCTGGACCAGTAGCCCTTCATAACGCGCCTCAGTTATCGTTCCCAAGAGTTTGTTTCTACCGCTTATTGCGTCAAGTCCGATGGGCTTGCCGCGTTTGAACGCTCTGCTGGGTTGAGTCCCCGTAACTCGTTCGATCTCACTTCGCGCGATGCGGTGGTGACCACCAGCTGTCTTAGTCGATTTGATCTTGCCTGAATAGATCCACTGTTTCAGGGTCGGATAACTGACGCCCGCAAGGCGCGCAGCGTCAATCGGCTTCAATAGTTCACTCAAAATAATCAGCCTGCCTCATCGTTAGAAATCCAATTTCAATCCGAACTGTATCACTCGTGGATCTGCAGCGGAAGTAATTGAGCCGAAGCTTGGAGCCCCAAGCACAACATTTGGCGCATTAAGCGGCGGCGTATTGGTAATGTTGAAGAATTCGGTACGAAACTGAACCGAGTGTCCATCACCAAAAGGAAAACGTCGGATAAGAGCAATATCACCTGTATGGTACTGAGGCCCACGCACGGGATTGCGGGAGCTGTTCCCGATTGTGAATTGAGGCGCAACTGTAAAAGCTCCAGTGTTAAAGAACCGCGCAGTTGTCTGCTCTGACGTGGGAAGGTTTGGGTCTGCAATGCGATTTGGTCGTTGTGTGCCAAATCCGGCGAACGCGTTGAAGTTTGTGACTTGAGTCACCGCAAGCGGGATTCCAGACTGGAACGTGACAACACCGCTGAGCTCCCAATCATTCGCTAACCAACCGACAACGCCCTTTGGATTGAATCTCTTTCCACTTCCGAATGGAAGCTCGTAGGTAAAGCTGCTCACGAAGACGTTAGGAATGTCTCCGGTAGACAAATCACGTTCGAGCCGGCGATTCAAACTGTCAGCAACCGGAAAATTTGCAACTGGGCCAGTGAGAATCGAGGCGTCAAAGACTGATGAAGCCTCATCAATCAGTTTCGAGCGGGTATAGCTAATAAGAAATGCCAGGCCACCCGAGAATCTCTTTTCGAGTTTTGCCTGCAAAGCATTGTAGTTGGTGTTGCCAACGTTATTTCTATAAAGGCTAACAGTGGTAAAGCGCGGAAATGGTTTTAGCAACTGGGCCAAAGGAATTGTTGGATCACCCAGACTCGACGAACGCGGGATTTGCCCAAAGAACGGATTCGTCACTCGTTGTAAGAGTGGTGCGCCAATAGCGAGTTGCGACGCACTGAGCTGGTTGATGTTCGTGTCGGGAATACCCACGTGCGTGATCTTGGACCCTGCATAAGCAACCTCGAGCACTAGATTCTTCGCCAGCTCGCGCTGAATCGCGAAGTTCCATTGCTGTGCGTAACCGCTGCCAAGATCGCGGTCGGCAGAAAACACTCCCTGGCCGAGCCCTGCATCAGGTGTGAGAGGAATCGGAGCGACAGTAGGCCCACCTGACAGCACGAACGCGGGATTAATGTTGTCCAGGGTGCGTTGCGAAACACTTTGAATAAAAGGGAATTGGGGAACCGTAAAAGGAGTGGTTATTCCAGCCTGCTCAATCCAAATCAATCCATAGCCAGCGCGAAGCACAGTCTTGTCATTAACGCTATATGCAGCGCCGAGTCTTGGGCCAAAGTCCAGTTTGTGTAATCGTCTGGCGGTGTCGGGAAATCCGTTCTGTCCCAGGTACTCGAGTTTCTGTGTTTGCAGGTTGAAGATCGCACCCTGGTTTTTAAGTATTGTTGAAGGAAAATTCAACGTGTAACGCAATCCGGCGTTGACTGTTAGCCGGGACGTCGCCTTCCAGTCATCCTGGACGAAGTACTCCTGGATGTGAGATCGAGGCGCCAACACGCTTGATTGTAGATCGATGGAGAATGTTTGGACTTGACCCAACAGGAAGCTGGCGAGAGCGTTACCTGTAAATGTAGCGAGTGCGTTTCCGACAGTTGGCACTGCCTGAGAGTTTGTAAATAAAGTACTAAAGGCAAACTGCCCGGTGGGTGACGGCGGTTGAACGACGTCAAGTCGTTCCCATCGCAAATCGGCGCCGAACTTGAATGAATGTCGACCGTGCTGCCAGGAGATTGCGTCAAAGATCTCCGTAACATCAGTTCTAAAATCTGATGCGGTATTTGTGGGCGAACCTAATTGCTGTAGGCCGCTAATGGTGAACGTTGGCAGGGTATCCTCAAATGCAGCGTTCGTTGGTATCCCTGGAATTTTCAAGACGTCGGTCGGTGTTCCGTTAAGACTAGTTGCCTGGCGGTCTATAGTACGGCGCGTATAGCCCACTCTTAGTTCATTGAGAACGTTACTCGTAAATACATGTACATAATTGCCGGCAAAGGATTGGGCTCGTGTGTCGGTCAAACCAATAAACCCGCTGGTGATGTTGCCACTGCCTTCAGGTAACGGCGTCACAGGATTGGCGAGATCCTTAGCATAAGAAAATCGACCATACACTTGATCGCGACTTGAAATCCGATGATCGATCCGAATGTCGTACTGATCAAGATTGTCGCTTTCGTTACCGACACGTGAGAAGTTATTTGCTGCCCCGGTGGATGTAGGAGATGGATAGCGCTGCAAGAGTGTTGTAGCTACAGAGTCGTAGGTGTTTGTTGGAATCAGATTGCCTACGTAGGCGAGGTGGTCGCTGGGCCGAAAGATCTGTCCAACTCTTGCCTGAATTATCGTTCCGTTTGTCGCGGTAACATTGACGGGAGTATTGCCAGTCGCGGTCGTTGTTATAGTGCCGTCGGGAGCTCTGAAGAGTAGGGCCCCCAGGCTGGACGAGAAGTTACCTTGACGCTGTGGCGCTGTAGGAACAGTTGAGGTTACGACTCGGCCAATTTGTTGTCTGGTCCCCTGGTAGTCGCCGAAAAAGAAGGTGTTGTCTTTGATTATTGGTCCACCAACAACAAAACCAAATTGATTCCTCCGAAATACTGGCTTCTTCGGATTAGCTGCGGTCTTAGGTGCAAACAGATTCCGGGCATTAAGCACTTCATTACGCAGAAATTCAAAGGCCGATCCGTGAAATTCATTCGAGCCGGATTTCGTTGTCAGATTAACTACTCCGCCATTGAAGCGACCAAACTCGGCGCGAGGACTATTTACTTCAACTTTGAACTCCTGAATAGCTTCCGGAATGGGAAAGAAAGCTACCTGACCCGGCTCGGGCTGCAGTACTGAAATCCCATCAAAGAGGTATTCGTTGGTGCGGGGTCGCCCCCCATTTATACGAGGGAAAGATGGTCCAGCGGATGTTGGTGGTGGCTGAGCAACTCCTGCGGAAAGAGCAACGAGGGAGAGGAAGTTCCGACCGTTGAGTGGGATGTCAACGATTTTTCGATTTTGAACGACTTGACCCAGACTCCCAGTTTCGGTTCGAAGCAATGAAGCATCGTCGGTAATCAGAACGTTCTCGTTGATGGCGCCAGTGTCTAACACAACATCTGCACGTACCCTCTCGCCCGTTGATAGCTTCAATCCTGCTCGCGTTAATCGTTTGAAGCCCTGGGCTTCGATTACGAGTGTGTACGTACCTGGTTTGAGATTGGTAACAGTGTATGTGCCACTGTCATTGCTTGTAACGTGCGAAGATCGGTTTGTGGTGATCTCCGTGACCGTTACTTGCGCGCCAGACACTATTGCGCCTGCCTGATCACGTACCTCACCGATTAGCTCGGCCTGACTCGATTGGCTCTTGGCAGTGAGCGCCAGAGTTAAGGTGAGAACCACTGAAATGAGAACGAAGGAACGTGGTGAACTGGCCATATGACTCTCCGTGCGGATTTTTACGAATTTCTAGCGTTATAGACGGATTATGTCAACGGGTCAGTGCTCAATTAATACGATTCAATACGATTTTGGCCTGATCTTCTCTGCGCCTCTGCGTCTCAGCGTTTTGAATTGCTTGCGACAATTGCCTGAAGCATTGTTAACGCAGAGACGCAGAGGCGCAGAGGCACAGAGGAGAGGTTGAGGTGTCCGGGGATTGTTAGTGGGTCAATTCAATTCGAAAGAGACATATGTGAGTCTTCCCTCTCGTTCAACCTGGAGCACTATTGGACTGCTCGATGCCAGATGTTCAAGTACCGTTCGGAGTGCGGTCATCGTCTCAACCCGCGTGCCATTAACGGCGTGGATAACATCCCCGGCTGTCAATGGACTATCGACGTTCGGTTCAGCCGATTTGGCGATCACGATCACACCCGATGGAACTCGAAGAGAAGGCAACATAGGCTTTATCTTTGCATCGACTTCCAATCCTACGATCCCTAGTTTACCTACGAGGCCCTTGTCTGGATCAACTACGTCTGCAAGCTTATCGAAGTCGTGCTGCTGCTCAACGACAGCGACATCAAAAACCATCTTAGCTGTACCGCGAATCACATTCAGTTTGATGTGCTCTCCTTCGCCTCGCATGTACAGGTGTGTGACGAGAGCCGGCAGATTTCCAACCGTTTGACCATCGATTCCAGTGACTATGTCCTGTATCTTCAAACCAGCCGTATCTGCCGGACTTCCGGGCACTACATCTGAAACCACGACGCCGAGATCTGTCGGCAGCTTCAAAGCTGCAGCCATCTCGGGAGTTATCGTTTGCACACTCAACCCAGCTTCACCACGATGAACGTGACCGTAGCGCCGCAGTTGTGGGTAAGCAAAGGCTACGATTGCACTGGGGATTGCGAAGCCTAGTCCTTCATTACCACCACCTTCCGTCAGTATGAAGGTGTTGATACCAACCATTTCACCATCGACGTTGATAAGTGGACCACCGCTGTTCCCTGGATTGATCGGTGCATCGGTTTGAATAAATACAAACGGATTGTCGGGATCCGTTTGTCGTGCGACCGAACTAACAACGCCCATAGTCACAGAGTTCTGTAAGCCCTCAGGGCTCCCAAAAGCAAAGACTACTTCGCCTTGACGCAGCTTGTTGTAGTCGGCCAGCCGAACTGCGGGCAAATTCTTTGCCTCAATCTTTAAAAGCGCGAGGTCCAAGTCAGCATCAAAGCCGACGATGCGAGCATCCAGTGTTCGTTCTCTCGAGTTGCCAAACGATGAAGCCGGTGATTCGTCGTCGATCGCTACCGGAACTGTTACTTGCACTCGTTGCGAACCACGAACCATATGAGCATTAGTTACGATGTAACCGTCTGGATCGATGATTACTCCGGAACCAACGCTCTGCTGGCGACCGAGTACTAAGCTGGTGTTGCCGCGGTTATTTTCAATTGGTGCAAATCCAGTAACTGAAAGATGGACGACGCTTGGACTTACTTTCTTGACTAAGGCTCGCACCGAGTTATTTAGCTGGTGAAGAGGGTTAGCATCTGGCGGGTTTGGGGCGGTTTGTGCCGAAACCGAGGCCATGAATAAAGCCCAGACCAGAACGAGTGGGCGTTTTGCAATTCTCCATATCATCATTCAACGATCTTCTTTCGCACGCGGTTTTTCAAAAAATCCCCTATGGCAGCACTTCAAAACTGATCTTGTTTGACTCCACCATTGGACCATCACAACAGCCAAACCTTCTCTGGATAGATAACTCGTACGTACCAGGTGTTAATCGCTCGTACCACGCGAGTGCCCCCGTGGGATCCTTTAGATCGTCCGCGACAATCAATGAATCAACGATTGCCGGTTCATTTGGCCGTAGCAATTGTTCGTCAGGAAGATCTTCGCGCTGGCAGGTTTGGTTTTGCTTGGCACTTCGCAACGAGTAAGCCTGCCAACTCGTGTACGGTAACTCGTTTCCATTCTTAGTCAGCTTTGGCAAATCCTGATACAGGTCTCCCGAAAGACAAGTGTAGGTTGCCTGATTCGCGGTGTTGGTTAATTTGATTGTGATTGGAATCTCGTCACCAACTTTGTATTGACTCGTTGGTCCTCCCAACATTGGACTGACTGTGTCTATCGTCACCTTTATTGCGCGCTCCTGATCATTCAACACTTCTTTATCCTGATCCTGGGTGATCTTCCGGCTGGCCAAACTTGATCCTTGAGCAAAGACTGTCAGAGCGAGAGTAGCCAGGAGGAGTGTTGTTAAAACTCTTCTCACGTTGACACCTCCCTTCAATGTTTCTTTTCGGTGTCCTTCTCAAAGTGTTTCACCAACTCGTTCACACCCTTGTCGATCTGCTTCTGTGATTGTTCCAAACCCGTAACCGTGTCAGTGACGCGTCCGCGCCACACGAGTTGGTTACTACCGGTATCGACAAAATCAACCATTACTGAACCCTGGGTGTAATATCGAGTCCAGAATGTTGGTCCCCAGCCCCAACGCCAACGGAGCGGCATCCCATAACCAACAACCTCTGTCTCAACCTGCGGTCGTTCGTGCGCGTAATACGCCACCACGAAGTCAGCATGGCCATCCGGTTCGTACCTGAATCCACGCGATTCAAGATCTCTTGTTAGCGCCTCACGAATCCTGTTGTCGACGATATTGTTTTCCCCGAAGGAATCTCGGCTCTGAAAGGTAAATGATCTCAGACGCCCAAAGTCGAAGGACCGGTCGTAGTCAGTCTTTACATTTCGACCGAAGACACCTCCGCAAATAGCGATCGTCAAACACGCCAACGCTGCAACACGCAAAATCCTCATTTCTAAGTACCCCCTTTTCGTCTCCACGAACTACAGTGTTCAAGACGAAACTTTTTCCACTCTCAGCGGCGCGAACCAATCACGACTCAAAGTGCCACGTCGCACTCTCTCACGTACGGTCGTGGACGCCCGATTCGCGCCGCTGTGAGCACAAAACTCTAGTGCAACGAACATGCCGAAACATGTCGGCACTCAATTGGCCGACAATCAATATTCTGCTAACAAATGGGGTCTACGAGCTGCGAAGAGAGCTACCGAATCGTGAGGCTTTTGTTCTGCGTGAGGCTAATTTGCCGCTGCCGTTGAGAGTCCAAGCTCAATCTCAAAACGAGCCGCCATGCGGTAGAGAGTTTTGCGATTGATCCCGAGGATTTCAGCCGCGCGTTTCCGGTTGCCGCCAGTGGCATCGAGTACATGGAGAATGTAACGGCGCTCCAGTTCGTCGAGACTGGGTAGGCCAGAAAACAAATCTGCTAAATCGTCAGCCGACAATGGAGGAGTTTGTCCGTTTGCATGTTCGAGGAGGATGCGTGGAGGAATTTCATCTGCCGTAATTCTGCCACCCTGACTCAGTGTAATTGCACGCTCGAGAACGTTCTCAAGTTCTCGTACATTTCCTGGCCATGAGTAAGCACACAGAGCTCGCATCGCTTCTTCGTCAATCGTTACAGGTGGATGTTCTTTCAACGAGTGTTTGATTAAGAAGTGCGCAACAAGCAACGGAATATCCTCACGCCGCTCGCGTAAAGGGGGGAGATGCAGCTGAATTACGTTGAGACGGTAAAGTAGATCTCGGCGAAACGCCCCAGCGGACGAAAGCTTTTCCAGATCGCTGTTGCTTGCAGCAATCACGCGTGCACGTACCTTAATTACTTCCGAGCCACCAACTGGAACCACTTCGCGTTCCTGCAAAACTCGGAGCAACTTTACCTGCAAACCTGGACTCGTCTCACTTACCTCGTCGAGAAATACGGTACCGTCGCCAGCTTGTTCAAATATCCCGCGCTTGTTCCCGGTCGCTCCCGTGAAAGATCCCTTTACGTGACCGAACAACTCTGACTCGAGCAGAGTCTCAGTAAGGGCACCGCAGTTGATTGCCACAAAAGGCGAAGTCGCACGTGGACCATGCGTATGAATTGCTCTCGCGACGAGCTCCTTGCCTGTACCGGACTCGCCCGTTACAAGGACGGATGCCGCCGAGTCGGAAACACGCGCGATCATTTTATAGACTTCCAGCATGGCCGAAGTACGACCTACGAGCCCGCTGGTCCGACCCTCATCCTCAAGAATGGCTGACGGTTGTCGAGTTGTCTTGTTGTTGAGTGCTCGTCGCACAATCGATACCAGTTCATCTATGTTGAATGGTTTGCTGATGTAATCGAACGCGCCTTCCTTCACGGCTCGGATCGCAGTTTCGATAGATCCGAAAGCTGTCATCAGCACAACCGGCGTATCTGAGTAATCGCGTCGAACTAATTCGAGCAGTGACAGACCATCTAGACGAGTCTTCATTCGAATATCGCTCAGTAGCAAGTCTGCAGGGGTTGAAGCCAACTGTGCCAGAGCCTCTTCGCCACTGTGTCTAAACGTGGTTTCAAACCCTTCGTGCGTGAAGACTTCGCAAAGCAGTTCACAAGTGACTGTGTCGTCGTCAACGACCAGGATGTGCGGCGTTCTACGCGGCATTTTGTTCCACCTCGATTTGTTCAGCGGGAACCGCCGTAGCGGCGTTAGTGATGGGCAAGGTCAAGCGAAAGACTGCGCCGCTGGATCCAGAGATTAGTTCGATCTCTCCGTGATGTTCGGCAAGAATATCGTGGGCAATTACCAGACCGAGTCCGCTTCCAGATTGCTTAGTCGTGAACATTGGCTCAAACAGGTGGTCCGCTACCTCTGGTCCTATGCCCACACCAGTATCGCTAAAAGTTATTTCGACCTGGCACTCTTGTGGCAAAGCACGAGTTGATATCGATAGAAAGCCGCCAGCGGGCATTGCATCACAACTGTTATTAACTAGATTCAAAAATACCTGATAGAGACTGTCTCGATCGGCAAGAACTGAAGGAAGGTTATCTTCAAGAGCGACGTTCGCCGTGATACTTCTGGATTCAAGCATTGGCCCAACAAGCTGTACCAACTCCACAATCGCGTCGTTGATATTAGTTTCCAAAAAAGCAGGTGCTCGTCGATGAGTGCGTTCAAGCAGACTCCGGACGGTTTGCACTATTGAGCTCAACTGACCGTCGATAACTCTGAGCCGGCGTTGCGTGTCTGGCTCATCAACGTGAGTGCGCCGCAGTAATTGCAGATGGCCGGCCATCGCATTTAGAGGCGTTCCAATTTCATGGGCCAACGACGCAGTTACCTGACCGATAGCAGCCATTCGCTCTGAGTGCGCCAATCTTTGTTGCGTTCGAATCAAATTCGCGTTTGTCGCTCGTAATTCAGTAGTTGCGACCTCAACTTTCTTGAGTAGCTGCCCGTTGAGTTCGCCGATCTGTTCCAACAGATCTTCACGCTCACTTGAACGTACAACGATGTCGTCCATGAGCTCATTGAACCGACGCGCTATCTCGCCGAGTTCATCATTTCGTCTGACGGGTGCGCGGGCCGAAAGTGTGCCTTTGCGCGTTAGAGCAATCGCCTGAAGAATTTCTCTCACGGGCCGGCGAAAGAAATAACTGAAGAGGACATAGAGCAAACCAACAGATGCAGCTACAGCTCCGAAGAGTACTACGTTGTACTCACGATGTAGGCTATCGACCAACTCGAGGTGTGTTCGTTTCAGGATCAGAACCTGGATGAATCCGCTCTCCTCCGGGTTTTTTACCTGCTCTGTAATCAACCAGAAATTACTGTTGTTACGGTTAATTTGAGCTGTAGTCACACCATTGGCAGGGTGAAGGATGTCGTCTTGTTCGTTTGCGCTAATCGAAGCGAGTTGCGACGCTCCTGGTGCCGTGGTTGCCAGCAGTACCGGGCCATCCGGTGTGTTCCTGTAAGCATCGATCTGTTTAAAGTCTGGACGTGAACCCACGACCAACTGCATTTCCTGTTGTAGATCATCGAGGTTGGAAAAGTAATGATAGCGAGAAATACGATCGGCCAACACCGTCGTTTGGCTAATCGCGCTGTCGTAGTGATTCTGTTCGACGACTGCTCGGGTTCTGACGGTATGGAGATAAGAAGACGTAAACAGGATCAAGAGCATCGAAGCGGCGACAAGCAGAAGTATCTTTGATTGCAGGTTGAACCTAAGGCGCAAAATCTGCCACCTCCTGGAAATGTTATGCGAAAGCTCCTCAATCATTTCAGAACCTCTGACGGCCGAGCCAAACGAACCCGCCACGCCAACAACAGCAAGTTCTGTGCTTAGCGTCTAGTCATCGCAGAAGTTTTGGATTGAGTCCCTCCTTGATTTTGTCCGAGTGTTACGATGCTTTCTCTCGTGTGTATGTTGCCGTTAGTACGGATTCTCGTGTGGCTTTATTGCCTTCCACGCGAAAAAGCGCCTCACATAACCTTCAAAATCCCGTCAACGTCTCCATAAAGCTGAACGGCACTTTTGTTGCTGTAGGACGGACGGATTCTTTGGCGTGTTATGGACACGTACTCTCGTGTCGCAAAGCTGTTTCGAGCTTTACATTCGTTTACAGACACGCCGCCAAGTACTGGGAACGTCACAAGCCTGCTGATTCGGTTTCGTAGAAATTGATGCCCCCCAGCGCAGGTTTTCAGGGATTCGTTTTCACGAGCGAACACCGCGACCTGATTCATCACGTTCCGGAATGTTGTCACCAACCCTGGTGACTTACCTGAAGATCTAGAAAGGCGGGAAATAACTAATGTTTGAAAGTAACAGAAGACTTTGTCAGATGGCCCAGTTAGTCTCACTCGCGTGTCTTTTATTCACCACTAGTTTAACGATTCACGCGCAAGTAACTACCGGAACAGTTAGAGGAATAGTTAAGGATCAAACCGGAGCAGTAATTCCCGGTGCACTCGTGACCATCACTGAACCGAACACTACTAGTTCGCAAAACTCTCAGAGTGGCAGTGGTGGCGAATTCCAATTTAACAACCTGTTGGTTGGAACTTACACAGTTACCGTTCAACCTGCTTCAGGCTCAAACTTCAGCGCATTGACTTTGAGCGATGTACGGGTTCGGATAAATCAAGTAACCGAACTGACTGCGGTCCTACAGCCTTCAGGTACTGAAGCAACAGTAACTGTGTCTGCAAGTGGAGCTGAGTTAGTCGACACTACCACACTAAATCTGTCGAAGGATTTCAATTCACGACAGGTGGTCGACCTGGCCCAATCTGGAACTGGCGCTGGTATTTACAACCTGGCTTTGATTTCTGCAAACATTGTCAGCAGCGGTGGTGTGGGACTAGGCACCGGTGGCTCAGTGGGAGGACAACGTCCGCGCAATAACGACTTTATTGTTGATGGAATCGACAACAACGATAAGGCAGTTTCAGGTCCGCAGATTTATGTTTCGCCGGAGTCCGTGGCCGAATTCAATGTATTGACGAACCAGGCGTCTGCAGAGTTTGGTAGATCCACCGGAGGTCAATTTATTACCGTCACTAAGTCAGGTAGTAACGACTTTCACGGCACCGCATACGACTTCATGGAGAACCGTCATTTGAATGCAATTGATAACCTGCAGACACTCGCCGGGATAACACGTGATACAAATCCACGCTTCGATCAAAACCGGTACGGTTTCAATATTGGTGGGCCACTTTATTTACCACGCTTTGGTGAAGGTGGACCACACACGTATCCCTGGAGTGGTAAGAACAAACTATTCTTCTTCTTTGAATTCGAACAGACCGGCCTGGGTCAGGCAGCTTCTCCGGGAAATATCTCAGCGCCGACCGCCGCAGGACTGAACATACTGCAAGGATTGGCGGGTGTGTCCACAAACAACCTTTCGGTGTTTCGACAATTTGTGCCGGTAGCGCCAACCGCAAACGCTGGAACGATCCCTGTTTGCGCAGTCATGCGCGACTCTGGAGGGAATTGCCCGGCCGCCAGCGAGATTGCCGTTCCAGTTGGCAATATCGCGTTCGCGGCGCCGAATTTTTCCAATAATCGCAACATTGTCTTCAATCTCGATTTCGTACAAAGCAGCAACACTGAACATCACTCGCGCTTTATCTTCAATCGGCAGCGTTTGATCGACAATACTGCAAACTTTCCTGAGTTTTTTGATCTGGTCCCAACTGATGGCCGTTTGTTTTCCTACACGTTGATACATAACTTCAGTCCGAAGCTGACCAACGAAACACGATTGGCCTACCGACGTTATGTGCAACGATTTCCAGTACCGGATATCGCATTCCCTGGACTCGATCAATTTCCAAACCTTCAGCTCGATGATTTAGGAATAAACATCGGGCCTGATCAAAACGCGCCGCAGTTTACGATCGAAAATAGTTACCAGATTGTCGATCAGGCGACCTACACACATCACCAACACGCCATCAAGTTCGGGGTAGACTGGCGCAACATCATCTCTCCACAATCATTTGTGCAACGGCAACGCGGAGACTACCAGTATCCAAATCTGGATATTTATCTTCGCGATACGCAGCCGAGTTTTGGCGAGAGGACAGTTGGGTCGTCTCCTTACTACGGCAATCAACAGTTGTTCTATGCGTTTGCTCAAGACGACTGGAGGATCCGTCCGCGACTGAGCCTGAATCTTGGAGTGAACTACGTGTATCAGCAATTGCCGCTTGGTGCGCGTCAGCAAACCCTAAACTCGATTGCTTCGGTACCGGGGTTGCTCACTTTTAGCGAGCCAAAAGCGCAAAAGACCAACTTTGCTCCGCGAGTTGGGCTCGCCTATTCACCAAACTTTGAATCTGGGATGTTGCATCGCGTGTTTGGAAGTCCTGAACAAAGTTCAATTCGCGCTAGTTTTGCGATGGCCTACGACACAATCGTAGATAATCTCTACATTCTCTCGTTGCCGCCTCAACTCACTCAAACGATCGATGTGGGGACAAATTTTCCAGGCACACCATTGGTGACTCCGGACTTTCTGGCTAGTGGTGGCATCCCACCAAATGTGTCAGGGGGAACGATCACTGATCCAGTCGCCGCACGCGCCGCGACTTCGGCGTGGATACCTGACCAGCAAGTACCATATTCCTTGTCCTGGAGTCTTTCGTACCAACGAGAGTTTCACAAAAATTACGCGATTGAGCTCCGTTATCTTGGGAGTCGAGGAATACACTTGCCGACTCAGAATCGCATTAATATTCAAAATGCAGTGTTCGATGGTCCAGGTGGATTTTTGCCAACGTTCCTGACATCACCATCACAGGCGACCCTCGATTCGTTGACAACCACGTTGGACCAGATTCAGGGTCGCTCAAATATTCTTCCTGTCTTTGAAGCAGCAGGTTTCACGTCGCCAATCGCCGCGTTTCTTGCAAACGGTAATTCAACCTATCACGCTGGTTCTGCATCGCTAACCAGACGTTTCAATAGTGGATTGTTGTTTTCAGCGGCATACACCTGGAGTCATTTGATCGACGACAGCACGGCAGAAGTATTTAGTACTGTACTTTCACCGCGGCGAGCTCAGGACTTCCAGAACATGGTGCCGGAAAAAGCCGACTCTGCGTTAGATCATAGACAGCGCTTTGTTGCTTCAACTGTTTATGATTTGCCGTTCTTTGCGAAGAGTGGAAATCACTTCGCTCGTACTCTGTTAGGTGGGTACAGCGCGGCCGCAACGTTGAGTTTCGAGTCAGGTGAGAAAGCAACTGTACTCAGCAACATTGATTCAAACTTGAATGGCGACCCGGCTGCCGATAGATCTATTGTCAATGTTGGCGGAGTGGCAAATACGTCAACTACTGTTAGTCCGTTGATGAACAGTAGCGGTGAAATCGTGGGTTATCTCGCAACCGATCCAACAGCGCAGTACATTCAAGCGGGTATTGGAGCTTTGGCAAATGCTGGCCGCAACACACTACAGCTACCGGCGATCCAAAATCTCGATTTCTCGCTCTTCAAAAATTTTGGCGTGGGTGAAGGGAAGAAGATTCAAGTGCGAATGGATCTCTTTAATGCGTTTAATCATCCACAGTATGTTCCAGGTTCGGTCAATGGGGTCGAGCCAATTAACACGACGGGTGTAAATCAGATCAATACAGTTGGGGAGAATGATTTCGACGTCGCGTCACATGTTTTTAGCAGTCACCCAAGAGTGATTCAGTTGGCACTGAGGTTCAACTTCTGATCGTCTTTAAGAATTGCGCTGGTGCGTTAAAGGGGCAGTCGTTATGGCTGCCTCTTTCTTTTGCCGGGATGAAATTCCCCTTCGTACTAAAGTCGAAATCCCACCAACGGCAGTTGGTGGATGGTTCAGATCTTTTCCACAGGACGGCTCCTTCTCTCTCCTCCGGCGCGCTACGCGCGAAGCATCGCACGGCCACGCTCCTAGTAGAGAGGATCTGAACTATCCACCAACTTCCGTTGGTGGGATTGATCGCCTGGACATCCAGTCCATTACCCATTCCACAAAAAATCTCTTGACCTCCTCCGTTCATTGATATATAACCAAAGAGTTATACAACCTAAAGGTTATCAGCAATGATGAGTACCGAACAGTTAAATGCGACCTTTTTAGCGCTGGCGGACCCGACGAGACGAGCGATCCTGGCCCGTCTCGCTACCGGGGATGCAACAGTTAGTGAGCTCGCAGAGCCTCACGACATGAGTCAGCCGGCTATTTCCAAACATCTAAAAATTCTTGAAAGAGCAGGATTGATCTCAAGTGGTGTTGACGCGCAGCGCCGACCCCGACGGCTTGATGCGCGACCGTTGGAAGCGGCGAGCGAGTGGTTAGAACGTTATCGAGAGAATTGGGAATCGAACTTCCAACGTCTTGATGCATTGCTCGATGAAATGAAGTTGCAAAAGTCAAAGCGGAAACGTACCAAAAATTAGGTGTGTTGTTGTGTTGGTGATGAGCCCATAACTTCACCAACACAAGAAGACATCAGGAAAGTGTTAACCCACAGCAATCGGCGACACCGGAAATTGCTGAAGTTCTCAGTCTGACTTTACCGCATTCGACTAGATGAAAGAGGAGACCGTAATGATGAATACTGGAAGCCTTAAAGTGACGACCCCCACTGATACAGACATTGTAATGACGCGAACCTTCAATGCACCGCGTCCACTTGTTTGGGAAGCTATGTCAAGACCTGAACTGCTCAAGAAGTGGTTGTTTGGACCACCGGGATGGTCGATGATAGTTTGCGATGACGATCCACGAGTTGGCGGCAAGTTCCGTTGGGTTTGGCGAAACACTGACGGGAGTGAGATGACGCTCAGTGGGACATATCACGAGGTAGTTGCACCCGAACGTGTTGTACGGACGGAAAGATTTGACTCCGGTTGCGACGTTCAGGGCGGTGAGCAGCGAGCAAAACTAGAGTTAGCTGAACAAGGAGAGCAGACCAATCTTACCCTTACAGTTTCGTTTCCCACGCGTGAGGCGCGGGATATGGCGATCGCTTCGGGTATGGAACACGGAGTAGCGGCTGGCTACGACCGGTTGGACGAGATGCTCGTGAAGGGATTTGCGCAGGAGGCAAGCTAAGTTTTCGGTTACTAGCCAGCGGTGTCGGGAAACATCGCTGGCTTATTAACTTAATATGACTACCAGAAAAACAAAGGCATCCTTACCTAGGCAATCTCTCGAAGAAGAGGTTGAAGACGTCCTCGAGTCGCTGAAGAGCCTTTCTTCAAAGCGCATCCGCGACGAGATGGGGCCGCGCTACGGAGTCCACACCGACAAAGCCTTTGGAGTTTCTGTCTCCAATATCCAAAAGGTGGCGAAGCTAATTGGCAAGAACCATCAACTTGCGCTGGCCCTATGGGAGACAGGTTGGTACGAGGCCCGAATGCTCACGTCCTATGTTGATGAACCTGAACTTGTTACCTCGTCGCAAATGGATCGTTGGTGTCGTGACTTTGATAACTGGGGTATTTGCGACACCATTTGCTTCAATCTGTTTGATCGAACGCCGTTCGCATTCGCCAAGGTAGAGCAGTGGTCCAAAAAGAAGGATGAGTTTGTTAAGCGAGGTGGCTTCGCCCTCCTGGCTTGTTTGGCCGCCCATGACAAGGAAGCAGGGGACGAGAAGTTTCTTAAGTGTCTACCCTTAATCGAACGGGCCGCGTTTGATGAACGGAATTTTGTGAAGAAGGGTGTTAGTTGGGCGCTACGAATGATTGGACGAAGAAATCCGACGCTGAATTCCTCGGCGCTGGAGTTGGCCCAGCAACTTGTTGAATCAAACGATCCGACGGCTCGTTGGCTTGGAAGAACCGCAATGAAGGAACTAACGGGCGTACGAAAAAAGATGGACTCTAAGAGAGTTAAGCCCAAAAGGAGTAAGAGCAGATGACAACGACTGAGGAGTTGCTGACAGAATTTGAGCGCGAAGCAGCAACTACCAGAAAACACCTCGAGCGCCTACCAGATGACAAGTTGACCTGGAAACCACATGAAAAATCGTTCACAGCTGGTGGACTCGCGTCCCACTTGGTCGAATGTATCAGGTGGGCAGATTCTATTCTTAATCATAACGAGACTGACGTGAACCCTGCAGAGTACAAGTCGTACAACGCCACTTCACAGGCGGATCTTCTCCGTACCTTTGATGATGAAGTTGCGAAATGTAAGCAGGCGCTGAAATCGATCAGCGACTCACAGCTCAGTGATCCCTGGCGGCTGAAGCTCATGGGTAAGACGCGCTTTGAAAAACCCAAGTGGATAGTCTTTCGCGACTTTACTTTGAGTCACTTGATTCATCATCGCGGTCAGTTTTCAGTTTATTTGCGACTATTGGATTTGCCGGTTCCTGGATCTTACGGTCCGTCGGCAGATGAGATGGCCAACTTTAAGTAAAAAGAAAAGGGACGCCGGATCAGCGTTGGACGTCCCTTCTCAGAGCGGCAGACAGCGCCCCCATTCGCTGTACTGCCCGAAAGACTTATCGTCCTTTGCCTGCTCCGGCGGAATGGGATGTCTGCCGGCGTTTCATTTTCTGTTTATCTTCTTCCTTACGATCGGGTTCAGTCTTCTTGTTTGAACCTTCAGTGGGATGCTCGAAACTTGCGCCCGAGGCTTTCCCTTGATTATCGATCGTTGAGTGTTCGTTCTTCACTTTTCTTTCTCCTAATTATTTTTGGGCGACTGTTCGCCAGGTTATGAGTGCGGATTTTTTGTCCTCAAAAGATTGCTGGTGAGTTCAACTCACTTGTGCGTCTGCGTGGTCGGGCTTGCATTTGATTTTCGAGTACAGAGACCATCGCGGCCGTGTCGTAGAACGAACGAAATTGAGTGATTTTTCCGTGATGAAGCGTAAATACGTGAACCCAGGGAGATCTTATCGACCTTCCAGTTGCTTTCACATCGGCTTGCATATCACCAATCGCTACCACCTTGTCGTCTTGTGCGATAAATTCAACCGGTCTCAGTTTTCGCAGATCTCCATTCGCTTCGAGTAGCGAGAAGTATTGTTCTACTTGTTCAGGTCCATACCGAGTTCCTGCGGTCGGAATAAGATCGGGTGGTCCAATGGCAAACCACTTCACATCTTCGGACAGACACTCCAACAAAACGTCGAAGTTACCTTCGCTAAATGCAAGGTACGCATCTTTCACAACGTCCACGTTCTCGTGTTCGTGCATTGTCCTCTCCTTTGACTAGATTTCTCTTCAGCGAGAACAAGCTCGCCTTCTGTTTTGATCCGGACGGCAAGCTTCATGCCACCTAAAGTAACTTTATGTTTTTCAGGTTTTCTGAAGCTTCTATAGCAATACCCTTGTCATGCAACTAGACCTGCGTGGCCTTTTTTCTTTGGCGAAGAAATAAAGCCACAGATTCTTCCTGCCAGACCCTGTTTGCCTGTTCAGAGTGCACAAAGGGCGGAGCGAAAATGCTCTGGCATGCAGATTTCAAGTAAAGCTTCTCAGAACACGGGAGAGCCTGGAGCTCTCCGGTGACAGTGGTGAAGTAGTTGGCCTTTCAGCCGGCTCCACATTTGGGAATGGAAAACGAGTCGCTTCATTCGTTGGCCAACAAAGGAGAGATGATGAAAAGGAAAGTTTTCGGTATCGCGCTGGGTGGTTGTGTCATTGCTATTGCTGCGGTAGCAACGGCATTCGCACAAATGCCTGGAGAGCCAATTCGGGCAACGATTCCTTTCGACTTTACTGTGCAAGGAAGAACACTGCCGGCAGGCAAGTATGAAATCAGAAGGATAGGCGAACAGGCAGGAGGCCTCGAAATCGCAAATCTCACTGACCATCATGACCACGTATTTTTCGAAACAGCGTCAAAGCAGACTTTACGGGTGCCTAAGCGCGGTGAACTTGTGTTCCACCGGTATGGCGACACTTATTTTTTGTCACAGGTTTGGGGACCGGGATTAGAGACTGGACGTGAGCTCGCTACCAGTCGGCAGGAGCGCACATTGAAACGCGAAATGGCCAGTGACGGGGTGAAGTCGGAACCCGAAACGGTAGCAATCGCGCTCAATTAGTTTTTGTTACGGCTCGACTTGGTCAGACGGCGACCATCGGGTGTCTGTTGTTGAAGTTGCAAGCGACTCGGTCCGTCAACATTTTGAGTCGCTGAGGATAGGTTGTCGAAGCGAGCCTTCCGGGCATCTCGCAAAAGACTTTGCTCTCCCTAAACCTGGGCCGACGCCCGTGATTAAGGAGGTGCTAGATGCGCAAAGCAAATGTGGCCCAACCAATGTTAGAAAGACAGAGTTCGAAAGGAGTGTTCGGAAATCGCTTTTACCACGCGACTCGCTCGATAGCGCCAATAATTATTGGCATCGTTTTCGTGCTAGGGACATGTCATACGATTACATTCGCTCAGCAGGTTCAGCAGGAACCATTAGCGCCGGCTCCACAATCAGAAGATCAACTAGAGCAACTGGTGGCCCCGATTGCTTTGTATCCAGACGCACTTGTTGCTCAGATTCTTGCGGCGTCAACCTATCCGACCGAGGTGGTGGAGGCGGACCGTTGGGTACAGCAACACAGGGGATTACAGGGCACGCAATTAGCAGCGGCAGCTGATAAGCAATCATGGGACGCGAGTGTGAAAGCGTTAACCGCCTTTCCATCCGTCCTGGCCAATCTCGATCAGAATCTCTCCTGGACTACAACACTCGGGGAGGCCTACTTCAACCAGCAAAGTGATGTACTCAATGCTGTTCAAGTGATGCGTCAGCGGGCGGAAAGCGCTGGTAATTTGAAGACCACCCCACAAGAGAGAGTCACCAATCAAGGAACTACGATCATAGTTGAGCCGGCTTATCCAAACGTTTGTTATTTGCCTTCATATAATCCGTGGCTCGTTTATGGACCTCCAATAGTTCCATTTTCCGGTTACTTCTATAGCAATTGGTTTGGCCCTTCGTACGTTTCGTTTGGTCCAGCAATTTCGATCGGCTACTTCGGTGGGTTCGGCTGGGGCTGGCCAGCCTGGGGATTCAACTGGGGTAATCGTGTGCTCGTGTTTAATCGCTTTCCGTACGTTTCCCACAGTTACTTTTTCTATAACCGTGGTCCATTTATTGGATCGCGTCGCGCGTTTGGCTTTCGACAAGGCGGAATTCCGTCGCGAGTTGGTCCGTCGTTCCACGCTAACCACGTGTTCACTCCTAACCACTGGGGAGGCGGACACAATTGGTCGCATGGCGGCGGCGGATGGCACGGTGGTGGTGGACATCATCGTTAAGAGAGAGACTAATTCGCCGTCGAAAGGAGTAGTTCGCTCCATCGCTTAGCGGTGGAGCGAAAGACTCCAGTTCAATTCGTCTTTGACCCGTTTGAGGCCTCGAGCCCACGGTCCGGTTGTTTGATCTCTTCGTTCCTCCATGAATTCTGGAACGAGCCGAGTGCAGGGAAGGGAGTCATGGAAGAAAGCAGAGTCGAAGAAGGCGTCGAAGACCCGGGGGCAGAGTCCGATGCCCAAATTGAACAGCCAGCGCCAGTTAAGTCGCGAGCCTCTTCCTCAACAATTCGTCGAGCACTAATCCTGACGTTCTTAGCTGCCGTGCTGATTGTTGGATTTTTTGTCTTTCAAAGACGTGGCACAGAGAAACAAGGTACAGGCGGTAGAACTGCTGCTGGTCCAAGCCTGCTTGCAATTACCACCACTACAGTTCGAACGGGTGATATTGGCGTTTACGTCAATGCTCTGGGTTCCGCAGTTCCGCTAAACACAGTAACAGTTAAGTCACGTGTTGACGGCCAATTGATGAGTGTGAACTATCGTGAAGGCCAGATGGTCCATCAGAACGATGTCCTCGCGGAAATAGATCCACGTCCATTCCAGGCGCAGCTTACGCAGGCACAAGGTCAGTACGATAGGGATAAGGCTTTACTTGAGAATGCAAATATCGATCTGGCGCGTTATCAGGTCGCTTACAGCAAGAACGCCATTCCAAAACAACAACTCGATACGCAACTAGCAACGGTCCATCAATTTGAGGGCGTCGTTAAGAACGATCAGGGACAGATCGATAATGTCAAAGTGCAGCTTGCCTACTGTCAGATAACATCACCGATTTCTGGAAGAGTGGGTTTACGTCTGGTTGACCCAGGCAACATTGTTCATGCAACCGATCCAAACGGCATGTTGGTCATTACCCAGCTGCAACCTATCAACGTCGTGTTTGCAGTTGCAGAAGACTATTTGCCGCAAATCGAACGTCAATTGCGACGCGGAAGCCGGTTACCAGTCGAGGCGTTTGATCGTTCGCAACAGAAAAAGATCGCTTCAGGTACGTTAACCGCATTCGACAATGAGATCGATACCTCAACCGGGACCGTCAAACTCAAAGCAGCTTTCCCGAACGTCGACAACGCTCTGTTTCCGAATCAATTTGTAAATGCGCAACTCCAGGTGGATACGCATCGCGGAGTGACAGTCGTACCACCAGCCGCGATCCAGCGAAGTTCGCAGGGTGCGTACGTATTTGTGGTGAAGCCCGATCAAACCGTTGCGATGCAGACGATTACGGTGGGCGTTACTGACGGCAATGTCGCAGAAGTGAGCGGCTTAAAATCCGGGGATGTGATTGCAGTTGACGGATTCGACAAGCTTCAGAATGGAGTCAAAGTGGTTGCGCGCAATGCCGCGGAGAAAATTGCGGGGAGGACAAAACAATGAGTCCTTCACGCCCATTCATACTGCGTCCTGTAGCGACCTCATTGTTGATGGCTGCGATCCTGCTGGCGGGGATCGTTGCTTACAAACAGCTGGCTGTATCAGCATTGCCGGAAGTTGATTACCCAACTATTCAGGTTACGACCTTCTATCCTGGAGCGAGTCCAGACGTTGTGGCTTCGGCAATTACTGCACCACTCGAACGTCAGTTTGGACAAGTGCCTGGTCTCAACCAGATGACCTCGAGCAGTTCCGGCGGCAGTTCAGTAATTACATTGCAGTTCGCGTTAGATCTAAATATCGACGTTGCTGAACAGGAGGTGCAGGCAGCAATAAATGCAGCCCAAAACTTTTTACCAAATGACCTGCCCAATCCTCCGGTGTACAGCAAGATCAACCCGGCCGACGCGCCGGTACTTACGCTCGCTTTAACGTCAAAATCTTTGCCACTCACCCAGGTTGAAGATCTTGCAGATACTCGACTTGCACAAAAGATCTCTCAACTACCCGGAGTGGGGCTAGTTAGTATTAGTGGTGGACAGAAACCTGCAGTACGAATTCAAGCGAATCCTACAGCCCTATCATCGTACGGGATCAATCTAGAAGACGTTCGAGCTGCAATCCAGCAGACAAGTGTAAATCAAGCCAAGGGAAACTTTGATGGTCCACAACAGTCATATCAAATTGACGCGAACGATCAGATTCTCACGAGTAAAGACTACAAACCAATCGTGGTAGCGTACCGCAACGGCGCACCGGTAATGCTTTCCGACGTGGCTACTGTCATTGATGGAGCGGAAAATATAAAGCAGGCCGCGTGGATGAACGATTCGCCGGCAGTGATTCTAAACATTCGACGTCAACCAGGAGCTAACATCATCCAGGTTGTCGATCGCGTCAAAGCTCTTTTACCTCAACTCCAGGCGTCTCTGCCGTCAACGGTACAACTCGAAGTCCTGACCGACAGAACCACCACGATCCGAGCATCAGTCAAAGACGTTCAGTTCTCGCTGATGTTGACGGTGGCGTTAGTGGTCATGGTTATCTTTCTGTTTCTGCGAAACCTGTCAGCCACACTCATTCCGAGTGTTGCGGTGCCATTGTCTTTAGTGGGCACGCTCGCAGTGATGTATCTCCTCGGGTACAGCCTGAACAATCTCACCCTAATGGCTCTTACCATATCGACAGGATTCGTTGTGGACGATGCGATCGTGATGATTGAGAACATTGTTCGCTACATCGAGGAGGGAGAGTCTCCACTTGATGCTGCGTTGAAGGGTGCCGAGCAAATTGGGTTCACAATCGTGTCGCTCACGATATCTCTGATCGCAGTTCTGATTCCTCTGCTTTTTATGGGCGACATTGTTGGACGATTGTTTAGGGAGTTTGCCATCACTTTGAGCGTCACAATCCTGGTTTCAGCGGTCGTATCGCTAACGCTGACACCAATGATGTGCTCCAGGTTATTGCGCGAGAAGAAACAAGAGGGAAGGTTTTACAAAGCGTCTGAGCGGGTATTTCAGAAGGCAATTGATATCTATGCTTTTACTCTGCGTTGGGTACTGAGGTTCCGAGTCGTCACCTTATTGATCGCTTTCGCGACTTTAGGTCTGACGATCTGGCTTTACGTGATTGTTCCCAAGGGATTCTTCCCAGTTCAAGACACGGGTGTTATTCAGGGAGTCTCTGAAGCTTCTCAAAGTATTTCGTTTCCGGCGATGGCCGAAAAACAGGAAGCACTTGCCAAAGTCATCCTTAAAGATCCCGCCGTCGACAGTTTGTCATCATTTATTGGCGTCGACGGTAACAATACGACGCTGAACAGTGGCCGTGTGCTCATCAATCTGAGGCCGCAAGACGAACGAGACGCAAACGCGACGGAAGTAATGCGGCGATTGCAGCCAGAGTTAGCCAAGATTGATGGCATTACGCTTTATATGCAGCCGGTTCAGGACCTCACTGTCGAAGATCGTGTAAGTCGGACGCTGTATCAATACACACTTGAAGATGCGGATGCGACGGAACTCAATACATGGACCAACCGGTTTGTCCAAAAACTTAAAGAGTTGCCACAGCTAAGGGATGTCGCTACTGACCAACAGACATCCGGCCTACAAACAACACTCGTTATTGATCGTGAAACTGCTTCGCGCCTGGGAATTACGCCTGCACAAATCGATCAGACACTGTATGACGCTTTCGGTCAGCGCCAGATCTCTACGCTCTTCACACAAGCAAATCAGTATCACGTCGTGTTAGAGACAATGCCCGACTTTCAAAAGAACCCGTCAAAATTACAAGACATTTACGTCAGGTCAACAAATGGCGGATCAGTGCCTTTAAGTACTTTTACTCATTTCGAATCAGGCACGGCACCTCTCTCGGTGAATCATCAAGGACAATTTCCCGTAATTACAGTCTCGTTCAACTTGGCGCCTGCGAGTTCGTTGGGAGAAGCGACAGCGGCGATTGATAGGGTGCGCCGGGATATGAATATGCCAGCCAGTATTCAAGCGTCGTTTCAGGGTACGGCCCAGGCGTTTCAGGCTTCGCTTACTAATGAACCAATCTTAATCCTGGCCGCAATCGTTACGGTCTACATTGTTCTTGGCGTTTTATACGAGAGTTACATTCATCCTTTGACGATCCTCTCAACACTTCCATCCGCAGGTGTCGGAGCGATTTTGGCGCTTCTCATTTTTCGGACAGAACTCACCGTGGTGGCGATCATTGGAATCATCTTGTTGATAGGAATTGTTAAGAAGAACGCGATCATGATGATCGACTTCGCGCTTGATGCTGAACGGAATGAAGGCAAAGGGTCTGAGGAGGCGATCTATCAAGCGTGTTTGTTGCGCTTCCGTCCAATCATGATGACAACGATGGCCGCGTTACTTGGCGCATTACCACTCGCATTTGGGTCAGGTACCGGTTCGGAGTTGCGACGTCCTCTTGGCATCACACTCGTCGGTGGCTTAATCCTCAGCCAGTTGTTAACCCTATACACTACTCCGGTTATTTATCTGTTTTTCGACTCCCTTGCCAAAAAGCTCTCATCATTCAGGACTGCGAAGAAAACACCTGAACGAGTCCAGTTGGAGTCGACATGAGTCTTTCCTCGCCTTTCATTCGACGTCCGGTAGCTACGTCTTTATTGACGATTGCAATCGCGCTTGCCGGTGGAGTTGCATTCAAATTGTTACCAGTGTCTCCGTTGCCTCAGATCGATTTCCCAACGATTTCGGTCCAGGCAAACTTACCCGGTGCGAGTCCGGAAACGATGGCATCCTCGGTAGCAACTCCGTTGGAACGTCAGTTGGGCCATATCGCAGGTGTCACGGAGATGACGTCGGCAAGTTATCTTGGATCGACGAGTGTCACGCTCCAGTTTGACTTGAACCGGAATATCGACGCTGCTGCGCGAGACGTGCAAGCAGCTATCAACGCCGCACGTGGTTACCTTCCGGCCAATCTCCCGAACAATCCCACTTACCGGAAGGTTAATCCTGCTGACGCTCCGATCATGATCATTGCGTTAACCTCGGATGTTTATGATCAGGGCCAACTCTATGACGCCGCCTCTACGATAATTCAGCAAAAACTCTCGCAGATTCAAGGCGTTGGTCAGGTCGTAGTTGGCGGTAGTTCTTTGCCGGCGGTTCGCGTCGACGTCAATCCAACACAGCTGAATTCGTTTGGATTGGGACTAGAGGATGTGCGAAACGTACTCAGCCAGCAGAACGCAAACCTTGCGAAGGGTCAGATCTCAGATGAGAGGACCACGGCCGACCTCGCTACAAACGATCAACTCCTTAAGGCTGATTATTACAAACCGCTGATCATCGGATACACCAACGGCGCCGCGATCAAATTGTCGGACGTTGCGACGGTACAAGATGCCGTCGAGAATATTCGGTCAGCAGGATTAGCGAATGGTAAACCCTGCGCACTCGTCATCCTCTTTCGTCAGCCTGGCGCAAACATCATTGAGACAGTGGACAGCGTTCGAGAATCACTGCCGCAGGTGAAGGCTTCGATACCCTCTGCAATCGACCTATCGGTAGTACAGGATCAGACCACTACAATTCGCGCTTCAGTGAGAGAAGTAGAACGAACGCTCGTGATAGCGATCGGGCTGGTAATCCTTGTTGTTTTCATATTCCTCAGAAACCCGCGTTCTACTTTGATTCCAGGCGTGGTCGTGCCAGTTTCTTTGATTGGAACGTTTGGCGTGATGTACCTGTTTCACTACAGTCTCGACAACCTATCGCTGATGGCCCTCACGATCTCGACCGGGTTTGTCATGGACGATGCAATTGTGGTGATCGAAAACATAATGCGCCATGTGGAAGCTGGAATGGCTCCGATGGAAGCAGCACTTACCGGTGCGCGTGAGATTGGATTTACGGTTCTATCAATCAGCATTTCGCTCATCGCGGTGTTTATCCCCATTCTTCTGATGGGTGGAATCGTCGGACGTCTGTTTCGCGAGTTTGCTATTACGCTATCCGTAGCGATTCTTGTCTCACTGATCGTTTCACTAACTACTACTCCAATGTTGTGTTCGTGGCTGTTGAAGCATCAACAGCCAGAGGATCATGGCCGCATTTACCGAATGAGTGAGCGACTCTTCACATTCATGCTGGACACCTATGAACACAGCTTAAAGTGGGTACTCAACCATTCCGCGATTGTCTTACTCGTGTTGTTCATAACCATTGGTCTAAATATTTATCTACTGGTGATTGTGCCAAAGGGATTCTTTCCACAGCAGGACACGGGACGTTTGGGTGGTGGGATTCAGGGCTCGCAGGATTCGTCGTTCACCGCGATGAAACAGCGAATGACTCGCTTTGTTGACATCATCAAAGCCGACCCGGCTGTAAGTAACGTCGTAGCGTTTACTGGAAGTGGTGGCGGCACGACCACAAATACGGGTCGAGTGTTTATTGCGCTCAAGCCGCTTGAAGAGCGCAAGGTGAGTGCCGAACAGGTTATTGGTCGACTAAGAAAGCAACTCGCGACAGTTGAAGGCGCCACACTCTTCTTGCAATCAACACAGGATCTTCGAATCGGAGGACGCGCGGGCAATGGGCAGTATCAATACACAGTCCAAAGCGACAATCTGGATGACTTAAAAGAGTGGGGGCCACTGCTTCTGCAAAAACTGAAGACGATACCCTTAATCACTGACGTGAGTAGCGACCAGCAGAACAGCGGCTTGCAAGAGTCTCTCGTTTACGATCGCGCTACAGCTGCAAGGATGGGAATTACTCCAGCAGACATCGACGCTACGCTCTATGACGCGTTCGGACAACGACAAGTGTCGACGATGTACACTTCGCTGAATCAATACCACGTCGTGATGGAGGTTGACACGGGTTTCTGGCAGAGCCCTGAAGGCCTGAAAGCGATCTACTTACATCCAAGCAATGGTGGAATAGTTCCACTTAGTGCGGTCGCTCATTACGAACCCGCAACCGCACCACTGACAGTCGCGCATCAGGGCCAGTTTCCCTCAGTGACCCTTTCGTTCAATCTCGCACCGGGAGTTGCGTTGAGTGACGCAGTCCGCGACATTAATGAGCTTGAGCAGAGTATTGGGATGCCGGCGACAATTCGAGGAAGCTTTTCAGGGACCGCCCAGGCTTATCAATCTTCGCTCGCTTCTGAACCCTACTTGATTCTCACTGCTCTCCTGGCTGTTTACATTGTCTTGGGGATTCTCTACGAGAGTTATATCCATCCCATCACTATTCTCTCGACGTTGCCGTCCGCTGGCGTTGGAGCCGTATTGGCACTACTGCTCGCAAAACTGGATCTGAGTGTTATTGCCGTAATAGGAATTATCTTGCTGATTGGGATTGTGAAGAAAAACGCGATCATGATGATCGACTTTGCACTCGCAGCTGAACGAAATGAAGGAAAGAGTCCGGCAGAGGCGATCTATCAGGCGTGCGTACTGCGTTTTCGCCCAATTCTAATGACAACACTCGCGGCTCTGCTGGGAGCTTTACCGCTGGCACTGGGAACAGGTACAGGTTCTGAGCTGCGAAAGCCCCTCGGTATTGCGATTGTTGGAGGATTGGTTGTTAGTCAGATGCTTACGCTCTACACCACACCAGTCGTTTACTTGTATCTGGATAGATTGCGGCTCTCATGGCAGCGAGGGCACAAGCCGTCGCAGGTTCCGCAGATTAGGGGATTAGATGTTTAGGCTGCACTTCACACTCGTAGCAATTTCATTACTTGGCCTGGTCCTGCTCAAGAGTTGCGACAAAGCGCCAAAGTACAAGACGCCTCCGGTTTCAACGCCGACAGCTTATAAGGAGTTGACTCCCGACAATTTCAAAGAGACCGACGGCTGGAAGTTTGCTCGGCCGAAGGACGATGAGATTCGTGGCAACTGGTGGGAGATATTCAACGACGGTCAGCTAAACACACTGGAACAGCAAGTCAACATTTCAAATCAAAACATCGCGCTGGCTGACGCAAACTTTCGAGTGGCGCGGGCATTGGTTAAAGAGGCTCGCTCGCAGTATTTCCCGACAGTGACGACAAGTCCGTCAATAAATGTTACGCGACAGTCGGCGAAGATAATTCAGTCGAACGTGTCAACTGGAAGGGTAATTAAGGATTACACCTTGCCATTTGACGCTAGTTGGGAGCCGGACCTCTGGGGGCGTATTCGAAACACAGTTGTTGCGAGTGCTTCTGAAGCTCAGGCAAGTGCTGCCGATCTCGAGAACGTGCGGCTGAGTGTCCAATCAGAACTTGCTTTCGACTATTACGAACTCCGCGCGCTCGATGCGCAAAAACAATTGTTGGATTCGGCGGCAAGTGATTTCAAGCAGGCACTTGACCTCACAAAAGTTCGCTTCGAAACAGGCATCGCATCAGAAGAGGATGTGTCACAAGCCGAGACTCAGTTGGAAACAACAGAAGCTCAGGCGACAGACCTTGGAATTCAAAGGGCGCAACTCGAACACGCAATTGCATTATTAGCAGGACAACCAGCATCAACTTTCGCAATCGCGACCTTACCCCTTAACGCCGAACCTCCAGCGGTACCGTTTGGCTTGCCATCGCAACTTCTCGAACGAAGACCTGATATTGCGGCTTCAGAACGTCGAGTGGCGGAAGGGAATGCAGAGATTGGGGTTGCAAAGGCAGCATTCTTTCCTTCATTGGTACTTAATCTCGCTGGTGGTTTAGAAAGCTCATCGATCGCGACCTGGTTTTCGTGGCCGGCCCGTTTCTTTTCACTTGGTCCATCGCTCTCACAAACTCTTTTCGACAAGGGACGAAGAAAGGCTTTCACTGAACAGACGCGTGCTGCCTACGACGGCAATGTCGCCAACTATCGGCAGACTGTATTGACAGCATTTCAGGAAGTGGAAGATAACCTCGCAGCGTTGCGAATATTATCGCGTGAGCGGGACCAGCAGGAAGCAGCGGTGAAATCGTCAGAGCATACGGTGACGTTGGCGAATGAACGTTATAAGGATGGCATCGATAGTTATCTGAATGTAATCACCGCTCAGACGACTCTATTGAACAACCAGCGGACAGAGGTGAATCTCAGGATGCAGCAGATGACCGCCAGTGTAGAACTCATCAAGGCTCTGGGTGGAGGTTGGAATGCTTCAAAACTGCCGACGCAAAAACAACTAACACAGAAGTGATGTGACACCCTGAAATGGAGTCGAGGTGTTAGCTGCGTATCTGCGCACCCTGCGTCTCGACGTTTACATGTAACGTACGACCGGGTTCAACGCAGAGACGCAGAGTACGCAGAGACGCAGAGAGACGCAGAGAAGTTGCACCCTTGTTTGATCCTTTAGCTGAAGAGGATTTATTTCAGCTTACTGCCAGCCGCCTCCCAGCGCCTTGTACAGTTGGACCATTGATAGAAGTTCGTTGCGTCTTGTTCGCGCCAAATCCAATTCTGCCTGGAATAGATCGCGATCTGCATCGAGCGCATTCAGAAGAGTATCGACTCCGCCATCGTATCGCAGATACGCGAGTCGCGAGCGGTCGCGCAGGGTAGAGACCAAGAGTTCCTGCTGCGTTCGAATCTCTCTTTCTTTCCGATAGGAAATTAATGCATCTGAAACTTCGCGAAATGAAGTCTGGATAGTCTGTTGATATTGAACGAGCGCGAGTTCCTGTTGTGCTTTTGCGAACTTCACGTCTGATTTCAAACGACCCGCAGTAAATATTGGTTGCGATAGCTGTGGTACGAAACTCCACGCTCTGCTTGGTCCTGTAAACAAACTTGATAGTTGATTGCTTTGGAATCCAAGAAAGCCCGTCAAACTGATTCGCGGAAAGTACGCTGCTCGAGCAACTGAAACCAATGCCTTTTGCGCAGCAAGATTCTCCTCAGCAGCGCGAATATCTGGTCGTCGCTCGAGCAAAGAAGATGGCAACCCAGCCGGTACCGATGGCAATTCTTCCTGTTGGGTTAAGGGACGGCCTCGTGAAATTGGACCGGGATTGTTACCGGTTAGCAAGCTGATTTGATTCTCGGTCTGGCCAATCAAGCGTTCCGTGTCTGGAATAGTCTGTGAAGCCTGGTAGACCAATTCTTCGGCTTGCCGCACGTCAAGCAGAGTCGCGACGCCACCTTGTTGGCGGAGCTTGATCAGATTCAGCGAATTCTCTCGGGTCCCCAAAGTTCTTTTGGCGATCTCGAGCTCATCATCGAGTTCTAATAGGCTGAAGTAGTTGGTCGCAACGTCGCTTACTACTGTTGTTGTTATTGCTTTGCGATCTTGCTCGGAAGCGCGCAATTCAGCTCGCGCGGCTTTTGTCAGATTCCGCACACGTCCCCAAATATCGATTTCAAAATTCAGTAGGTTCAACAGAACGCTGCCAAACGTCCGACGCTGAGACGTTAGCGCCGAACCTGCAAACTGCCCGTTAGCGGAATTACGACTAGTGTTGAGAGAAGCACCAGCTTCTACTTGCGGGAACTGTTCCGAACGCGCTAACCCGACATTGGCGCGTTCCGCATCGATTCGCGCCGTCGCCGCACGCAGATCGTAGTTATTCACGAATGCGGTGCGCACGAGTTTCTGTAACTCTTCGTCTTTGAAGACTTCAAACCATTTAAGATCACCAATCGAAGTAGGATCGGGAGTTGAAGTCTCACCAAAGCGAAAATTGTCCGGCGTGTTTACGACAGGTTTGGAGGTCTTTTGCTGGGCTAAAGTGTTCCCTTGAACCAGGCTTAACACAACCAGCATCATCGCTAATCTTCTCATCTTCTCAGTTAATCTCCTGCTGCCGGCTCATGTTCTGGTTCACCTGAACGAGGTGCATGCTTCTTCCCAAACCGCATCGTAATTTTCTCTACCATGTAGAAACAGACCGGGATGATGAAGATTGCGATGGCAGTGGCAGCAATCATTCCTACGATGACGACTGTTCCGAGAATTCGTCTCGCGGAGGCACCGGCGCCCGATGCCACCCAAAGAGGTACGCACCCGAGAATAAACGCAAACGAAGTCATCAGAATTGGACGTAAGCGAAGTCGTGCACCCTCCAGCGCAGCGTCCACCAGATCGCGTCCTTTTTCCAGTTCGGCTTTGGCGAACTCAACGATCAATATTGCGTTTTTAGCGGCGAGTCCAATCAACACAATCAAACCGATCTGTGCGTAAACGTCCAAGTCATAGTTGCGCAACAACAATCCCAGGAACGCACCAAAGATGGCGATTGGAACGGTTAGCAAGACGGAGAAGGGAAGCGACCAACTCTCATACAGCGCAGCGAGAATCAAAAACACAAACACTAGCGAGAGTGCAAACACTTTGCCTGTAGTGCCGGCGGCGCTTCTTTCCTGATAAGAGAGATCTGCCCAGTCGTAGCCCATCTCAGGGGGAAGTGTTTCCTTCGCGACTTCTTCTAAAGCGGCCATCGCCTGACCTGAACTGTATCCGGGTGAGGCTGAACCGATTACTTGAGCAGCACGATATACGTTGAATCGATTGGTGTACTCTGGTCCGGAAACCTTTCTGGTTGTTACGAGAGCTGACAACGGCACCATGTTTCCATCGTTGTTTCGAACGTAGTACTGTTCGATGTCCTTGTCGCTTAGACGTTCTTCACCTTCTGCCTGCAGAAAGACTCGCCACTGCCGGCCAAAGCGATTGAACTGATTTAGGAACAGGCCTCCCAAATAGGCTTGCAAAGTTTGATAGACATCGGCAACTGCGACACCTTGCTTTAGTACCTTGTCGCGATCGACGTCGGCATAAACCTGAGGAACTGCGGCTGAAAACTGAGATGCAACGCCGGTTAGCTCGGGACGCTTGCGCGCTGCTTCGAGGAACTTTTGCAAGTTTTGATCGAGAAACTCAACAGAACCGCCGCTGCGATCCTGCAACCAAAACGAAAAGCCTCCCGAACTCCCGAGACCCGGGATCGCGGGTGGCATAAAACTCAAAGCGACCGCTTCCGGAATCTCTCGTGTTAGCTGTCCATTCAACGCCTTCTGAATTTCCTGTGCGCGTTCTTCGCGATCTCCCCAAGGCTTCAACGCGACAAAGAAGAAGGCGTTGTAGCTGGCCGATACTCGGTTAAGTAAACTGAAACCCTCGATGGTGTTGTAGTACTGGACGCCATTCGCCTTCTGTAAAATGTTCTCAACCTTGCGCGAAACTTGATCCGTGCGTTCGAGTGACGCAGCCGCCGGGAGTTGTACATTCACAAACAAATAACCGTAATCTTCTTCTGGCAAGAAGCTTGTTGGTATCGTGCGTCCTAACACACCATCAGCGACACCGAATCCCACAATTATCAGGATACCGACAAACGCCTTGCGTACCAGCACATGACTCAATGTTACATAGCCGTTAGTAGCCTTGGCGAAGCCGCGATTGAACGCGTCAAAGAAGCGACGAATGAGGCCACCCTGGGCTTCTTTCCGAGGTCGCAACAGCAGGGCTGCAAGTGCCGGTGATAGTGTTAGCGCGTTGAAAGCGGAGATGATTACGGAGACGGCGATCGTCACCGCAAATTGCTTATTCAAACGACCCTGAATTCCACTTATGAATGCTACAGGTATAAAAACTGAAGCTAGTATCAGAGCAATACTAATTACTGGACCAGAGACCTCCTCCATTGCTCGCAGCGTTGCAGCCCGCGGACTCATGCCTTCCTCGATGTGATGTTCTACCGCCTCAACCACCACAATCGCGTCATCCACGACTAGCCCAATCGCCAGAACAAGCGCAAACAGAGAAAGTGTGTTTATCGAAAATCCCAGCAAGGGAAAGAAGGCAAAGGTTCCGATCAGAGAAACGGGTACTGCGATAATAGGGATCAGAGTCGCGCGCCAGTTCTGGAGAAAGATGTAGACCACAAGGATGACCAGGACCATCGCGATCACCAACGTCTCAACTATTTCGCGAATGCCTTCCGTCACGGAGCTAGTTGTGTCGAGCGAGACTTCGTAGTCGAGGTCATCTGGAAATCGTGTCTTCAACTCCGCCATCGTCTTCTTAATACCTTCGGCTACAGCAAGTGCATTTGAGCCGGGCGCCTGGAAGACAGCGATGAGTCCAGCAGGTTGACCATTAAAACGAGCGACCTGTTGATAGTTGAGTGCGCCAAGCTCGATCCTCGCAACATCCTTTAGACGTACGACCGAGCCATCCGGATTCGAACGAACAACAATCTCGCCAAACTCCTCAGGTGTTTGAAGTCTTCCTTGAGCGCGCAACTTATAAGTCATCTCTTTGCCTTGAGGCGCTGGCTCGGCTCCAAGTTGACCCGCAGGATTTACGGTGCTTTGTTGTTGAACGGCCCGGGTAAGATCCGGAACAGTTAGACCAAGCTTTGCAAGCAGATCGGGCTTAACCCAGATTCGCATCGCATAGTCGCTTGCCCCGAAAAGTCGAACCTCACCAACACCTGGCACACGATAAAGTGCGTCGTTGACGTTGATGTTTGCGTAGTTAGCAAGAAAGAGAGAGTCGTGCGTTTGCTTTGGAGAGTAAAGAGAGATCACGACGGTGGGTAATCCCGTCGATTTACGCATATTCAAACCAAACTGATTTACGTCAGTAGGCAGATTCGGTTGAGCCTGGGCCACACGGTTCTGTACGTTGACCTGGTCGATGTTTGGATCCGTGTCGACTCCAAACGTCACTGTCAAAGCCATCGAACCGTCGTTAGCATTAGTCGACTGCATGTAGAGCATGTTGTCGACCCCGCTCATCTGTTGTTCCAACGGTGTCGCTACGGATTGTTCGATTGTTACTGCATCAGCGCCGGTGTAGGTCGTATTTACGATGATCTGAGGTGGAACGATGTCTGGAAACTGGGCCACCGGTAGTCCACCCATCGCAATTAGGCCGCCAATCACCGTAATGATTGCTATGACCATCGCCACGATGGGTCGATCGATAAAGAATTTTGAAATCACTGCTCACCTATTTATTGACAGCCTCTGCCGGTTGGTTAGATTTTGTATAAGGTCGCGGCACCACCGTTACGCCCTGGCGAATCTTTTGCAGACCTTCAACCACTACGCGCTCACCTGGTTTGACGCCGTCTTCAATGATCCACTCCGAGCCGACGCGTTCGCCGACTTTTATCGAGCGAATGTCAACTTTGTTACTACCGTCGACAACTGCGACTTGATATCCGCCTTGTAGTTCAGTGACAGCTCGCTGAGGAACTACCAACGCACCCTCTCTCGTGTTAACAATGGCTCTCACCCGTCCATATAGACCAGGTCGCAGAACATTTCCGGGGTTCGGAAATATTCCAGCAAGTCGAATTGCACCTGTCTTGGGATCGACCTGTCTATCAGCCAGATAGAAGCGCCCCTTCTCGGGATACGTCGAACCATCAGCAAGTACGAGTTCAAGTTCGAGTTGCTCGATGCTTGAGTTGTGTTTTGGATCGATTAGATTCTTTTTCGTAAAGTTAAGATATTCGCGCTCATTCAAAGTAAAGACGACTTTGATTGGATCGACTGTCGAAACGGCAGTCAACAATCCGCTCGTCGGGTTCACAAGGTTGCCGACCTGCGCCTGCGCGATGCCAACTATTCCGTCGATTGGCGAAACAATTCTGGTAAAGCCAAGATTCAGTTCAGCGGTTCGCACCGCAGCTTGTGATGACTCAACCTGCGCTTTGGCCGCGGCAATCGCCGCCTTAGCCGTGCCGATTCCAGCGTTTGCAGCTTTTACTTGTGATTTAGCAGTCTCGATGCCGGCATGACTCGCTTCTATTTGGGCTTTTGCCACGACATTAGACTGAACCGCGTTGTCGAGATCCTGTTGAGTTACCGCCTTTTGCGCTGCAAGTGGAGTGTATTTATCTTCGTCGAGTTGAGCCTTACGTTGATTAGCCTGTGATTGTGCGAATTGAGCTTGAGCTTGGAGCAGTTGACTGTTTGCCTGAGCTAGCTGGGCTTCGGCTTGAGCGAGTTGTGATTCGACTTGGCTTTGTTGTCCTTGTGCCTTAGCGAGATCGCCATTTGCCTGACCAAGTGCTGCCTCAAATGGTCTTGGATCGATTTCGAAAAGGAGTTCTCCTTTTTTGACGAGCGCTCCTTCTTTATAATTCTGCTTTAGCAGGTAACCCGCGACTTGTGCTCTGATTTCGGCGTTAACCATTCCATCAAGAGTCCCAATCCACTCGCTATAGATCGGAACATCTTTTTGTTCAACTGGAACGAACCCGACGGTTGTGGCAGCTGCTGCCTCTACAGGCTTTCCCGACCTGCCCATCACTAGAAATCCGATGAGCGCCACTACCAACACGCCAATGATGGTGGACACCAGAAATTTGTGCTGAAGCAACGCTCCTTTTAGCCTCGCGAACATTAGACCTCTTTATTGTTCTGACTTTGATTTAACTTGACCCTAAGGAGGGGTTTCGAGTGGCCAAGTTGTTTGGGAATGAAAATTCATTTGAGGAGTGCCGACGACATCAACTCCTCGCGGCGATGTCGGACTTCCAAGTCGGCAATCCACTTTTTGACAGTGGTCACTATTTCCCTGGTGTTCTGACGTCCCGATTTCTCAGGTTGACCCTTTGGGCCTTTTGGTCCATCAACCCTGCCGCGTTTCACGAGCTTGATAGAACGACTCATTACTAACCAGCTCCCAACCTTGACTCGAACCTTCTCCTACTCAAACCATGAAAGCGTGGACGGGTCTGCCCTTGCCATCCCCCTTGCATCAGACCCGTCCACTTGCGGACAGCCCGACACTCCGCTCTAGCGCCGAACTGAGTTTCGCAACTGAAGAACTGTCCTCGTTGTCCTCAATTGCTTCCGCCATTCCCTTCATGTCGGAAGGGTATTGCAACCGCTTTGCCACAGGGCGATTGATCAATGAATTGTGGGTTTTACTGAAAGATGCGAGGAATAGAGACTAAAAATTAACTGAACACGAGGCTCATCTGGTGACAGTATTTTGCCACGTGACAAGCTGCTGTCACTACGATTGCGGTTGAGGCCGCGTGATACCTAACTTGCGCATGCGATGGTTCAGCGTCGTCCGGTTCATGCCGAGTCTTGCCGCTGCGCCGTTAGGTCCGCCAATCACCCACCTTGATTCTCCAAGAACGCGAAGAATGTGATCTCTTTCAACTGCTTCAAGCGTTGCTCCACCATTTGCTGGAAGTGTTTGCTTCGTTGCTTGCTTCAATTCGCCGAGCGGGATTTCCAGACTTGAGCCTCGCGATAAAATTACCCCACGCTCGACAAGATTCTGTAACTCCCGAACATTTCCGGGCCAGTGATAAGCCGTTAATGCTGTCATCGTATCTTTTGGTACGCGTTCGATTGGCTTCTTCATCTGTTGAGCAAACCGATGAGCAAAAAAGTTTACGAGCAGCGGAATGTCTTCAGGACGTTCGCGAAGTGGCGGCACGGTTATGGGAAACACATTGAGTCGATAGTAAAGATCACTGCGAAACTTCTTATCGTTTACAAGCTCAGCCAGGTCAGTGTTTGTTGCGGCGACAACTCGTACGTCAACTCTCATCGTTCGCGAGCTTCCCAATCGCTCAAATTCATGTTCCTGCAGAACGCGTAAAAGTTTGGACTGCAGCTCGAGCGGAATATCTTCAACCTCATCCAGAAAAATCGTTCCTTGGTTTGCGAGTTCAAAACGACCTACTCGACGATCGATTGCGCCCGTGAATGCACCTCGCTCGTGACCAAAGAACTCGCTTTCAAGTAGACCTGTTGGAATCGCAGCACAGTTTACTTTTACGAGAGTGCGTTCGCGTCGTTGGCTCAAGTTATGAATGGCGTGCGCGATCAGCTCTTTGCCGGTACCGGTTTCCCCGTAGATTAATACTGTCGAATCAGTAGCGGCGACCGTTTCGACATCTTGCAGCACACGCTTCAATGCGGGACTCGTACCTATGATTTCCTCGAAGTTGTATTCAGTTCGGATCTCTTCTTCGAGATACAGCTTTTCCTCTTTCAACTGGTTCTTCAGCTCATCGATTTCTCGAAACGCGAGTGCGTTTTCCACTGCAATCGCGACTTGCTTTCCAATTTGATTGAGTAAGTCGAGATCTGCTTCTGTAAAGGCTTTTTCCCGAAAACTTGCGATACCCAGAACGCCAAGTACACGGTCGCGTGAGATAAGAGGAACTGTGCAACTGGCTTTTAGACCAGCACGCCTGCCAACGGGAGTCGGCATGTCGTCTGTTTCTCTCAGTACCGGTTGTCTGGTCGAAAAGGCAAGACCACCGGCAGTCCCATCAAGCTCGATGATTTCATCCTCAATAAAGACGTCATCGTGGGTTGGAAACTCGAATGCGGTAACTCGTAGTTTGTTTATTTTTGGATCGTAAATAGCGAGACCGGCAGCGTCATGAGGCATTACACGTCGCAAACAGGTGGAGATTGGCGACATCAACTCGCGCAAATTCAAATTTGACACGAGAGTGTTGTTTATCTCCAGGAGTAATTGAGAACGATCGCGCTCACGTGCGAGCCTGTGTTGATAACATTGGCTTTCGATGGCAACAGCAGTTTGCGCCGCGACAAGTTGGGCGAATTCGAGGTCGATTTGGTCGTATGCTCCGACTGATTCGCTGAGCATGTTTAAAACGCCAAGATGTTGATTTGCGGTGGTGAGCGGCAAACTACAAATTGACTTTATCGTCTTGAGACCCAAACTTTTTACCACTGGGAATCGATCCTCGAGGTCAAGGTCGCGAATTATGAGCGGTTGTTGATGATTCCAAACCCACCCGGCAATTGAACCTTCGATTGGAACTTCACTAGGAGCTTCCCACAGTTTTGGTTCGCAGGTCTCCAGCAAATGGAGCCTCATGACGTTGCGTGTACCGTCGTGCAACATTACGCCAAGATTGCGAAAGTGAAATAGGTTCTGGAGTCGACAGGCGAGATCGTGAAACAGCTCAGAAAGGTCGCGGTGTGACGCGATTGCTTTCGAAAGCTCGAGCAGAGTTAAGTATTTTTCGGTCTGGACGTCCTCAACTTGGATCCGAGGAGAGTTTGAAGTCATGCTCAAGGATACTTAACCGTGCAATCAAGAGCAATCGGCGGGCACTGATGCTGTTTTGGCGAATCATCATTGAACAAACATCAGTAGGTACGCTGCCAGACACGGCACTTTTGTGGAAGGCCCACTTCTCGCGATGGATTCAGGTTGCTGTTAGGCTGCACTCTCTGACTTGACGGGAAGTTGGGATGGTCTATCCTTTCGGCGAAGGGTCACAAGAGGATAATCTCCAGCTAAACAGTGTGAGAACAGGTGGCTCGTATGAATAGGATGAATCCAAAAGTCGATTTTTATTTTAGGAAAGCCGAAAAGTGGCAGGAAGAACTGGAGCAATTGAGAAAGATCGTTCTTGGCTGTGGGCTGACCGAAGAATTGAAGTGGGGTGTTCCTTGTTACACGTTTGAGAAAACTAACTTAGTCTTGATACACGTGTTTAAGGAATACTGCGCGCTTTTGTTTTTCAAAGGCGCCCTGTTAAATGATGCCAATGGTCTTCTAGTCCAACAGACGAAGAATACGCAGGCGACGCGCCAGATTCGGTTCACCAATGTTCGAGAAATACTTAAGATCAAACCGATCTTAAAGTCCTATATTTATGAAGCCATTGAAGTGGAAAAAGCCGGCTTGAAAGTGAATTTTAAGGAGACTAAGGAGTTCAGCATTCCTGAAGAATTTCAAAACAAACTAGATGAAATCCGAGCCTTGAAAACTGCTTTTCATGCCTTGTCGCCAGGACGGCAAAGGGCCTACCTTCTTTATTTTTCTGCACCCAAACAATCTAAAACGCGGGAGTCAAGGGTTGAAAAATGTATGCCGCAGATTCTCAAGGGGAAGGGATTAAATGACTAGGACAGTCGCAAAGCTAGCGCGTGTTTACGTCGACGCACGTCTAGGAGCTCACACGGCACAAAGACTCCGATGCCGCTAGCGATACTCCCCTGAAAACTCAGCCTCTCATTCTCCCCAACTTTTAAGTTGGGGTCCCACCGAGGCTTGTGACTTAGGAACCGTTTCAACGGTTTCTCCGCTCCCCACCAAAGACAAACCGTTGAAACGGTTGCTTCTCCATGATGGGGATGGCTAACCCCAACCTAAAGGTTGGGGAAAATGAGAGGTTGTTTTTACTCAGTCTCTACGTGTTTTTTTCACTCTCTACCACACCGTGATACTGCCTAATCAACTCAACGGCCCGGTCAATAATGCTCAGGACCTGACAATTCCTTGGCAGGTGGCAAGATACGGTCATATGAAATTTTGACTGGAAGGAAATTACCAACACTTTTGCACGAGGTACTGTGGCAAGCTAGTTGCTGTCCAGAATGCCGCTAGGAGCGTTGGTATGCTGAGAATTACTGTAAGGAACGAACCCGACGAAACACGTTTTGTAGTTGAAGGTAAGCTGGCAGGAGACTCTGTCGGCGAGTTGGAGAGGTGTTGGCACGTCACCGAACAGGATTCAGCAACCAGAGAACTCCTTGTTGATTTGAGTGGTGTCAGCTTCATAGATCATGCGGGCAAGCAGCTGCTTGCCCGCATGCATCAGAATGGGATTCGCATAATTGCCACTGGCTTAATGCCGAAGTGTTATCTTGATGGCATCGAACTCAAAGAGCCTGACGAATTGCACAGATTAGTTTGACTTAGTGCAGACGACGCCATCAGGTTTGCGTCCCAAAGATTATTTCTTCTTCGGAACTTTTCCTCCCTCTCGTCGTGCTTCCGACAAGCCAATTGCAACAGCTTGTTTTCGGCTGGTGACTTTTTTGCCAGAGCTCCCACTACGAAGCGATCCTTCTTTCATTTCATGCATCGCTTTCTCGACTTTGTCTGATGCTTTCTTTCCGTACTTTGGCATTGATCTATTCCTCCTTCACTCGCTCCGCAAACAAGCAGTGTTCCTCTCGAAACAGACTAGTAAACCGGAATCTCTTGAAGGATATTTGAAATAAAACAGTACGGTAACGTTTTGAAAAGCGTCAGTGGAGCGGTTGTTTGGAATGATCGCCGAGGAAGCCGAGGGAAAAAATGAAAGAGGAGTGGATCCAACCACTCCTCAATTTGTTGTTAGTTTGAAGTTGGGCTTGACGTTAACTACATCGTTCCCACAGTGACAGAGGTTGCGATTAGAGCGCCGCCTTCTCCCTTGTTGGCCACGATCGAGACTGCGTCGTCGGCCTTAATGTCGGCGGCGGTTGCTGCCTTGCCAGCCTTCATGATTTTGGTTTTTGCGTCAATTGCCACAGTCTGCTCAGCATTCTGATCATCAACGATAACCAAAGCGGCTGCCGAAGCAGACTTCACCTTGCCGGTGATCGTTACTGATTCCATTTTCGGTTTCTGTGGAGCAGTGGTTGGTTCCTGGCTGCTAGGTGTCTGAGCTAAAGCTGGTGCAACCATCATACTTGCCCCTAGGACCAAACCGATGCAGAGCTTTGACATCACCTTCCCTGTGAAGACTTTCATTTAACTTATCCCCCCTTATACGTTAGTGATACGTCTCCCATCTATCGGTCAGTCGCACGACGGACAAGATGGAGCGACTTATCTTGTGCGATCACACGTGCCTTTGGGTTGCCTCAGACTTGCCATTACCTTGCGATGATGTGAAGTTCAAAGAGATAAATCTATGAGTCACAACTTGAACGTTTGGGGATCGACAGAAATTTGCAACCGATCGATCTCTATTGCTCCAAGCGAGAGAGGAGATCTCGTTTCACCAGATTGTTAGCTGTTTAAGATTGAGAGTACACGTTCTGCTTACCGTTTTAGTTGGTTGTCGGATTAAACCAATAGCTCACAACGATAAGCCGCTCGTCAGGATAATTCCAGATACATATACCAAGCAGATCAATCAGTTAGGTTCTGTTGCGGTCGGTGACAGAATTGAGACAAAAACGCGATCGTCAGCAGCACAGGCGTGATCGTGCATACGATCCATTTTTCCGAATCATATGAGTTAGCTTCGTCGATGTAACGCAATAATGTGAGAGAGAGGATTAAGAGAACGCCTGCGTGTGCATGTCCGGCTGTCACAAACCTGTTGTAACTCTGCTGCTTCGCTTCACTCGCTACGCTTCGGCTTTGCCGCTTGTTGTGAGGATGGGCTCTGCCCTTCCGTACGCACTTGATTATGGTCTCTGGGCTAGCCCTTGATTCCAAAAACGACTATGCATCACTGACGGAAGGATAGAGCCTACCCTCACGACATCAAGGGCCACCAAGAGTCAACGGATGCCGACCAGACCCTGGACCGATTGAATTGATTTCTCCGAGTCGTAGCCGATGCCATCCTTAAATACAATCTCGACCTTCTCGATATCGTTTATGTTCGCGGCCGGATTTCCTTTAATCACCATCAAGTCTGCCTGCTTACCAGTCTGAATTGAGCCAATCCTTGTATCTTCACCAAGAAACTTGGCTCCGTTAAAGCTTGCGATCTTTATCGCCTCGATTGGAGTGAAACCCGCTTCAACCAGCAACTCAACCTCACGTAGGTCGCCAAATCCAGCGACGATTCCTCCGTTACCAGTTGGGTCAAGTCCAGCTATTAAGAGACCTCCTGCCTGTACAAAAGCTTTTTCGAAATCCATGACCTTTTTTAAGAGAGCCACGTAGTTCGACTCAGACGAGACTCGAGCGCGAGCTTGCAAGTAGCGAACACGCGCATCAGTTGACATTACATTCAGCATCCGCTGATTAAGTAGTGCGCTTGCCGCTCCGATTCCTGATTGCGACAGAGGTGCGCCTCCGGCTTCAAACACGGGAAGAGTTGATGTGATTGCCACGTTCTTCGCTACGAGTGTACGAATGGTCTCCTGTGCTGCTGGTCCATTCAAATCGAGTTGCCGCAAACTCGTGCTGACAGCACCGCCACCAGGGCATTGATCTGGTTGTTTGTTTGGAACAAATTCGGAATCGACCATCAAGCCATGTTCCAAATTGTCGATACCGATCTCAGCGGCTTCCCGAAATCCAATTGAACAGAGATGCCCAGTTACCTTGAGTCCTCGCTTATGTGCCTCTTCGACTGCGGCTCGTAATTCATCACGCGTGATGTTCATGTACGCTTTGAATGATGTGGCACCGAGGTCGGCCCAGAAGTTCACCATTTTCCGCGTATCGTCGACACCGGTTAGTTCGTGCATAACCGGAGTGAATGAACCCTTGCCTTCCAGGTAGGGAGCGGTGACGTGCATCTTTGGCCCAATCATCCGACCTGAATCGATCAATCGTTTTATTTCCAGATCGGTGTAGGGAGCTACGCTGCCGGTTGTTCGGATGGTGGTCACGCCAAGTGCCAGATACAGCCTGGGAAAACTGCTACCCATATTTGAGTACATTGGCGGCGAACCACCCATCGGGAAGAACATATGGTTATGCATTCCCACCAACCCCGGCAGAACGGTGTAACCCGGTAGATCAATCTTCTGTGCATTAGCTGGAATATTGGTGGAGGCGCTCGGCCCAAGCGACTGAATCTTTCCTTCGCTTATGACGATTGTCTGGTCATCTCGGGCAGGAGCACCCGTACCATCAATGACTCGAACATGAGTCAAAGCAACGACGGCCGCGTCCGTTCGGATGAATTGCTGCCGGTCAGGGGCTTGAGCAAACGACGGGATAACAACAGTGAATAGCAGCACAACGACTAATTTGAGTTTCATGCGGTTGTCTTGTTTTTGAAAGGATAAGAAATTCGCGGCGTAAGATATCACCTTTAGTAAGGCCGGAATATATCTTTTGGGCTTGTCAACGAAATAAACTGAGATTAATCTAGGGCGCGTAAAGAAACCTGCTGCGTGATGTTAGACCCGACAGGAAAAACACGCTAACCTCTCTCCATTAGTTTTCCTTTTTAAATTCCGTTTGTCTCCCCCAACGCCTTGCCGCAGAGCGGCTGGCATTTCCGAAAGATTCAGGGTCATGCTTCGAGCAAAATACAGCTTGAATGGTAATTCGTCTTCAAAGGGGGCAACGAAAATGAGAGTATTCTGTCACGAGCATAAGAAGAGCTTCTTCGCTCCTCGCCAAAGTCCCGTTAGATGTGAGAATCGAGGCCACTCCCTTGGTGAACTCGACTTTGACGGAAGTTCGATTGTACCTGGGAACCTGGAGTGGCAATACTGTTGCAATTGCGAACATTTCTGTCCAATCGACTTTGACAAGGATGGATTGGACAGTTGTCCGGTTTGTACTCGCCGAAGTTCTGTCCTTTATATATGCGACAAGTGCTACACGGTTAGCTTTGAGTCGAACACGCCATTACAGATCAAAAACTTTACTCTAAGCAAAGATGGCGCTCCTCAACCTTCGTGTCCCGGCTGTCTGCAAGAAACAGGGTCTGACTTGCACGAGCACGCTTGCGACCACGCAAAAACTACTTTTGTCACAGCACTCAACAGCTGTCCGATTTGCCTGGAACGTTTAGACATTGGTCCTTCATTCCCTTCATTAGTTACCGATTATCTGAAGCGGACCAGGACGGCACACAAGACAAACGTAACTTTTGACTACGACTCCGGTTTGTTTGTACCCGTTAACGATGGTGAGTTTGTCCTCATCCATGGATCAGACGCCGGTAAGTTGATGATCCTGCCACGAGCTACCAGATTCGAGAGCAAGAGAGATTTCTATGAGTTCTACCAGGATTATTATCACTGTGCTAAACCATTGAACGGCGCGGTCCAGATAATCGAACCAGCTGAAGTAGAAAGTATCGCTGACGGATTTGCGTTGCGAAAGAGCGGTGTGCTGGACGTGGTTGCGGATGCACCTAAGCCAGCGAGTGCAGCTAACCAGTCGAATGTACCTAAGCCAACGAATCCACCTAAGCCAGCGAATCCACCTAAGCCAGCGAATCCACCTAAGCCAGCGAATCCAGCTAAGCCGACGAGTGCTGCTAACCAGTCGCATGTACCTAAGCTGTCTGGTCCAACTAAGTCGGCGAATGCACCTCGTCAAGAAACGCGCCCTCTCGTTGAGCCAGTCCCGCAAGCACCTGTGGTTGAACCGCCGAAGGAGGAACCCGGAGTCATTCTGTGCACTTGCTGCGAGTCGATGATTGAAACCAAGTACACGTTCTGCTGGAAGTGTGGAAATCGCCTGGACTCAAATGCAGGATTTGGTTCGCAGCGATTAGAGATGGAACTGGCAGACGACGAAGAAGAGGAGTTAACAGTTCAGCATGAACCTCGTCCATTCCGAAGGACCACAGTCTCGTTTGGCTCTCAAGATGTGCCACCCACTGACAACCGAAACGGTAGAGCAATATTTAAGCTCATATGTATTGCCCTATTTGGTTTGCTGATTCTGTCCGTAGGGATCTTTGCCTTAACGCGTTCGTCATCCCAGGTGGCCACAACAGTGGCTCAACCTGTGACCCCGAACGCGGAGAATGTAAATCCGGCAGGTGAGGAGTCACTAAAGCCAGTCGACAAGCCGTCAGCTGTCGCGCAAACAACTCCGGTGAAGCTTGAGGATGCTGAACTAAAAAAGTTGCGTGACAGCGGGATTGCCGCGAGCAAAACCGATCGACCTAGAATTCTTCAGTCTTTTGCAAAGACCGAAAAGAGATTTCCAAACGATTACCGGTTCCCTTATGAACGCGCGAAGTTCACTCTCATGGGTCATGAAACGATCGCGCGAAAACAGGCGTTTGACGCCCTGACTGTAGCGGCTCAAAAGGCTATTAAGACGGGGAAGGCTGAGGAAATGTTAGGTGGGTTGGAAGCGGACAAGGTCGGAGACTTTCAAGCACTCACGCGTGTTCGACATGAGTGGACACAGCTCACTGAGGCACTGAAAAGACAAGATCCAACTCGCTTGAGTGAGAGATAAAGTTATCGCGGCCGTTTCATTTTAGATACGGCCGCGATAATGAGAAGAACTAGAACTGAAACTTCACCGCTAATTGCACCTGACGCGGGTCGCCAACACCTTGACGTAGGAAACCGTCGAAGTTGAAGAGGGCAACCGAGGTCAAGGGATTGATGTTGTTCGCGTTGTTGAAGGTATTGAACATCTCAATCATCGGAATCAGTTGAACGTTCTCGCCAAACTTGAAAGGCCGCTGAATCCGCCAGTCAAATGAGAAGTACTGATTGTCTTTCCGCAAGGTATTTCTATTGGTTGCAGTCCTTGGGTCTGGTGTGATTGGTTGCGCCGTCCGTCCTTGCATCCGGAAGTTCCCGTCAAATCCCCATCCCAGCTGGATATAGGTATAAAAGTTGAACTTGTGTCGGATGTCTCGATCGGAGAGCGCGTAGTCAAGACTCAGATTGAGCGGATTAAATGAGCGGTCAGTGAAGGGATCGCGTTCATTTGAATCATCATCCTTGTCTTTCGATAAAACATAGTTCGCCTCAAGCTGATAACGTTTGCTGAGGCGTTTTTTTACTCCAACGGTAAAGCCATTGTAGTTAGACTTTCCGACCGCACTCGTAATAAACACATCGCCCAGGGTGGGAAAGAGTCCCACGCGATTCAGGTTAATAAACCTGGTTAAGTGCACGCCTTGCGAGTGAGTGAAGTCGGTATAAAAAGTGAAGTCAGTAGCGAATTGCTGTTCAAATTGAACGTTGGTGGTGTAGATGCGCGGGTTAGCATAATCAACACTGAAGGCACGTATTGAGGCGCCAAAAGGAATTCCCCCGCCTGGTGAGACCGGCACGATGTTCGGCCAGGTTGGTGGACGTGTTGATGCGCCGAAACATGTGAACGCGAAAGTCGACGCGCAGGTGACACCAAATTGCTGAGCACCATTGTCGGTAAGTGATCCAACCTGCGACAGCATGTTCTGTCGTCCATAGAAAACTCCATAAGTCGCTCGGAAGACTGAGGTGCCTTTCTTGGAGATGTCCCAGGCGAAACCAACTCGAGGTTGAAATTCCTTTTTAGGACTATGAAGAGTTCCGTCGGACGGGAAGTTTGGAGTACCAATCAAAGAAGCGTACGCCGTTTGTGACGGTGGAATTACTGGTTCCGGGAGAATCTGGGCTTCCCAACGCAAACCCAAATTCAATGTAAAGTTTGGTCGAACTCTCCAGCTGTCCTGAATAAACAATCCATAGTCGTCGTTCTTGGCAACATTCTTTCCCGGCGGTGGAACGCCCGATATGCCGGTGGAAATGCCGTTCTGCAAATAAAGTAGCAAAGGGCCGCCGACAGACGTACCGGCTGGACATGCTTCACCGAGCGCTTGCGTTCGCCAGGTTACGACGGCACCCGCAGAGTTTTGACACTCGAGCACTGTTGGACCAAAGCCACCTGCTGCCTGCGGCGAAGCATAGCGGAGGAAACCAGAGGCCGAATCAAATAAATAACGCCCCGTAAAAAAGCCCCGGAACGTTTGGTCGTTCAGTGTGTGTATCCACTCGCCACCGAACTTAATCGAGTGATTTCCTGAGATGATCGAGAAGTTGTCTTTAAGGTGTGTTCGCCAAAGCAACTCATCGACATTGGGTTGTAGGAAGAATGGGTTACCAAAACGGAAACTCGGTGCGAAGCCAATTCCGGTATCGGCAAACAGATTTGAAGGAATAGCACTTCTCGGTCGTAACTCGCGCGAGTATGAGAAGTGTCCTTCGTTTATCCTTGTAGAGGAGACCGTGGTTATGAGGTTGAAGTTAAGAACATTGATCTTTGAAGGACCCTCGATACCATTCGCTGAGTTGCCGTAAGTTGGGACCTCAAAGGTTTGGTTCGTATTCTTCGAGTAATCAAAGTTATACGAAAACGATAGCTGGTTGGAACTATTGAGTTCCCAATCAGCTTTTCCCAAAAACGCATAATTCTTGATTGGGCGCTTAATAGGTAGCCCATCATTCTGGTTTAGAGTGGCCTGGATGAAGTTTACCAGAGCTAGTCTCTGACAATCCGGATTTGCATTTATCAGCGCTTCATTTGCACCGATAGTTGGCGCAGCAACGGGGCATGGCGTACTGCCAATTGTCTCGCTCAGATTTGGTCTGGTTATATTCTCCCTTATGCCCTCAAAGGCAAAGAAGTAGAACGCTTTATCTTTCTTAATTGGACCACCAATCGTTCCCCCGAATTGTTCCCGGTGAAAATCTGTTAAGGGCTTGCCGTCCGAAGTATTCGCGGTTAGTGATTCCAATCTTTGAAAGTAAAAAGCGCTGCCATGAACGGCATTCGTTCCAGACTTGGTGATAACGTTGATCACGCCACCAGCGGTGCGGCCAAACTCTGCACTCGCGCCAGTTGCCACAACCTGAAACTCTTTGACTGCTTCGAGCGTGATATCAATCGCGGCTCGTTGCCCGCCAAGTTGCTCACCAAAGAAGCCGTTGTTGTAATCGCCTCCGTCAAGACTGACGTTGTTGAAGACTCCGCGTTGACCTGCAAAGGTGATTTCATCACCGTCGGGCCCCTGAATTACGCTAACACCAGGGGTAAGGGTCAGTAGATCTTCAAACTTCCTACCAAGAATTGGGGTGGTGCTTACAGTCAGCGAGTTGAGCGTGGTACTGGATTCGGTTTTGGTAGTGTCAATGGTTGGCGTTGCCGTAACGGTGACGGTTTCTTGCACCCCTGAAACCTTCATCGTGAGTGACAGGTTTAGTGCCCGACCCACGTTCAGTTCCGCGTCTTCCGCAATAAGTGTCGCGAAACCGCTTTTAGTAACTGTGACCGTGTACTTGCCGGGAGGTAACTGCAGAACGATAAATCGTCCCTGTTCATCGGTTGTTACAGTTCTAGTGTAGTTCGTCTCAATATTCTTCAACTCAACATTAGCTGCAGGAAGGGCTGCGTCGTTTGAGTCTATTACTGTTCCTTGAATAGTTCCGGTTGTGATCTGCGTTTGTGCTGTGATGGAAGCTGTGAGTGTTAGGAGCACAGACAAGATCAGTAGACATCTGCCGATTGCTTTGGAGCAGTGCAAAGCATTATGCATGACAGTTCTCCTGTTTTTAGGTTTCAAATATTTAGCTCCTGCCAAAGATCTGAATCGCCAAGTCGGGATTTGGTGGGCCAATCTTAGTTGCACGATTCGAATAGTGTCAATGATTTCGGGGGTTTTACTTGAAGTATTACATTCATCTTTTTGGCTCCCAAGCACGAGAGTTCAGATAATCTTCAGGCGTTAAGAGCGCTGTCTCTATCAAATTCACAAACTTACCAACATGAACTCCGTCCATTAATGCGTGGTGGACCTCCACAGACATTGGTAGAAACACGTGCTCATGTGTTCGGGTGAATCTTCCGAAAGCAATCTTTGGGACAGAATCCTCGCGTCCCCAGTTTCGTGCATGAGAGAAGCTTGTAAACGAAACCCAGGGTAGAGTAGTGAAATGAATCAGTCCATCATGATCGTCGCGAGCTCGCAAAGTTCCATCTCCAGATAGAACAGTCTGAATCGCCGCGTTGGTCTCTTGCGCAAACGTCGGGAAATCGCGATGAAAGTCAAAATACACAAAAGAAAAAGTGTCGTTTGGCAGGAGAAGTGTGCTGCCTCCATTTATGACATCGTGCACAAGCACTCTGCCATTTCGCAGCCGGTAACGAAATGGTTCGATCTCGTTTGCTACGAGTAAAGCCAGGTAGTGATATGCGAGAAACGGGCTGAAGTTGATGCGCTGGCGCAACTCCATCATCTTGGTTACATCGAGTTGCACGCAAATGTTGAAGTAGGGTTTATCAAAGTGAAGAAAGAAATCAAATAGCTCTCTACGTTGCCAGCTCGAAATGTCTAAATATCTGGGCATGGTCCTATTGTAATCGATCGTTTGGGCCGCAAGGAGACCTCAGCAGGGAATCAAAGATACTGGATCTGACCTAGCGCCAAAAGTCAGCTCGAGTAGGTTGCTCCGGGAGCTTAATTGCTACAAAACTTTAAAGGGCTTTCTGCAGCATAACTGTGAGCCAGAAGTTGACCAGCACAAACATAGTGCTTAACCAAGAGTTCTGACATAAACTCACCAACGGTCTCCGAAACGCCAACTGTGTAATAATACGCCTTAGTTACTGATGATTAGAACGAGCAAGCGCATAGCTCTTCTATTGGTCTTAGCCTGTCTTTATCTGCAGGCGGGATTGTTTATTCGTCTCGCTAACGGACAGTCAAATCGTTTAAAGACTCCTCCCGCTTCTCACTCTCCGACCCCCTCTCCTACCCCATCGCCAAGTCCATCAGTTCAACCAACGCGCAGTCTTACGGAAATAGGTACAGGTCTGGATGATTTGCAGGGGTTACTTCAAGAGATAAAGCGTGGCCTGGCGACTGATGACGATCGAACTCGAATCGACAACATGACAAAGGAGTTTGCGTCGCAGTTGCAAGCGAGCTCCAACGACACTGATGAGTTGCTTGCCTCATTACCATCGCTTCCTGAATTACAAGACGTCGACAGTGAGTGGAGAGCACTTGGTGTCAGGATTGCGAACATGGACGGTAATCTTTTGTCCAGTGCAACCATCTTGAATAACGATCAAAAAGTGCTTGATGCGCAGCACGCAAAATGGTCAACCATACTCGCTCAAATTCAGTCAGATCCCTCACTCGGTGAGCTTCAGAATAGAATTCGACTAGCTCTCGAAGACATCGAGTCCACCCGACTCAAGACAGAGGATCAACTTAAGTTCACAGTGATCCAGCAGACTCGAGTTGCCGAGAACGAGCAATCTATTAAGAGAGTTCAGGATCGAATTGATGCTGAACGAATGCAAATGCAGAGAGGATTATTCCACGTCGACTCAGATCCACTCTGGCATGTTGGTAAAACTAAACAAAGCGATGAAGCTTTGCAGAGAGTGCTAAGCCGTCATTTTGCGCGCGATTGGAATCGACTTCTCAACTATCTTGCTGCCAATCAACGGTATCTGATTTTCGCGTCCCTGGCCGCACTTGTCGCACTAGTCTGCGCACTTAAGATGCGTAGTCACCTGCAGACCTGGACAGATCATAAGCTGATTCAAAACGATTTCTCGCATGTCTTTACGCGATCATATTCATTTGCTTCATTTGTCGGATTGGTCTTCTTACTACCATTACTTTCATCAGCTCCGAGTACCTTGAGAGGCATACTCGCACTTCTAATGGCCGTTCCTGTCATTCGCCTATTTGGTCCAATGATCAAACCTGCCGAGCGCACCCTGCTTTACGTAACGATGGGCTCCGTGATTCTCGTCTCTTTCTTCAAGATGATTGCAGTATCAGCCTCGATCAAGCGGGTACTTTTGGCACTGTTGGCACTGGCAATCGCTGGAACGATAGCTTTTCTATCTCGGCAATTGAAGATGAGGGATCGCCAAAATGAATTCTCAAGATTCATGAGTATACTGAGTATTCGCGTCGGAATTACGCTCTTGCTGGTTTCCTTTGTCACAAATGTCTTAGGGTTCTTCGCGCTTTCACAAGTGTTGAGCGATACGGTTCTAATCGGCGCATACTACGCGGTTGTCATCTATACAGCTAAAGAAGTTTTGAGTGTTGTTTTCCAAACTCTGTTAAGAACCGATACCGCGAGAGTATCAAATGTCGTTAGAAGTCACGGGCCGGCCATCGGCCGGTGGTTGGCTATCTCGCTGACATTCATTGCGGTGATCATCTGGCTAGCTTCGATCACCCGACTCCTAACCATTCGAGACGACTTAGTCGACATCGTAAGGGATCTACTATCCAAACCACTCGTTCCTGGAACAACCGGTCTTACGGGCGGCGATCTGGTTCACTTCGTTGCCGTACTACTGATTGGATTCGTCGTCGCGACCGCCGTTCGAGTGCTGTTGAGAGAAGATATTCTCCGAAGATTCCCGGTGCGCCATGGGGTTCCATTCGCGATCTCGATGCTCACGTATTACGTTCTGATGTTGTTTATTTTTATCATGGCGTTGCTGTCAGCGGGTGTCGAGTTGTCGAAATTCACGTTGTTCACGGGAGCGTTTGGTATTGGTGTTGGTTTTGGTCTACAGAACACGATCAATAACTTTGCTTCAGGATTGATTCTGCTTTTCGAAAGACCAATTCGACAGCATGACATTCTGGAGGTTGATGGAGCTTTTGGAGAAGTTACGCGCATTGGAATGCGATCGACTTCGATAAGAACTGCGCAGGAAGCTGAAGTGATAGTTCCAAATTCAAATTTGGTTGCAGGGAAGGTGATCAATTGGAGCCGGCTGGGGCGACGCCGCCCGGTGGAATTACCTGTTCGTGTGGCTTACGGAACAAATCCACAGATGGTGATAGACCTTTTGGTTAAGACTGCTGAGAGTCACTCCGATGTACTTCGTGATCCCGCTCCAGCGGCATTTCTGCAAAGATTTGGCGAAAAATCGCTTGAGTTCACGCTTGTGTTTTGGGTTGGTCGATACCACCTCGACCGGAAAGTCCTAAGCGAAGTTGCAATCAGTGTGTCTGATGCGTTTGTCGAGGCGGACATTCAAATACCAGTCGACCGAGGTAATATTCATACTTGAGGTATCTGCGGGATTGTCTGGAGATTGAGAGGCGTTTAAGATTCCTAGTGTCGCTACACTACTTTCATAAAGCACCGTTTTGGTCTAACGGCAAGACCGACAAAGTGCAAGTGAAATCCGCCTTGTAATTTAAACGTTCTAAAAAGAAGGTGTTGCAATGAGTCGACCAGTTACTGTCGAAGTCACAAAAGCGAGAAAGCCACCAGCTAAAGATATGGTGTGGATTGAGGGTGGCACCTTTCTCATGGGCTCAGATAAATACTACCCTGAAGAAAGACCGGCACATCCTGTAACCGTAAACGGATTCTGGATGGACCAGTTTACTGTCACCAATGCTCAGTTCTCACGGTTTGTAGAGGAAACAAATTACGTCACAATGGCTGAGCGCATTCCGAATGCCGATGATTATCCGGGCGCAAAACCTGAACTACTCGTTCCGGCATCCGTGGTGTTTCGTCGACCCGGCTACAAAGTAGACCTGCGAGATCATTACAACTGGTGGACCTACGTTCCCGGAGCTTGCTGGCGAAAACCCTTAGGACCTGACAGTTCGTTAAAGGGTCTAGCGAAACATCCAGTCGTTCATGTTGCGTTCGAAGATGCTGAAGCTTACGCCAAGTGGGTAGGTAAAGAGCTACCAACGGAAGCAGAGTGGGAATTTGCCGCGCGTGGTGGGTTGGAGGGAGCCGACTTTGTTTGGGGCGACGAGTTCGAACCAGACGGTGAAGTGCTGGCCAATACCTGGCAAGGTGATTTCCCAAATGAGAATCTATTGACGGATGGATTCGAATGGACTGCGCCGGTTGGTACTTTCCCTTCCAACGGTTACGGACTCTTCGAAATGGCAGGGAACGTTTGGGAATGGACCACCGATTGGTATCAACAACACAGTGAGATAGAGCAGAGCTGTTGTGGAAATATCAATCCGCGAGGAGGCGTCGCTGAGAAGAGCTACGATCCAAATACACCTAGCGTAACGATTCCGCGGAAAGTAATGAAAGGGGGTTCGTATCTCTGCGCGCCAAACTACTGCCAGCGATATCGACCCGCTGCTCGTATGGCCCAGGCAATAGACACGTCTACCTGCCATTTGGGGTTCCGCTGCATCGTCAGATAATAATTTTCTTGACGACGCGCTGTAATCAGGTCGGTAAGCCACTGCACGTCAGAAAGGTTGCAGCGACTTGACCCGAAATCCAAACGGCGTAACAATCCAGAAGCATTCCTCTTGGTCCAACGTTCCTGTTAGGAAGCGACATTTGCTCATCCTGTTTGACCAAGCTCCGGAAGGTCAAATCAAAATTGACTTTCCATGATTTGATCAACGCCGAACCGGCTGCGCAGCTATGGTGATTGGCTGAGCTCCATTTTGTAGTCTGCGGTCGCTTTCAATCTCCTGACTTCAATCTAATCTGCGGAGCCCTATCTTCATGTTCATACATATCCTCGATGAGGCCGTTAAGGGAGTCGTAGCCTCGCCAGCAGACGTGGGAGTTGAGGAAACGCTCGGAAACCTAATCCTCTGGATAAAGATTGTTGTTGAAGTCATTGGAGCGTTGCTGATTGCGATCGGCGCTTTTCTCGCGCTCGGGCGCCTGTTGAATCTATTTCGGAAACCTACGGTTGGTGGTTATGAGCACACGCGGTTAATCCTGGCTCGGTTTCTCTCTCTTGCTCTTGAGTTTCAATTAGCAGCTGATATTCTTGGCACTACTGTTTCGCCAACGTGGACAGAACTCGGCAAGCTCGGTGCAATTGCGGTAATTCGTACCGGTCTCAACTATTTTCTTGCGAAAGAAATGGTAGTAGAGGAAGAGGCTGTCGAAAACGAAGAAAAGTTAGGCGGCAAAACTACAGTCTGACTCCAACTTTCAAAATCCTAATACTAGCAGGAACTCTATGAACGGCGATTCCATTCAACCAGGTGCGAATGGTGATCGCACGCAACGAATCTGTCTAATTATTCTGACCGTAATTGTAGTTGGCTTTGCTCTCTACTTTATGCGGCCAGTTTTGTTGCCACTACTTTTCGCTCTCTTTCTCTACCTGTGTCTGACACCGCTAATAGACTTTCAGGTCAATAGAGTTAAGTTGCCGTACTCCGTGTCCCTGGCGACGACAGTGTTGATTGGCGGTATTGTCGTCTTACTCATCATTGCGATTGGAGCGTCGTCAGTGAGTCAGATGGCTTCTGACGTAAATACTTATCAAACGCAACTAAACCTGCTCGTTGAGCGAATCTCCAATCTAATACCTTCTGAAAAATTAGGAGGCTATCAAGCTAAGAACTACCTGCGCATGTCGGAAGGAACCATCAGCGAATTTATTTCGGGTGCCGTTTTTGAGTTCTCAAGTTTGATCTCCAACAGCGTCTTCGTCGTAATTCTTACTGTCTTTATTCTGATTGGAAGAAAACAATCAAAAGACGACGGATTGATTGGCGACCTCGAGACTCATGTTCAGCGTTATATAAGTGGAACTGTCCTGTTGTCGTTGGCAACCGGATTTTTGCTTGCAGTAGCGCTCGCAGCGCTGGGCGTCAGGTATGCGGTAGTGTTTGGACTCTTCGCGTTTCTTTTGAACTTCATCCCTTTGATAGGTCCAGTTGCTGCAACTCTATTACCCTTGCCGATCGTGCTACTTAGTCCTGAGCTCTCTACTACAGCGAAGCTCCTGGCTGTGATTGTTCCGGCGCTGATTGAGTTCTTGATGGGCCAGATAGTAAGCCCCAGAGTCATTGGGAGATCGCTTTCGCTTCATCCGGTGACGGTACTATTGTTCCTATTGTTCTTCCAGATGATCTGGGGAGTTGGAGGCGCATTCATGTCGACTCCGATTGCAGCGGTGGTCAAGATACTCTTTGAACATTTCGAAGCTACGCGACCATTGTCCCAACTTCTTGCCGGCGATCTTGATGCCGTTCTCGGCCGCGATCGCAGCAAGGTTTTGCCAGAAATGTATTAAGTGTTCGCTAATTCTGAAACTTCAAAGGCACAGTGATTAATACCGGACTATTGAGCTTGATTGCAGTGCGATACACGGTCTGCGGCACAGGATCATCCTGAGTCAATAATGGAGAGCCATCAGTAGCTGCGGATTGCTCTCTTTCCGTCATTGCCTGGCCTCGCCCTCCATCCATTTCAAATTTCGTCGCGGTCGTTCCCCATTGTTTCTGCCAGGTATCAACCTGCTGTCGGGAAAGCCTGATAGACTTGGGACCAAGTTTGTCTTCCGCGATGAGTGGTTGCGGCGAAACAATTATCGTGATCTGTTCTGACACGTGCTTCTTTTCGCTGTCGCTCGGCTTAATTCTGAACCTTCCGGTGGCTGATGGAATGTAGATCACACGGCCGGGCTTAACCTGATATGTCTCTGCACTCTTTTGTGTCGGATAAATCAGCACTGGATCACCTAGAGTGCCGTCTGCATATCCCTCTCGGTTTATGACGTAGAGGTATCCAGCCTTCGACAGTGATTCCAGACCGAGTCGAACCCGCTGTCCTGGTGATAAAAGCGTTCCTTCCTCGATACGTTCCAGGGTCCACTCATTTGATTCACCGTCTTCCTCTACCAATTCCTTGGTCTTGTCAGTTGCTATGGAGCGACGGAAGCGCCAAATGGTAACTCCCATCTCCGCAAGTGACATCCCGGCAGGTACGGTATCTGCGACGGTGGCAGATTGTCTCGGAGCCATTTTGTATTTGGCAGTACTTCGCGAAGTCTTCGCGGGTCTTTCTTTAATAAAGACTTCAGCTTTGATCGCTTTCGAGTCATCCTGGTCCTGCGAGTTCACCAGAGTTAGACCAAGTCCCGATATCAGGACGATGGAAAAAGCAAGTTGGAAATATGCTGGTCTTTTCATGGGTTACGTCCAGTCTAGAAGTCGTGAGAGAGCTCAATTAGATTTACCAGTATTTCTCCGCGACCTTTTATCGAAGTTAGTTTGGACGCCTTATCAGGAATTACTTGAAGATCTGCTGGTCTGTAGTTCTTAAGATAACTTTCGACTCTGGCTATCTCCTGGTCATCGACTATCTCGCCACGGGTTGCCGTGGCCGCGTGTTCGAAGATCGCGTCCAGTTCAGGTATCTGGTGAGTGGACCAGATGATCCAGAACCTTTCAACTCCCTTTTGTTCTACAAATACTAACCAATCAGATTGGTAGGTTTGATTGGCAGTCAGGTTTGCATTCGCTTTCGTTGCGATGGGTAAAGGGAACAGCACATTGTATTCGTCGGTTCGCTTTTTACCAGGTCCAACCGCAAGCAGGTATAGGGCTCCCGCTTCAGACGGCCGCACGTTGAATTGAAACTTCCATCCATTGCCAAATGAAACGTCTCCCGCCGATTGATATGGTTCTCCTAAAGGCTTTTTGTTTAGCATCCTTTGGACAGTCAGCCAGTAGGTAAGAGACCTTTCCGGAACGGTTGCGGCCGTTTCCTGTTTCGTGGTTTCGGTTGGCGGTGTTGGTATCGGACGTCTTGAGTTGATCCAGAGTAATCCAGCAATTAATGCCACAACGGCCAGAATAGAAACCACCCCAATCTTTAAGTAAGGATATTTTCCCGTATCTTTCTTTTGTAGCTTTGCTGGGATTTGAGGATTGCCAAAATCATCGCCGTGGAAATTGTATACGTGAACCAGCGCACCGTGCTTTACCTCAGCTTCACCGAGGTCGTGAAGATAAGTAGACCAACGGGCCAGTTGGCCAAGGTCTTCAGCAACTCGATTTGACAGAAGTATGTGTCCGCCGTCACCGCAATCCATTACTCGCTGCGCGATGTTGATTCCGCCACCGGCGACATTCATGTTGTTCTTGATGTCAGCCATTCGGTAGACCAGCCCGCTATGTATTCCCATCCGTAGCCGGATTTCGGAATCTTTCTTTAGCGCTCGGCTGAGTTCAACGGCACAACGCACCGGTGCTTCCGGATCCTCAAAAAAGACCAGGGCCATGCCGTCGCCAGTCGGCAGCGAAATCAGTTCACCGGCGGCGTTAGCGCGTTTGCATTCAGCGGTAGCGGAAACAAAGTCTTGGAGTTCCTTCAGTTGTCCTGTCTGTTCATCGATCAGCATCAGGGAGTAGCTAACGATGTCAACAAAAAGCACGTGAGCTGTTTCGAGTGATGGGTTTTTGTCGATGCTCTTGTTTCTTATCTGGGTACTAATCTTAGTTGCTTCGTCGTCGCCAACCAACGCACTGGCGAGTAAGTCTGCAAATTCGCGCGCACGTTCGTAACGCTGTTCTGGTTCGAACGATAACCCCTTGAGCAGAATCGACTCAGCCGCTGCAGGAATTCCGGGTCGGAGGTCGGAAGGCTTGAGCCGCACACCTGAACGTTGTAGTTCGAGCATTTGAAAGGCCGATTCAGGATTCTGTGGTCGTCTGCCAGTCAACATTTCGTAAGCGATTACGGCGAGTGCATAGATGTCGCTTTGTGGCGTCACGGGTTTGGCATTCAGCTGCTCCGGTGACATGTAAGCAAGAGTGCCAACGGCCATTTCCTGCCCGGTAGTAACACCAATCACCGAGTCCTTCACCTTAGCGACACCGAAATCGATCAGTTTCACATGTTCGTCGTCTCCCGCCTGGACCATGATGTTTTCGGGTTTTAGATCTCGGTGAAGAATGCCTGCCTGGTGCGCTGACGTGAGGGCTTTGCCAATTTGCCGAATTATACTGGCGACTCTCGCGAATCCCATGCCTTCGGGCGGTATCAAAAACCGTAGACTGTCGCCCTCAATGTACTGCATGACAATGTATGGTCGTCCATCCGGGATTTCACCGCCATCGATAACGCTAACTATGCTCGGGTGATTGAGGCGTGCTAACGCCTCAAGTTCCTGCCGGAACTTCTTTTTACCCCACTCGTGGCTCGTCACATCCGGATGTATGACTTTAACTACTACCTTGCGCGACACAACACGAGCGTCGGAAGCAAGGTAGACGGTACCGAATCCTCCGTGGCCCAACTCTTTTTCGATCTGATAACGGCCATCGAGTGTAGTTCCAATTAACAAATCAGAATGTGCTATGGGCTCGTTATGCAGCGTAGGGTCACCGCTCAGGCTGTCGTCGGGATTGTCCATAATATCGAAGCTCAATTGTTATGTTGGGCAATCAGGAATTGTCTGGCTCCACCCTCGCGCGTGTAGAAGACCCGTGGACGTTGCACTCTTTGCTCGTCAGCTTCATCTTCAACCAATTCCTTGCGTTGTCGCTTTTGCATCTTTCTTATTTCGGGTACACGACCGGTCGCATAGTCGAACCATTCTTTAAGAAAGATCCTACCATCGCGATTCAAGTCAGCACCGCCGTCAATTATTCCTTCGTTGAGCAGCGCGTAGGCAAGATAGCTATGCTTCAACGATTCCGCTTCAAATGCGACTTCAATACTTTGCGACGCGGTGAGCACGTAGATGCCTTTTTCGTAGGCTAGTTGGGCCAATCCTTTTGAGTTCATTGGACCACGTCGTTTTTCCTCCGACTCTATCGCTTGTCCAGAATTGCAGGCATCGATAACCAGCAAAAGTTGGTCGGCGTCGAGTGGACGGAGCGCTTCTTCAAGCTCATCGTCGGATAGACTGTGCGAAAGGATGGTGTCTAATCCGGCTGCATTAAGGTTTTCACGGGCGCCTTTATATCCGATATCGTGCGGAATTATATAGAAATGATCTCGTGCGGCTGTACCATGGCCGGAAAAGTAGATCACAATCACGTCTTCAGGCTGAGCAGTTGTAATCGCGGCCAGACTCTCCGGCGCATTTGGCGGTAGTGTGCCCTTGGACTGGCCGCTTAAACGATTCAGCGCCAGCAAGATATTTGCTTTAGTCGCTTGCCCGTTTGTCAGAGTAATCGTCTTAACTGGATTGTAACGGCCGAGCTTTTCCTGCTGCATCCTGAGTTGCGCTTCCATTTCTGACGCATCCGCTACTGGATAGCGCAGGTTGTACTGCGCGTTCTCATATTGCGCGACGCCAATCATCAAGAGATAAGCAGTGCCCTGTCGTTTCAGATTCTGGGCGCCAGTAATTGATAAAGTTGCATCAAGACTCTTCACGTTGTCGTTATTGAAAGCATACGCAGAAAGCCTGTTGTCACCGCTTACAATCGGGATCGTAGTCTTGATCGTTTTTAGGTTTTCAGACTTTAGAGTCTGGCCTGGCCAACTTCTAATAAGAAATCCGTTTCGGAACAGCCGAAGGTCTCTTACGCCACCTACACTTGCATGATTCTTATCAGGCGCCGGAGCGCTCACTTCGAGTTCAATCTCGACTTCGCGAGTTGCTACAGAAGATGTGTTTTGATCGGTTCTGATTTTGATTTGCGGTTGTCGTCGATCTTTCTGAACGATATCCTGAGTCGCTTTGGGATTCTTATCAGCGAAAATCTCCGCTAACACTCCTGGATAGTAGAACTCATTAAAGTAAGCCTCGACCGGCAGTACGTTGAAAGTGTCGCCGCCGAACCTCCATAACATAAGACCCCACGACTCAGGCGAGCCATCGAATAGACCATCTGGAGTTGTTACTAACCAATTATCCGAGGTTGAGATCGAGACGAGCGTTGCGGCCAGCGTGCCGGAAGAAGAATTCCAAACCTGCAAACTTCCATCTTCACTTCCACCGATAAGCCAGCGTCCGTTGTTGGAGAATGCGACTCCGGTGACATTCACAGAACCTGATTTCAGTTTACGCAGAATACTGCCAGTCTTCGCATCCCAGAGAATCACACTCTTGTCACTTGCAGCAGAGGCCAGCAACTGTCCATCAGGACTAAAACCAACGGAAAGCACTTCTGCTTGATGCCCTGTCAAAGTACGGATCAGCGTTGCATTGTTTGGATCCCAGACGAGAACGTTGTTATCAGCGCTTGCGGCAGCGAGAAGTTGCCCATCAGCGCTCGCGGTTAGTCCCGAGATCTCCGCGGAGTTGTCCATGGTTCTAACTGTTTCCCGCGTGTTGATGTCCCAAATGCGAATTGTCTTGTCTCGCCCTGCTGAGGCCAACAGATTTGTCTTATTGATAAAGGACAGACTGGTAACTTCCTGGGAGTGTCCGTTCAAAGCAAAGCTGGTTTTTGTCTGTAGATCCCAAAGCTCAATCTTAGGATTCATTCCCGCTACTGCCAGCAGTTTCCCATCAGTACTAAAGACAACAGCGTCGACTCCTCCTTGCCGAGCAGGAAGGCCAAATAAGAGTTGCGCTGAATCGACGTCCCAGACTTTTACTTCTCCACTGCCACTACCGGAAGCGATAAGGTGGCTATCCGGGCTGAATGCGACAGTTGTTACGTAACCATTGTGACCAAGAAGCCGGGGAAGTTCGCGACCGGTTGCTACTTGCCATAATCGTATTGAGGCGTCGTTCAACGCCGAGGCAAACCAGCGACCGTCTCGACTGAATGCAACTGAATGGACAGGGCTTGATTGACTACTTAAGGTTCGCAACCGATCCCTATTGGTGGTGCTTAGTATGTCAGCAGTTTGTGAGCCGATGCCTGAAGCATAGACCATGGAGTCAGGACTGAAAGCACTGAAAATCAGTCGCTCGCGATTTGGCTCACCAGCTAACGATTGTGTAATCCGGCCGGTATTTGAATCCCAGGTTTCCAAACCTGAATCTGAATGTACGACATCAAGAGAACCATTTCTGAACTTGAGCGCCACCACCTCAGTCGCATTGCGCTTTAGAACAAATCGCTCCCGGTCCGATCCGTTACGCCAGAGAATTACGCTCCCATCAGAATATCCTGAACCAATCAAGGTTCCGTCTTCGCTAAACGCTATGGACGTTACTGTAGAACCAGGATGTTGTAAGAGTTTTTCTTGTTCCCAGCTTTTGCTGCTCCAAAAAGCGACTTCCTGTCCAGCGGCCGTAACAAGGGATTTCCCGTCGCTCGTAAATGCTAGCGCTCCTAACGGACTCCTGTGCTTTAGAGTCCGAACCTCTGTGCGTGAGCTGAGGTCCCAGATCTTAGCCGTTTGGTCCGAGCTACCCGAAGCGAGCAGGTGATTGTCAGGGCTGAAGGCTAAACCCAGGATTGGTCCATCTTGACCCTTGAATTCGTAAAGCTCGCGTCCAGCGGATACATCCCAGAGCTTAATTGTCTTATCGTTTGCGCCTGAGGCCAACCACCGTCCATCTGGGCTTACGCCGAGAACGCGAATGTATCCGCTGTGGCCCCTCAAGGTCCGCAGTTGTCTGCCTGTGGATCGTTCCCAGATGACGATGGAATTGTCTGCCCCTGCCGTTGCCAACCATTTGCCGTCAGGACCAAAAACCGCACAATTGATTCCCTGGGAGTGTCCACTTTGTAGTACCAACTCCGGTAACGCGCTGGTTGCGTCCGTTTGAAACGGGGAAACGTGATACGCGATGAGTGTTCGTGCGCAGGCGAAAGCGGACAACACCAGCAAAGCCGCCGTTAGCTTGGTTCTCGGAAAGACTGGTAATCGCAATCGATGGATCAAAATGCAATCCTTATGGTCCAAATCTCTGTTTGTATTCAGCCGAGAGGATGAAAGCTTTAACCATCTCGGCATTAACGAAATCGCCCCCAAAGGAATTGAGCTTGCCCAACCAGAAACTGAGACCGTCGTATCAAAACAAATACTTCAATGAGAACTGTACGCGTCTACCCGCAGTAAGTGTGCTTGTTGCCTGACCGAAACTGGGGGCCTCGAGATAGCGAACCGGGACGCCGAAGTTCGCACGATTGAAAATGTTGAATATCTCAGTACGAAATTGAATAGCTTGTCTGGAAGTAAACTGAAAGCGTTTATTGATTGCTAGATCAACTTCAATCACATTACCAGCCCGAAAAGAGTTTCGAGCAATAGCCCCATCGCTTCCAACAGGAGCAAGAAGTGTTGCTGGGTTTGCCGTTAGCACTAGCGGTTGTCGCCGGTCGCCAGTCACAACGAGACCCTCGGTTGTGTTCAACCTGTCAGTTAGATTTCCATCAAGATTGACGTCAAAGATGCTGTTGACGGTGAACGGTTGGCCTGTGCGAAGACGTCCGGTTCCTGCTATCTGAAGTCCATTACCAATCGCTCTAATGAAACGGGAACGATCTTTCAGTTCTGGTACGTCATAGATAAAGCTGTAGTTGAATCGGTGACGAGAATCAAAACCTGCCGGGCCTCGCTCGCCAGACAGCGTCACACTGTCTTGCGGCAAAGCCGGGGCGCCGGCTAGGTCAAATACATCAGAGACATCATCGTTTGCTTTTGCGTAAGTGTACGAAGCCTGATACTGGAAACCCCGACGAAACCTGCCACGAAGTTGCAGCTGCAATGAGTTGTAGGTTGAGTTTGCGCTAGTCTCGAATTGATTGATTGCACCGATACCAGAGAACGGTCGGTTCGGGGGCAGCACTCTGCCTCGTACGGCCGGGTTTGCCAACCCATCCTGAAAAACTCCAAGGGCGGTGGGGACCACCGTTGACGCTGCGCCAAGATTTGGAGTTGTGAAACGCAATAAATGACGTCCACTGGTTCCAACGTAGGCCAATGAGACTGTCATATCTTTTCCTATTTGTTGTTCCAACACCAGATCGTAGTGAGTGGCACTTGGCATTTCCAATCGTCGAGACGGAAGCGTTGCCCCCAGGGCGTCAGGGAACGAATTGTTAATCAGATTTAAGAGTGATCCAAGAGAGAGAAGTGGATTCAGACGGTTCAGAGTTCCCGGCTGAGCGAGCGTAACAAACTGACCGCTACTCGTTTGAACGATAGTGCTGCCTGGGTTGAAAAAGTTGAGAGGAGTTTCACTAACTGAAGCATTGAGCCCGCCGAAATTGAGCGTAACGAATGTCGGGTAGACGTTCCGTGACTGGCTGACAACCGCTCCCAGGATTTGATCGTAAAAAACGCCAAAGCCGCCGCGAATTACTGTTATATGATCCGGATCGAATAGCCTTGGTGAATAGGCAAAACCAAAACGAGGTGCAATGTTGTTGCGATCAGGGTCATAAATGGTTGTGCGCCCGGCAATGAACTGACTTAACGCCGGCGCCAGACTTAACGCAGGATCATTGAATGTATCTTCGATTCGAGAGTTAAGTTCTCGTACCGGAGTGTTGTATTCATAACGGAGACCCAGGGACAGCGCGAACCGATCTCGCACTCGCCATTCATCAGAGGCGAAAAAATTGAACTGGTAATAGCGCAGCCCAATGTTGGCATCTGTGCTAACTGTACTGAGGGTCAGATATGAATTACTGGCAGCGCCCATCGCTGCCAGGTCGACTCCTTTAATGAACTGGTTTAAATCGCTTGTGACAGGAAACCGAAAGGCTCCGTTCTCAAAAACGAGTCGTGGTGAACCATTGAATGTCGCTAACGGGCGACTGTTGCGAGGTAAGTCACTATTCAGTTCGCTTCGTCGCTGATCGACCCCAAAGGTTAGACCGTGATCCCTAAGACGCAGAGTTAAATTATCAGCTAGTTGGTAGGTGTTATTTACTCGCTGCTGAGGGAAGTTGTAGACGTCGACGCCAATTGGACTAAAGCCGGCCACGATGACCTGGCCCAAAGGTCCTAAACTCTGTTCCGTCGTGACTGGCAATCGTACCAAGACAACTTGAGAATTGCTTGGCGTTCCTGGAGCTGGCGGCGTTGTGACGTTGAGTAGATCCGGCGCATTTAGCAGAAAAGGAATTCCCGGGAAACGTCCGCTGGGAATCAGAGTACTCGTATCCCGTACCTCGTCGAATTTAAGGAGAGTTCTACCATACGAGAGTCGAAGTTGATTGAAGAGGAGATTCGTTGAATCTGGTCCGCTAAGTTTGCCGTTCAGGAAGAAAGAAAAATTCTGTGTGCGCACCTCAGGCTTCAGAGCTGAGAAGATTGCCTCGCCAGTCGTCGGTATTTCTCGGGAATCATTTGTGAAATTGTAGCGGCCGGTGACTGATTGCTCGCGCTTCTTAATTGTGAAGTTCTGATCGATTTTTCCGGAAAGTATTACACCTCTCGCTCTGGCCGGAAGGACCTGAGTAAGTGTATTTGGACCATAGACTCCGTTTGGATTATTTGGAAATGGAAAGAGACTGAAGATCGCAGCACCTGTCCGCGTAGCTGGTATGGTGGCAGTTGGCTGACCATCGAATGGGTTTACAAAGATTCCAGTAGTTCCGCTGCCGAAGGCTCCGCGTTGTTCAATAACTGGCACGGCAAAGCTGTGTTCTTCGGTGGCATTTGTAACCGTACCTTCAAACGACGTGAAGTAGAAGGTCCGCTTCTTTCCTATTGGACCGCCGACAACAAACCCGCCTCTCCAATATGTAAAGGAGTCTTCGTCGCCACTCTGATTGGTTACTGATAACGTTTGCTGGCTTGTTATTTGGCCCAACACGTTTTGCGTTTGGACTAGAACGTCTTGATTGTTAACGCGGACTGCACTGGTACTGTTTCCATTAGTAGTATCAAAGAAGTTTCTCGCATTGAGCTGACTCGAGTTGAAAGTGAAGTAAACGGTACCGTGATGCTCACTGCCGCCTGACTTTGATACAGCATTTACCTGACCACCGATGTTTCGGCCAAACTGAGCCGGAGCAAGCAGGGCTATCACCTGGTATTCCTGAATCGATTCAATCGATTGTGGAATCAAGGCGACAAACCCCTGTCGACGAACCCCTATGTCTTCATCGTTGTTGTCTGAACCATCAACAGTGAAATTGTTCGCACGAGAGCGCAGGCCATTTGCCGCGAACTGACCTGCCGAACCCACTCCTGCCCCTACGCCTGGACCCGCTACACTCCCGAGGGTCTGGGGTGGTGGCGCTACCCCGGGAAGCAAAAGTGCGAGTTCATCAAAAGACCGTGTGATTGTTATTCCGCCCAGAGGTAATGTCACCACCTCTTTATCAGTGTAGGAGCCACTTCGTCGACCATCAATCGTGTTGATGCTGGCCCTAATATCATTGTCTTCGGCACTGGGTGGAATCGGCACCGTCGGGGTTGCGACGGCCGCTGGGTCGAGTGCAACCGGAATTGGGACTACCTGTCCGGTGTAGGTAATACGAAGTAATTGAATTGCTTCCCTGGTTTGAAAGCCCGGCATCGCAACCCTGACTAGATAGGTCCCTGGAAGAAGAAGTCCTTGAAAGAATCGACCGCGATAATCTGTTTGCAGATTGAACGTGACACCGGTTTGTTGATTGATGATGGTGACCGCAGCGCCTTTCAATGCTGTACCGTCTTGACTGTTCGTGACCGTACCTTCGAAAGCACCTGTAACTGTGTCCTGAGCGTTAATTGAATTCACAAAAAGGACAGCTGTGAGAACAGTAACCGTAAATTGAAACAAGGTGAGCAGAATCGTGTTCGGGTTGGGGGATTTGCTAATCACGTGTCGTGTCGGTATGAGTTCTCAACGGCTTTGTTGGTCTTTGCTATTACCGCGCGTCCTAACTGAAGGAGACGCGGTGCAGTTCATGGTCCAAATCTCTGTTTGTATTCAGCCGAGAGGATGAAAGCTTTAACCATCTCGGCATTAACAAAGTTGCCACCAAAGGAATTGAGCTTGCCTAACCAGAAAGTGAAGCCGTCAAAGTTCGAATCAGGTAAGTCGTTAGGACTGCGACGCAAGTAACCAAAGTACTGCATCAAAACGAAGGCCTTGTTTAATTCTGCGGCTCGGAGGTCCTCGTCTTCTGCAACTGAGCGCAACACCGAAGCTCGTTTCGTCAGGTCGGAAGGTGTTGCGCCCAGAACACCAACCAGGGAGGTTTTTTCGCCCGTTGATAAGACGCCGCCAGCATTAGTATCCAACTTGGTCACGAACTGATCAGCTGTCATCGAAATTGGGAAAGCGGCCTGGAAGTCTGAGCGTTGCACGAAGGCCAAAGCATATGCCTGTTTATTGGCTTCGAGTTGTGCCTCCCAATTCCCGACCCCCACCTGCACCCCTTTACCAATCTGTTGCGTGTCCTTGAGAAACCCAGTAAACGCAACTGGAACAGGTGCGCCGGTGAGGTTCCCCAGTCCGGTCTTATAAAAGCGATAGACCAGATAACCAGTCTGTTGGAACTCGATCGAGAGGAAGAAAGCGGCCGAGACATTTATGCGCTTGACCTCAATGCATTGAGGGTCTGAACCGCAGGAGGTGATTTCGTTGGTCCAGAAGTTCAAACCGCTGGCATCAGGCTCGCGGTTCAGGAAGTCGACGTAGTGTTGCCGCACAAAGAAGGTAGCGCTATTGATCGGATTGACACCATTCGTCGCGTCATTATCGTTGATGGTTAGCGTTGCCGTTGCGGGTGCGCCGAGTGTCGCACCGGTGGGGTTACTTAAAGATAGTGTAAAGGTCTCAGTGCCCTCAGCGTAGACGTCGTCAATGATGGGAATGGTAATAGTCTTCGAACTTTCACCGGCGGCAAAATTCAAGGTACCAAGAGTAGTTAAGTAATCACATCGCGAAGAGGCCGCGCCATTGATGACAGAGCAGAGATTTGCGCCGGCTGCATCACTGGAAGCGTAGTCCACCGTTGTTGTACCCGTTGAATTGCCACGAGTGACAGTTGCAGTCAGCTGCGTGCCGTTCTCTGCTGCAGAATAATTTCCCAAACTGAATTGGATAGTGTTAGCTGTGGAAAAGCTGGCTGCTTCTGTGATTGGACCGTTCATGGTGACAATCACTGGGTTAGTGCTGCCGGTGAACGCACCGGTACCAGTGCCGGTCCAACCACTGAATACAAACCCAGTGTTTGGACTAGCCGAGATCTGTACGCCCTGCCCACTATTAAAAAAGGAACCGCTGGCGGGTAGCACTGTTCCACCCGCGCCGGCGCTCATTGTAAGTTGATATTGAGTAGTGAAGTTCGCGGTGTAAGTCGTGTTGACGTTGGGCGCATTGACCGAATGAGAAATTGCGCCAGTATCACTCCAGTTGTTAAAGACAAAACGGGTTCCCGCTGATCCGTTTTGCGAGGACGTTGTGGCGATTGTGTGCGAAGAACCTTGTTGCCATTGGACATCTACGGGGGAAGGAGTAGCTGGTCCACCATCGATGGAGACGTTTAGTCCGGCCGGATTTGTTTGTACTCTTACCTGAATTGGTCCAGCCGTTGCCGTGAAGTTCACGTCGGCGTAATTAAATCCAGAACAAAGCACACCCGGCGGTGGATTCACCTGGTCGCAGGTCAGCATTGATACGAAGTTGTACTCCGCTGGTGTAAAAGTGTTGTAGGTCAGACCGCCAAAAGTAAAGGGCTTTGGCGTAAAGCGGTAATCCCCGAGGATGTTCAGCTGATCAGAGGTGTAAGCGCCGTTTGAGTTTGTCAGATAATCTACTGTGCTTGGTCCAACGGCGGTGATGTGTGCATTTGGAAGAACGGTTCCACTCGAGTTCTTGACCGTTCCTGAGACTACAAACGAAGGAAAGTTTGCAAAGAAGTTAATGTTATTGGCATCAGCGGTTAGAACCGGAAGATCAACCTGTTCTGGCTCCCATGTTTCCACTCGCGCATCATTTGGCTGAACGGTGTAAGTGCCGCCCGTAGCGACAATAATTGAGTAATTGCCAAGAGTGTCTGTTTGCGCAAAGGTAATCGACTGGTCTCCTTGGTCAACACAATCAACTCTTACTCCACTTAAAGCTCGACCATTTACATTAGTGAGCTTACCTCTAATGGTGACGAGCTGATTTGATTCGAAGTTCGCTCCAGTGATATTGGCAGCATTACACAGCTTTAGTGCGAGAAAGGTGCAGGAAAACGCGAGGCACGATATGAGTAAGATGGGTGAGTACTTACGTTGAAGCCGATGGGAGAATCGCATAACAATGGACCTGGCTTTTGGGTCTCGACGATTTGTAGTTGACGACTTCCTATGCCGTCGATAGCCATCGCTCTGGACGAGGAGCAGCGGCCCTCGATAGTTACTCGTTGCTTAGATCTTTCTGGACACTTGTTCCCTTGAGCTCTTTCTAACTTTCACCTCGTCGAATGATCCTCTACTACTTACGCTCCATTCGATCGATTTGGATGTCATCAACACGGATCTCTCGGTTACTGTCTGCCCAAACGAGGCACCATTCAAAATCAATGTGAGATGGAAGGACCGATTAGTAGCAACCTCATCTAACGAGATAAGGCCTCTCAAGGGACTTAATAGCTTCCGTCTATGCAATAAACCCGGTTTTGCGGGACTTCTGAGCGAAAGCCAGGTTGTTGAGCAGAACCGTTTAGATGTTGAGAAACGTGGTGAGTATACCGTCGCTCGATGCGTGATTCAACAAATTGGTATTCACACCACAGGCGGTGGTGAATTTAGCCCGCGTTTCAGCCCCGGGGCTAAACTGAGGCTCGCTATAAGACGCCAATCACCCGTGTTTTGACTTCCAGTATCGTTCCTGGGCATGTTTGGCCCAGGACCAAAAGCGGTTGCTGTGAATGGTGGCAGGCTCGTCATTAGACATGTCCTTCTGCACGAACGTCGATTCCTTGCCGCCCGCATCTATCACCAGCATCAATTCGTGATTGTAGTGAACATAGGCGGGAGAATGCTCAACGTGTGCTGCTACATTCTCCGAAACGATTTCAGCCTGTTGCACTGCCATGTGGCCCATCTTTGGCCCCGGCAAGCTGACACAGTCTCCAACCGCATAAATCCTATCAGCCCGTTTCACTTGCATTGTTGAATTCACTTCGATGTAGCCTTCGTCGTCTGTTAGACCAGTACCGATCACTGCTCCTGGTCCACCAAACGGCGGAATGATCATATTTAGATCGAAATGAATCGAGCGGCCGTCACTTGCAATAACAGAGTCTTGTGAGATGCGGTCGATAGGAAAGTTGTTAATCAGATCAATATTATGTGACCTCAATGCGTCAGTGAGTAAATCCGACATCGGAACGTCTCCAAACATCTCGTCCAGCGGTTCGCTGCTGACCACCTTGATCGTACAATTATCACGCTCGCCTCGTGACTTGAGCAGGTTTGAAAGTGCAAAAGCTGTCTCAAAAACAGGTACCGGCAACCTGGCGCCCCGGCAATAGCCAATGACAGCCTGACCTTCGTGAAAGTCCTTCGCCGCTTTTCCAAACTCCTCAGCCGCGCTTAGACCCAACAAATGGTTTCCATGCTCAAAGAAACCTGTGACCACTTCGGTCTTTAATCGGCGACCCAGAGCGAGGATGAGATAGTCGTATTCCTGATTTCCGACAAAATCGCCATGGGCGAGTGTGATCAGGTTTTGGTCTGGGTGAATACGAGCTACCTCGCCCTGAATGAAACGGATACGACGATCCAACATTGCTTCGCGAACGTCGAATTGAATTTCTTCTGGGGCACACTTGCCAAACGCGAGCCGCACAAGGGCCGGATAAAAGACAAAGCTCCGATCTCGTGAGACCAAAGTAATCTGGTGTTCACCGCTCAGCTTTTTTGCCAGCGACTCAGCAGCTGTTATTCCGCCAAAACCTCCGCCGACAATAACGATGTTTGCCATGGCCCCTCCATTGGGGATATCCGACTCGCTTTAGTTTGTCGTCTTTTTTGCTGGTCTTCAACCTTAAAGGGTCAAGTCATTTATCACTGCGACAAGCCAAAGCATGTCGAACATAAAAACGAAAATCCGTACATTTAGACATTTTTGTCGTCCACCTTTGGGCGAACCTTGCCAGATTAACCCATTCTGCGGTGTTAACTCTCTGAAGCGTTAGACCCCCGTTGAAATCAAAAGAATGCGACTAAATATCTGCGCTAGAGCAACTTAAGTTGATCGAGATTGCAGCCTTTTGTTTAGCAAGGAACTCCTAACTTGAACCGGAGTTGAAGCAGCATGAGAGTTTTGCCAAAAGTTACTTTGCCTAGTCCTAAGTCTGTGCGTCGACTGCGTCGGCGTGTCAGACGACATCTCACCGTTCGGCGAGTATTTTACGCGGGCGAAGCAATTGTTTTGATTGGATTGTTCGTTCTTGTTTTTAGTGGCAGTCGACTGCGCTATATCGATGGATATGGACGCCGGTCGGACCTGATCACCGGGCTTTTGCTGTTCACGCTGGTCCTACTTATTCATTACCTTGCCCGCAAACACATCCTGACACGAATCGAACGACACTACACGCCCGTCCCCTATGATGAACACAAAATTTTCTTCGATCTCGGGCAGGGCACCCGAAGCGTGAGCAGTATCGATCAGCTTTACGAGAGTCTCGCCGAGAGAATCAGAGGTGCTTTTGAAGCAGGAACGGCTTCAATCTTTGTGCGTGATGAGGATACTGGAGATTACAACCTAAGGGTGTTAGCGGCGCACGGAAACGCACCGGAGACCGGCAGCAAAACGAAGGCCTCGTCCCGCAGGTTGTCCCTGGGTTCCCGCGCGTTCGTGGTGCGGAGGTTGATGAATCTTTCAACGCCTTTGACGATTGAACCCGGGGAGCTCGAGACTTGGTCGCAGGCACTTAGTTCGACTCTTCCTTCCTTACGTGAAACTCGAGCTAATGAACACGAGATTCTCAGATCCGTTAAATCTAGACTGCTGGTTCAAATTCGTCAGAAGGACGAGTTGATTGGAATTCTTTCACTTGGACCACGACGTGCCGATTTTCAATACTGTGCCGCTGATAGAGAGCTCTTGATGTCTTTGGCAGCGCAACTCGCACTGGTCATCGACAACGCTCGACTTACGGAGCGAATGGTTTTGCAGGAGAGGTTGCGCAGAGAGTTAGCGTTGGCCGCGGAAGTGCAACAGCGTCTCCTGCCGTCAAGGCCACCCTCGTGTGTCGCGATGGAGGTGGCTGGCTTTTGCGAGCCCGCACGCGGAGTCGGTGGGGACTATTACGACTTCATCAACTTTGATAATCGTCAGTTGGGTCTCGCGATTGCCGACGTGGCAGGTAAAGGAATGCCTGCCGCACTTTTGATGTCGACAGTGCAGGCCACATTAAGAAGTTTAACCGCTCGGAACGGTTCACCAGTTCCGGTTACGCCGGAATTGTCGCAAATCGTTGGAAAGCTCAACCGACTGCTCTTTGACTCAACCAACGGTGAGCACTACGTCACCTTTTTCTACGCCATGTTTGATCAGGCGACTCAACTGCTCACCTATGTCAACGCAGGGCACAATCCACCTCTCTATCTTCGAGCTGGATCAGACGATGGATTTCGCCAGTTGACCGCTGGTGGTCTGGTTGCCGGGGCGTTTGAACATGCGGCTTACGAGCAGGAAACAGTGCAAATGAGATCGAACGACTTGTTGTTTCTTTACACCGATGGACTCACCGAAGCGCTGAACCTTACGGGCGAAGAGTTTGGTACCAACCGGATGATGGAAACGTTGAAGTCAATATCTTCACTTCCGGTAATTCAGATTCGAGATGAATTTGTTAAGCGCGTTAAGGAGTGGTGTTTTGGTATGCCGCTTTACGACGATCTAACTTTCGTCGTGATGAAAGTAAAGTAACCCGTAGCGAATTTTGAGTGTAGGAGAAGACATAATGAAGCATGTCCTGCAGGATGCACGTTATGGGGTGCGCATGATGGCCAAGAGACCGGGCTTCTATGTCATCGCGGTACTCACACTCGCCCTTGGAATCGCCGCTAACACTGCAATCTTCTCTGTAGTCAACGCTGTACTGCTCAAGCCGCTACCTTTTTCCGAATCTGAACAGCTCTTAGAGTAGTCGCGCTACTAGTCGTGGTTGCAATTCTTGCATGTCTCATTCCCGCCAAACGCGCAATGAGGGTTAATCCGATCGTTGTGTTGCGATACGAGTGAGGAGAGTTGGACCAGACTCGTCGATTATTAACTTAGTTGGGACCGTCAGGAAGGGCACACGCGAAGCACGTCCCCCCTCAACTGTCATTTCAATTCAAGCTCGAAAGTATTTTAGCCCACTCTTACAAGGCCACTGGCTTGCCCAGTGGTTTTTAACGCTCGTTGCTACTGGTTGCTCGTGAGATTTGACTCGCGCGCGCATGCGCGCCGGAAGGAAATCCAAGTTGTCTTAGCAACAAACGCAACAACCACTGGGCAAGCCAGTGGCCTTGTAAGAGTGGGGCCAAAATACTCTCGAGCTTGAATTAAAACGAGAGTTGAGCGGAGGCGTGTCCCTTCCTGACTGCACTAAACCTTATGGCAGTTATGCTTGTTTTGGGCGACCCAGTTGCGCAAAACCCTGAAATCCGTGTGTTATTATGCGTTTCAGTTATTTTAGTTGAACAGTTAACCTTGGTGGTGCGGCCCCGCTACCGCGTCAGGGTTCATAAGTCTGAAGAGACTACCGCTCTGTGCACCGTTCTTGGTCGGAAACTGTCCTCGCGTGATAAACAAATCCCTGACAACTCGTTCCCTAATTGCGCTCGTTGCTGGGCTAGGTCTTGGCCTGATCGGTCACCACTTTGGTGGACCGGTTTTTGAGGGTTTGGCAGCCTGGGTCAAGCCGCTGGGTGCATTGTGGGTTGCAGCGCTCCAGTTAACAGTTCTCCCGCTGATTGTTACTCACTTACTCGCTGCGATTTGTAATGCAGGCACGAAATCCGTTGGCAAGGCCGGGGTTAGGGCACTGTTCATATTTATTGTTCTGCTCGTCGCTTCCGGGACATTCGCTGTTCTTCTCGCTAAACCGATTGTCGCTCGTCTTCCTGTTGACGCCACAACTCTTGCTTCGTTGGCTAGTGCAGCACCAACTGTTTCTAAACCGGAAACGTCAGCAGTTCAAAACACATCTTTGTCGGAGTGGATAGGCAAACTTCTACCGACCAACATCCTTGACGCCGGAGTTCGTGGCGACATATTTCCGATCTTGTTGTTTACCGCCTTCTTCGGCTTAGCCGTGACACGTCTTCCCCCTGAGCGCTCCTTACTATTAACAAATGTGTTTCAAGGTCTCGCTGACGCCATGTTGGAGCTAACTAGCTGGGTGCTGGTTGTGACACCGCTCGGCGTGTTTGCTTTGACTTATGTATTAGCCTTCACAACTGGAGGGGCAGCAGGTGGAATGCTCGGCGCCTACATCGTGATCGCTTCGGTTTTGATGATCTTGTTTACGTTGTTGCTTTACCCGTTAACTGCATTGCTGGGGAAGACACGAATCGTGCAATTTGCCCGTGGCGTAGCACCCGCTCAGTTGCTGGCCATTAGCACTCGGTCGTCAATCGCGGCACTTCCAGCTCTGGTAAAAGGTGGAGTGGAACATTTGCACTTGCCAGCAGTAGGAACGAGCTTCGTACTGCCGCTCAGTGTCTCGGTATTCAAAGTAAATCGACCAATCTCTTCAGTTGTAAAGCTGATGCTGGTCGCTCACGTCTATGGCGTTCCGCTGCGTCCGGGGACCCTTGTAATATTCGTAGCCACGGTCATACTCCTGAGTTTTACGGCCGCTGGGATACCACAGAGTGGTCCAGGCCTGAAAACACTTCCAGCCTATCTTGCTGCAGGAGTACCAATCGAAGGAATCCTCGTACTCGAAGCAGTGGAAACGATCCCGGACATTTTCAAAACTCTGCTAAATGTAACCGGTGACATGAGCGCTGCTGTTCTGTTGACTCGCGCACAACGTGGAGACGAAAGCGAAGTGGCGACAATCGCCGAGCCTGCGCCTGCCGAAAGCGTGTTGTGAAACATCAACTCTTATTGCTTTTCCGATTACTTAGACCACATCCGTTTCTCGTGGCCCGGTTCGCCGCAGCTTCACTGGGTCGCGCCGGATTAACTGCCGCATCCATTCTGCTCATTCGCGAATTTCTTGCCGGCGTTCTCGATCACAGTCAAGGAGTGAATGGCAAAGTTGGACCACTCCTTGTAGTCGTTAGTCTCTTACTGGTTGCGAGTCTCGGAGCTGCAGCTCTCAATTACGACTCCCAGGTTTCACAGCAACAAATTGTCAAAGCCCTTGAATTGGGTACGATGGAAAAGCTGATAACACTGTTACTCAGTTTGTCAGTAAGCTTTCTTGATCGGCGCACCCATGGCGATCTGCTACAGGTTATTCGGCAGGATGTCTCTCAGATGCGGATGGTAGTTTTGGCGACCGCAAGTGTAGTGCTTGAAACTCTTCAGGCGCTTGGTCTGATTGTCGCTGCTATTAGTCTTAGTCCTTCTTTGTCGGTGTGGGCCTTTTTTCTTATACCAATTGCTGGTCTACCAATTTATGTTCTCGCCCGCCGCACACTCGCCCGGTCTTTTGGAGTGAGACAAAAGGGTGTCGCCTTGTTCGACTCCTTGTTGCAGTTGCTCCACGGCATTCGCATCATCAAAATTTACCAGGGTGAAGAGACCGAAGGTAAGCGAACGGTCGATTGTGCGCGCGATTATTTTGATTTGTTAGTCGACATGGAGCGGGTACGAGCCTTTGCACGAATTGTGCTGGAAGCGCTCGCGAGTTTCAATATTGTTATTGTGATAATTGTCGGTGGTTTCAAGGTGATGTCCGGTCAACTTGGATGGCCGGAATTGCTGACATTCCTTTTGGCGATGCGAGCTGCTCAAGGACCACTGAGTAATGCAAACAATGGTTATCTGGAGATCCAGCGTTACGGTGCCAGTGTTGTGCACATTGAAGAATTGCTGGAAGAGAAACCTGAAATTCAGGATTTACCCGACGCTCGTCCATTGGCCGAACCTCCGGTTTCTATAACTGCCGTTAATCTTGGTTTCGCCTTCCAGGGAAAGCCAGTTCTCGAGAATGTGTCTTTTAAAGTGCGAGCAGGCGAGACTCTTGGGGTAGTTGGACCATCTGGAGCTGGGAAGACTACGCTGCTAAACCTCGTCGCGCGTTTCTATGATCCAACTCAGGGTATCGTTCGTTTGAACGACGAAGACTTGCGAACGTTTCGTTTGCGCGACGTCTATCAAAATCTCGCGATCGTTACACAGGATCCATTTCTGTTTTCTACCTCGATTCGTGAAAACATATTATGTGGTCGACCTGCTGCGTCGCAGCAGGAAATTGAAGCGGCCGCTCGAGCCGCGGAAATTCACGATGAGATCATGGCAATGCCATCTGGCTACGACACGATCGTGGGCCAGGGGGGACGGTCTCTTTCGCGTGGTGAGGCTCAGCGCGTCAATGTAGCCAGGGCAATATTGAAGAATGCGCCCATCCTGTTGCTGGATGAAGCCACTTCCAGTCTCGATTCCTACTCCGAGGCAAGAGTGCAACGAGCGGTTGATCGCCTCGTTTCTGGTCGCCTGGCAATTTCCGTCGCGCACCGTCTATCAACTCTCAGAAACGCGACGCGTATACTTGTGTTGGAACAAGGTCGTGCTGTCGGCTTCGGAACACATCACGAACTACTCACCAGCTGTCCCACTTATATTCGACTCTGGGAAGCCCAGGGTGGCAACGACCTCAGCGAAGCGATGCCTGCCGGGACAGAATCTGAATTAACTTCGGCCGAGGTCTAAATTAATGATTCATTTTCTGGTACCGGCCGAACAAGAAGCGGGAATAAAGGATTACCTTGATGTCCACGGCGCGTCGTTTCATGAAGACCTTCGCATCGTGCACTACGACACGCTGGTCCAACAAAAACAGTTTCATCGTGGAACTTATGTTTGTTCTTCACTTGACCAGCTAAATACAGGTATGACGGAATTTCTGGCCGTTTTACACCAGAAGCTGATGCCGATCGCAGGCTTTCGCTTTCTCAATATTCCGAAAGTTACTCTAAGGCGTTTCGACCTGCTAAAGGAGTTTCATCGACTTGGTCTTAATGAGTTTGCGGTCGAGCGGGCAAGTGGTGATTTGCAGGGGCTTACGTTTCCAGTATTCATTCGGAACGAAAAGTTACATGAAGGCGCGCTGTCGGAGTTACTAAATTCCGAACGCGAGGTGCGGCAGGCAATTGGCAAAGCCCTGGTCCAGGGCCACAATTTGAAGCATCTAATCGTGGTGGAGTTCTGCGATACAGCGAACGAAGCCGGTTACTATCGCAAGTATGCCTCCTTTGTAGTTGGCAAAAGAATCATCCCGCGTAGTTTGAACTATGGTCGTTCGTGGATGCTGAAACATGCTGGAACAGAATTTACAATGCCAATGGTTCTTGAAGAGCTCGAGTACGTGACCAGTAATCTACATCAAGAACAGCTGGCGAAGATCTTTGAGTTAGCAGGAGTGGAGTACGGTCGTATCGACTATGCAATCAAGGACGGCGCCGTGCAAACCTGGGAGATAAATCTCAATCCCACTATTGGCAGAGGGAACCGCCCCCGTTCCATGAATATTTCTGCAGATCTCGACGTAATTCGAGAGAAGGTGCGACAAAACTTCTACGAAGGGTTTGAGAGCGCATGGCGAGAAGTTGATCTAAAGAGTGAACACACTATGCCGGTAGCAGTGGAGATCGATTCCCAGATTCTCGCCGCAGCCTGTGAGAAACCCAATCACGAAAGTCGTCTACTCAATTCGATGCGAACAATCCTTCGCCCGGCAAAGCCCATCATAGAACCCCTGAGTCCACCTTTCCTCGGAGCGCTGAGTTGGCTCGCCCGCCATCGTTCAAAGTAGCTAAGCTGTGGCCCAAATAGTAGCTGTGTGTTAATCAGCCATCTTAGTAGGCTTGCACAAAAAGCAAAATCCCACTCACGGCAGTGAGTGGATTTTTCAGATCCTTTCTAACGAGAGCGTGTCCACTTAATGCTGCGCGCGCAGCGCGCCGGACGAGAGGAAATAAGCCATTTGTAGAAAGGATCTGAACCCACCACCAACTGCCGTTGGTGGGATTGGGCCGACAACCTAAGACCAAAGTCCAAAATGACAAATGAAAACGTCAAATGACCAATGAGCAATAACATCCTGTTCATTTCCGCTATCTCCCTGACTCTATTCAGCTTCCCCTCAATCGACCTGTAGCTCCCAACATCAGAAACGGGAGCAATCCGCCCTCCAACTGTGGTCAATACGGTGCCAATCTGTGGTAGCTGACCTTAACGCAAACCCTCCTGACTAATAGCATCTCCTCTCATGACAGGGCCATTGTGGCCCAATAACTTTTGAGAGCTGATTAGCTCAGGAGACCGAGGTCAATTATGCGATTCCGCTTGCGTTTTGTTTGGTTTGTTTTGGCTTCAATTGTGGTCGTTTCTTCTTCAGTGATGGCTCAGACTAAGGAAGACAAGACTCTCGCACCTTACTTTGTGGTCCAGGGAAATCCGGATGTGGACCAACTCCCTTTAAAGGATACGAAAGTTGATATTGCCGTATCGGGAGTCATCGCAGATGTGAAAGTTGTACAAACATATCGAAACGAAGGTTCACGACCTATTAACGCCACCTACGTGTTCCCGGCTTCTACCCGTGCGGCGGTTTACTCGATGCGAATGCGGATTGGTGACGAAGTGATAGTGGCAAAAATCAAAGAAAGGGAGCAGGCCAAAAACGATTTTGAAGCCGCGAAGAAGGAAGGGAAGAGCGCATCGTTACTCGAACAGGAAAGGCCAAATGTTTTTTCAATGAACCTTGCCAACGTGATGCCGCAAGAGCAGGTAGAGATCGAACTTCGTTACACCGAATTACTGGTGCCGACAGATGGTCAATACGAAGTAGTTTTTCCATCGGTGGTTGGTCCTCGTTATGCGTCACCGTCACAGGCGACTGCTTCAGATGAAGATCGTTGGGTGCAAACGCCGTATCTCCATCAAGGTACTAAGCCAACTAGTGAGCTTCACATTTCTGCCAGAATCTCGACTGGGGTGCCAATTCAAGAACTTGTTTGCCCTTCACACAAGATCACGCCAACCTATCAGAGTGCCAGTGTCGCTCAGTTGACAATGGATGATGCTGATCCATTTCAAGGAAATCGAGATTTTGTCCTTCGTTACCGTTTGGCGGGTGACCTGATCACTTCTGGTCTGTTGTTATACCAGGGCGATCAGGAAAACTTTTTTCTGTATATGGCCCAACCGCCAAAGCGAGTGGCCACGGACGAAATTCCGCCTCGCGAGTACATCTTTGTTGTCGACGTGTCAGGATCGATGGAAGGCTGGCCCCTGAATACTTCGAAACTGCTTTTGAAAGATCTGCTCGGCCAGTTGCGTCCTACAGATCTCTTCAACGTCGTATTGTTTGCCGGAGACTCGACTCTCTTATCGCCACAATCATTACCAGCAGGCAAGGAGAATATCGATGGGGCGCTGCGTCTACTAAGCGAACAGCGCGGCAGTGGAGGTACAGAGTTACTTCCCGCAATCAAACAAGCGATGAGCACACCGCGTCAGAATCAGATCTCCCGCAGTGTCGTGCTGGTTACTGACGGATATGTTTCAGGTGAGGCGGGTGTTTTCGGTTACGTCCGAGATAACCTGAATCAAACAAATGTCTTCTCATTCGGTATCGGCACCTCTGTAAATCGTTACTTGATTGAAGGTATCGCACGTGCAGGAATGGGAGAGCCGTTCATCGTTACCGAAGAGACGGAAGCGCCGGTCGTCGCGAAAAAGTTTCGCGAATACATTCAGACGCCAGTCCTGACTGATGTCGAAGTTAAAGCAGTTGGCTTTGATATTTACGACCTGCATCCGGTTCAGCTGCCTGACCTGATGGCGGAGCGTCCGGTGATCCTGTTTGGCAAATGGCGTGGGCCAATCGCGGGAACACTTGAGTTACGTGGAAACAGTGGTCACGGCGGTTATCTGTCGCAAATTAACGTGGCCGGAACTCAACCAGATGAGTCGAACAGCGCCTTGCGTTATTTGTGGGCGAGGTCTCGCATAGCCGAGCTGTCAGACTATGGTTCGGGCCGCGTAAGCGATGAGCGAGCGAAAGAAATCACGGCGCTCGGTCTGCAGTACAACCTGCTCACACAGTACACGTCGTTCATCGCCGTGCGTGAAGTGGTCACGAACCCGCTCGGTAATGCACAGGATGTGAAGCAGGCAGTTCCATTGCCAATGAGAGTAAGTAATCTCGCGGTTGGCACAGAAAATGGAAGCGAACCTGGTCTCGCGGTAATGGTTGTTCTGACTTTGTTGATGGGATTAGCAATGTTTCTGCGTAGGCGACGGTTTGTATGAGACAGAAACTTAACTGGAGCGCACAGCTATTGGTCGTTTTGCTTTGCGCTCTAGTTCTCAAACATCACTATTCGGTTGCGACTCCGGATCAGCTACGTTGGATACTCGCGCCAACCGCGTTCCTGGTTGAGTTGTCGAGCGGTACGTCGTTCACGTTCGAATCGTACGCCGGCTACATGAGCAGCGATCACACTTTCCTGATCGCTGCCTCGTGTGCGGGTGTCAACTTTCTGATCACTGCTTTCTTGATGCTCACACTGGGTAAGTTATGGAAAGAGCGACAAAGCACGATCAGTTGGAGGTTTATCCCGATCGCAGGTGTGGTCGCGTACGTTACGACGATTGTCGCAAACACGGTGAGGATTTACGTCGCCTTGCACTTACGACGGGCAGAGTTCACTTCAGTAGATCCGAATCAGCTTCATTTGTATGAAGGGATAGTGGTCTATTTCGCATTCCTGTTGATGTTGTTCATGTTGACTGAGCAGGTAAGCGTGGAGAAGGAAGGGAGTTTGATTCAGCGGGTAGCGTTTCCACTGCTTGTGTATTACGCGATCGCTATCGGGGTGCCTTTATTGAATGGTGGCTACAAGCGTGGATTAGAATTCTGGCAACATTCATTATTTGTCCTGGTGATTCCACTCGTGCCCTTGATGGTCTTGATCGGTCTCCGATCCTTGTCTGCTCCTTTATTCCTTCAACCATCGCAACGGCAGCGCCGCCGGATGTGAGGCGGCGGCGAAGCCCCGCCGCTAGAGTCGTTGATAAGAAAGGGGCGAAGCCCCTGGTCCGGCCTCCGGCCCTTTACTTGACCTTAGAAACTGAAGTAACTTCCAAAATAGTTCCATCACCTCACAATAAAGGAGAGCTTCCTCATGGCTCACCGATTTCTAATCTCACAAGATTCTCCAGTCCTATACATCACCCTCGTCACCAATAAGCGTTTACCGGTTTTTCGCACTAGCGAGATCGCGGCGTTGGTGTGTAAGGGCATTGACGAAGCGCGCAGTACTCTGCGATTTCTTTTGTTCGCCTATGTAGTTATGCTCGATCATATTCATCTGCTCACGAGCAAACCAACAACAACCTCGGACATACTACGCGAGGTTAAGAGCAAGACGGCACGACGAGTGATTGATTATCTCAAGGCAAATAATTTTCAGAAATCACTTGCCAAGATCGAACATAAACAAGGAGAACGAAATTACAGATACTCCCTATGGCAAAGGGAAAAGAATGTGCTTCCACTCTTCAGCGAAAGGGTTTTTATGGAGAAATTGAACTACATTCATGAGAACCCGGTGCGAGCAGGCCTAGTAAAAAGTGCGACTGAGTACCCTTGGTCCAGCGCTCGAATTTGGGCAGGCTGCCAGTCTGAGGATGAACCTCTATCGATTGATAAGGATCTTATCTATTGGAGGCGTTCGGGACGGTGGTAGGGCCACAGGCCGAACCAGGGCTCCGCCCAAAACATTTCGACGAGGCTATCGGCGGGGCTTCGCCACCGCCTCACATCCGGCGGCGCTGCCGTCGCGATGGTAGCGCTTAGGCAGTGCAATCACTCTCCGGCGGGGATGCCATTGAGTTCGAGGCACTTGCGCAACCAACAAGGTAGTTGCGCCCAGTCTTTGACAAAGTCCGCTCAATCTTGACAAACGGAGGCTCAGTCTGTTGCCCTATTATCTATTCACGTAAAAAGGAAGTTCACATATGTCAGCAATACTTTATCTCCTCCGTCACGGACAGACTGAGTTTAGTCGGGAAGATACCTTCTGCGGATCCGGGCTCGATCCGGAATTGACTCCCGATGGATTGAAGATGGCCCATGCATTTGCCGACGCTTATAAGACAACGCCGTGGCGTGGGATTTTTTGCAGCAGTCTGCGCAGAGGCATCACCACAGCTCAGCCACTCTGTGATGCTATTGGAATGGAACCGCATATCCGGAGCGAAATAAATGAAATCGCCTATGGACAATGGGAAGGTAAAACGAAAACGCAAGTTTTAGAAGAATATCACGACGACTATATTCGCTGGCTTGCTGACCCTGCCTGGCACGCACCAACGGGTGGCGAGACCGCTGTCACTATCGCAAGTCGGGGAATGAAAGTGATCGAGGAGATCAAGGCAGAATGTAGCGATGGCAACGTACTACTCGTTTCTCACAAAGCGACCGTGAGGATCATCATTTGCGCTTTACTTGGTATCGACGTCGGACGGTTTCGCTATCGTCTTGTTTGCCCGGTTGGCTCAGTGAGCGTTATTGAGTTTTCCGCGGAGGGCCCACTACTTAGAGCACTTGCTGACAGATCCCACTTCACCGAAGAGTTGCGCTCACTTCCAGGTACATAAAAAGCAGGTGCCTCAAGCGCACCTGCTTTTCCCGAGACGGATGGTCCAACACTCTTTAGTACCCTCTGTAACCGTCTTCATAACCGTTCTCAAACCCTTCACGGTAATACCTGCGATAGAGTTCTTTATCGCCAAGCTTCGAACTGTAGTCGTCCTCGGCGTTTCGGTATTGACTAAAATCGCCGTAGTTACGATGACGGTTCTTCTTACTATCGTTGCGTCCTTCTTTGATGCCGGCGTTGTAGCCGGCATTTAGGGCAGTCTGTCGCAATTGGTACGAGCCGCCGTAGGTGCCGTAGCGATCCCAGTTTCGTCCACGGCGATTATTATTATTGTTGTTGTTGTAGTTGTCGTTGTTGCGATTCCCACCTGGTGGCGGGTTTTCGGTGTCGTACCCATTTTGAAATGCAAGGCGGAAATACCGCGAATACAAATCTCGATCGCCCCAGTTCGAGTTGTAGTCCTTATCAGCTTTCTGATAAGTGTCGAAAGAGTTGTAGTCTCTGTAGCGACGTTTATCGCGATCTTTGCGTCCCTCTTTTGAACCCTCGTTGTAACCGGCGTTCAGGGCTGTTTGACGCAAGTCGAACGAGCCACCCCAGTTTGGATAGCTATCCCAGCTTCGACCGCGTCTTTGTCCGGCCGCTTCCGAAGAAGTAAAGCCACTTCCTAGAATGAGCACTGCGATCAAAGCCAGTCCTGCCATTCGATACTTACTTTGTATAATGTTCATGTAGCCTCCACGCTTTCTGTTCGCGTCCATTCTCGGGCGCCTGATCTACGGAATCCTCAACTTTCATTGTTGAGGAGCCCTTCAATACCCACTGATGCCACCAAAAGTCATTTCGCTGCCAAGAATTCATTTGGTAGCAGGGTAAAACGAATTCCTTGCTTAAGTTTCACGGTACTTAAGTTCATGATTCGCGGCCAAAGTGTGGGGGTTAACTAATAATATGAGGCAAATGCTTCTGGATACAAACTAACTGGGCCTTAGTCAATTCAAAGTGTTCGCCAGCCGAAAACGACTCTTTAGACACCTTGTGACACGCTTCGAAAGGTTAGTTTGTCGGAGGCTTTCGGGCGCTGGGATCCCCGGTGGGTGGCGGCGCGTGGTCCACTTTGGCAGGTGGTCCAAGTAGTTCTTTGAAGATAGGTTTCAATGCATCTGCCCAGACCTGATACGCTTTAACGTCAAGATGTAGACCGTCTTTTACGGTCATCCCCGCAAACAGTTTTCCTGCTTTGTCTGCAAGCTTATCGTTGAGATTCACAAATCGAACTCTCTTGCCATCAGCAAACTTGAAGATGTTGGCGTTAACTCGATTCACAATCGACATCACGGCCATGTTGTCATTCCGAGGTGTAATTCCCATCAGCACGACTTTTGCTTGAGGGGCTTTCTCATGGAACACTTTGAGAATAGCTTTGATTCCCTGGGTGACTTCTTCAATTCGTGGATCGTTTTCTGATTCTGGTGAACGGTTACCTATGTTGTTAGTGCCAGCCATCAGCACAATAACTTTGGGATTGACACCATCAAGTTCACCGTTATGTAAACGCCAGAGAATATTTTGGACCGTGTCGCCGCCCCAACCAAAATCACCTGCATTCCAGCCAAAAAAATTCTGCCGCCAGTTCGCCAGGAAAACTTTGTACTGTTCGTCGCTTGTTCCCCAGCGGCGCGTAATAGAGTCGCCCTCAAAATAAACATCAATGCGACCTTTTTTTGCTTTCTCAACCAGTTCGAGATGCGCAGTCTGGGAGTTCTGATCGGATCGAGCAACCGGCTGGTCGCCGGGAATTCGTTGTGGAGTCATTTGCGAACTATTTACTTCAAGAACGGTGGCACGTGAAAATGTTGATCCGAGAAGAATCGCGATCGTCATTAGGCAGAAGAAATACATTGTTGTTTTATCCTGGATGAGTTCTCAAACTACATATTAGTAGCTTCTGATAACGTTGGACGATCTTTTTGAAATACCTTGAGGAAAGCGGTAGAGTGATAGCCTGCGAAAGGAGGACCTTCATGAAGCGATGCCCGACTTGCAATCGCACTTACGACGTGTCCATGACCTTCTGTCTGGAAGATGGTTCACTGCTGACCGCCACAGCGGAGCCTCAACCCACCATACTCTCGCAACTCCCACCGCCAACGGTTCCATTTGGTGAATCAACTACTCAGCCCGCGTCGCATCACACACAGAAAGAGTCTAGCAGTGTTATACCGCGCCTATTGGTTGCGCTCTTCGTTCTCGCAGCGATCGGCATAGGTGTATATCTCTGGATGCATCGCAGTAACTCGACGGCATCAGCGTCAGTTGCTCCAAGTCCAAGTCCTACAACCAATGAGGACATGGCAAAATCTCTCGCAAGTGTCCTCCCTTCGCCACAAACTCCAAACCGTAACGCGAACAATGCCAATAGTACTGAATCGACTACAGGTGAACTGCCTATCCCGAAAGTGTACGGCAAGACTTACGATGCAGCGCGTCGAGTTTTGATCAAGTCAGGTTGGATTCCCAACAAGCATGAGGGAATTCACGGGGATGATGCGGATACACAGAGCGGCAATGGCCCAGTATTTTGGAAGCGGGGCTATTGGGAAGTCGACAGTTGTAGCGGCACCGGAGCGGCGCACTGCAAATTTGAGTTCTTTGACCCGAGCAAGCGAGTCTTAATCGTCATCACAGAGGGCGAAGAAGATCCAGACGGCTCGTACCATGCAACAGTCAGCAGGGTCTACTTGAAGCAATAACTCCAGCTTTTCCCTTTAGTGGCTTCGTTCGCGTTTACGACTCAAGCTCTTCTGTCGGAGCGCCCTCGTGCGCATCCGTTCGTTGAGTAGAACGTCCAAAGTATCGATCGCGTAACTTAGCGCCCGAGGACGTACGCGCTCCGACAGAAGCGCTTGAGCGGTGTTAATAAAGTAGCTACTAAAGATTATCTTGGTGTACCGTAACAAACACTAATAACGGCGACAGGTTACGGGGTCAATTCTGAAGTCAATATCGCTCCGCTTAGACTTGGGAGGACGGCCGTAATCTTCAGAACTCTTCGGCTACTCTTATCGATCCAAACCGTCTGCTTATCCGCGTCATTGTCGGCGGCAATAATCTCGACCTTGTAAGCATCAAAAGTTCCCGCAGGAACAGTAACGCTCTCTGAACCCGTTACCTTTAACTGTTTGATTTGTGGCTTTTGCGTCTGCACGTCAAAGTTGCGAAAGCTCGCACTGTATCCATCAGCGAGAGGCAACGCCGCAATCACTTCAAAGGTTCCCGCGCCGTCAGCAAACAGGATCCCGCCAGTATCTGCGTCAATAGGTTTCGATTGACCATTCATCGTAGTTGAGCCGCTGACTTTGGTTGGTTTGACGTCCATCTCGATGGTCATTGGACCTTGCTTGATCAACCGCCGTTTCAACTGCAAGGTTCCTTTTTCTATTGTGCTGACGTCGCTGATCTCGCCCTGCGGGGTCTGGGCCGTTTCAACAACGGTCCATCCTCCGTTTTCTTCTTTGATTTCAGTCTTTGTCGTCAACGGAATTGTCTGGCCTCCCATGGCGATCGAAGCTTTGTAATTGTAAGTACCTGGCCGCAGATCTACGGAAGGCTTTGGAGTATTGGAAGAAATGTCAACCTTCTTCGGAAGCGTCACGGTTTTTACATCGACGCTAATCTCTTTAAGTCGTAGCGCAACCTCTGGCGTCATAGTCTCCTGGTAGCGACCGCCTAAATACTTAGCCAGGAATTTTTCAGCACTCGCAAACATCGCCATGTTATTTACCGGGCGAGCGAAGCCGTGTCCTTCATCCGGCGCAACCAGGTACTCGACAGGAAATCCTCTATCTCGCAAAGCGATTACAATCTGGTCCGATTCACGCTTGTTGACGCGAGGATCATTTGCACCCTGGACCACCAGCAAAGGTGTCTTAATCTTTGCAGCGGAGTTGAGCGGAGACTGCCGTTCTAACTGGGCTTTGCCTTCAGGTGTATTCGGATCGCCCATCCGTTCGTAAAACAGCTTTCTAATCTGTTCCCAGTAGGGCGGGATTGAGTCGAGTAGTGTAATTAGATTTGATGGTCCAACGATCGAGACTCCAGCAGCATACACATCAGGTGTGAAGGCGACTCCCGCAAGTGTGGCATATCCTCCGTATGATCCGCCCATGATGCCGATGCGCTTGGAGTCGATACCCTGCGATGTCAGATACTTTGCACCCCACGTGACGTCGTCCTGCATCTTGTCGCCCCACTGTTTATTTCCGGCGTCAAGAAACTTCTTGCCATATCCAGTCGATGCCCGAAAGTTTGGCTGCAGGACCGCGTAACCGCGGTTGGCAAGAAATTGCGCAAACGCATCGTAACCCCAACTGTCGCGGCCCCATGGTCCACCATGTGGAACAACAACCGCCGGCAGATTTTTCGCCTCGACACCTTTTGGCAACGTCAGGTAGGCAGGAATCTCCAGGCCATCCGACGAAGGATATTTGACCGCTTTCATCGGGGCGAGGTATGCGCGGTTGAGCTTTTCGCGAATCTGATATTGCAACGTCAACTTCTTGCTGGTTCGATCGAATAGATAAGTTGAACCTGGATCTGTGTCAGCGTTTGCCGAGATGAGCCACAACTTTTCATCTTTGGTCGATGAACCCAGGTTGATTTGTTTGCCGGGCAGTTGTTTTTCCAGGTTCTTGTAGTCGGCCTCGAAAGCTTTGTCCTTCCAGTAAATTCGTTCCCGTTCGTCATCATAAGAAGTAGAAATCAAATCATCTGAGACTTCCGAGAATGCTGCGTTACCAAAGTCCACGCGTTTTAATGGATCAGCTTCCACTAATTCTTCTTTGCCCGTGGTGGGGTTGAATAATTCGAGACGTATTAGGTCGACATCGCTTCCTTTGTTTGTGGTGAAGTAAACGCGTTCACCATCCTTGTGATAACGAACCGGACCACATGATTCGAATACGCCGCAGCTGTACACCTTTGTGAATCCAGTTGCATCAACACGCAAAACTTCGGTGTCACCGCTCTCCGCAGATCTGGTCGCTAGCCGCAGCTGGTCCTTCAGATCAAAAACAAAACTGGTAATTCGTTCCGTGTTCTTGCGTACGAGCGTACGTTCGCCCGTTGAGATTTTCACTTTGTAGAGATCGTGCCAGGCTGGATCGCGGTCGTTCAGACCGACATACATAGCGTCGGGATCACTACGCGGTACCGCATAAATAAAGGCCCGCACACCTTTCACGTCGGTTAAGTTTCGTGCAGTTGGAACCTCTTGACCGGAGGCCGGAGTGTCTGAAGGATTGACGGCGTATACGTTGTAGTTCTCATCACCAGCCTTGTCCTGGACGAATAAGATGTACTTGCCATCGCGCGACCAAAAGTAAGTGGGAATTGGTCGCTTGGTATCGGCCGTAATTGCCTTCGCATTAGTAAAAGGATCGGCGGTGCGTTTCACCCAGACGTTCCGCGTGCCTTTGAAGGGCTTGATAAACGCTATGTAGGCACCGTCGGGTGAGATCTGAGCACCGGCAATTTCAGGGTCGCCAAAAAATAGCTCACGATCGATTAGCGGCGGACTCTGTGCCCAGGTGGGGATGGCGAGTGCGATTAGAAATAGTGTCGAGATTATCAGCAAGCCAATAGCTGAGCGGCGAAGGGATTGGCCGATTGAACGCATAAACACCTCTTTCATGGTTGATATGTTTTGGTCGTTGGCTGTTGAATTGAATTGTTTACTACGTAGTGTACTGCTGTTGAGTTTCATTTTCACCCCTGAAATCCTCGTTTTAGACTTGGAGTGTTGCGATGACTGTTCCCCTTTAGTAACTCCGTGGCGATCTTCATTCGAGCTCTTCTGTCGGAGCGCGTACGTCCCGTGCGCATCGGTCGCAACATGGCACGTCCGATGTGTCTTTTTATCCGAGTCAGCGCACGGGACGTACGCGCTCCGACAGAAGAGCTTGGGTGGTGATCACGATGGAGTTACTAAAGGGTAAGAAGGACTCTCAGTTACTTTCTTTGGCCGAAGTTTTGTGCGTAACCCTTGCCTGTACTAATATGAGCACTCATCAGTTTTGATTCGCCATTTCTCCCGGAGGCAACCCCCATGCTTGGCAGGACTATCTCGCACTACCAAATCAAGTCACAACTAGGCGAAGGAGGGATGGGGGTTGTTTACGAAGCAGAAGACACCAATTTAGGTCGCCATGTTGCACTGAAGTTTCTAACGCCGGCGATGGCTGGCGATGATAGTCTACTCCAGCGCTTTCAACGTGAGGCTCGCGCCGCATCCTCGCTCAATCACCCAAACATTTGCACAATCCATGGCATCGAGCAATTCGAGTCTGAGCATTTCATTATCATGGAATTGCTCGAAGGCGAATCACTCTCCGATCGAATTCGTCGAGGGCCAATAGACATCGATACAGTACTCACACTCGGCGTGCAGATCGTCGACGCGCTCGAGTCAGCTCACTCAAAAGGAATAGTCCATCGCGATCTAAAACCAGCAAACGTCTTTGTCACTTCGCGCGGTCAAGCAAAGATCCTCGACTTTGGACTCGCCAAAATCGACAAGATGGATCGACTTGCGATGGCGACTAAAATGGACTCCGAATTGCCAACAGCCGTTCGTCAAAAAGATCTGACCGAAGCAGGCTCGACCCTCGGCACGGTGTCGTACATGTCGCCGGAACAAGCTCGTGGGCAGGTAACGGACGCGCGCACAGATCTTTTTTCTTTTGGCACTCTCCTTTATCAAATGGCGACCGGTGTTCTTCCATTTCAAGGTGAGACGTCAGCAGTTGTTTTTGAATCAATTCTCAATCGGGATCCGGTGCCCGTAACTCAAATCAATCAGGCGTTGCCTCAGGAACTCAATCGCATCATTGCTCAAGCTCTTGAGAAAGACCGCGACCTTAGATATCAAAGTGCTACAGATCTAAAGACGGCACTTAAGAGGTTGAAGCGCGATCTAAACTCATCGCCATCGGGACGACATTCCACCGAATCGAGTGCAATTCGAGGCCGCGCTACTTCGTCGTCTGCGCAGGAGCATTCCGTGGCAGTTCTTTATTTTGAGAATCTAAGTGGGATGAAAGAGGATGAATACCTGCGTGATGGAATCACCGAGGACATCACAACTGAACTTTCTAAGATAAAAGGACTAAAGACATTTTCGCGCGCTGTCGTAATGGCCTATAGAGATAAATCTGTAACGGCAGGTCAAGTAGGGAAAGAGCTCGGCGCCTCGTACGTACTCGCCGGGAGTTTGCGTCGTGCCGGCGCTCGCTTGCGAATTAACGCGCAACTTGTCGACGCTGCAACAGATTTTCCTCTTTGGTCCGAGCGTTACGACCGCGAAATGAAAGACGTTTTTGAGGTGCAAGACGAGATCGCGCAGAAAATTGCGGCAGCGTTGCGCATCACTTTAACGCCACAGGAACAGCAGGCTCTTTCCGCAAAGCCGACCGAGAACCTCCAGGCCTACGATCTATACCTTCGTGGAAGAAACTATGCGCGTCGCGTTGGACGACAGGATCTACAGTTTGCACTTCAAATGTACGAGAACGCAGTCGCGCTTGATCCGGACTTCGCGCTTGCTCACGCGGGGTTGGCCCACGTTTGCGCGCAGTACTACTACCACTTCGAACGCCAGCAGCAGTGGCTTGATCGCGCGATTGCCGCAACACAGAAGGCGAGTGCAGATGGTCACGACGCACCCGAGATCCAACTCGCGGAAGGGTGGGTGATATTTGCCGAGGGACGTTATGGTGAGGCCGTTGACAAACTCCGCGCTGCGCTGAGCCGGACCCCGGACCTAGATGGTGGTTATTACCTTTTGGGCCGCGCGCTCTTTGCTGCGGGACGTTATCAGGAAGTTGTAGACATGATGGAAGATGCGTTGGCGCACGCCGGCGAGAACTACAACACCATTATTCCAATTCACAACTCTCTTGGTGCACTGGGAAAGAAAGAGGCGTCCAGCAACTTCACACATCGTTCGATAGCAGTCTATGAAGAGCACTTGAAGAAGGTACCCGAAGATGCTCGCGCAAGAGTGTTGTTGGCGAGTAACTACTCTCGACTGGGTCGTGAAGACGAGGCTAAGCGGGAAGCTGATATGGCGATGATTCTTCGTCCAGACGATTCGATGATTCTTTACAACGCAGCTTGTGTCTATTGCGCACTCAACAACGTGAACGATGCATTGATCGCAATAAAAAAGGCGTGGGAATCGGGTTATCGCGATGCGACGTGGACCCGCCAGGATCCCGACCTACAAATACTACACGGCCACCCCGAGTTCGAACGCTTGTATCCCGTTGCAACGTAAGTCCACACAGCCGCACTTGGTCATTCAGTAGCCACATCGAAATCATCATCCCAGCTTTCTCTGCGTCTCGGCGTTCTCTGAGTCTCAGCGTTGAATCCGGTCGTGCACTAACTGTCAACGTCTAGGCGCAGGAGAACGCCGAGCAGAGAGTTGAGCGGGTTGAGCTAACTCCCATCGATGCTTCTGAACGAACCGGCTTTTTTATGAATTCAAAATAGATAATGCCGTCGAGACTGAAGGATGCACGTGGGGACGGACATTCTTACTCTCTGTTTCGGAACCCGCAGGTTGGGATGAATTAGAAGTAGACGACATAAGTGCTACCTTCACATTCTTAAGTCTCTCTTCGGCTACTTCTGAGGATTGTTTTGCTTGTTCCTTCGCATGTTGCGCGGCATCGGCCTTTTGCGTTTGCCGGCCGATCTCATCTTTGAGGGTTTTCTCGTTTTGTTGGGCGGGCAGTCTCCCGAAGTAATAACCAATGATTACAAATATGATTGGTTCAAGTCGCATCACCATTTTTTCGTCGGCGAGGGGCTTGAGCCAACCTACCAGTGCTGCTCCGTACAGAAATACAAAAGCCAAGGTCAGCACTACCATAATCCAACTCTTCAGTGCGTCAGTCATTTGAGATGTCACCTGATTCTCCTCGACTCATTCAGAAGGCGGTCAGAGAACCTAATGCGCGTTCTTGAGTTCACTAGCATTGAATAAAATCTTGCAATATCTCTCGTGAGGCGATATATACTTCTCCCGCTCTGGTGAGAGGCTACTGGGGGTTTTGACTTGCCACGTAGGGCGAGGATCAATTCGTTCCTCACGCCTCTACTCCTAACGCACCAGAGAGCTCTGCGAGCTATCACCTTTCGCCCAATAAACTTAACCTGCGGGTGCTCTTACAAATGTAGCGATAAGTGTTCTATTTTCCTCTGTAATTTGACCAACTATCGTGTCCTCCCCCTCTGAAATCACAGCCCTCCTTGTTGAGTGGAGCAACGGAAACCAAGCCGCGCTCGAAAAACTTCTGCCTCTTGTCGAACGTGAACTTCACCGACTGGCGCACAGTTACATGCGTCGCGAGGATCCCGATCACACCCTTCAGACTACTGCGCTGATAAACGAGACTTACCTCCGGTTGATCGATCAGCGGAAGGTCAAGTGGCAAAACCGCGCTCACTTCTTTGGGATTTCCGCCCAGATCATGCGCCGGATCCTTTCCAACTACGCCCGCGACCAAAATCGCGCCAAGCGTGGCGGCGGCGCTATTCAGATTTCCCTGTCAGGGGCGGCGATAGTCTCCGAAGAGAAAGGCAAAGAGCTCATCGCCCTGGACGAAGCACTAAAGAGGCTTGCAGAGCTCGACGAACGGAAAAGTGAGGTGGTAGAGCTCCGATATTTTGGTGGACTTAGTGTTGAAGAGACGGCTGAGGTGCTCAACGTCTCTCCTGTTACGGTTCTGCGCGATTGGAAATACGCCAAAGCGTGGTTGCGACGTGAAATGTCTAATGCCGAATGACTATCTAAGAGAAACTGAAAGTATCTTTCACGCTGCCGTCGACCTCGATCCAGCCGAGCGTGAGGCATTCTTGCGCACTCGATGTTCAGGCGATGTGACGCTTCACAAGGAAGTCGCTTCACTTCTCGAAGCTTTCGAGAACAGCGCTGGATTCATAGAACAATCCGGCTTTGATCTGGGGATGCAGATCATCGGACGATCATCTGAACATTCATTAAAGGGAAAGCAAATTGGTGTCTACAAGATCCTGGAGTCAGTTGGTCAAGGAGGGATGGGAGAGGTTTATCTTGCGGAGGACACGCGACTCGGTCGAAAAGTTGCGCTTAAGTTTTTGAGTCGTGAGTCCATTTCAGACAGTTGGGCAAAGCGTCAACTCAAAAAGGAAGCTCAGGCGGTCGCGATGTTGGATCATCCGAACATCTGTTCCGTTTACGGCTTCGAAGAACACGATGAATACAGTTTTATCGTAATGCAATTCGTTGAGGGAGAGACACTCTGGGAAAAGATCCGCTCGAAATCACTGACACAACAAAAAACCTTATCACTAGCGCGCCAGATTATTAGTGGCCTGGCAGAAGCCCACGCTCACGGGATCATCCATCGTGACATCAAGACCAAGAACATCATGGTGACCTCCGCGGGCACCGTAAAGATGCTGGACTTTGGACTTGCAAAAACAAATCAGGAAATCCAGGGTGGCGGAGACCAATCAGACACCATCAGCCAATTATCAAAGGCTGGTGTGCTGGTGGGCACACTCTCATACATGTCGCCGGAACAGTTGCGTGGTGAAAAGTTAGACTATGCCAGTGATATTTTTAGCCTTGGCACTGTTTTGTACGAGATGTTGTCCGGGCGAAATCCCTTTGCGCGTGATACGAACGCAGAAATCATCTCCGCGATTCTCACGAGCTCGCCATTGCCAAAAGAAAGTGGTGTTCACATACCACGCGAGTTACAGAAGACCCTACTCAAGTGTTTGCACAAAGAGCGGAACCAAAGATTTCAATCAGCCGCTGAGCTATTGATCGAATGGGAAAACCACGAGCGGAGCGCGCAGGGAAGTCAAGGTAGATACTGGAGCTCCCGGATGAGTGCCGTTATTGTCGCTGCCGCACTACTGTTGCTAATTGCTGTTGCAGTTTTTGTGTATCAGGGGGCGAGCAAGCCAAGTGTCGTGGCGGTTCTTCCAATAACAAATGAGACAGGAGATCCCAGTCTCAATTACTTAACCGACGGGTTATCAGAAAGCATCATTAGCAAGCTGTCACGTTTGAGCAAGATCAAGGTTAGATCTTTTGCTTTTGTAAGTGGCTATAAGGCACCGACGGATGTGCAAAAGATTGCTGCCGACCTGGAAGTTGATGAAGTTGTAATAGGCAAGATTGTAGGAGCTAAAGACGCGCCGATTCTCCAGGTCTCGATGTTCGATGGCGATGGTGGAAGCATGCAGTGGTCGAAGAACTATCCACTCGATCGCTACAACGATCCTGCCTTTAATTCAGAGCAGGTAGCCGGAGAAATAACACGAAGTCTGGAGTTCCTCGAGCGTAAAGATTTGGACCAGATCCGTAGTAAAACCGACACCATCTCTCCACAAGCTCGATCGGAATACTGGAAAGGGAGATACAGTTGGCGTTATCGAGACAATAACTCGACTTTGCCGGAGGCTATTAATCATTTCAAAAAGGCAATCGAACTAAATCCGGAATACGCTGAAGCTTATGCCGGGTTGGCGGACTGCTATGCCCTGGGAAATGTGGTCTCGTATCCAGACCTTAAGCTTACCAACGAGGAAGCAATGGACAAAGCCGAGAATTTGGCCAAAAACGCAGTTGAGATCGACCCAAATCTAGGCGAGGGATATGTCTCTCTTGGCATGGTCTATATGCGATATCGATGGGAATGGACCTTAGCTGAGACCCAATTTCAAAAAGCTATTCAACTAAAGCCAGATTATGCCCCGGCATACTACGGATATTCACAACTGCTAACGATAACTGGTCGGCTCGACGAGGCTCGAGTACAAAGCCAGATGGCCAAAAAGTTGGATCCATTTTCTCTGGTTACGGCTCTAAATGTTTGCCGCACCCTTTATTACTCCCGACGGGACAATGAAGCACTCGGTTGTTATGAGAAATTAGGAGTTGATTATCCGGGATTCAAGAACGGCAACTATGTTCGGGCGCTAATGTACCTTAAGCGAGGTATGAACCAGGATGCGATTTCTATTCTTGAATCCCAGTACGAGGGCGACAAACGCGGAACCGCTGCAGCTCTTGCATATGCGTACGGGGTTTCGGGGCAGAAAGACAATGCGCAACGGGTGTTGAACGATATGGTCAAGCTACCCGATTTGCCGGCAAACGAATTTGTTCTTGCGTTCCTGGGTCTTGGCGATAAGCAAACTACCATCGACTGGTTAAGGAAGGCTATTGAACAACATCTGTTGCCAAGCGCTTATTTAGCGGTCGACCCCATCTACGATCCAATCCGCAAGGATCCAGAGTTCGTCAAGCTCGTAAAGAGCGTCGACCTTCCACTTCTCTCGACAAACTGATGGTCTGAAGACTTCGACGCTGTTCCCACTTCCGTTGCATCCATCTTAGTTTCATCAGGACCAGCTTCACCTGTGGTCTAGCCTGCGCGTTTGGATCCAGCAAACTCATTATCAGATCATTAAGCCCGTCTGGCAGGTTTTTTCGCCAATGTCTTGGAGGCTCCGGATTCTGTACTTTTGGAGTTCTTCCAGTGATCAGAAGATAAAGAATTGCACCCAAGGCATAGAGATCGTCAGGTAGTCCTGTTTGACGAATCTTAGCGCGCCATTCGGGAGGGATGAAGCCCGGTGTTCCCCAGAGCATAAGGTCAGGCCGGTCGATGCGAGCAGAGCCTTCGAAATCCAGAGGTCGCAATTCACGTTTCGGAGTAAGAATAATGTTTAGCGGCTTACAATCTCGCCAAACCCAACCCAATGAATGCAGCTGTGTAAAAAAGGTTGCCAGCTGGACCCCGTAGTTTAGGACCAGTGAAATTTTTATTCTGCGTTGCAGTCTCGCCAGGAAGTGATGCAGCGATTCACCGTCAACAAACTCGGTCACAATATAAGCATTGCCGTCTAATTCGAAGGAATTGAAAACTTGAGGAACCTTTAGACCGGCTGCGTGCAGTTCTCTGAGAACCTGCTCCTCGTTCTTGATACGCCAATTACCATCTCGGCCATCCCATCCAACTTCGCCATAACGTCGACCTTCTTTGATCAGACAAAGACGCGGCTGATCTCCAGTCAGATCCACTGCCTGGTAGACACCGCCTTTACCACGTTGGACCAGTGCTTTGATGATGCGATAGTCCTTTGCAAGTGGATTCGAACCAGTAGATTGTTTGGATCGTCCTCTGCGAATGTTCTCGAAAGGATCTGCTACCCAATCTGGTTTGGGAATCTGCCGATCATCGGGGATTAGTTTGCCGTCGGGTCCACGTATCGCGAAGGTTTTTTTTCCGTTTGCTTGCTTGATTTCGACGGGTTGGAATCCTCCGAAACGGTAATAGACGTTGCTGTTCTCTGTGTACCTAAGGTCAAAAGGAACTGAAGGACCGGCCATCCGCGCGGTTAGTTTGTGCAGCAGCTTTGCCAACTGTACAGCTTCGTTAGAAGTCCTTGAGTAGACGGTGATTACTTTTCCGACTTGAGTGTAGCCGGCACTGATTCCTGAGTTGAGACGAATTACGTCTTGCAGTGACCGCGGAGCTTTGAATTGGACTCCGCGTTCAGTGAGCAGCGGCGCGATTTTTTTTAGAACTCTACTTGCGTTTAGGACTGTTGCGGACAGATGAAGTTTCCATCCCTGCGGAGGTTCGCCGTCGGGGGAGGTGCGGTGATAGCGCCACGGCGAACCTTCGTGAGTAACAGGGAGATGTAACTCGCAAAGCTGGAGCCACTCTCGTTCAAGTCGAGCCTCGCGGCTCTGCTGGGGATGTTCTCTCATGGGCAAGCTGGTTGATAAACAGATTGCTTAGAAGTTGGTTAGACAGTGAGCAGTTACTACGCCAGGTTCTGACTTGCGGTTTGCTGCTCGGAAATTTCGCGGGTCATATCTAATCTTGAATGGTCGCAGGATCGAAAGGCGGCTCAGTTAAGTACGGAGCATCTGCGCCATCAACATCGATAGTGTCGACGAAGCGAGGCAGGTTTCCGGTGTCTGGGCTGGGCATACCGCAAACTCCGCTGGCCACAAGATACGCTCTGCGAATGATGTAATTTGGATCGCCACCTGTTTGGTCCTTTCCAGTTAATCGCAGAAGTTGTGCAGGAGTTAGAGCTCCAAAGTGGTTCATGTATTCTTCCCACGCCCCAGAGTCAATACCTCCGGTGATCGCCTTTCTAGCAAGATCACCTGTCTCTTCGGCAAGGGTATGATTGCCTTTTCGTCCTTCCCTTACGTTGAGGTCACGTCTTTCACGAACAAGATCTATTATTCTCGGCATCGCGTTTTCTCCTTTAGAGTTGGGGGTTACTACAGTAAAGACCTGGTCTGGGGCAATCCGGTCCACGAAAGGAATGATTGAGGTCACTGAAAATGCCGCCGCAACACAGTCTCGAAGACTGGTCTACCGATCATCTAATGTGCCGCATCACCTCAACTGATAACGCCCCATCTCCTGCCAGCAACTATCATCGGGAAAGAACACTGAACGCCCGCAAAAATACCTGACGAAAAATTCCATTCAAAACAAAAGGCCCGAATTGATATTTCTCGCCAAGTATTAGTGCGTTATTTGGTTGGATAGTCTTCCCAGCATTTCTGGCAGTGATTTGCTTGCTATGGAAGTGCGTCTTTCCCTGGTTAGCGATCTTCAAACGAAATCACGTTGTTCTCACCCTTCAAAAGGATCAGTCCTATGCCCGACCTCGACAATAACCAGCCAATCGATCTGAATGATCCCGCGTACCAGGCTATGTTTCTCAACCTGCAGGGAAACATCCTCAAAGGTCATGGAAGAGATCATACAGTTCACATATTTATTAAGTTGGATACTGGAGACGTAGCGAATACGCGTGCGCGACTGGCGGCCTTTGCCACCAAGGTCGTCACCTCAGCCCGGCAGCAGAGCATCGAGGCAAAAGAGTTCCATGATTTCGGCATCCCTGGAGCCTTATTTGGGAATATCTTTCTGACGGCCAAGGGTTATGTCGCGCTGGGATTTACTATCGAAGAATTAAAAGCTGCTCTGATTGAGGAAGAAGACCCTTCCGTACTTTCAAATTTTCTTGAAGGCATGCAGGCACACTCAGATGAACTCAATGACCCACCGCCAAATGAATGGGACGCTGGATATAGAGAAGGCGAGATTGACGCGATGGTTCTGTTGGCGGATGACGATGAACACTACCTTCTGCGCCAAGCCAGATTGTTAATCAATGAACTTCAGAGCTTCTCGAGAATTCTGGTGATCGAACGTGGAAACGCATTGCGACGGCCTGATAACGACGAGGGGATTGAACACTTTGGTTACGTCGATGGCAGGAGCCAACCAATTTATCTCGCGGCGGAATTGGCAAAAGAGGGTGACATCACTAAGTGGAATCCGTTTGAACCACTCAAACGCGTCTTGGTTCGCGATGGAAATGTTGCAGACGAAAACTGTCACGGTAGCTTCTTCGTTTTTCGAAAGCTCGAGCAAGACGTTCTACGTTTCAAAGTGAGAGAACAGGAACTGGCTGATAAACTTGAATTCGAAGGTGACGAACGAGCTCGCGCAGGTGCACTGGCGGTTGGTCGGTTCCAGGATGGAACTCCAGTCGTACTATCGCAAACGGATGGTTTTGTTCCGCCCAAAGAAAACAACTTCAAATATGATGATGACCCGAAGGGTTTTAAGTGTCCGTTCCATGCTCACATACGAAAAACAAATCCTCGTGGGGAGTCAGGAGATGAGGCTGAACGACGTCATCGAATCACCCGACGAGGAATCACCTACGGAAGACGAAATCGTCACCCCGACTTCTCGCAGGCACTTGAAGATCTTCCCAGCACCGGAGTTGGTCTTCTCTTCATGTGCTTCCAGGCTAGCATTGCGACTCAATTCGCTTTCATCCAGAAGCTGTGGGCAAACAATCCTGGTTTCCTAAGCACGGACGTAGGAATAGACCCGGTGATCGGACAGAGTAAGAGTGGTAGTGCTCCGCTCGAACAGAAATGGCCGCGTCAATGGGGACCTCAACCGGATCCATCCAGTGGTGGGACTAAGCCTCCAGACATGGACCAGTTTTCCTTTGCAGGGTTTGTGACGATGAAAGGCGGAGAATTCTTTTTCGCCCCCAGCATCCCATTTCTTAAAGGCCTGTAAGGCTGAATAGGAACCAACAGCGCCAAAGGCGCGGAATATAAAAGCCAGGGGCAAGCGACGAAGGAGCGTCGCCCCTGGATGAGTCACCAACGAGGTCTGAAGCCCTGAAAGGGCGA